>SMVB01027113.1_pt1 | contig 10444 bp, 8 predicted proteins | sample 2456461 | NCBI WGS metagenome assembly SMVB01 (sample SAMN11095934, study PRJNA526329) | marine sediment metagenome | biome: Marine sediment; feature: Surficial sediment; material: Deep marine sediment; isolation source: Hadal surficial sediment | place: Pacific Ocean | collected 2014-05 | depth 0-1...
CAGCACCCACTGGCTGGCCTCGGCGGCCGGCATGGGCATGCTCGAACGCGGCGGCAACGCCTTCGACGCCGCGGTCGCGACCGGTTTTGTGCTGCAGATCGTCGAGCCGCACCTCAATGGTCCTGGCGGCGAGGTCCCGATTATCCTGCACCGCGCCGGCGACGAGGCCCCGCGGGTGCTGTGCGGGCAGGGCGTCGCGCCGGCCAGCGCCACGATTGCCCGCTTCTCCGAGTTGGGCTTGAAGATGGTGCCGGGAACCGGGTTTTTGCCGGCGGTGGTGCCGGGCGCCTTCGATGCCTGGATGCTGTTGCTCCGGGATTACGGCAGCATGACACTGGAGGAGGTGCTGTCGCCGGCGATCGGTTACGCGGAGCGGGGCTATCCGGTGGTGCCGCGAGTCGCGGAAGCGGTCGATCCGCTCGTCGAATTCTTCAAGACCGAGTGGCCGAGTTCGGCCGAGGTCTGGCTGCCCGGCGGCCAAGCGCCCCAGGCCGGAAAGCTCTTCGCGACGCCGGGGACGGCGCAGACCTACCGGCGCATCCTGGACCAGGCCAAGGCCGCGGGCGCGGACCGTGTCGCCCAGATCGAGGCGGCGCGATCCGCCTTCTATCGGGGCTTCGTGTCCGAGGCGATCGATCGCTTCTACGCCTCCTTCGAGGCCATGGACACCTCGGGGCGGCGTCATCGCGGCTTGTTGACGGGCGACGACCTCGCCAATTGGCAGGCGAGCTATGAGGACCCCGTTAGCTACGACTACGCCGGCTACCGGGTCTACAAGACCGGACCCTGGGGCCAGGGGCCGGTGTTTCTCCAGCAGCTCGCGCTGCTCGCGGGCTTCGACCTCGCGGCCATGGACCCGATCGGTCCCGATTTCGTCCACACGGTAACCGAATGCGCCAAGCTCGCCTTTGCCGACCGGGACGTTTTCTACGGCGATCCGGATTTTACCGAGGTGCCGCTCGACACCCTGCTCTCGGACGACTACAACAACGCCCGGCGCGCTGAGGTCGGCCAGCACGCCTCGGTGGATATTCGGCCGGGTGCGCTCGAAGGCAGCGAAGCTCGCCTGCAGATTCTGCTCGAGCTTTCCGGCTGCGAGGCGGCGACCGGGGTCGGCGCCGGCGAGCCGACCTTTGTCGATCTGCCCGAAGTCGAGGGCGACACGGTGCATCTCGACGTGATCGACCGCCACGGCAACATGGTCTCGGCGACGCCAAGCGGCGGCTGGCTGTCGAGTTCGCCGGTGGTGCCGGAGCTGGGCTTCTGCCTGACCACCCGGGGCCAGATGTTTTGGCTAACCGACGCGCTACCGTCGGGCCTCGCGCCCGGCAAGCGTCCGCGCACCACGCTGACGCCGACCATGGCGAGCCGGGACGGCACGCCCTGCCTCGTCTTCGGGACCCCGGGCGGCGACCAGCAGGACCAGTGGGCATTGACGGTATTTCTGCGCCATCTGCACCATGGCATGAACCTGCAAGCCGCGATCGATGCGCCGTTGTTTCACAACAAACACGCCGTGTCCTCGTTCCATCCGCGCGAGCGGTATCCGGCCGTCTTGCTGATGGAGGGCCGGTTCCCGGAGGCGACGCGGCGTGCGCTGCGTGATCGCGGGCACAGGATCACGGTGGAAGACGACTGGTCACTGGGGCGGGTCTGCGCCGCCGGTTCCCAGGACGGCCTGCTCCGGGCGGGCGCAACGCCGCGCTTCATGCAAGGTTACGCCATCGGCCGCTGAGTACGTCGCAGGGCTTGGGTTCACCGCGTCCGGGCGTTCAGGAGATCGATATCGAAGCGGACGCAATCGCCTCGATAGACGGTATCGCCGACGTAAATGGCGACGCCGCGGTCATCGACCACCACGCAGTGCGCCTCCGCCGTCGGCGCGTTCAAGGCGAGGCCCAAAAGCTGCGCCGTCTCCATGTCGGCGGCGCCGATCATCAAGGTCTGGTGCGCGCGCGCGATGGTCACGCCGTCCAGGGTCGAGAGCACCGAGAGCGCGGTCTTGGTCCGGAAGCAATTGGGCGCCTGCTCGAATATATCCTTGGCCAGGTGCACCCGCGCAAAGGCGTAGGGTTCGTTGTCCCGGGACTGCAGGCTCCGGATGAAGGCGTATTCTTCCGCCGCTGTCCCGTCGCCGGGATCGATGCGCGGTTCGGGCGGCGGGCCCTCGTTGGGGATGACGTGCGGCACGTTGTCCTTGATGCTGTCGATCAGGGTATCCCAGTCCGTCGCCAGGCGAAGCCAGCGGCGATCCGGCGGAATTCCGGTGACGAAGGTGCCGCGGCCCTGCTGGCGCCGAACCAGGCCCTCCTTCTCCAGGATATCCACGGCCTGGCGGACAGTGACGCGCGCGACCTGAAATTCGGCCTCAAGCTCATCCAGGGTCGATATCTTGTCGCCGGGCGACCAGCGGCCGTCTTCGATCCGCTGCCGCAGGGTCGCTGCGATCTGCACGTAGAGCGGCGCGCGGCTGCGTTCGTAGGTCTTGGCGAGGCTATGTGCTGAGTTTCGAGTCATCGTTCCAACCAAATCTCCATCGTAGAATATTAAACCGCGAGGTGGACGACCCTCGATACAGCCGGAAACCCGTTTTCAGGCCCCGATTCGCCCGCTTATGGATTGTACTGTCTTTCCAAACTTAATACCATATGGCAGTGGCAAGGACCCATCTGGAGCCTGCGCCCAAAGCGGATTCCGGCATAGAAACAAGATGGGCATTCAATGGCCAGGAAGATCAATCTCAACGCCGATATGTGCGAAGGATTCGGCGCCTACGACATCGGCGACGACGCGGCGCTCCTGAAGATCGTCCGCTCGGCCAATGTCGCCTGCGGCTTTCACGCCGGCGACCCGGTGGTCATGCGCCGCCTGGTGCTGCGCGCCAAGGAGGAGGGCGTCAGCATCGGCGCGCACCCGGGCTTCAACGACCTCTGGGGCTTCGGCCGCCGGCGTATCGAGATGCGGCCGGACGAGCTCGAATACATGGTCGCCTATCAGATTGGCGCATTGCAGGGGATGGCGGCCTATGCCGGGCTAAGGGTCACCCACCTCAAGCCGCATGGGGCGCTCAACAACATGGCGGCCGAGGACCGGGACCTGGCGCTCGCCATCGGCCGGGCCATGAAAACGGTGGATCCCGAAATTATTTACGTCGCCCTGGCGGGCTCGGAGATGGCGGCGGCGGCGGAAGAGTTGGGCCTGCCGCTGGCCTGCGAGGCCTTCGCGGACCGTCTCTACGAGGACGACGGCAACCTGACTTCGCGCAAGATCGAGGGCAGCGTGATCCACGATCCCGAAGTTGCGCGCGCGCGCGTCATCGCCATGGTCGAGGAACAGGCGGTGACCTCGCGCCACGGCAAGAAAATATCCTGCCGCATCGACAGCATCTGCGTGCACGGCGACGAACCGACTTCGGTGACCGTCGCGCGCGCGGTGCGCGAGGGCCTGGAGCAAGCCGGCATCGAAGTCGTGCCCCTGCCTCAGATGGAACTCAACTGAGCAGCCAAGAGGCGAAGGCGGAGAGGCAACGTGGCGGAAGATCGACCGGTCATTGCTGTCGTCGGCGGCACCGGCAAGCTCGGCGCCGGGATGGCGCGGCGCCTGGCGAAAGCCGGCTACACTCTGATTATCGGCTCCCGCGAAGCCAGCCGCGCGGATCAGGCGGCGGCGGCGCTTGTGACGGATACCGGCGGCCGAGTGACCGGCCAGGCCAATCGCGCGGCGGCGGCGGCAGGAGACATGGTCATCGTCGCCGTGCCCTTCGCCAGCCAGCGGGCAATTCTCGAGGACATCGGCCCGGCCGTGCAAGGCAAGATCGTCGTCGATACTACGGTGCCCCTGGTGCCGCCCAAGGTGGCGCGGGTGCAACTGCCGCCGGAGGGTTCGGCGGCCGAGATCGCGCGGGCCGTGCTCGGCGCGGGCGTCCGCCTGGTCGCCGCGTTCCACAATGTCGCGGCGCACAAGCTGATCCAGGATGTCGCGATCGACTGCGACGTGCTGGTCTTCGGCGACGAGGTCGCGGCGCGCGAGGCGGTGATCGAACTGGCCACGGCCATGGATCTGCGCGGGGTGCATGCCGGGCCCCTGGCGAACGCGGCTGCCGCCGAGGCGTTGACCTCGGTCCTGGTCGGCATCAACAAGCGCTACAAGTCGGACGGCGCCGGAATACGAATCACCGGAATCGATCCCGACCCGGCGACACGCGAAGTCTGAGAAGGCCATGACCGACTCACCGGTCACGCTTGCCGCCGTTCCCGATTTTCCCTTGGTGACGCCCCGGGACGATCTGGCCGATATCCTGATCTCGGCATTGACGGCCGCCGGCATGATTCCGGCCCCGGGTGACGTTCTGGTGGTCGCGCAAAAGATCGTCTCCAAGGCCGAGGGGCGGATCGTCGATCTGAATGCTGTCACGCCCTCCGCCAAAGCCCGCGAACTGGCGGAAGAGGTCGGTAAGGACCCGCGCCTGGTCGAACTCATACTGGTCGAATCGAGCGAGGTGGTCGCGCACAAACCCGGCGTCCTGGTGGTTGCGCACAAGCTGGGTTTCGTGCTCGCCAACGCCGGGATCGACCGCTCGAATGTCGCGCCCGAGCCGGACTCCGAACTCGTGCTGCTGCTTCCCGTGGACCCCAACGCCTCGGCCGCGGCACTCAAGTTACGTCTCGACGGCCATTTCGGCGTCGCGCTCGGCGTGGTGGTCAGCGACAGCGTCGGGCGCGCCTGGCGCAACGGGATTACGGGCATCGCGCTGGGGGCGGCGGGCCTGCCGGCGCTGCGCGATCTGATCGGCCGCAACGATTTGTTCGGGCGGCCCCTGGAAGTGACCCAGACCGGATTCGCCGACGAGATCGCCGCTGCTGCCTCGTTGTTGATGGGCCAGGCCGACGAGGGGCTGCCGGCGGTCCTGGTGCGCGGCCTGATCTGGTACGAGCCGGATAACGACGCCACGGCGCTGCTGCGCCCCAAGGACCAGGACCTGTTCCGATGAGCCCGGATACCCGTTCGGCCGGGCCCGTGGTCGCGCTTTGCGGCGGCATCGGCGGCGCCAAGCTGGCGCTCGGTCTGTACCGGCACCTGGGACCGGACCGCCTGACCCTGGTGGTCAATACCGGCGACGACTTCGAACACCTGGGGCTGCACGTCTCGCCGGACCTCGATACCGTGCTCTACACGCTGACCGACCGGATCGACCCGGACACCGGCTGGGGCCGGGCAGGGGAGACCTGGAACTTCATGGCGGCGCTTTCGGAGCTGGGCGGCGAGACCTGGTTCCAACTGGGCGACAAGGACTTGGCCTTACACGTGGAGAGAACCCGGCGTTTGCACGCCGGCGAGCCGCTGTCGCGCATCACCGCGGACATTTCGGCGCGCTTCGGCCTGAAAGCCCGGATCCTGCCCATGTCAGAGGACCCCTTGCGCACCGTCGTCCATACCTTGGACGGGCCGCTGCCGTTTCAGCACTACTTCGTGCGGGAACGCTGCGAGCCCAGCGTGACCGGCATCGTCTTCGACGGCGCCGAGGATGCGCGCGCCCAACCGGAAGTCCTGCGGGCGCTGTCCGATCCCAGCCTGCAGGCCGTCGTGATCTGCCCCTCCAACCCCTACCTGAGCGTCGATCCGATTTTGGCCGTGCCCGGTTTGCGCGCCGCACTGGCCGCCTGCCCGGCGCCGGTGGTCGCGGTCTCGCCGCTGGTCGGCGGCCGCGCGATCAAGGGCCCGACCGCGAAGATCATGGCTGAGCTGGGCCTCGCCGCCACCGCTCAAACCGTCTGCACACATTATGACGGCCTGCTCGACGGATTCGTGCTGGATTCGGAGGACGCCGCAAGCGCCGGATCCTTCGGCCTGCCGACGCGGGTCGCCCAAACGGTCATGGGCACGCTTGAAGACCGGGAGCGGCTGGCGCAAGCTGTTCTCGAATTCGCGCGGGAGCTGACGGCCGGCGGAAAACAGCAGCGGGCAAGCTCATGACGACCTGGGCCGTGGTTCCAGTCAAACGCTTCGCGGGCGCCAAACGCCGCCTCGCGGGCATGCTCGCGCCGGAACAGCGTCGGCAACTCTCCACCGCCATGCTGCGCGATCTGCTTGCCGCTCTGACTGCGACCCCTGGCCTCGACCGCATCGTGCTGGCGACTTCGGAACCAAGCGCCGCGGCCTTCGGCTGTCCGGTCATCGACGACGGCGGCGGCGATCTGAACGCCGCGATCGCCCGCGCCGCCGCGGCGCTGAAGGCGGCAGGTGTCGCGCGGATGTTGGTCATCGCCGCCGACATCCCGCTTGCGGCGCCGGCGGAGATCGCGCGGGTCCTGGCGGCGGGACGGGAGGCGCCGGTGGTCATCGTTCCCGACGCGCGGGGACACGGCACCAACGCGCTCCTGCTGTCGCCGCCCCGTGCGATAGCGCCGCAATTCGGCGCGGACAGCCGCACGCGCCACGCCGCGGCGGCAAGGGGTCTGGGTCTGGCAAGCCGGGAGCTGCGCCTGCCGAGCCTCGGCTTCGATGTGGATGAGCCGGAGGACGTGGCACGGCTGGCGCGGGCGACTGCGGATCGGGCTGCCTACCAATTCCTCGCCAGCACATTCGAGGCTGCGGAATGACCCGAATCGCCGAAATCCTGGAGCGCGCCCGGCAGGGCCAACGGCCATCCTCCGCCGAGGCCGGCCTGCTCGCCGGAACCAACGACCTGCCGGCCCTGATGTCGGCCGCCGAGACGATCGCGGTGTCCGGCCACGGGCGAAGGGTCAGCTACTCGCGGAAAGTGTTCATCCCGCTGACCAAGCTGTGCCGGGATGTCTGCCACTACTGCACCTTCGCCCAGCCGCCGCGAAAAGGCGCGACCGCCTTCCTGACCCCCGACCGGGTCATCGAGATCGCCCGCGCCGGCGCCGCGGCGGGCTGCAAGGAGGCGCTGTTCACCCTTGGCGACAAGCCGGAGCTGCGCTACCGCGCGGCGCGAGAGGAACTGGCGGCGCTCGGCCACGAGACCACGCTGTCCTACCTGGAGGCGGTGGCGCGGCTGACCCTGGAGACGACCGGACTGCTGCCTCACCTAAACCCCGGCGTCATGACCGCGGAGGACCTGCGCCGCTTGCGTCCGGTCTCGGCCTCCATGGGCCTGATGATCGAAACCACCTCGGACCGCTTGAGCGAGAAGGGCGGCCCCCATTGGGGCTCGCCCGACAAGCGGCCGGCCACGCGCTTGGCCACCATCCGCGCCGCCGGCGAGCTGGCGATACCTTTCACATCCGGCTTGCTGATCGGGATCGGCGAGACCCGGGCCGAGCGGATCGCGGCGTTGCTGGCGCTGCGCGATCTGCACGACGACCACGGCCACATCCAGGAGATCATCGTCCAGAACTTCCGGGCCAAACCCGGGACCCGCATGGCGGCGGCGCCGGAACCGAGCCTGGAGGAACACCTCTGGACCGTGGCCATCGCGCGCATCCTGTTCGGCCCCGGGATGACGGTCCAGGCGCCGCCCAACTTGCAGCCCGGCGGCCGCACGGCCCTGATCCGCGCCGGAATCGACGACTGGGGCGGGGTCTCGCCGGTCACCCCGGATCACGTCAATCCTGAGGCGCCCTGGCCCGCGCTCGATGCCCTGGCCGCGGAAACGGCGCGCGCCGGCCGGGTCCTGGTCGAGCGGCTCGCGGTGCATCCGGAATATGCGCTGAACCCGACCCAGTGGCTGGATTCCGCGCTGAGGCCGGCCGTGCTCCAGCACTCCGATGCGGAGGGTTTGGCCCGGACCGACTCCTGGTACGCCGGCGCCCAAACCCCGCCGCCGGCGCTGAGCGGGGCCGCCCGCCGGGGTCGGGATTCTGGCGATCTGGCGCCGATCTTGGAGCGCGCGCGGAGCGGGTGGGCGCTGTCGGAATCGGAAATCGTCGCGCTCTTCGCGGCGCTAGGACCGGACGTCGCCGCGGTGGCCGCCGCCGCCGACACGTTGCGCGCGGAGACCGTGGGCGATGGCGTTGCCTACGTGGTCAACCGCAACATCAACTATACCAACGTCTGCCGCTACCGTTGCAGCTTCTGCGCCTTCTCCAAGGGCCGGACCGCGGCGGCGCTTCGTGGGCGGCCCTACGATCTGTCCCACGAGGAGATCGCGCGGCGCGTGCGCGAGGCCTGGGCGCGCGGCGCCACCGAAGTCTGCCTGCAGGGCGGTATCCATCCCGACTACACAGGCCAGACCTATTTGGATGTTCTGGCGACCGTGAAGGCGGCGGCGCCGGACATCCACGTCCATGCCTTTTCGCCGCTTGAGGTGACCCACGGGGCCGAGACGCTTGGCCTCCCGGTCGCGGTTTTCCTGGGCGAATTGAAGGCGGCGGGGCTCGGCTCCCTGCCCGGCACGGCGGCCGAGATTCTCGACGACGAGGTGCGCGCCGTGATCTGCCCCGACAAGGTGACGACGGCCGAGTGGCTCGAGGTCATGCGCGCGGCCCACGGCCTGGGCTTGCGCACCACGGCGACCATCATGTTCGGCCATGTCGACCGGCTCCGGCACTGGGCCCGCCATATCCGGCGAATTCGCGCGCTGCAGGAGGAAACCGGCGGTTTCACCGAATTTGTGCCGCTGCCTTTCGTGCACATGGAGGCGCCGATCTGGTTGCGCGGCCAATCGCGCCCGGGGCCGACCTTCCGCGAGGCGATCCTGATGCATGCGGTCGCGCGCCTCGCACTGCACCCGGCGATCCCCAACATCCAGGTGTCCTGGGTCAAGCTGGGGCCGGAGGGCGCTGCGGCGGCCCTGCGCGCCGGCGCCAACGATCTGGGCGGGGTGCTGATGAACGAATCGATCACCCGCGCCGCCGGCGCCCGTCATGGTCAGGAGATGAGTCCGGCCGAGCTCGACGGCCTGGTGCGCGGGCTCGGCCGCGAACCCCGGCAGCGCACCACGCTCTATGGAACCCCGCCCCCGGAACGGCGCGCGGCGGCGCGATGCGCGGGCCCGATCGCGGCGGTCGAGGAAACCCCACTCGGCCGCCGGCGCGCGGGTTAGCTCGCCCGCAGCTTCGGGATGACGTCGGTGGCGATCGCCTCGACCTGCTCCATCTCGTAGCGGTAGGGCACGAAGATGATGCGGTCGATGCCGGTCTCGATATGGGCCTGAAGCTGTTCGACGCATTCCTCGGCGGTTCCCATGATCGCGGAATCCGGGGTCGACTTGCTCCAGGAGGAGAAGTCCCACTCGGTCTTGAGCCATTCGTTCATGGGCCCCTCGACCTTGTCGCGCGGACCGACCACGATGGGGAGCTGGTTGCAACTGATCAAGCTGGCCGGGTCCTTGCCGGCTTCCTCGGCAAAGTTGCAGACCTTGGCCCAGTCGGCGGCGAAGGCGTCGGGCAGGTAAAAATAGGTCAGCCAGCCGTCGCCCTTGACTGCGGCGCGCTTGAGCACGCGATCGACGTAGCCGCCGATCAACAGCGGCGGCCGGGGCTGTTGCACCGGCTTGGGAAACATCCGCGCATTGCGCAGATTGTAGGGCCCGAACTCGCCGGTAACCCAGTCCTCGGTCAGCAGCGCGTTCAGGATATCGAGGCTCTGGTCCATGATCTTGCCGCGCTGGTGGAAATCCACACCGACCGCGTCGAACTCGCGCTTGTACCAGCCCGCCGCCATGCCGAGCGTCAGGCGGCCGTTGGAGATATGGTCGATGGCGGCGATCTGCTTGGCGAGCACGACCGGATTGCGCAGGGGCAGCACCAGGATGCCGGTGCCCAGCTTGATCTTGCTGGTGCGCGCGGCGACGGCGGAGAGCAGGGTGAGGGAGTCGATGATCGGGAAGCAGGGATCGACGCCCAGCAAAATGTGGTCCCAAACCCAGAGCGACTCGTAGCCCAGCTCTTCGGCGCGTTCGGCGAAGGCGATCAGCTCCTGGGCATCCGGGCTGTCCGGATAGGCCTGAAAATTGCGCAGCGCGATACCGAAGCTGGTGGTCTTTTTGGCCATTATCGGTCCCTCTCTTCAGGAGCTAGGCAATATAGAGTCGGTCGGGGTCCAGCTCGCGCAGCACGGCGAGTTCGCGCGCACTCGGCGGATCGGTGGCTTCCAATTCGGCCGCCTGGATCTCGAACCCGGTGTTGTCGCGCACTTGGTCGATGGAGACACCGGGGTGCAGCGCCTCCACCACCATCTCGCGGCTGTCTTCCGCAAAGTCGAGGATCGCCAGGTCGGTCACCACTTTGAACATCCCGCCCATGGGCAAACCGGAATCGGCGCGACTGCCGCCGCCATCGATGAATCCCGGGCTGGTGATGAAGTCGACTTTTTCCACAAAGCGCCGCTTCTCGTGTTTCATGGTGACGATCATCTGGGTGAGACTGGAAATGTCGTTGCCGCCGCCGGTGCCGGGCAGGCGGATCTTCGGTTTCGCGGGGTCGCCGATGTAGGAACTGTTCAGGTTGCCGTACCTGTCGATCTGCGCCCCGCCCATGAA
>SMVB01174247.1_pt1 | contig 10442 bp, 9 predicted proteins | sample 2456461 | NCBI WGS metagenome assembly SMVB01 (sample SAMN11095934, study PRJNA526329) | marine sediment metagenome | biome: Marine sediment; feature: Surficial sediment; material: Deep marine sediment; isolation source: Hadal surficial sediment | place: Pacific Ocean | collected 2014-05 | depth 0-1...
TCATTGCGCCGCCATCGACGTTGTCTGGATCTGCGTTCCGGTCGGCCGAACCCTCAGCGATCACGCCTTCTTCGCGTTCACGCTCGTGTTCGGCGATAATTTCGCCCAGTCTCACGCTCTCATCTTCAAGCTTACGGCTCAACCTCTTCAGTGTTACCGCTGACAACTTCCTCGCCATTCGTCCTCCTCGAATGCGCAAAGGTAGCACGAACGTCGCCTGATACTCCGAGTAACCGCCTACATCAGCTCATCCCTCACGATCTCAAGAGTTACGCCGGTAAGCAGGACAGTCTTGTGCCGGGCTGTGCGGCCCCTGGTTACGGTTGCTGAGCGAGCGCCCGTGCAATCGAGCAGCAACTCGATCACGGCCGCGTTCGCTCTGTTGCGCTCGGGCGGTTTCGTCACCCTCACCTTGATTCGGTCGCCATGAACGCCGACCACCGACGGCCTACTCGCGTTGGGAACCACTAACACGTCGACCTCAACGCCGTCAGCCGCTTTTCGGATTGGGTCGTTGTTCATGGGATCAATGTAGGACCGAAACCGCGGGTGACTCTCCGCATACGCCATGTACGATGCAGCCATCCGACAGCGATTGGTCGGTATACTTCATTGGCGCGTTGATAGGAAGCGTGGCCAACGGGAATGGACCCGAGCGACTGGTGATGGTGTGAGACCAGGTTCATTGTGGGGCACGTATCGACCTTGAGCTGCGGGAAGAAACCCTGAGGAAGTAGACCCCGTCGTCCGCCAACGACACTGGCGCAATGAGAGGCTGGCAGCGCCAGCAAGCCGGGTGGTACCGCGGTTCCGCCGTCCCGGCACCGACAGGTGACCGAGACGAGGAACGACATGTCAGAAGAGACCACTTTCCGCAAAGTTCATGCGTCGGTTGACTTCCCTGATCTCGAGCAACGCGTTCTCACGTTCTGGGACTCGATTGATGCCTTCGCTGCGTCGATCGATGCACGATCTGAGGCTGAGGAGTACACCTTCTACGACGGACCGCCGTTCGCTACCGGTTCGCCCCATTATGGCCATCTACTCCAAGGAGTCATCAAGGACATCGTTCCGCGTTTTTGGACGATGAGGGGATACAAGGTCGAGCGCCGCTTCGGATGGGACACCCATGGGCTGCCGGTCGAGATGGAGGTCGAAAAGCTGCTCGGTGTTTCTGGCCCTCGTCAGATCCACGAAGTAGGCATAGCAACCTTCAACGAGGCATGCCGTTCAATGGTCAATGAGGTCACAGATGACTGGCAGACAATCATGACCCGTCTTGGGCGGTGGGTCGACTTCGAGAACGACTACAAGACCATGGACACCGACTTCATGGAGAGCGTGTGGTGGGTATTCGGACAGCTGTGGGAGAAAGGTCTCATATATCAGGATTTCAAGGTCCTGCCGTACTCATATGGGGCGGCAACGCCTCTCTCCAACTTTGAGGCCAACCTCGACTATCGCGACGTCGACGACCCTGCCATAACGGTTGCACTCCGTATAACCGAGGGTTCAGGCACCGCACAAGTGGGAGATCACCTCGCTATTTGGACGACGACTCCTTGGACACTTCCAGGCAACCTTGCCGTCGCCGTCGGTAACGAAATTGAGTACTCGCGCGTTCTGCCAGCGGACTCCGACAACGCCTACTGGGTTGCTTCCGATCGTGTCGACGCCGTCTTTTCGAACGATCACACTGTCACCGCAACAACCGCTGGTTCGAATCTCGTTGGGATGCGATACGAACCGCCGTTCGACTATTTCGCCGAGAAGCGCACGGAGGGGGCCTTTGTCGTCATCGCATCAGACCATGTAACCGTGGATGAGGGCACAGGCCTTGTCCACATGGCGCCGGCCTATGGCGAGGAGGACCTCAGAGCATTCAAGGAACAGGATCTCTCCTTCATTGTCGACCCTGTCGATGCAGAAGCTCGGTTCACATCAGAGGTCCCGGACGTGGAGGGATTGAACGTCAAGGACGCTGACGGCATCCTCATAACCCTCCTGAAGGAGTCTGGGAAACTGCTCGATCGGTCAACGATTCGCCACTCCTATCCGTTCTGTTGGAGGACAGGTACCCCTCTTATCTACAAGGCCATCCCCACATGGTTTGTGTCTGTGACGACGTTCAGGGATCGAATGGTCGAGATCAACAAGGACATTCGCTGGGTTCCAGAGTCGATAGGAAAGAACAGATTCGGAAACTGGATCGAGGATGCACGAGATTGGGCCATCAGCCGGAATCGATATTGGGGATCGTGTATCCCTGTCTGGATTTGCGATGGCTGCGGTGAACAGAAGGCGGTTGCGTCGATCGATGAACTTTTTGATCTCTCAGGAGTGCGCCTTGACGATTTGCACAGACACTTCGTCGACCCTGTCACCTGGCCATGCTCGACGTGCGACGGAACAATGGTCCGTATTCCAGAGGTGCTCGACTGTTGGTTTGAGAGCGGTTCGATGCCATATGCCCAGATCCACTATCCGTTTGAGAATCGTGAGCGGTTTGAGGAGCGGTTCCCAGCCGACTTCATTGCCGAGGGCCTTGACCAGACCAGGGGGTGGTTCTACACGCTGCTCATTTTGTCAACCGCACTGCGGGATCAGGCCCCATTCGAGAACTGCATCGTCACCGGCATGGTGCTCGCCGAGGATGGCAGAAAGATGTCGAAGTCCTTGAAAAACTACCCAGATCCCATTCACATTCTGGACGACTATGGTGCAGACGCGTTGCGGGCGTATCTCATCAATTCGCCGATCGTTCGGGGCGAACCGCTTCGGTTCTCGGAGGACGGCGTGAAGGACGTGGTTCGGACCGTGCTGTTGCCTCTGTGGAACTCGTACTCCTTCTTTACAACCTACGCGGCGGCCGACAACATAACCGCGGACGATCTGCTCTCTGCACCACCGATCCACGAACGCCCTGAGATTGACCGCTGGATCATCTCTGTCATGCAGAGCCTCATCTCCGACGTGAATCGTGAGATGGAGGCGTACCGCCTCTTTGCCGTTGTTCCGCCGATCATCGACTTTGTCGGCGACTTGACCAACTGGTATATCAGGAGATCCAGGAGGCGATTCTGGGCGCACCGCGGGACAACAGACAACAGCGACAAGATGGCTGCGTTTGCAACGCTGCACGAGGTCCTTGTGTTGTTCAGCCGGGTTTCGGCACCGTTCATCCCCTTCATATCGGAGGAGATCTATCAGGGTCTCGCAAGGACAGTTGGAAAGGACGTGCCCGTAAGCGTGCATCTCACCGACTTCCCTGTTGCCGACAGAGGATTGATCGACGAGCATCTTGAACGATCGATGTTCACCGTCCGTAGCGTCGTGAACCTTGGTCGCGGGTTGCGAAAACAACAGGCCCTCCGAGTCAGACAACCGCTGGCATCGGTCACAGTCGTCACTCGTTCACAGGACGAACGAAACGCAGTGTTGGATCACATTGCGTTGATCCGTGACGAATTGAACGTCAAGAATGTGGAAGTTCATGCAGACGAGGTTGGCCTCGTCGACGTAACCGCAAAGGCGAACTTCAAGGCACTTGGACCACGATATGGGAGCGAGACAAAGACTGTCGCTGCCGTCATCGAAACGATCGACCAGGAATCGATCGCGTCGATCCTTGACGGGGACGCCCTGGAAGTTGACGGTTTTGTTCTGACGTCGGCTGACATCATCGTTGCGAGGACAGCACCAGAGGGCACGGTCGTGGCGACGGAAGGTTCCATCTCAGTTGCACTCGAAACAGAGCTCACCGATGCCCTGCGCACCGAAGGTGCCGCAAGAGAGATCGTCAACCGGATTCAATCCATGCGACGAAATCTTGACCTGACCGTCACCGAACACATCACTGTTTCTTGGCAGAGCTCAGACTCGCTCGTGATCGACGCCTTTGATCAGCACCGTCGGCTCATTGCGAAAGAAGTTCTTGCTGACGACATCGTCGAGGCGGACACACCCGACAGCGCGCCAGTCGAGATAGACCAAGCAACAGCATCCATCTCAATCCAAAAGGTCCCACTGTCAGGCGGAACACAAGAGCGAAGCGGTTGAGGGGCGACTGGCTCGCCGTCCCCGTAAAGGTGGGATGTTGTGTTACAGAAGTGTGCGGACAAAGGTGAGACCAAAAATCAGGATGATGGCAGACAGATCGAGTGCGGCACCACCGATGTTGACGGGTGGTACCACTTTTCGTATGGGTCTGAGAATCGGATCCATCACTCTTGAGAGCGCGTCGTACACCTTGCGAAGGGGATGATCCCACCCGAGACGTCCGAAGCTCACGAGGTAGGACAGCACAATCCACACAAACATGCCAAGAATGAACCAGTCGATGAGGAACCTGACCAAGGTCATGTCAGGTCTGGTCTTCGAATAATCCGAGCTTGGCAAGCCGCTGATGTTCAAGCTCACCGACGGTGACGCCCACAGGTGTGACAAGTATGACACCCTTGGCGGACTTCACCATCTTTCCGTCAAGGGCATATATGAGCCCTGACGTGAAGTCCACAATTCGTCGAACCATCTCAGGCTCGGTCTTTCGCAGGTCGAGCACAACCGACCTTCCGCCCCGAACAGCATCAGCGAGAGTCTGTGCATCTGAGAAATTTCGTGCCACGATGATGTGAGACTCCGGCTCAACGCGGCGTGAGGCAACGTCGGCCCGCGCGACACCGGCATCAGGATGAATGTACACACCAGCCTCGGCGTAGGTTCGATCAGGCGACATTCTCTGGCGAGTGGCAGCAGGCGGCTCAATGCGTCTACCCGCGACCACAGATCCCGGTTTCGGAACCGTACTCTGTTGTCCGATATCACCCTCCGAACCCTGCAATGGGGCCACCGAATCGCCTTGGACAGGCCGTACCTGGCCAATCGCCGAGTCAACAGTCGCTGTACCTTCAGTGTCTTCGTCAACGAGACCGAGGTAGAAAAGGGTCTTGTTCCATATGGCTGACATGTTCAAACCCCGCAGTATCTAGAGAAGTGCTGGCCCAAAGATAGCCTGCCCGACGCGCACCATGGTTGACCCTTCTGAAATGGCAGCCAGGTAGTCATTCGACATGCCCATCGAGCACTGCTCCATGTTGGCATACCGCTCGCCATAGTGCTCAAAGATGGCTCGAAGCTTTGCAAAATATTTGAGACTGCCCTCCGGATCTTCGCTTCGCGGCGGGATTGCCATAACCCCTCGCACATCGAGTCCAAGCTCAAGAAGTTGGTCCATTACGGCATTCGGCTCATCTGGACTAAAACCCGATTTCTGCGATTCGGCTGCGAGGTTGAATTGGACAAGGACAGGCACATTGCATGCCTTTGACCACTTGCGGGCAAGTGACATCCGGTCCATGGAGTGCAGCAGGGAGCAGTGCTCGGCAACCGGCGCCACCTTGTTGCTCTGAAGCGGACCGATGAAGTGCCACTCAATCGCGTCGAATCGTCCACTCTCGATTCGTGCCGCGAGCCCTTGCTGTCTGTTCTCACCGAAGACTGTTTGTCCGAACCGGGCAACCGAGACAACGTCGTCGTCAGAGCGGCCCTTCGACACAGCTACAAGGGTGACAGCATCCGGGCCGAGTCCAACCAGCGCCGCCGCAGCGGCGATTCCGGCTCTGACGTTCACGAATCCTTCTGTATCCATGCCACTGTTACCTGTCTGAGCGGTGTTCTGCTCTCTCTAAACGAATGGAACCGGTCGTCGTGATGTGTGCAGATGCCGACATCCGTGACCTCGACGGTTGGCAACCTGGTCCTAATGGCCGCCGCCAGGTCGACACTGCGCGTTCCGCGAGTGGTCCTTGCTGCCGATACACCCAACGTATCAATGACGTCTCGCCCCACCTCATAACAACACGGACCGATGTGGGGACCGATCACAACAGCGTCGACGATTGATCCGTCGGATTCGAATACACGCGTGGCCTCCTCAACGATGCCCTGCGCGATGCCTCGCCATCCGCAGTGAACAACCGACACCCTCTCCCTGCCCTTGAGCACAACCGGGACGCAGTCTGCTGTGGTCATGGCAATAGGAAGGGCATGCTTCGAGGTCACCAATCCGTCGCCATCTCCCGCGTTGCCCGGCTCGTCAACGGACAACACAATTCTGCCGTGAATCTGGTTCGTAAATGCCCATGAGTTCGAAATCGCAAGGCTCTCTGACATGGCGAGCCTTGCATTGGAATCCGATCGTGGATTGCCGTCACGTGTCTCGCCAAAGGCTATGCCTGAGTGCCCCTCGGGCGTGATCATCCTTGGACGAAACCAGGGATATCCATCTGATCGGTCTCTGCTGTCTCGTCGTCAGCGCCGGGTCCGTCAAAGATCTCAGAACGATTCGCAATTGACTGTTTCGTGCCGAATGATCCTCTGCGGTCATTGTCGAATCCCGCTGCGATGACGGTCACTCGCATTTCATCATCGAGATTCTCGTCAACGACAGCCCCGAAAATGATGTTCGCGTCAGGGTCGGCGTGTTCGGCGATCAATGTTGCGGCCGCGTTGACCTCATGCAAGGTCATGTCTGGAGGACCGGCGATGGATAACAGCACCCCTCTAGCGCCCTCCATTGAGGTCTCCAACAGGGGACTCGAGATGGCTTTGTCAGCAGCCTGGTGAGCGCGACTATCACCCGTCGACCTGCCGATTCCCATCACGGCCGATCCTGCGTCGGACATGACTGCCTTGACATCTGCAAAGTCAACGTTGACCAGTCCAGGCGTCGTGATGAGTTCTGTAATTCCTTGGACGCCTGATGTCAGTACCTCGTCGGCCATCGAGAACGCTTCAGCAATTGGGGTCGACGGCTCAGCGATTTCAAGCAGCCGCTCGTTCGGAATGATGATGAGCGTGTCGACTGCACCCTTGAGAGCCTGAATTCCCTGCTCGGCTTGAACGCTTCTTCTACGGCCCTCGAATCCGAACGGCCTGGTAACAACACCAACGGTGAGGGCACCGAGCGACTTGGCGATTTCGGCGACGATCGGGGCAGCTCCTGTACCCGTTCCGCCACCCTCGCCCGCCGTGATGAACACCATGTCGGCGCCTGTAATGGCGTCCTCAAGGTCGTCGCGGTGGTCCTCAGCAGCTTGCCTGCCAACCTCTGGATTTGCTCCGGCTCCGAGGCCCCCAGTCGACTCGCGGCCAATGTCGAGCTTGAGATCGGCGTCGGACATGAGCAGGGCTTGGGCATCCGTATTGACGGCTATGAACTCGACACCGCCAACGCCAGCTTCAATCATGCGGTTGATTGCGTTGACTCCGCCGCCGCCGACGCCGATCACTTTGATGACGGCGAGGTAGGTTGACGCTGGTCGACTGGATTCTGTGCTCATTACTTAGTCCCTCCCCAAGAAGGCTTCAATCAACCTTAGCCGCCACTTCACTGTTGGTTGCATACTTATTGCTCACCTTCTACTACAGGTTGAGGGTTGGAGACCGCGGGGCGGAGCGGTGCGATCAGATCGATAAACGCGCCAGGTTCGAGACCGGAGTCCAGCAGTGTCTCAAGCACGATTGCCTTCTGTGCCATGTCGACCGCCCTCCCAAGTCGCACGACGTGACCCATAGCCGATGCCGATAGGCCCTCCCCATCGGCCACGATTTGGACAGGCACTCCACTTCCTCGGGCGATCTGGTCGAGAAAGACAAGCGCCCCAAGGATGCGTTCGTCGTCAACAATCTCACCAGGCGTGAGAGATTCTTGGTCAATTGTGAGGTATGCGTCCTGCGGTCCTGGCCGGGACACAACGGTCAACACTACGCCCTCGATCGAGAGAAGCACCCACTGGTCACCCACCCCAACAGGAGCAACACCCTCGTACTCAACCACGTCTATTGCGACAGAGCCCGGCCACGACACGACGACATCAACGGATTTGACCCAGGGGTCAATCAACAACGCAGCTTCGATATCTGAACCGTCGACATCAATCGTCGGTGTTCCAATCCCCACGCCAAGTGATGCAACCGTGCTGGTTGGATCGGAGTTCTGTGCGCCGGTCACGTTGATTTGTCTGATCGAGAACACTGGTGAGCGGATGAGCCACATCGACGCGACGACGAAGGCCACCACAGCAATCACGACCAGTATCCACTTCAACCTCTTGCGAGCTCTATCTTCTGACACCGTCTTGCGACGCTCGGCCAGCTTCGGTTCCATCACCGTCATGACACGTCCCCTGACACTTCAAACTCCCCGAGGAAGCGAATCTCTGGTTCGAGTTTGATTCCTGTCATCTCGAGCACTTTTTTCTGCACTTGAGCCACGAGAAGAAAAATGTCTCGTGCTGATGTGCCCGTTGACGCTGTCACGAAGTTGGCATGTTTGTCCGATACCTGTGACCCACCGATGGACAGACCTTTCAGTCCACACTGATCAATTATCTCTCCTGCTGACTGTCCGGGGGGATTCTTGAAGACACTTCCAGCGCTGAGCGATCCGCCCGGCTGATTGGTGCGACGCCACTGCGTAATCTCCCTGAGTGTGGCTGTCAGTTCCTCCGGATCTGCCTCTGAAACCGCGAAGGTTGCCTGCACCACAACATCGGACGACGCCAAGTTGCTGTGGCGATATTCATAACCAAGGGACGCTACGTCTCGGATCGACAGATGTCCCGTCCCAAGATCCACGACAACAGCATTGAGCAGCACGGATGCCGTGTCGGCGCCGTGTCCTCCGGCGTTCATGTACACCGCACCCCCTACAGATCCTGGTATTCCGACATAGAACTCGAGTCCAGAACGACCGGCTTCGGCGGAGAGGCGGGCTAGTTTTGGGAGCGCAACCGCGCCGCCAGCGACAACCTGACTGTGCTGAGTCACATCAACGGCAGCGAAGGCGCCTCCGAGACGTACCACCAGTCCGTCGATTCCCGAGTCTGACACCACAACGTTGCTGCCGCGACCGAGTATCACGATCTTCGTGTCGGCGGGGACGACATCAAGGATTGACCGCAACTCTTCCAGGTCATACGGTTCGGCGTACCAACGCGCCTCGCCTCCAACCTTGTAGGTGGTGAATGGTGCAAGGGCAACATCGGTACGGATCGAGACATGCTTCATTCTGCAGCACTTTCAAGCGCTGCAGCGATCGGCACGGTAACGGACGTGATATCACCGGCACCCATCACCAGCACAATGTCGCCCTCGCGAGCAATGTCAGCGACGAGTTTCGGAATGTCGTCCATGTCTGGAGCGTACGTAACGGCGCCACCTGCAGCTCGTGTAGCCTCAAGAATGATCCGCCCGGATACTCCAATGATTGGCACCTCGCCAGCCGGATAGACGTCCGTCACAATCGTGTGGTCAGCGAGGGCAAGCGGGGAACCGAATTGTGGGCCAAGGTCAGCGGTGCGGCTGAAGCGATGCGGTTGGAACACGGCAATCACTCTCCCTTCCGCCCCAAGTGCCGCTGCGGCAATCGTGGCTGCAACCTCCGTCGGGTGGTGGGCATAGTCATCGACAATCGTGATGCCACGCACTCTGCCTCTCACCTCGTAGCGGCGCGCGACCCCCACAAACCCGCTGAGGGCGTTCGCTGCGGCGGTCATGTCGTATCCAAGCTCGGACAACAGCACAAGCACTCCGGTGGCATTCAACGCAAGATGTGCGCCGGGCTTGGGCAGTGACACATCCACCGAGTCCCTGCCTCGAAGAATCCTGAACTGCTGTCCGGACTCGGTATGCCTGTGATCGACGACTCGCCATACGGCACTCGGCGAAAATCCGTAGGTGACAAGTGGGACCGCCTGAGCGAGGCGTGCAACGCCATGGTCGTCGATGCACCCAACTCGAGGCCCTGTCACCCGCCCTACAACCTGCGCGAAACTCTCCTCCAACGCGGCAACGGTTCCGTAGAAATCGAGATGGTCAGCCTCGATGTTCGTAACCAGTACGCCATTCAAGGCGAGGTGTCGGAATGTTCCGAAGGCTTCGTCGGCCTCTAGCACAAAGAGGTCGTGACCGCCCACATGGGCACCGGTGTTGAGGCCTAGCATCTCGCCGCCAACGAGAAAACTTGGATCGAGCCCACTTCCTCGCAACGCGCGGACGGCGAGCGCCGTCGATGTTGTCTTGCCGTGGGTGCCTGCAAATCCGACTGTTGGCATCAGTCTTGTAAGGGCCGCAAGCAGCCGCGGACGCTCCCACACCTCAATACCAAGAATCTTCGCTTCGGCAATTTCGGGGTCGCTTGGGGGAACCGCTGATGACGCGACGACAAGCTGAACACCTTTCATCTTTTCGGGACGATGACCAAGCCAGGTCGTGATGCCAACATCATTGAGTGCGTCAAACATTCGTCCGGGTTTGACATCAGATCCGGTGACCGAGTGTCCGAGCTGACTCAATATCTTTGCTAGCCCCGACATCCCTGCTCCCCCAGCGCCAACGATGTGGACTCTCGACGGAATATCTACATGCTCAGTCATCGACCA
>SMVB01327131.1_pt1 | contig 10439 bp, 6 predicted proteins | sample 2456461 | NCBI WGS metagenome assembly SMVB01 (sample SAMN11095934, study PRJNA526329) | marine sediment metagenome | biome: Marine sediment; feature: Surficial sediment; material: Deep marine sediment; isolation source: Hadal surficial sediment | place: Pacific Ocean | collected 2014-05 | depth 0-1...
ACATAGGCGGCTGCGGCGGCGACCAGCAGCAGCGCGACCGTCGCGCCGACGATGGTGATCGGGTCATTCGTCGACAACCCGTACATCTGGCTCTCGAGCAATCCGGTAACCGCAAGCGCCGCGGCGATGCCGATGACCACGGCGACCATCGGCGAGCCGTCGCGGTCCTGTGCGCCGATCGTCCGGCCCAGCAGCAAGGGGACGCCGAAGGTCTCGAAGAATTCGGGCGCCACAAAGTTGTAGAAGACGCTCATGCGCTCGTCCTCGGCGGGCTCGTAGCCGGCTACCTTGAGCGTGGTGAACGAGATGCGGCCGCTCACCGGGCTGTGGCTCGTGACCGTCGCTGCAACGGCGCCGGGCAGCGCGTTCAGCCGGCGCCGGAGGTCTTCGTAGAAAGCCAACTGCCGCGGGCCATCGTACCCGTTGAGCCCGAGGTCCATCGAGAGAATCGCCACGCCCCGTACATCGAAGCCGGTAGCCTCGCGCTCGAGATTGGCGAGCGTGCGGACGAAGAGACCCGCGGTGATCAGCAACAGAAGAGACAATGCCACCTGGACAACCAGCAGCGACCTCAACCCCCAGAGTGCGCCGCCGCGGCGCGAAGCCTCGACGGCGCCCTCCTTCAAAGCCGGGGTCAGGTTCGGACGCGAAGCGCGCAGGGCGGGAGCCAAACCGAAGACAACCCCGGTCAGGAGCGAAACCAGAAGGCCGAAGCCCAGGACGCGGGCGTCCGTTCGCACGCCCGCGACGTACAGATCGGCGGGCACCACGGCGCCGAAGAGGAGCTCCCCGCCGGCGGTTGCCAAGACGACGCCGACCGTGCCCGCGAGCGCCGACAACACGAGACTCTCGGCGAGAAGCTGTCGTACCAGGCGCCAGCGGCTTGCCCCGATCGACAGTCGCACCGCGATCTCGCGTCGGCGGGTACCGGCACGCGCCAGCAGAAGATTGGCGACGTTCAGACATGCGATCACCAGAACGAGCCCGGTGACCGCGCCCATGATCATCAACGGCAGGCCCATGCGACTCCTTTGCTCGGTCATGCCCTGGTGACCCGGCCGCAGATCTATCTCCGGCAGCGTGTATTGCTCCGGCACTCCGTCCGCGAAGAGGTCGGCCTCGACCGACTGCTGGAAGAGCGCGTTGAGGTGCGACTCGGCCGCCGCCATCGTGACCCCGTCGCGCATCCGACCCATCAGGTGGAGCCACCAGAACACGGGGCGCGTCATATCGCGGCTGCTCGTCGAAACAAGCGACTGGTGCGCCAGCGGCACGGTGACATCCGGGTCGTCGCCGACCTGGAGCGTGCCATGAAAATCAGCCGGGGCGACGCCGATGACGGTGAACGGGGCGTTGTTGATCCGAATCGTCCCGCCGACAACGTCGGCGCTCTCCCCGAACCGGCGCGACCAGTAACCATGGCTCAACACCGCCACCGAGCCGGCGGCAGCGCGGTCGTCGTCCGCGACAATGAGACGACCGAGCGCCGGGTCGACGCCGAGCGCGGTGTAGTAGTTCCCCGAGACGTATTGCCCGCTGGCGTGCTCGGCCTGGTTGTCGACGATGACGTTGATCCGCCCGGCATCGGCAAAGGCGAAGGTGGACGACAGGACCTCGTTGCGATCGCGGATCGCCTCGAAGGCCGGCAACGAATACGACGAGCCGAGCCCGTCGCCGTTGTCGTCCCGCAGATACCAACCCCATGTGCTGACATCGGGCATCTCGGTGCCGGCACGGGTGCGCCAACCGAGGACGACCAACTCGTGCGGGTTCGTGACGGCCAACGATCGGAGCAGCGAAGCGTCAACGAAGCCGAAAACCACGGTGTTCGCGCCGATGCCGATCGCCAACGACAGCACGGCGACCGCGGTGAACGCCGGGCTCTTGCGCAACATCCGGGCGCCGAACGTGATGTCTTGCCATATCGAATCCATAGCGGTGGTCCGTTTCGTGGGAAGCCGTTGGGTGCGGGGTGCCCCGGCCGAGCGAAAGTCGTCGCCGCGGACGCCGAAGCCGTTTCGAAGTAGGTCCCAGGCGGCGCCGATCCGACTCGCCGCTCGACCTGCGGCGCCGTAGTCCCGATAGAGCTCGAGCAGGTCGCGACCGTGGCGCGCGCGAAAACCGCGGGGGAACGCCATCATCAGGATCCGGAAGCCGATCGGCGCGGAATCTCGGCCACCCCGGCTCATCGTCCGCCCCCCTGCCCGGCCGCCTTGGAGATCAGCGCCGACGAGACTTCGGAGAGCATTTCGGCCTCCGCCCGCGCCATCTCGCGACCGGCTTCGGTGAGGTCGTAGTAGGTGCGACGCTCGGTGCCGGCGCCATCCGCCCGCCGGTCAGCTTCCACGAGGAGGCCGCGCTGCGCGAGCCGGTAGATCACCCGGTACACGTCGCCGGGGCGAAGCTGGACGCGGCCGCGGGTTCGCTCATCGATCTGCTGGACGATGCCATAACCGTGGCGCGGCTCGTCGTAAAGAACGGTCAGCACCAAGAACTCCACGGACTTCAGCGGCGACCGCCTGTCGGCTCGTGATGCGGGCATGTTGGTGGCCTCCGTGGTTGCCTTATGTACGCATTTTACGTATACGAATATTGCGCACATGAGGGCCGACGTCAAGCCAGCCGGCACAGCGCGCTGGAAAACTCGCGGGGAGGCGCCGTGTCGTGTCTGCCTCGCCGCGACCGGGCCCCTGTCGGGATCGGTTCTGCGCCCGGCGCTACTCGGCGCGCAGCGCGACGACCGGGTCGACGCGCGAGGCGCGATAGGCCGGTACGGCCGAGGCCAGCAGGGCGACGCCGACAAGGATGATCGAAACCGCCCCGAACACCACTGGATCGGTCGCGGTCACGGAATACAGCATGCTCTCGATGGCGCGCGACAACCAGAAGGCGCCCGCCAGCCCGATCAGCAACCCGACAACCACGAGACGCGCCGCGCCCCACATCACCTCCCCCATCACCCCGCCGCGGGTGGCGCCGAGCGCCACGCGGACGCCGATCTCGCGGGTTCGCCGGCTGACCGAATACGAGATAACCCCATACACGCCGATCGACGTGAGCAGCAGCGCCAACCCGGCGAAAGCGCCCATCAGGATGGTGTTGAAGCGCGAATCGGCGATCGACTCGCCGACCACGTCGGCGAGGCTTCGGAAGCGCGTTACCGGCTGCAGGGGATCCACCGCGGCGACCTGCTCGCGGAGGTTCTCGGCGAGGCCCTCCAGAGAATCGGCCCGCATCACGAACACGGTCGGGAAGAGGTCGTTGATCATCGCGTTGAGCAGCGGCTGCGCCTGGTGGCGAAGCACGAAGACGGTCGGCTGGGCGGGATTTCCAACCCCGAGCTCGCGGATGTCGGCGACGACCCCGATGATCTCGCGCGGCATGTCCTCGTAGTCACCGAACTCACGGCCGACGAAGATCTCGCGGCCGCCGACGTCGGCATCACCCCAGAAGCGGCGCGCCAACGTCTCGTTGACGATTGCGGTCGCCAACCTCGGGCCGCCGTCGAGAAACATCCGCCCGGCCAGCAAGGGAATCCCCATCGTCTCGAAGTAGCCCGCACTCACGGTTCGGTACTCGATCGTCTGGCGCTGGTACTCGCCGTCCACCCGGGCGCTGGCCGGCATGTTCAAGCCTGGTTCCAGCGGCATGCTGGTAACGGTGGCAACCGAGGTAACGCCGGGTTGTCGGGCGATCCGGTCGAGAACCTCCTGCTCGAACCGGAAGCTGCCGTCCGGCGAATCGTAGCGCTCGTCGGTCAACGCCAGCTCCATGGCGAACAATCCCTCCGGCTCGAAGCCGAAGTCGACGGCGCGGAGCTCCAGGAGACTGCCGATGAAGAGGCCGGCGCCGACCAGCAACATCGACGCCAACGCCACCTCGGCAACCACCAAGGCGCCCCGAATCCGGCCCGTCGCACCGCTCTCGGTGGCGCTCCGGCCGCTCTCTCCGAGCGTGCCGCTGAGAGCGGCGTAATCGAGGCGCATCGCCGAGGTGAGCCCGAACACGACACCGGTCGCGCCGGCCACGGCGGCGGTAAACAGCAGGACGGTCGGCTCGATGCCGACGTGCTCGACGCGCACGACGGTCAACGGCGCCAGGGTGAGGAACCCGTCGATGACCCAGCGCGCCAACACCAGCCCGAGGGCCGCAGCCGCCCCAACCAGTACCAAGCTCTCGACGAGAAGCTGGCGGACCAGCTGCGCCCTACCCGCCCCGAGGGCGGCGCGAACGGCGACCTCCTTGGCCCGTGAGGCCGTGCGCGACAGCATCAAGTTGGCGACATTGACGCAGGCGATCAGCAGCACGACGCCCACGGCGCCGAACAGGAAGAGCAAGTTCTGACGCACGCCACTGACGAGGGACGCCGCGTAGCTCACCGTGATGAACGCGTTGCTCTCCGGAACCACGAGGTCGGGGAATTCCCGCTGGAAGCGGCTCATCACGGCGATGGCGTCGTCAGCCGCCCGCTGCGCCGTCGCCCCGGGCTTCAGCCTGCCGACGGTGGCATAGTTGTGCGCCCCGTCGGCGGGATCGGGATCGAGCTGCAGCGGCACGATGAGATCCGAGCTGCCGGTGAATCGAAAGTCCTCCGGCATCACGCCGACGATCGTGCGGCGTGTTCCGTCGATCAACAAATCCCCGCCGAGCACACCCGGATCGGAGTCGAACCAGCGCCGCCACAGCGCGTCGCTGATGATCACGACCGCCGGCCCACCGGGGGTATCCTCCGCGACCGTGAATGTGCGGCCCATCGCCGGCTGCGCGCCGAACACACGGAAGAACGCCTCGCTCACCGTGACGCCGTCGACAAGCTCGGCGGTCGGCTCGACGGCGACACTGAAACGAGCGTGGGCGAAGGCGGCAACGTCCTCGAAGGCTTCGGTGTTTTGCTGCCAGAAGACCGCCTTGTGAGGGGACAGTGAAGTGCCGGCGGTGCCTGGTTGCCATTGCCATGAGATGCGGTACAGGCGATCGGGCTCGGGGTACGGCAGCGGCCGGAAGAGAACGTCGTTCACGACGCTGAAGATCGCCGTATTGGCGCCGATCCCGAGCGCCAGCGTCAAAACGACGACGACGCTGAATCCGGGATTCTTGCACAACGTGCAGAAAGCGAAACGCAGATCCATAGCGGTCGCCGCGGCCCAGTTGGTGCGCGCTGCAGGCCCGCCCGACCGCGCTTCGTGGCGTGTCGTTCGACGCTCCTGCCATCCCGAACCGACGACCTCTCTGACACTGCGCACCCACAGTCCGGCCAGGGCGAGCCGGCCGCGGCGGCGCGTCGCCCGCGCCAGGTCGGCGTAGACGTCGCAGGCGTCGTCGCCGTGGGCGGCGCGGAACGCTTTCGGATAGGCAAGCAACAAGAGCCGGTACAACAGGCACGAGAAGGAGGCTGGGCGATTGCCGGCGGAAGACACGGCGCTCAGCCTTCTTTCGACTGCGGGATGAGGTTTCGTGCCATCGCGACGTCGGTCAGTTTCCGGAGGCGCTCCGCTTCGGCCGCCACCAGGCGGGAACCGAACTCGCTCAGGGTGTAGTAGCGCCGGCGCTCGTCGCCGAGGTCGGGGGCCGGGCGCTTCTCGGATTCGCTCACCAGGCCGTGCTTCATCATGCGCTTCAACGCCCGGTACAGGTTGGCGGGGTCGAGTTGCACCCCACCCCCGGTGTCCTCGCTGACCTCTTTCAAGATGCCGTAGCCGTGCGCCGGGCCCTCTACCAATGCGAACAGGATGAGAAAATCACGTGGCTTGAGGGGCAGGTGCCCGGCAATATCGTCCGCTTCGACGGGTGGGCTCATGGTGCGTTCCTCGTGTGGCCGGTCGCTGCAGGTTCGAAACGCCATATTATCCGTCAACTGACTATTAGTCAACTGACCAATATGGGCGCCGGCGACACCCATGGACGACGCTGCCGCTGCAGGCGCTGCGATGCTCGGCGGGCCGCACCTGCTGCGATGTCCCGCGGTCGACACGCCTGGGTCGTGTTCTGCCGTCGCCGCCACCGGCAAGCGATATACTCCGCCGACATGGCTAACGCGGCGACAGCATCCCCACTCGATCGATTCCTGCGCCTGTTCGCCGATGTGCGCGCCGGTGAGGGCCTCACCGCGCTGCTTCTCTCCACCAACGTATTCCTGCTGCTCGCCTGCTACTACATCCTGAAGAGCATCCGCGACGGCCTCATCCTGGCGGGCTCCGGAGCCGAGATAAAGAGCTACACATCGGCAGCGCAGGTGCTGGTGCTCGCCGCCGCCGTTCCGTTGTACGCGAAGCTGGCCGATCGGGTCCCACGGCGGCGGCTGATCAATATCGTCACGATGGTGTTCGCCGCCAGCTTCGCCGGATTCGCCATCCCGGTTCTGCTCGGCTTCAACATCGGCGTCGTTTTCTTCGTCTGGGTGGCGGTGTTCGGCGTCATGATCATCGCCCAGTTCTGGTCGTTCGCCAACGACCTCTACAACAAGGAAGAGGGCGAGCGGCTGTTTCCGCTCGTCGCGTTCGGGCAATCGCTCGGTGGGGTCGTCGGCGCGACGTACACGAGCATGGTGGTCGGCTCGCTCGGCATCGCGCCGTTGCTGGTGATCGCAGCCGCGATCCTCGCCGCCCAAGTGGTGATCACGAACTACGTCGATGCGCGCGAGCGGCGGGTGAAGGAAACACACGTGCCGGTCGACCAATCCTCGGCGCAGCTCACCGCCACCGGGACGATCCCGTTGGCCGAGGTCCAGCGCTTGCTCGACCGGTTCAGCGGCGAGCCCAGCGAGCCCGACGCAACGGCGCCCGGCGAGACCGAAGAGCCCCCTCCGCCAGCGAGCGTGGAGAAAAAACCGGACACCAGCGGCGCCTTCGCGCTCGTGTTCCGCAGCCGTTACCTCCTGATGATCGGCATCCTGATGCTGCTGCTGAACTTCGTCAACACCACCGGCGGCTACATCCTCGACAAGGTCGTCGAGGTGGCCGCCGCTGACGCCATCGCCTCCGGTGCGGCCGGCGGGATGGACGAAGCTGCGTTCATCTCCGCGTACATGGCGCAATTCTACGCCGTGGTCAACCTCGTCGCTCTTCTCGTCCAGCTATTCGTCGTTTCGCGGGTGGTCAAATACCTGGGCGTCGCGGTCGGCCTCATGATCCTGCCGATGATCTCGCTCGGAGCGTATTCGTTGATCGCCTTCTACCCCGTGCTCACCTACATCCGCTGGGCCAAGACCGCCGAGAACGCCACCGATTACTCGCTCAACAACACGGTGCGCAACATTCTGTTCCTGCCCACGACGCGCGAGCAGAAATACAAGGCGAAACAGGTCATCGACTCGTTCTTCGTCCGCGTCGGCGACACCTTGTCGGCGACGCTGGTCCTTGTCGGTACTACCTTTCTGGCGTTCAACCTCGACGTGTTCGCCAAGGTCAATCTGGCCGCCGTCGTCCTCTGGTTGATCCTTGCCTTCATGATCGGCAAGGAGTACCGCAAGCAGGTCGCCGCCAACGAGCTGACGGAGTAGTTCTCCGGCTGGATCGCAACCGATGCCTTCAGGGCCCATAATGTAGGCACTGGAGACACAATCGTTCAAAGTCCAAGCGGGTCGGGGGGCGCAGACGCGCCGGCACCGAACCGGTGAAAGGAAGCTGCTAGATGGCCGACGCTCCAACCGTCAACATCGCCAGTTCCGAGGGCCGCCTCGGAGTGCTCACCCCCGGCATGGGCGCCGTATCGACGACCTTCATCGCCGGTGTTCTGGCCGTTCGCAAGGGCCTCGCCGAGCCCACCGGCTCGCTGACCCAGATGGGCACGATTCGCCTCGGCAAGCGCACCGACGACCGCGTGCCGCCGATCAAGGACTTCATCGGCCTCGCCGGCATGGACGACCTCACGTTCGGCGGTTGGGACATCTTCACGGACGACGCCTACGCCGCCGCCAAGAACGCCGGCGTGCTGCAAAACGAGCTGCTCGATCAGATCAAAGAAGAGCTCGCCGCGATCAAGCCGATGGCCGCCGTATTCGACAACGCGTACGTCAAGAACCTCGACGGCGACAACGTCAAGAGCGGCGGCACGAAGTGGGACTACGCCCAAATGCTTATGGAGGATATCCAGCGGTTCCAGGAGGACAACAACCTCGACCGCCTGGTGATGATCTGGTGCGGCAGCACGGAGATCTTCCTGCAGCCCACCGATGTGCACGCCTCGATCGAGGCGTTCGAAGCAGGGATGAAGAACGATGATCCCGGCATCGCACCGAGCATGATCTACGCCTACGCCGCACTCAAGATGGGGATCCCGTACGCCAACGGCGCCCCCAACCTGAGCGCTGATTTCCCGGCCCTGACCGACCTCGCCAAGGAGACGAAGTCGCCGATCTGCGGCAAGGACTTCAAGACCGGCCAGACGCTGATGAAGACGATCCTCGCACCCGGGTTCAAAGCGCGCATGCTGGGGCTGAACGGGTGGTTTTCGACCAACATCCTCGGCAACCGCGACGGCGAGGTGCTCGACGACCCCGAGTCCTTCAAGACCAAGGAAGAAAGCAAGCTCGGCGTCCTCGAACACATCCTGCAGCCCGACCTGTACCCGCAGCTATACGGGAACATGTATCACAAGGTGCGGATCAACTATTACCCGCCGCGCGGCGACAACAAGGAAGGCTGGGACAGCATCGATATCTTCGGGTGGCTCGGCTACAAGATGCAGATCAAGATCGACTTCCTGTGTCGTGATTCCATCCTGGCGGCGCCGCTCGTCCTCGACCTGGCGATCTTCCTCGACCTCGCCAAGCGCGCCGGCTTCTCCGGGATCCAGGAGTGGCTGTCGTTCTACTTCAAGAGCCCGCAGACCTTGCCCGGACTGTACCCGGAGCACGATCTGTTTATCCAGCACATGAAGCTGAAGAACACGCTCCGTTACATGGCCGGCGAAGAAGAGATCACCCACCTGGGCGCGGATTACCGTGACCACTATCAGTAGGGAGAAGAAGCGCAGAGGCGTGGCATGAAGCATCCCGTACACCCGAGACCCGCCCCGTTTTTTTCGATTCCCGCCTCCCGCCCCCGCCATCACGCCGACGGTGATCTCGCTTCTCGATGGCGGTCGTGTCGCCGTGCTCGACCGCTACGAGCCCTTCGTGCGCGTCTTCGAGCCGCCCCGGTGATCTCGAGCTCGCGTTCGGCAACAAGGGCCAGGGGCCAGGCGAGCTGGGAACCGATACCGGGGGCGGCATGTATTTCTCCGGCGTGTACCTGCTGCCTTGGCCGGACGGCTCGCTGTCTGTTCTCGAGCTGATCCCGGCGGCGTTCGAGACCTTCGGACCCGGAGGAAGCTTCCGCGACCAGCACATCCCCGACTTGCCAATCGCGGCGCCCAGCGCCCAGGCATTCTCGCCAGCAACCGGAAGCTACTTCCGCCTCGCCAAGGTTCCGGCGGTCGTAGGCGATACCGCCGACATGATCCAGCGTTGTGTTATCGAACCCGGGGTGGGCTCGGAATGCGGCGACTTCGCCGACCCGTCGTCGTTTCTGGACACCGAAGCCGCGCAGAATCGCGACGCCCTGGCAATCCCGGCGACGGCGCACGGAAAACTTGTCGTCGCCGACGAGCAGACCTATCAGATGTGGATTCTCGACGACACCGAGCGTCGCCGAAGCGGAAACGGCCACTGGGGAGACGGAGTGTTAATTCAGCGGCGAATGGCTCGATACTCGATCGTCGTGTCGATGATCGCGATCTCGACGCGCCGGTTGCGCCCGCGGGCTGCGTCGGTGGTATCGGCGACCAGCGGCATCGACTTGCCCATCCCCTGCATCGTGACGATGCGGGGGTCGACCCCCGCCTCGACCAGGTAATCGCGCACCGCACCGGCACGTCGCTCCGACAGCCCGTTGTTGTACTCCTCGGTGCCGACGTCGTCGGTGTGGCCGAACACCTGGATCGCATAGCCCTGATCGGCCGTCGCCAGTAGCACCCCGGCGATGCGGGCCAGCAGCTCGCGTTCGTCCGGGCGAAGCTCGGTGCGGTCGAATTCGAACTCGATGCGGTCGGACCCGAGGCTCAAGACGATGCCGATCGCCGTACGACGCGTCTCGACGATCTTGCTGAGGGTCTCTTGCATGCGGTTCATCTCGATCTCCCGCCGGCGCCGGAGATCCTCGGCCTCCTGCCGGGCAACGCGAGCCTCCTCGCGAGCGACGACCTCTGCGCCCCTCGCCGCCTCGGCGTCCGACCATGCGGCGACGCTTTCGGCCTCGGCCTCGGCACGCGCCACGTCCGCCGCGCTCCGAGCCTGTTCCGCCACGACGCGCTCGTCGGTCGCCTGGCGCGCTTCCTGTCGCGCCTCGACGGCGCGGTCGGCGGCGACGTCGGCACGGATCCGGGCCGCGGTTGCGTCATTCGCGGCCCGCTGCGCCTCCGCCGTTGCGGCGGCTGCGGTGTTGGCCGCGGCGACGGCTCGC
>SMVB01369393.1_pt1 | contig 10439 bp, 8 predicted proteins | sample 2456461 | NCBI WGS metagenome assembly SMVB01 (sample SAMN11095934, study PRJNA526329) | marine sediment metagenome | biome: Marine sediment; feature: Surficial sediment; material: Deep marine sediment; isolation source: Hadal surficial sediment | place: Pacific Ocean | collected 2014-05 | depth 0-1...
CCGATGCCCCGGTTGCCAGTGCCCCGGCCCTGAGGGCACGGTCAACTTTTTCCGAGGCGCTCAGGATCGCTGGAACGTTTGAAGCCCTGACGTACGTTTCTATCCGCACGTCGGCCGGTACCGAGTTAACGGCGTCCCCACCACGGGTGATGATCGGATGAACTCTCACGCTGTCTGCGTCCCGGAATGTCTCCCGTTGGGCATGGACTGCCGCCAGTCCGATTTGGGCGGCGTTCAGGGCGTTGATGCCGAGATGGGGCGAGCCGCCGGCATGAGCAGCTTTGCCGATGTACTGCACGGTCTTGCCGATCATTCCGTTGTTTGAACCACCGACTCCGAACGTCCCGGCAGTCTCGCTGCCGGTGTGGGTGAGCATGGCGATATCGACGGCGTCGAAGAGACCGAGCCTGATGAATTCTTGCTTGCCGCCGAAGAACTCGATCTCACCGTTCTCGCGCAGTGACTCTCGATACTCGAGTTCGATGTACTCCTCGGCGGGCGTCGCCATGAAACTGACCCTGCCGCTCAGTCCTTTTTTTACCGATTCATCGAGCAGCCCGGTCGCGACTGTCAGCATTGACCCGATCTGGGCGTGGTGACCGCAGGCATGGGCCGCGCCGGTGTCCGGGTCTGCGTTTATGTGGCCAGGAACAATCAGCGAATCAAGTTCGCCCATTACCGCGATATGGGGGCCCGGTCTGCCGGTGTCGTAGGTTCCGACAACGCCGGTCTTTGCCAGCCCCGTCTGTACTTCCAGGCCGTTTTCCGAGAACCAGTCAGCGACCAATTTCGACGTTCGGATTTCGCGAAAGCCGCTCTCAGGATGATCGAGAATGTCGCGGGCGATGCGTTCGAGTTCCCCAGCTCTACCGTTGATCGCCCGGTTGAAGGAACTTTTGAGGTCGGAGCGGTCGGACATTACGTGTGCTGCGTCTTTTTCGGGTCGGAGTGCGGGCCGTGATTCGCCACGGGTAACGACAGGAACCCGTCGAAGGGTGTTCGGCGGCGAGTGTAGCAGTCACTCCCGGGGCAAGATGGCTGAAAGGGCGAAATGAACGCCGGAACTCGCCTATACTGGGCGACCATGAAAAAAGTTGTACTCGCCCCGCAGGGGTTCAAAGAAAGCCTTACGGGCATGGAAATCGCCGTATCCATGTCAGCCGGTGTGAAACGCGTATGGCCTGACGCCGAAACGGTGTTGATACCAGTGGCCGACGGTGGTGACGGCACGTTGCAGGCGCTTGTCGACAGTTCGGGCGGCGAGGTACGCACGGCAAACGTCGAGGATGCGATCGGTCGCCGGATTGACGCAGACTGGGGAGCCCTGGGCGACGGCACTACTGCCGTGATCGAAGTGGCGAACGCGGTCGGGTTGGCGCGGTTGGCACCGGATGAGCGCGATGTTCGTCGAGCCTCGACTTTTGGCGTCGGGCAACTGATCGTCGAAGCCCTTGATGCCGGTTTCACCGAATTCATCATTGGCGTGGGCGGCAGTGCCACTAATGACGGTGGTTCCGGGATGGTCCAGGCTATGGGTGGCAGTTTGACCGACTCAAGCGGACGCGAACTGCCGAGGGGCGGGATTGCGCTGGCGGACCTGGCGAAAATAGATGTTTCGGGGCTGGATAGCCGCATGGCCGGGGCCAACGTTGTCGTTGCGTGTGATGTGAACAACCCGCTGTACGGTCCGCGGGGTGCATCGGCGATATTCGGTCCACAGAAGGGCGCGACTTCCGACGATGTGAGGGAACTTGACGCCGCGCTCGCAAATTACGCTGAAGTGATTGCAAAGGACCTCCATGCCGACGTCGCAGAGATTCCCGGGGCCGGGGCGGCGGGCGGGCTCGGAGCAGGTCTTATGGGGTTCTTCAACGCACGGCTGCGGCTCGGTGCGGACATCGTCCTGGACGCAGTGAATATTGACGAGCACCTGAAAGATGCCGACCTCGTGATTGTTGGCGAGGGCCAGTTCGACCGTTCAACGGTGTTCAACAAGGCGCCGGTTGCGGTGGCACAGAGGGCCAAGCTGAACGGCACGCCGGTCATCGGTATCGCCGGTTCGCTGGGTGCGGGGTACAGGGAGGTCCATGAGCACGGTATCGATGCCGTGTTCAGCCTGGTCAACCGACCCATGTCGCTCAAGGCGGCGATGGAAGACACGAAGCGTCTTGTCACCATCGCAACGGAAGAGGCATGCCGGGCGATTAAGCTCGGGATTCGGGCCGACTGACCCCAGGTCAGGAGCTGCCCAGGATCACCAGGTGGACTTCGAGAGGGCCGTGGATCCCGGTGACTATCGTCCCCTCGATATCGCCTGTTTTACTTGGCCCGGAGATCAGGTTCATCGAACCTGAAAGTTTTCCCGATAGAAAGTCGTCCCGTTCGATTGCGAACAGCTCGTCGAGCGATTCGAGCACCTCGCCGGGGCGGAGTACGGCAATGTGGGTGGGCGGGGCCAGTGAGACCAACCGTGACAGACCTTTGCGGGGGTGAAGGACGACCGTGCCGGTTTCAGCAATCGCGTAATCGACCCCGGTAATGCCGACATCGGCAACGAACGCAGCATTTTTGGCTTTTTCACGCTCCGATGGTTCCGTCGTGTCGGCCTGGTCGGTCAATTCGGTCACGTCGATGCTCGCCCCGGTATCTCTTATCGCAAGGTCCAGCGGAATATCCGTCAGCACGTCGTGAGTCGAGCGCAGAACACGTTTGGCACCGTATCCCTGGCATATATCGGCAATCAGTTCTGCCGCGTCCTCAGGGTTGGAAACGCGGTGGACGCGCCAGCCGGTGGCCTCCGCTGCCTCGGCCATCCGCTCGATAAGGTCGGTCGCCCGGTCGCCTGCGACCGCCAATGCCTCAGCAGCTTTGAGTTTTGCATCGTCGTCACTCTCAAAGATGGCAGTCGCAAGATCCGGTGCCGGAGTTTGCACTTCGGAATGACCGAGAGACGCGGTTACGCCAGATATGAATTTTGCGCGGTCGGTCATGGCCGGTCTCGATTCGTACCGCCGGGCTTTTTGCGGTCGGCAAGTCGCTGTTTCAGCGATTTCGCGGCTGCGAGCGGAAAGTCACGGGTCGTTGTCCACCCCGAAAGCGGCGGTGGGGCCTTCTTGATCCAGCCACGCTTAGACATCGGTCGCAACAGCCAGCGGGATATCCGGGCGCCCAGATCGAACCGTCGTCGCCCCATCATCCCGATGCGCCATGATTTCCAGAGCATTCGCTCTTTCAGCGACGACGCTCGCTCTTTAGAATCGGATTTGCCTTCGGCCGCTCGCCAGCGGAGTTCCAGCAGCATGCGGGGAATGTTGATCTTTACCGGACAGACTTCATGGCACGCCCCGCACAGCGACGAAGCGTTGGGCAGGTCGTGGGCATCCTTCAGACCGGTCATTACTGGCGATACCACCGACCCGATAGGCCCGGGGTAGACCCATCCGTAGGCGTGACCGCCCACCTTTCTGTAAACCGGGCAGGCGTTCAGGCACGCGCCGCACCTGATGCAGTTCAGCGATTCACGCATTTGCGGGTCGGCCAGCAATTTGTCCCGCCCGTTATTCATTATCACCAGGTGAAATTCTTCGGGCCCTTCTTCTTCGTCGGGTTTTCGTGGACCGTTCACCATCGTTATGTAGCTTGTAATTCTCTGACCCGTTGCCGAACGGATAAGGATTCGGAGCATGGTGCTCAGGTCCTGGATAGACGGCACGATCTTTTCCATGCCCATGACCGCAACGTGAATACGGGGAACCGAAGTCGACATTCGGCCGTTGCCTTCATTTGTGACAAGCGCGATCGAGCCCGATTCGGCGACCGCGAAGTTCACCCCGGTCACCGACATATCGGCCCGTTCGAACACTTCTCTGAGTTTGACCCTGGCGAGCATCGTGAGTTCACCTGCCCCCGGAACGGGATCTCCCTTTTTGAAATCATCGTCCAGAAGCGCCGCCACATCCTCGCGCGACTTGTGGATCGCCGGGGCGATCAGGTGGTAAGGCGTTTCGCCCGCCAGTTGAATGATGTACTCGCCAAGATCGGTCTCAACGGCCTCAATGCCCGCGTCGATGAGGGCATCTGCGAGGGCCATTTCTTCAGAGACCATCGACTTGGACTTGATGACCGTTTTCACATTGCGGTCATGCGCAAGTTTTACGACGTGTTCCCGGGCCTCAGCGGCATCTTCAGCGAAGAAAACATGCCCGCCATTTTTCTCGACATTGTCGGCCAGTAGTCCGAGGTAGTAATCGAGGTGGGCGATGGTGTGGTCTTTGATCGCCTTGCCTTTTGTTCGGAGTTCTTCCCAATTTGGGGTATCGGCAGCAGCGGTCAGTCGCCCCTCGTGAAACCCGGTGTATACGTGTTCGAGGGATTGCAGAACAGTCTTGTTGTCGAGGGTTGCAGCCGCTTTCACCCTGAACTGTGTCGTCTCGGGTTTCATCGTGCTTGAGTCCCCGTCTGCGCAGGTCCACTTATGGATTTCGCCAGTATTTCCGCGATGTGCACCACCTGCACGTCCGACCCTCGCCTGCGGAGACCGCCCTGCATCTGGTAAATGCAACCCGTATCGGCGGCAATCACGGTGTTCACGCCGGTCGCCTCGATATTGTCGAGCTTTTCATCGAGGATGGCGGATGAGATATCGGCCATTTTTACCGAGAATGCACCACCGAACCCGCAGCAGACGTCGGCCCGCTCAAGGGGTCTCATTTCCAGGCCGTCGACGTTTTCGAGGAGTTCCAGCGGCGGGCGGTCCACGCCGAGTTCACGGAGCAGATGGCAGCACTTGTGGTACGTAGCAGTGTCGTTCACCCTGCCAGTGATCGCATCGTTACCGAAAAACCGATCGATGAACTCGGTGAATTCGTAGAGCCTGTCCCCTACCCGCCTTGCGCGCTCGACAAGGTCGGGGTCGTCGCGAAAAAGATCTCGATAATAGTTTCGGACCATTGCGGCGCACGATCCGGAAGGTACGACGATGGGTCCTTCGACCTTTTCGAATAGTTCGACGAACCGCCTTGCAACGGGCAATGCCTCCGATCTGAACCCGCTATTGAATGCAGGTTGGGCACAGCAGGTCTGGTCGTCCAGAAAATCGACTTCGAGGCCCAGGTATTCGAGCACTTCCACCGTGCTTTCACCGACACCAGGGGCAAGCTGATCGACCATACACGTTGCGAACAGGGTTACATGCTCGGGCCGGGGTTGGGTGGACGGGTCTTCAGGCATCACACGACGCTACCAGATTCCCGTTGCGGTTGAACGAAAAATACGGCGACCCATCGTGATTACGTGCGAATATGTGTGATCGCGGGCAGTTGCGAGTGATTGCAGCTGTGATAATTTTGCTCAATAGACCGAACTAATAGGAAAGACAGAGCCGGTGAGTTCGACCAAATTCGATGTGATAGTGATCGGGGCCGGAATTATCGGGCTGGCAACGGCAATGAAATTGCTGGAAATGCACCCCCGGCTCAAACTGGCCGTCGTAGAAAAAGACGAAAAAGAAGGCACACAGCAGAGCGGTCACAATTCTGGCGTTATCCACTCGGGAATTTACTACAAACCGGGGTCGTTCAAGGCTGAATTCTGCGTAACGGGCCGGGCTGCTATGACCCGTTTCTGCGAAGCCAACGAGATACCGGTGTGGACCTGCGGAAAGCTGGTCGTTGCCAGCGATGCCGCGGGCGAAGAACGGCTGGCTACCCTCAAAGAGCGAGGGACGGCGAATAAAGTCGAGGGTTTGCGTCTTATTGAAGGAGACGAAATATCCGAAATCGAGCCCCATGTTACGGGCCGCAAAGCGCTCTACGCCCCTGGCACCGGGATTGTCGATTTCCGCATCGTGACAGCCGCCTATGCTGACAGGGTCAGGTCGGCCGGCGGCGAGATTATCTTCAATACCGAACTCGTTGGATCGAACGTGGTTTCGGGGAAGACGGTGCTGAAAACGACTTCGGGCGATTACGAAACTGCGGCCGTCATTAACTGTGCGGGGCTGCATTCCGATCTGGTGGCGGAAACGATGGGGGTCGATATCGGTCTCAGGATCATTCCGTTCCGCGGCGAGTATTACAAGCTCCGCAAAGAGAGCGAGTACCTCGTCAAAGGGCTTATCTATCCCGTTCCTGACCCGGCATTTCCGTTCCTGGGTGTGCACCTGACCCAGACCATGAAAGGTTGGGTCGAGGCCGGTCCGAATGCCGTGCTCGCAACGAAGCGGGAGGGTTACCGCAAACGGGATTTTTCCCTCAGCGATTTCCTTCGCACGATTACTTTCCCCGGCTTCTGGAAAATGGGGCTCAGGGAGTGGAAAACCGGTGTGTGGGAAATCAATCGGTCGCTGCGCAAGAGCGTGTTTTTGAAAAGTCTTCAGCAACTGGTGCCTGAACTGTCCCGCAGCGACCTGAGCGGAACTGGCTCGGGGGTCCGCGCGCAAGCCGTTGACCGGGCAGGGAACCTGGTCGACGATTTCAGGATCGAGGAGTCGGACGGGGCAATACATGTCCTGAACGCACCTTCACCCGGAGCAACTTCGTCGCTGGTCATTGGCAACTACATTGCCGAAATGGCGACCAGGAATTTCTCGCTCGACATTGCCGCCCCCACCCCTGTTGTGTAAGGCAGTTCGGTGGATGACGCCGGGTACAAAAACACAACGCGATTAACCGTCTATCCGGCGGCGGCGCATTAGAACCTGGATTGGAGAATCCTTATTGTTCTGGGGCGTTAATTCCTGTGTCGTTGTTTCCATTATTCCAGAACAATGTTGCCGATAATTCAGTTATCATCACGGGATATTCGAATGGTAGGTAGGCAGGCCGGCTCACCGTCCGTAACACCGAGAGTTATCGATGATAAAAGTCAGTCTCGTTAGTTCAGCAAACAGGATCAGCGGCGTGCTGGACTCGCTCAGCCTGATCGACGATCAGGTCAGCATTCCCGACCGGCCGGTCATGGTCAAGCCAAACTTCGTTACCACCAGCAACCAGTTAGCTGCGACGCACGTCGACGCGACGAGGGCCACTCTCGAATACCTGTCGCAAAAAGGGGTCAGCAAATTTGTGATCGCCGTCGGCCCCGCGATTGGTACTCTTGATTCCGGTCTCGACAATTACGGCTACAGGGCCCTTGCGAATGACTTCAGTGTTGAGTTTCTCGACCTGAACACAGACGCCCGCGTACCTGTACCTGCGTTCGACGACCAGTTGAACCCACAAACCCTTTACATGTCGAAGCGACTTTCAGAGTCTTATGTCGTTTCTGTGTGCCCGATGAAAACCCACAACAACGTAGTTGTGACATTGGGATTGAAAAACATACTGGTGGGAACGCTGTCGGGGGTCGAGCAGAAGAGGAAAATTCACAAAGGCAGCAAGGCGATAAACCTCACTCTCGCCAAGATGGCACAGCACGTGACTCCCGACCTGACGATCATCGACGGCGTGATCGGCATGCAGGGCAACGGACCTATCGCGGGATACGAGATGCCGTCAAATGTGGTTGTCGCGGCCCACCACGGAATTGCGGCCGACGTGGTCGGTCTCCAGGTCATGGGATTCGAACTTGAGAAAGTCGGCTACCTTCGTTATGCGATGGAACTACGAAACCTGTCAATGAACGATATCGAAATTGTGGGAGCGGATATCGAAGCCGTTCGTGTTGAATACGCGCCGCACGACGATATCGCCGAGCAACTCACATGGCCGATCGAGGGTAGCTGGCGAGGTGTTTTTGACAGGAGTTAACCGTGCGTGAATTCGACCGACAAGCTGCAAGCGAATGCCCCGCTGGCCGACCTGCGGAGCTACATCACAACTTTGTGAACAACAAAAAATGTGAATCCGGGAATGAAAGCTATAACCGTAGCGGCAGATGCCGGAGTTCCCAGATGTGCCTGGCATTCGGTGAAAAAGAGTGATTTGAAACTCACCAGGTACAAATTCTGGGTGGTTGTCGCTCTGGCGATTTTTGCAATGTCGGCCTGCGCATCGGAAGTCCAGGAAGCTCCATCGCCCTGGATTGACACTCCAGACGGGCCGACTCCGACGCCGGTCGTGTCCACGACAAACGGGGTGACTCGCATTGTTGTCTATCTGTCGCCGAATCAGGGCGAGGGCCAGATCGGATCGGCAACCCTGATGTCCGATGGCTCAACTACCACTGTTGATATTGACGTTGACCCGACGACGGGTGAGGCTCAACCGATACACATTCACGTTGGCAAATGTGATGACGTGGGGAGTGTGGTGCACGCACTCCAGAACGTCGTCAATGGCGTATCCACGACCGTGCTCGACCGTTCACTGGACGAAATTCTCGCTGGCGATATGCTGATAAATGTTCATGCTTCGTACGCCGATGCATCGAATTACACAGCCTGTGGGCAACTTCCGTCCGAACTGCCTTAGCTTCGGGGCCCGGGTGTTCACGCGACCAGATTGGCTTGATCTGCGTCGATCAGGGCAATCGGTATTTGAACCTGGAAAGAAGTTCCACTGCCGCGCGCCGACCTGAGAGTCATTTTGCCACCGTGCAGTTCGACGATTTGCTTGCAAATGACCAGTCCGAGACCCGTGCCGTTAACCTCCCTCGTTTCAGCGTTGTCGGCCCGGAAAAACGGAGTAAACAGCTTTTTCTGATCTTCTTTAGATATTCCAATGCCCTGGTCGGTAACTTCGATCAGGCACATTGCGTTGGCAATGGAAACTGAAATCTTGATTGTTGTGTTCGCCGGAGAGTATTTCGACGCGTTCGAGACCAGGTTGGTAAACACCTGATCGAGGCGGGCACGATCGCCGTCAACGTCGACAACGATGTCGGGTAGCAAAACGGAGATCGTCTGCGACTTCTCGTCGACAACCGGGGCCATCGATTCGACGACGGCTTTCACGACCTCATTGAGGTCGACTGGTGCAATATTGAGTTCCATCTCATTTGCTTCCACCCTTGAGAGGTCGAGGAGATCGTTGAGCAGCATGCGCATTTGCCGTTCACCACGACCGATTGCGCCAACCATGTTCATTTCTTTTTCCGAGAAATTCCCGTCACGGTTTTTGGCCAGGATGCTGATAAACGCCGAAACGCTGGTCAGTGGGTTTCCCAGTTCGTGCGTTACGACTGAAAGAAGTCTCAGTCGTGCTTCATCGGCCGACTTCAGATCTGCGTTCCGCAAATCCAACTCCGATACCAGTACATGCTCGTGATCGAGCAACGCTCGCAATTTCTTGCGTGCTTCGGTCTGATCGCGGTGCCCGCGCATAACAACGATCATCAGGCTCGCAAATACGACCGCCATCACGCCAATGAGCATTCCAATCCGGAATCTGGCACCCGCTCCGGTAGCCAATTCGATTGCGGAAGAGACGTCGCGGTAAATGACGACGGTCGTTTCAAGTGAGCTGGCTCCCGGTATGCTGCCTTCGGAATAAACGGGGACGCGGCTTATCACAGCTTCAATTAACGAAGAATGGCCGTCGAGCCCGCTAATTGCCGCCGCGCCAACGTATTCGCTCGTCGCGTATGTCGGACCGAGGTGATACTGAGACTCGTCTCCAATATAGAACTGGTCAGTCGAGTAGATGATTTCGCCGGACGTGCTGAGGATGTCGACCCGGGCCACCTGCTGACCGACCAGGGCGCCAAGTACGATGCGATCGATCACCGCGGTGTTGTCGGGAAGCGTCATGAGCGACCCGGCCATCGGCGTGGTGATCTGGCTGATTTCCTCGACGATCTTGAAAGTCGACACCCTGGCGGGGTCGAGGACCTCGGTTTCCAGGCGCGAAATGATGCTCGCGCGTTCAACTCGACTGGATACGAAGTTCACAGCAATAAGAGCACCGAGAACAATTAATATACTTGCGAACGCATACTGCTTTACCGGGGATACCGAGCCCAGGGATTCCTCACTGGGCAGATCTTTGTGGCCTATTCCGGTTACCGCATGGCCTGCATTATCAGATGTCACACTCGTACTTTACGTTCCATCACCTGCTGCGGACTTCCGCGCAAATACTGGTATCCCGTGCGTAATTATCACACTCGATCTCGAAACGATTGGCTCACTGGATACACGGTATGTTGTGCGCCGGTACTAGTATTCACGAATCATCTGGCAAAAAATTTCAGGGGATAATTCTTGAAAATAAGAAGAATCGAGCATGAGGTACTCGTCTGGCCTGAGCTTGATCCTCCGTTCTGGATGTCGTTGCTGAGCGTGAATCGGCCACACGAACTAATAGTCAAGATCCACACCGACGACGGGTTGATTGGTATCGGCCACACCGACCAGATCCCGGGCGTGTTCCAGGTCGACTCCAACGGTGAACCAGTAGCCGGTAATGCTTCCCGGATTGTCCCCGAACTGATCGCCCCGATGCTCACTGGAAAAAAGCCACTCGATATCGATGCGTTATGGAAAGAAATGTTCCAGGTGA
>SMVB01056521.1_pt1 | contig 10437 bp, 9 predicted proteins | sample 2456461 | NCBI WGS metagenome assembly SMVB01 (sample SAMN11095934, study PRJNA526329) | marine sediment metagenome | biome: Marine sediment; feature: Surficial sediment; material: Deep marine sediment; isolation source: Hadal surficial sediment | place: Pacific Ocean | collected 2014-05 | depth 0-1...
GAAGCGGAGGTTGGCAAGCCGCAAGGCGGCATCATGCAGTGGATTGACGAACGTTTCCCGTGGACGGAAACGATGAAGTACCACATCACCGAGTATTACGCCGCCAAGAACTTCAATTTTTGGTACGTGTTTGGTGTCCTGGCAATGCTGGTTTTGGTCATTCAGCTATTGACAGGTATTTTCCTGACAATGAACTACAAGCCGTCGGCGCAGGAGGCATTTGCATCTGTCGAGTACATTATGCGCGATGTCGAATGGGGCTGGCTCATTCGCTACATGCATTCAACGGGCGCGTCGTTCTTTTTCATCGTGGTGTACTTGCACATGTTCCGCGCCATGCTATACGGCTCGTACAAGAAGCCGCGTGAGCTTGTCTGGATTATCGGCATGATCATATTCCTTGTGCTCATGGCTGAGGCGTTCGCCGGCTATTTGCTGCCCTGGGGACAAATGTCCTATTGGGGCGCACAAGTGATCATCTCACTGTTCGGTGCGATTCCAGGTATCGGTGAGGCGATAGTGGAGCTTATTCGCGGTGACTACTCGATTTCGGATATCACGCTGAATCGGTTCTTTGCATTGCACGTTGTCATATTGCCGCTGATTCTGATCGCGCTGGTGTTTGTGCATATAGTGGCACTGCACCAGGTCGGCTCGCTTAACCCGGACGGCATTGAAATAAAGGAGCAGAAAGGGCCTGACGGGATTCCTTTGGACGGCATTGCATTCCACCCGTATTACACGACCAAAGATTTGATCGCCATCATCATTTTCATGATGGCTTTCTCTGGCGTCATGTTTTTTGCGCCGGACATGGGTGGTTATTTCCTTGAGCATGCCAATTACGAACCGGCGAATCTTACGGCAACGCCCGAGCATATCGCTCCGGTTTGGTATTTCACGCCGTTCTACGCGATATTGCGCGCCGTACCGGACAAGCTATGGGGTGCGACCATGATGGCGGCTGCCGTGATGTTGCCCTTATTTTTACCATGGCTCGATCGGTCTCGCGTTAAATCCATTCGATATCGCGGCTGGATCTACAAGTTGGCGCTGACCTGTTTTGCGATCAGTTTCGTGGCGCTGGGCTGGCTAGGGACGATGCCGCCAGATACCTTGAATACGATCGCTGCGCGGATTTTCTCAGCGGTCTACTTCGCGTTTTTCCTGCTGATGCCGTATTACACAACGATCGACAAGACGAAGCCTGTGCCGGACAGGGTGGTATACGATGGTTAGTTTCGGATCGCTTGCCCGGCTTATGGTCATCGCCGCGTGCTTTGTCACTACGCTGGCAATTGCTGCGGGTGGTGGCGATGAGCAGATGGATGAGGCGTTTATAGATCCCGACAATATTCCGTCACTGCAACGAGGCGCGAAAAATTTCATAAATTACTGTTCCGGGTGCCATTCGGCGCAGTACGTGCGTTACAACACGATAGGCAAGCACCTGCAGCTTTCTGAAGAGCAGCTGGTGAACAACCTGATGTTCAATGCGGTGAAGACATTTGAGACGATGCGTGCGGCGATGCCGGCCGCAGATGCCAAGCGCTGGTTTGGCACTGCGCCGCCGGATATGTCATTGATTGCTCGTGCAAAGGGCGCTGATCATATTTATAATTTCCTGAAGGGCTTTTACATTGATCCGGATAGTCCGACCGGTGTCGATAACCGCGTTCTGGCGGGAACGAGCATGCCGCATGTCCTCTGGGAATTGCAGGGTTATCAGAAAGCGGTTTTCTCGGAGATTACTGACGAATATGGAACGACATATCACTTCGACGGCTTCGCAAAGGTGACCGCGGGCATGATGAATGCCGAGGAATACGATGACTTCGTTCGTGATACTGTCAACTTCCTTGCATACATTGCAGAACCAATTCGTTCTGAACGACGCAGGCTAGGCAAATGGGTCCTCATGTACCTCTTCGTATTCCTGATCATTGCATGGATGCTTAAGAACGAAATCTGGAAAGACGTTAATTGATCCCGCTCGCCGATCAGAAACAACCACAATAATCTTTAGGAACCAAAAAAATGGCAGTTATCGCCAACAGACGCTCCGTAATGACCCTGTTCTCAAGGCCGACCGAAATTCACAGTCATCGGACGCGTTTGGTCCTTGCTGAAAAAAATATTAATATCGAAATCACTAGCGTCCAGGGCAATGAATTGCCTGAGGATTTGCTGGATCTTAATCCCTACCATTCGGTGCCAACGCTGGTCGACCGTGATCTGACGCTCTACGATTCACGCGTTATCATCGAATATCTGGACGAGCGTTTTCCACATCCACCACTGATGCCTGTCGATCCGGTGATGCGAGCGCAATTCCGCCTTGCGTTGTTTCGCATTGAGACAGATTGGTACTCATTGGCGGAAGAGGCCGAAGCCAGTGGTGATGGCAGGTTCAGCAGCAAGTCACGCAAGCTGTTGCGAGAGAGCATCCTGCAAAGTGTCGAGTTGTTTAGCGCGCGAGCGTACTTTCTCAGCGATGATTTTTCGCTTGTCGATGCGAGTATCGCACCGATACTTTGGCGTTTGCCGAAGTATGGCATCGAACTTGGCAGTCAGGCTGAACCAATTGAGGCGTACATGACCCGCGTGTTCGCGCGCCGTTCATTCCAGCAGAGTATGACTGAACTCGAACAGGAAATGCGCTTATAGCAACGCTGCCAAGTTATGTTACTTTGGCTTCGAACGCTGAAAACAGTGTTAAACTTGGCATACGAAAAATGACCGCCAGGAATGATTTTCATTGAGTAAGGTCAGCCGATCAAAGAAACCGTACCTGATTCGTGCAATGCACGAATGGATGGGCGATAACGGCAACACGCCGCACATCGTTGTAGATGCGGCCGTTGACGGAGTTAGTGTGCCCCGCGAGCATGTCAAAGACGGCAAGATTATTCTGAATATCAGCGAAACGGCTGCACACAATCTTAAATTAACGAACGACGCCGTTAGTTTTCGTGCGCGATTCTCTGGCGTACCTTTCGATGTGTGGGTGCCAATGAGTTCGGTACTGGGTGTCTATGCCAGGGAGACCGGCCAGGGCATGATTTTTTCGCACGATGCCGAAAACTCGGACAGCGCGGACCGGCCTGTCCACGCCCGCGAAGACACCGCAGCAACACGCTCGCCACCGCACCTCAAAGTCGTCAAATAACGTAAGAGCCCGCCATTCGGGCGCCCACGTGTCTCGGGCTAGAGGGATGCGTCGCTGGGGCGGAACGCGTCCTTAATCCATTCGATGCTTCGATCGCCCCGTGCGTCGGCATTGATGCCGACGACGTCGAATCGCACGGGCTCATTGACGAATTGTGCATTCCATGCCAGAAACATTGCCGTGGTACGAATGAGCTTGCGCTGTTTTCGCTTATCGATGGTCAGCTCGGCTGTTACGAACGACTTGCTGCCCCGAAACCGTACTTCAACGATAACAAGACATCGGCCGTCCTGCATGATCAGGTCAAGCTCGCCGTGACGGCATCGAAAATTACGCCGGACGGGAATCAGGCCCTTTTGTTTCAGGAAGTGAAAAGCGAAATTTTCAGCGTCGCTGCCTACAGCTCGTGTGTTGCGTCGAACCACGATTCATCATCGGCAGCATCGGGCAACAGCATTTCAGGATCATTGCTAATGTCCTGAATGGGCCCGCCCGCGCTTTCGATCTCAGGCAACGCGACGGGTTCGCCACTTTGAAATTGTGCCCAGGCCATGCGTCTGCGTATACGGCCATCAGTGTCGAGATATAATTTGCCCGTTGCACCATCAATTTCCTGCATTGAATTTGTTCGCATCGCAAATAGTGCGGCGATCAGGTGATAGGCGTCGTAGCCCATGGCGTGTAGCCGCCCGAGCCGACGTTCTTCGGGCCAATGCTCCTGATACAGCGCGGGCAAATGTGCAATCCAGCTATGCGGCGCAATAATCCAGGGAGTATCGGCAAACATAATGCCATTGAGGTCGCTGTTCGACCTGCCGTCCATCGCGTGGATTGACGACGTGGAGTAAACAGGCAAGTCTCCCGAATAGTGAAACTTGAGTTGCGACTTCAGGAGCCGCCCCGCTGGTGCATCGGCTGCGAGGAATATGAATTCAGAATCCTGGCGGCGCCGAGGGTCGAACTGCAATGGACCGCCAATATTTGCGCGCAGTCGCTGATAGCGACGGACGCTGCCAGACAGCGCCATGAGATCTTCGATCGTGTGTGAGAAGTCCTGGTTTGCAGGTGTATAGCTTCGGTAGTCGAGTAATATGCCGCCCAGCGCCTCTAACTCCGTTGCAAAACTCGACAAAACGCGACGACCCCAGTCGTTATTCGGTACCAGGGCGACGCCGCGACTATGACCATCGGACAATGCGCGTTGTGCCGCTGAGCGAGCTTCGTCTTCAGGAGCAAGCGCAAACTGGAACAGACCGGGTGGGGCCAACGTATCATCGGGCAGGTAATTCAATGTCAGAATTGGCACAGGAACGAGAATGTCATTCGCAAGCGCAATAACGTTATTCTTAAGCAGGGGACCGATAACAAACTCTGCGCCGTCCGCGACTGCCGTCGTATAGGCCGCACTGGCGCCACCCTCGGCGTCAACGTCATAAACACGGATAGACTGATTGTCATCCAGACCTGTCGCGGTTGAGAAATAAGCACCCATAAAACCGTTCTGCACGGCCTGGCCGGCCGGTGCTGCGCGACCTGATAGTGGTAACAACAATGCGATTCGTTTTGGGTAATCGAGATTTAACTTGTCGGGCAGATGCAGTCTGTCGATGATTGCCATTGCCGGGTGGCCGCTGTTGGCGTCGCGCCAATGGATGGCGCCGTTCGCCCAACCGATACCCTGCTGACCCGTTGATGCTGCAAGTGAGCCGAGTGTCAGCCACCCTTTGACGTTCGTGTCGAGTGCTAACTCAGCGCTTGCTCGTAAAACTTGTGGATCGCTGACGAGCAGACCCTGCCACAGGCGCCATCGGTTCTGTTCGATGCTGCGACGATCGCCAAGCCAGATCTCACGCTGTGTCATCAGCTCGACGGCGCGCTGTGGATCGTTTTTCTGAATCCACGAATCGGCGCGGAGCGCTTCAACCCGCATGCGATGTCTTTGCGTCAGCGGCTCGCGACTCATTGGCTCGAGAATCTCGAGCGCAGCGTCGGCTTCGCCTCTGTACAGCAGCAGTGCGGCCGAATTGGTACGCCAGAGTTGCCGCAGTTCAAAAGTCGTGGGTTTCGGCACGCCTGCGAACGCTTTGCGTGCTCGCCTTGCATCGCCGGCATCGAGCCATTGCTCTATGGCAAGCAGGGTCAGCCGCTCCTGCTCGAACCCTGTTGTCCCTGCCGCCAGCTCGATGTAAATCGTGGCGGCAGCGGCGTGTGCGTCATTTCGTACGAGTCGTTCGGCGCGACCTTCGCCCGGTGCGCCGCCGAAACGGCCGCCGGTCGTTTGACAGGCACTGAGCATCAGCAACACGACCAGTAATGCAAATGATCTTGCCACCGAGCTGCTTTCGCGGGCAGGATGTCTCACAAAATTCATCATTCGTGCACTTATACGACAAATTAAAGGGTAAACGGTGCTTCATGAGCGCGACACTATTTGTTGTGGCAACGCCTATCGGCAACCTGGAAGATCTATCGCCGCGAGCGCGCCAGACGCTCGAGACCGTGGACCTTATCGCCGCCGAGGATACCCGGCACACCAGGCGATTGCTATCGCATTTCGGCATCAAAACGTCACTATTCGCATTGCACGACCACAATGAGGCCAAGGTCGTTGATCGGTTGATTGCAGTTCTTGCCGATGACAAATCGATCGCATTGGTCAGCGATGCCGGTACGCCACTGATCAGTGATCCAGGCTTTCGCCTCGTTGCCGCAGCGCATGCCCGTGGGTTCCGCGTGGTGCCCATTGCGGGTGCCAGTGCTGTTACTGCGGCATTGTCGGTGGCGGGCCTGCCTACCGAGCGCTTTTGCTTCGAAGGATTCCTGCCCGCCAAGCAAAAGGCACGCAGGACTCGGCTGGCGAAACTGGGTAGCGAAACACGCACGATTGTCCTGTACGAATCGGTGCACCGTATCAGGGCCTGTCTGGCTGATCTCGTTGCAGAATTTGGGGAAGATCGCGGAGCTTTTATTGGTCGTGAACTGACCAAGATTCATGAGCAATGCATTCAGGCCTCACTGGGTGAGTTACTGAGCCAACTCGATGACGACACTATCGTCGCCAAGGGTGAATTCGTCATCATCGTCAGGGGAACAAGCGATACGCAAACGTCCTCGCTGGACGTAGACCGTTTGCTCATCGAACTCATCGATCATTTCCCATCGAAAGACGTCGCAAAGATTGCCTCCCGCGTCACCGGCTTAACGCGCAACGACCTCTACAAGCGGATTCTGGAGCTGAGAGACCTCCGATCTTCGTAGGGCCGGCGCGAGGAGGAACGTCCCTCGCGCCGGCTGTGCGCATGGCGGGCTCCTACAGCGATGAATATGCTGTAGACTCCGCCGTCCGAGAACGTCGGAGTCGGCCAGGCAATCGCTGCAGTGCACGCACTGTAGAGGAAAGTCCGGGCTCCTTCGGACAGGGCGCCAGGTAACGCCTGGAGGGCGCAAGCCCATGGAAAGTGCCACAGAAAATATACCGCCGGGCTATGTCCGGTAAGGGTGAAAAGGTGCGGTAAGAGCGCACCGCGCGACTGGTAACAGCTCGCGGCACGGTAAACCCCGCCCGGAGCAAGACCAAATAGGGGAATGCGCGGGTCAAAGCCTGCACCGCCGGTCCCGAGCGGATTCCCGGGTAGGTTGCTCGAGGCGGCCGGTGACGGTCGTCCCAGATGAATGATTGTCCTAGACAGAACCCGGCTTATTGCCGGCTCCGACTTTCTCGATGGCCCTGTCAAAATCTTTAAAATCAATTTGTTACGAAATAAACTTACCACATTGGCTGTAATGTGCGCGCGGGCTGCGCAGTTTCGAGTGGCGACGACTGACTCTGGGGTCCTGTCGGCGTTCGCCGACCTGATTTTCAGGCCCTGTCGAGAAAGCGTCTACAAGTCCATGATTTTCCTTGCGCCGGCATTGCCATAATTCGCCCGAATTGGGCCACCCGATTGCCCCTAAGTCCCTGTACAACAACAACTAATTGCTAGAGCGTATTGACGCTCCCAAGGCCCCGACCTTATAGTGTTGAAAAGTGGAAATAAGTGGGAGGAAATGGGCATCCTGCCCAGGGTTCGCGCCAGAAGAGCGGAGCCGGGGCCGTCCGCTGCATCGTGTTCCGAGGGGCCACCAAAGTCATTTTGGACGCCAAAGGGCGTATGGCAATACCGACCCGGTATCGGGAGCGGCTGGCCGCCCGTTGCGATGGTGACATCGTCATCACGGTGGACAGGGATCGTTGCCTCCTGGTTTATCCACTGCCCGATTGGGAAGAACTTGAGCGCAAGCTCGTGCGCCTGCCCAGCATGCACAAGGTGGCGCGCCGAATTGTACGGATTATGGTCGGTTATGCGACCGAGGTCGAGATGGATACGAACGGTCGGGTTCTGATATCGCGCGAACTCAGGGATTTCGCTGGTCTTGACAAGCAGGCGATCCTGATCGGACAGGGCAACAAGTTTGAGCTATGGGATGAAGAGACCTGGAACGAAAAGCGGGATGCCTGGCTTGACGAGGAAGACGACGGCGATATGCCAGCCGATCTCGAGTCAATCTCGTTCTAGTTTGCGCAATATTAAATGAGCAGCAACGTGCATGTGCCGGTGCTGTTGGGGCCAGTCCTCGAAGGGCTGGACATCAAAGCGGACGGCTTGTACGTCGACGGAACATTCGGACGTGGAGGACATAGCGCAGCGATATTGAAAGCTCTGGATGCAAGCGGGCGGCTCATCGCGATTGATCGGGATCCGCAAGCGGTTGCATCCGCATCAACATTATTGACTGACGATCCGCGTTTTGAAGTAGTAGGGAGCGAATTTGCACAACTGGCGACAATCATTGGTGAAAGAGGGCAAAGCGGCAAAGTCAACGGATTGCTACTCGACCTCGGTGTCTCATCACCGCAACTGGACGAAGCCGAACGAGGTTTTAGCTTTTTACGCAACGGACCGCTGGACATGCGCATGGACCCGAACTCAGGCATCGCTGCCGCCGAGTGGCTCCAAACCGTCAAAGAAAGGGACTTGAAGTCAATCATCAGAAAATTCGGTGAAGAGCGCCATGCGGCGCGAATTGCTCGCGCAATTGTAACGAAGCGCGAAAATTCCACGATTGAAACGACGGGCCAACTTGCTGAAATCGTGTCGTCGGTAGTACCCGCACATACGCGAAAGAGACATCCGGCGACAAAGACGTTTCAGGCGATTCGACTTTTTATCAACAATGAACTCGGGCAACTGGAAGCCGTGCTCGCGCAATCGATGGATGTTTTACAACTCGGTGGTCGTCTTTGTGTAATCAGCTTTCATTCTTTGGAGGATCGCATCGTCAAACGATTCATGCGAGATGCCTCAAGGGAAGCCGAGCAGTATCGAGGCATGCCTGAGGTCCCCGAGGAATTTCGCCCTAAGCTGGCGTTGATCGGGAAAATGATTTCAGCGACGGCCGAAGAGATACAAGCCAACGTGCGTGCCCGAAGTGCACGGCTGCGTATTGCGGAACGGCTCTGATGCAGAATTCAGCACAGCGCCATCCGTTCTTGCTTGTCGTCTTCGGGCTCGTATGTGTGCTCAGCGCGATGGCGGTGATTTTCACGAAACACGAGTCACGAAAACTATTTGTCGAACTCGAGGCGCTTACGCACGAACGCGACGAACTGAATATCGAATGGAGTCAGTTACAGATCGAACAGAGCACCTGGGCCACGCATGCTCGCATTGAGCAGGTAGCGACGGACGACTTGTCACTTGTGCGGCCACAAACAACAGAAATTTACATAGTGGAACGGCGATGACGAGCGGCGCCGAGACGAGACAAAAAACGGCCAGGCGCTGTGTTGGCAGGTTGACATTGGTCGCAGTGTTTTTTGCGATTATCGCATCCGCGTTGATTGTTCGTGCAGTCCATTTACAAGTTCTTAGTAAGGACTTTTTGAACCAGCAAGCCGATACGCGACATCTGCGCACCGAAAAGATATTGGCGCACCGCGGCATGATTACCGACCGCAATGGTGAGCCGCTTGCTATCAGCACACCGGTCGACAGCGTGTGGGCAAACCCGCAAAAACTTGCACCAGCGGTGAATAGCGTGCCGAAACTGGCGCTCTTCCTTGGACTCGATGCGGAGCTGCTGATGCACAAAATCAAGCACAGCATGGACAAGGAGTTTATCTACCTGAAACGTCATTTGAATCCCGACAAGGCGCAAGCAGTCATGGCGTTGAAGTTGCCTGGCGTCAATGTCCAACGTGAATACAAACGCTATTATCCGGCTGGCGAGGTTACAGGTCATCTTGTTGGTTTTACCGGCATCAATGACAAGGGCCAGGAAGGGCTCGAACTTGCATTTAATCACTGGCTCGCTGGCGAGTCGGGCCTGAAGCGTGTGCTCAAGGACCGACTTGGACGCTCCGTCGAAAATGTCGAAAGCATTCGTTCGCCACGTCAGGGAAGAGCATTGCGCACCAGCATTGATCTGCGCATTCAATATGTTGCCTACCGGACTCTCAAAGCGGCAATTCAATCCTACAACGCTGAATCAGGATCGGTAGTCGTAATTGACACACGCACGGGCGAAGTTCTGGCGATGGTAAATCAGCCATCTTTCAACCCGAATGATCGCTCACAGCTGGTGCCCGAGCACCATCGCAACCGCGCAATTACCGATATCTTCGAGCCGGGATCAAGCATCAAGCCACTCATTGTCGTGGCGGCTCTGGAAAGCGGACAGTACCATCCCAACAGCATCATCGACACTGCACCGGGTTACGTGACCGTAGGCGCCAAGACCATCGAGGATGGTCGCAATCTTGGTCGTGTGAGCCTGACAACCATTCTCGCGCGTTCAAGCAATGTCGGCGCAACAATACTTGCGATGTCATTACAGCCAGATCAGCTCTGGAATACGATGAAGCGATTCGGTCTTGGCTCGCTAACGGCCAGTGGTTTCCCAGGCGAATCTGCAGGATTGCTGACGCATTACAGCTACTGGCAACCCATCAGTCAGGCAACACTCGCCTACGGCTATGGGCTGTCTGTTACGCCATTGCAGCTAGCCAAAGCCTACAGCGTGATCGCCAGCAACGGCATTTTGCGACCCATTTCCCTGGTCGCGCTGGAGCAGCCGGGCGAAGGCGAGCAGATTATTTCGCGGGACACGGCCATCGCGGTGCGACGCATGCTCGAAGAAGTAGTGCGACCGGGTGGAACCGGCGTGGGTGCCGCAGTCGCCGGGTATCGAGTAGCCGGAAAAACCGGCACCTCCTGGAAATTTGCGGC
>SMVB01329227.1_pt1 | contig 10437 bp, 6 predicted proteins | sample 2456461 | NCBI WGS metagenome assembly SMVB01 (sample SAMN11095934, study PRJNA526329) | marine sediment metagenome | biome: Marine sediment; feature: Surficial sediment; material: Deep marine sediment; isolation source: Hadal surficial sediment | place: Pacific Ocean | collected 2014-05 | depth 0-1...
TCATGATTACCGCTACGACGCCTACGTCAAGTTCATCCTTCGCGATCTGAACAAGGACGAAGATTCAGCGGAGTCCATCGTGCTGATCACCGAGTCGCAGACGATGGCATATTGGGAGCAACCGGACAAGTACCAGGAGACCATCACGGCTCGCCGCCAGTCGAGCAATCTCGATGCCGAGCGCAACCTGGTGTCCGTGGGCCAGATCGTAAACTTCAATAAGAATCGGATCGACCTGGAGAAGTATTCTGTTGTATCGCCGACCGCCGATGACGCACTGGAGCACTATCGATATCACATTCTGGATACGCTGGAGGTTCGCGGCAGTAGAGTCTTCCGGCTGGCCATCGAGCCAAAGTCCGATGTCGCACCATTGTTCGTTGGCATGGTGGACATCGCCGATTCGACATTCGACATTCTCGCTATCGAAGTTGGCGCCAATGACGTCATTCGTTTCCCTTTCATCGAGAACTTACGTTATCGCCAACTGATGCACGACGTGGGTGACGACCACTGGATGCCCAGCGAGATCCGTTTCTCCGCCGAAGTGCATTTCGGCATACCGATCCCCGGATTCCCCGAGCATCTATCGTTTGTGCACTCGGCGTCGCTGCGCGATTTTCGCTTCGACGAAGGCAACCCGCCAGTCGGTTTCGGGGAATACCTGGTTGTGGTAGACAAGCGCGCCGACGACGTGGACAGCGCCGAGTGGGCCGAGCGGAGAGCGATGCCGCTCAGTGAGGTGGAGAGTGATGCCTACACACGTATCGACTCGCTCGAAAGCCTTCCACCGTCGTTGGGAGCCATGCTTCTCACTGGCACGGCGACCACTTTGCTCTTGTCGAACAACGCCGAATTCTTCCATTTCAATCGTGTCGAGGGCGCGTACCTCGGTGCCGGGTGGACTTGGCGCGACCTGTCGCCGGATCTGATCCTCCGCGCCAAGACAGGATATGCCTTTGGGAGCGAGGAGTGGCAGGTTCGTCTGGGCGCACAATATCGCCTATCGGAGCGCCGCCGTTTGTGGATCGGAGGGACATACTCCAACGAGGTTGTTGCGCGGCCAACGATCGTGTCGAGCGGTTACAACCCGACCTACCTTGCGTTGTTCACGAAGCTGGATCCCCTGAATTATTATCATGAGCGAGGATTCGCGTTCTGGCTGAGCACGAAACTCGTGGACTTCACACAACTCCGCCTGCAGTACAACGACTCTTACCACAGGGCACTACCCGTGGTAACCGACTACTCGCTGTTCAACAGCGACAGATTGGTACGCGGGAATCAGCCGTTCGACGACGGCCGGCTCCGCTCCCTGTCGGCGAGTTTGCAGTATGACTCACGCCCTCTCCTCAAACGAAAGGGACGCGATTTCTACTTCAACACTCTCATATACACCAGGATCACGCTTGGTGCTGAGGTAACCAAGCCGTCGCTCGTCGACAGTGACTTCGACTTCCGGCGGTATTTCGTGCGACTGCGCCGTCGTCAGCGCACTTTCAATATCGGGCTTACAACGATCGATGCGGTGGTCGCCACTTCCTATGGGAGCCTTCCGGCACAGCGGTACTTCACGGTCGATTTTGGCAACGGCGTCTTCCTACAGGACGGCGGCTTCAACACGATGAACGAGAGCAATTTCTCGGGAAATCGTGCAGCCATGTTCTTTGTCCATCACGACTTCGACCGGCAGCTCTTCCGCCTGAGCCGCATCCCCCTGATTCGCGATCTGCCGGTCACGCTGAGCGTCCACGGCGGGGCGTTCTGGACCGATTTCGTCAACCACACCAGGAAATTCAGCGACGACTTCGTGCTCACAGCTCCGACCGCGTATACGGAACTGGGGTTTACCATCGGCAACCTCACACCCATGTTGGCTCCGCTCAACTTCGCAGCGGGGTTTGCGTGGCAGCTGTCGTCGTATGACACGAGTAGATTCAGGTTCGCGATCGGGGTTCCTAGCCCCTTACAGTAGACAGTGGGCAGCAAGAAGGAGTGACGAATGAAGCATTTAGCACTAGTGCTAGCTCTGACCACGAGCATCCCCGCCTTGTCGCCGCCCCGCGACAACTATCCCAAGAACCCCAACATCGACGCCCTGAATTACACCTTCAGGATCACCTTGAGCGATGACACAGACGAGATAATGGGCGAGGCTTCTGTTGAACTGCGGTTTCTCGTCGAGGGCATCACCGAGTTGCGCCTCGACCTCATAAGTGCCACGGCAGACGGCAAAGGCATGACGGTGACCGGAGTGTCCTCAGCCGATAAACCACTACAATACCAGCACGAGAACGACGAGCTGCGGATTTCTCTGCTCTCGCCCTCCCAGGCCAACCAGCGCACCCGGGTCACGATCGCTTACCGTGGCGTGCCGGCCACCGGACTGATCATCGGGCCCAACAAACACGGCGATCGCACCTTCTTCAGCGACAACTGGCCCAACAAGGCCCGTCACTGGCTCCCGACAATCGACCACCCCTACGACAAGGCTAGATGTGAGTTTGTCGTCACTGCGCCGGCCAACTACCAAGTCATCTCTAACGGTCTGCTGGTCGAGGAGACCGACTTGCCCGCCGGTATGCGGCTCACCCATTGGAGACAATCCGTACCCATCGCGTCCTGGCTTTTTGTATTGGGAGTGGCCGAGTTCGCCGTGCAGTACCTGGACGAATATGACGGAAGATCCATCCAGACATGGGTGTACCGGCAGGACCGTGATGCCGGATTCTACGACTTCGCGGTGCCGACCAGGCAGGTACTGGAGTTCTACAGCGACAAGGTGGGCCCGTACTCCTACGAGAAGCTGGCAAACGTGCAGGCGGCGAGCGTGGGCGGGGGAATGGAGTCAGCAACGGCAATTTTCTACGGCGAGAACTCAGTCACCGGACAGCGCAGCGTTCGGTGGCGCAACGTTATCATTCACGAGATTGCCCACCAGTGGTTTGGCAACGCGGTGACGGAGTACGACTGGGACGACGTCTGGTTGAGTGAGGGGTTTGCCACCTATTTCACCCTGCTGTTTATCGAACACGCCTATGGCCGGGACGAGTTCGTAGCAGGGCTCCAGAGGAGTCGTGACCGGGTGATGGCCTTCTACGACGCAAACCCGGATTACCGGATCGTCCACGACAACCTGACCGACATGCGCCAGGTCACGACATCCAACACCTATCAAAAGGGAAGCTGGACGTTGCATATGTTGCGGGGTATCATTGGGAACGATGCCTTTTGGAAAGGCATCCAGGCATACTACCGGAATCACCGAGACGGCAATGCGACGACGGATGACTTTCGCCGAGCTATGGAGGAGGCATCCGGAAGGGATCTCTCACAGTTCTTCCGGCAATGGCTGTATCGTGGCGGCAAGCTGGAGTATCAAGGAGGTTGGAGTTATGGAGATGGCGTGCTGCGCGTCGAGCTAAACCAAGTGCAGAACGACACCAACTTCTTCCAGATGCCAGTGCAGATCGGGATCTATTTCGACGGTGAGCCTCAGCCGCAGATCGAACTACTCCAGGTAAACGACCAGCAAAACACGTTCACCATGGCTCTGGATCGCGAGCCTGCTGACGTGGTGCTCGATCCAAACACCTGGGTGTTGATGCAGGCGGAGTTTGTGAGACGGAGCAATTAGACTGACATGAACGCTAGAGACTCAGCAAGCAGGCCGTCATGAAGATCCTGATGAGCCACATCTTCTATCCCAGGGGCGGGAGCGCGCAGGTGGCCCGTTATCTGTCGCGCGCCCTGATCGACCTGGGCCACGAAGTACGTCTGATCACGGGCACGCTGCATGACGGCGACCCGCAGCACGACGCTAACGTGTTTTTCGAGGACATTCCCCTGACCGTAGTCGATTATACCGACGCGTGGCGGGGATTCGAACAGGGTGAAGATCCGCTATCCGACAAATGGAAAGTCCCCTTTCACCCGAGTTATGAAGACAGACCAGGCGTACCCGACCGTGTTTTCTACAAGCTCACGGACGCCGAGTATGCAGCATTGTTGCGGTGCTGGACCGGAGTATTCGAGGGGGTGAGGGAGCACTTCCACCCCGACCTTCTCCACCTCCACCATCTCACTCACGCGCATGTCGCCGCGGAGCAACTCTTCCCCTCGGTCCCCAAGCTGACGCAGCTGCATGGAACGGAGATCAAGATGCTGGAGCGTCTCGACGAATCGAGTAAGGACTCTGGCAGCCCCAACGAGCCGAGCCATTTGGGGCGCGGCATCCTCAGCGACGCAGTCGACGCAACGAACCACTTTGCCGCTATCAGCCCGGACGTTTGTGAGCGGGCAATCGCACGCCTCGCGATCGACGGGAAACACATCACCACGATACCGAACGGCGTGGACACGTCGCTGTTCCGACCGCTGGATTGGTCCCACTATGAAAAATGGAGTTTTCTGCGCAAGATCCTGGTAGAGGAGCCGCAGGGCTGGGACGAAAGCGGTGTGCCGGGGAGCGTGCAGTACGACCAGTCCGACATCGAGAGGCTCAGAGACGAATCAGGCGATTTAAGGCCGCTGGTTATATTCGTTGGTCGCTTTCTCGACTTCAAACGAGTTCCCTTGCTGCTCAGAGCCGTCTCGCAAGTCAATCAATCGTTCGACAGCAGCAATTATCCCCCGTTCAACCTGCTCGTTTGGGGGGGGATGCCCGGTGAATGGGAAGGCGAACATCCTCACACGGTTGCCCGCTCCCTCGACTTATCGAACGTGTTCTTCTGCGGGTGGCTGCCGCACGATGCTCTTTCCGAAGGACTTAACGTCGCCGATGTTCTGGTTGCACCGTCCTACAATGAACCGTTTGGCCAGGTATACATCGAGGCCATGGCAACCGGGGTTCCAGTGATTGCAACCCGGAGCGGCGGGCCACTCGATTTCGTTGTCGACACCGGACCGAGTGCGAACGGCTGGTTTTGCGAAGTCGACGACGTGGATTCCCTGGCCACGACACTGCACCAGGTACTAATGAATGAGACAGAACGAAAACGCCGCGGCACAAACGCACTGGCGCTCATCCGTGGCGAGTACGACTGGAAGGAGATCGCCCGCCGGTACGACGAGGTCTACAAGCACGTGATCCGGTGAACGGCCGGGATAGAGCTTCTCACTAACACCAGACCGCTCGGATCATACTCTACAACCACGGAATGCACGCGCCCATCCCAACCACCCCAATTGCCATTTCCGAAGACAATCAATAGAATCCGGGTCGATCCGTACCTAGGCATTCCCGCACAAAAGATGCGATGCTGAGAGGCACACCATTCCACTCCAGAACCGGCGTCCTCTGCCAGTCCCAAAACTGGCGGCGCTGGGCTGGATATGTGGTGGCCGGTTCCTACGAGCTGACACACGATCGGGAGTACTACGCCATCCGGTGCGGCGCGGCGCTGATCGACGTCTCACCGCTCCATAAGTATATGATTCGGGGTCCCGACGCGGTTCGCTTCCTCGACCGCGTCGTGACGAGAGATGTGTCACGGTGCGCCCTGGGTCAGGTTATCTACACGCCCTGGTGCGACGAGACAGGCAAGGTCATCGACGACGGCACCCTGGCGCGCCTCGGTGAGGAGACGTTCCGGCTCACGGCGGCGGAGCCCAACCTCCGCTGGCTCCACGACAACGCGGCGGGCCTCCGGATGACCATCGAGGACGTCAGCGATTCCACAGCCGCCTTGGCTATCCAGGGACCGGCGTCTCGAGAAATTCTGAACTGCGTCAGCGACGCCGGTGTGGACGGGCTGCGGTTTTTCCGCGTCACTGCGACCAACGTGAGGGGAATCCCTGTAACCATCTCCCGCACGGGTTACACGGGTGATCTCGGCTACGAGATCTGGGTGGACTCCGAACGCGCCGAGCCTCTCTGGGACGCTTTGGTGGAAGCAGGAGGGCCGTACGGGATAACCCCGGCTGGGATTCTCGCACTGGACGTTGCGAGGATCGAAGCAGGGCTGATCCTGATAGACGTGGACTACGTCCCCGCCCACCGGGCGCTCATCGAATCACGGAAGTCGTCGCCCTTCGAGCTGGGGCTCGGATGGACGGTAAAGTTGAACAAGGGAGTCGACAACTTCGTTGGATCCAAAGCCTTGGAGCAGGAGAAGCGCCGCGGCTCCCAGTGGCAACTTCGGGGCCTGGAAATCGATTGGCAATCGTTGGAGAAACTCTACGGCGAAGTCGGCTTGCCCCCACAACTACCCACAGTTGCGTGGCGAACCAGCGTGCCTGTGTACGCAAGCGGGAAACAAGTGGGGTACGCCACGAGCGGTTGCTGGTCGCCGATCCTCAAGAAATACATCGCCCTCGCGCATTTGCAATCGGGCTATACGGAGCCGGGAACGAAGCTGCAGATGGAAGTCACCGTGGAGCACCATCGGAAGCGCGCCGCCGCGACCGTGACGCAGACGCCTTTCTTCGACCCGGAAAGGAAGCGGGCTTGAGATGAGCAAGGGTGGGGGAGCGAACTACGACGCAATTGTCATAGGTGGAGGTCACAATGGCCTGGTCAACGCCGCCTACCTTGCCCGCGCGGGAAGACGTGTGCTGGTATTGGAGAGGCGCCACTTGATTGGCGGTGCCACGGTTACCGAGGAAATCTATCCGGGTTTCAAGTACTCGGTTTGCTCTTATGTCGTGAGCCTGTTGCGTCCGGAGATCATCCGCGAGCTGGATTTGCCGAGCCACGGCCTCGAGATCCTCCCGCTAAACAGCACGGTAACGCCGCTGCCCAACGGCGATTATCTAGCCCGATGGGCGGACCACGATCATACGCGGCGTGAGCTGTACCGCCATTCTGCCAGGGACGCGGAGGCGTATGATGACTACGGCAAGCTGATGTACCACTTGGCGTTCGCGGTCAAGCCGATCATGGCGATGGTACCGCCCGATCCCACATCCTTGAGTCCAAAAGATCTCCGCGGACTCCTCAAGCTCGGCAGACATTTCCGCAGCCTTGGCGAGGAGCGGTTCCACGCCCTCTTCAAGCTCATGACGATGAGCGCGTCGGATTTTCTCGACGAGTGGTTCGAAACAGAACCATTGAAGGCCACCATGTCGGCCAGCGGGATCATCGGCACGTTTCTCGGACCCCGCTCCCCCGGCACCGCCTACGTCCTGTTGCACCACTACATGGGCGAGATCGACGGCGCCTTCCGGGCGTGGGGCTTTGCACGAGGCGGCACCGGCGCGATCGCCGAAGCGATTGCCGGAGCCGCTCGCCGCTTTGGAGCGGAAATCCGGACCGAAGCCAGTGTGGCCCGGGTGAAGGTGAAGGACGGACGTGCAACGGGAGTCGTTCTGGAAAGCGGAGACGAGATCTCCGCCCGCGTCGTGGTGTCGGGGCTGGATCCAAAACGTACATTCCTCAAGCTCATCGAAGCCGACCAGCTTCCCGCTGACTTCGTCGCCTCGATCCGACGCTTCAAGATCCGGGGATCCTCCGGTAAGGTGAACCTCTCACTCAGCGAGTTGCCCAACTTCACATGCCTGCCTGGAGAAGGACCCCACCTTCGCGGCGCGATCTCGATCAGCCCCAGCGTGGATTACCTGGAGCGGGCGTATGACGACGCCAAGTACGGAGACTTCTCCCGTCGTCCGTATATGGACATCATCATTCCCTCCATGATCGACCCCGGCATGGCGCCTCCCGGCAAACACGTCATGTCCATTTTCGTTCAATACGCGCCGTCCGATCTGAAGGGTGGGTGGGACGAGACTCGGCGGGAGGCGTTCGGCGACGCCGTGATCGACACGCTGGCGCAATACGCACCAAACCTTCCGGGAGCCATTTTGCACCGCCAAGTACTGACCCCGTGGGACATGGAGCGGGACATCGGCCTCACCCAGGGGAACATCTTCCACGGCGAGCTGTCGCTGCACCAACTGTTTTTCCTGCGTCCGGCGCCTTCCTGGGCGGACTACCGCACACCGCTGGAGAACTTCTACCAGTGCGGGTCCGGAACTCACCCCGGCGGAGGCATATCCGGCGCGTCCGGCCGTCTGGCCGCCCTCAGCGTCTTGCAGGACTGGAAGCGATGACAAACTCATACGACGCAATCGTCATCGGCGCCGGTCACAACGGGTTGGTCACCGCGGCGTTCCTGGCGAAGGCAGGACTTCAGGTCCTCGTTCTCGAACGGCGGAACGTGGTTGGCGGCGCCGCCGTCACCGAAGAGATTTTCTCGGGATTCAAGTTCGACACGGGGGCTCACCGGATCGGCTCGCTGCACCCCGCCGTGGTTAGAGAGTTGGATTTGGGCCGTCACGGGCTGGACGTCATCGAGACCGATCCGACCGTGTTCACTCCACTCCTCGACGGGCGTCATCTCCTGCTGTGGCGCGACCCCCAACGCTGCGTCGATTCGATTCGCCAGTTCTCGAAGACAGACGCCGACCAGTGGGTTCCCTTCACACAACTCGTGGCGAAGGCTACCGGCCTGCTGTGGGCTGCGTACGCCTCCACACCGCCCAATGTCGTCGCCGGTGGCGCGAGAGATCTCTGGACGATGTTTCGTCTGGGCGCCAGGTTGCGACGCCTGGGCAAGAGGGACATGACTGAAGTGATGCGCATCCTGCCCATGTCGGTGAAGGAGTTGCTGGACGACTGGTTCGAGAGCGACGTGCTGAAGGGGACACTCGGCGCTACCGCCATTACCGGCATGTTTCAAGGACCGATGGCCGCCGGCACCGCGTACACCTTCTTGCACCACCACGTGGGGGTGAAGGGCGGCGTTCTCAGACCGACCATGCGCGTGCGCGGCGGGATCGGAAGCCTAACGGCTGCGCTGGCCGCGGCCGCAACGGAGCGCGGCACGACAATCAAGACGAACGCCCCGGTTCAGCGAATCATGGTCGAGAGCGGCCGGGCAACGGGCGTGGTGCTCGAGTGCGGCGAAGAGATACGAGCCAAGTGGATCGTTTCCAACATCGACCCCAAGCGAACCTTTACCCGGCTCGTTCACCCAACGGAACTCGATCCGGAATTCTGCAGGAAGATCCGCAACATCAAGTTCAAGGGTGCGTGCGCCAAAGTGCATCTGGCGCTGCGCGAGCTACCCGACTTCACCTGTCTCCCGGGCAACGGCCCTCACTCGAACGGCGTGATTTCCATCAGTCCCAGCTTAATCTACCTGGAGCGCGCCTACGACGACGCCAAGTACGGCGGTGTCTCGCGAAAGCCGTATCTGGAAGCCGTCATTCCCACAGTCACCGATTCGAGCCTGGCGCCACCTGGCAAGCACGTCATGTCTATACTGGTGCAGTACGCACCTTACCACTTGAAGGAAGGAACGTGGGACGACGGGAGGCGGCAGGCGTTGGGCGAGGCGGTCGTCAAGACACTCGCAGAGTACGCGCCGAATATCGAGTCGGCCGTATTACACCGTCACGTATTGACGCCCCTCGACTTGGAGGATACCTACGGCCTGACCGAAGGAAATATCTACCATGGCGAGTTGACTATGGATCAGCTTTTCTTCATGCGGCCGGTGCCGGAGTGTGCTCGTTACCGCACACCCATCGAGAACCTGTACTTGTGTGGCGCGGGCACGCACCCCGGCGGTGGCGTTAACGGCGTTTCGGGTTACAACGCGTCGCGGCAGATCTTGAGAGACGCCAAGCGTTTAAGTTTCAGGTTCTAGGCCGATCATCCGTCAGCCCGGACTTGAGATCTATTCTCGCCGCCTCGACTACACGTTCAGCGCGATCCTGCATACCCTTGGCCAGTGTATCGAAATCGGTGATTAGGTTTTGGTTGGCTAGCCTAAACAGCTCCCTGACCGACTCGAGAAATTGATCTACCTCAGTGCGAAGCCGCGGGTTGGTTCTCCTACTCGGAAGCACACGACTCGCGATTCTCCAAGTTCCTAATTGAACCAGGAGAAGACCCAGCAGCACCAACACCACCTGGTTCAGCGACGCCTCTACCACCACGATCGCGCTCAGCACGACAAGCGCTCCGCCGTGCGTTACGATACGATCAATCACCTGCCGTAGTCCTCGCATGTTCGCTCACTTGATTTCGACAATGGGACTTGAAGGAACCGCACACTCACAAACCGCTCTATGATAAGGACTCTCGCGGCTGCGGCAACGCCGAATCCATGGAGCCGCGCCGGTCTCGGCTTCCGGGACTGGATCTCGGCCTCGTGACAACCCGGCGACTCATAGCTAACACAAAGTGAAATAAGAACTTATGGGACTCTATCGCTGCAACTTCTCCAAGAACTCCTTTCGCGCCTTGGCTACCTTTGGCGCGATGACGATCTGGCAGTACGGTTGGCTCTGGTTGTTGGCGTAGTAGTCCTGGTGACTGTGCTCGGCCGGATAGAAGGTGTCGAACGCGCTCACCTCAGTGACGATGGGATCGCTCCAGATCCGCTGAACCTGCGCCAGCACCTCTTCTGCCGTTGCTCTCTGCTCCGGCGA
>SMVB01234380.1_pt1 | contig 10436 bp, 11 predicted proteins | sample 2456461 | NCBI WGS metagenome assembly SMVB01 (sample SAMN11095934, study PRJNA526329) | marine sediment metagenome | biome: Marine sediment; feature: Surficial sediment; material: Deep marine sediment; isolation source: Hadal surficial sediment | place: Pacific Ocean | collected 2014-05 | depth...
AGGCCATGCAATGGCATCTCGACGAAATCTCGTCCCAGGTCAGCCCACGCGCCCACGCCGTCCTCTTCGTCGACCAAGCCGGATGGCATACCACGGGCAAGCTCGTGATCCCGCCCAACATCACGCTTTTGCTCTTGCCGCCAAGGTCGCCCGAGCTGAACCCCGTAGAAAACATCTGGCAGTTCATGCGCGACAACTGGCTGTCCAACCGTGTTTTCAAATCACACGATGAGATCGTCGCCCTGTGCTGCGAAGCCTGGAATAAGCTCATCGATCAGCCATGGAAAATCATGTCCATCGGGCGACGCAAATGGGCCCATGGGTTCTGATCAATGCAGGTTGGTATTATTCCCATTAAAACGAGCTTGAGAACCGTATAGCGTGGCGTTACGCTATACTATGATAGTATCGTTTCGCCATAAGGGACTGAAAATTTTCTATGAGACTGGCGGCGCGAGAGGGTTGCCGTCCGAACAGGTTGCCAAAATCCGCCGGATTCTGACGGCGATCGATGAAGCAAACGAACCGGACGAGGTAGGGCTGTTTCCCGGCTGGCGATTGCATCCACTGACCGGAGATATGCAAGGGTTTTGGAGCGTCACCGTCACCGGGAACTGGCGGATCATATTTCGCTTCGAGGACGGAAACGCTTCCGCGCTGGATTACCTCGACTACCACTAGACCGGATCAGTCCTGTGAATCTGCTCTGGAGAAGGAGGCCGAAACCATGGCGATGCTCAGCCCAGCCCATCCCGGCGAAATGATCCGCGAAGAAGTGTTAAATCCTCTTGGCCTCGATGTGACGAAGAGTGCCGCCGTGCTGGGTGTCACTCGGCCGGCCTTGTCGCGTCTTCTCAATGAAAAAGCCGCTCTGTCGCCGGAAATGGCTCTGCGGATCGAGAAGGCTTTCGGCCCCAAGGCCGATCACCTTATGCGTATCCAGCTTGCCTACGACATGGCCCGCGCCCGCCGGAACGCTGGAAAGTTGCGAGTTTCGACCGAATACGCCCAAAGAGAGCCTTCCTGACGCCAAGGCATACGCGCGGGGGTCAGGTCTTGTGGTCCTCGAGAATGAAATCGGCGCCGCGCTCGGCGATCATGATGGTGGGCGCGTTGGTGTTGCCGGAAATCATCAGCGGCATGATGGAGGCGTCGACGACGCGAAGGCCGGCGAGACCGTGCGGGCGCAGGCGCCGGTCGACCACCGCGTCGGCCGGGTCCGGGCCCATCGCGCAGGTGCCGATCGGATGATAGGTGGTGCGGCCGGCTTGGCGTATCCGGGCGATCAGTTCGGCGTCGGAGTCGCCTTGCGGCCAGGGGTTCAGTTCGCGCTCGATAAGCGCCGATAGCGCCGCCGTTGCCGCCAGCCGGCGCACGAAGCGCACGCCTTCCAACGCCTCTTGCACGTCGAAGTCCGTGGCCAGGTAATTGGGATGGATCGCGGGATGTTCGCGGAAGTCGGAAGAGACGATTTCGATATGGCCGCGGCTGGTCGGACGACATGGGCTGACATTGATGCCGACCCCGCCGAAGGGATCCGGATTGAGCAGCGGCCTGCCGTCGGGCGCCGCGCCGGTGAAGCTCGCCGGCACGAAATAGAGCTGCATGTTCGGCCGGCTCAGCTCCCGCCGCGTGCGCACGAAGGCGCCGCCGTGATTGATGCTGAGCGCCAGCGGGCCACGCCGCGCGAAGACGTATTTCATGCCCGCCCACAGCTTGCCCAGCGGCGCATGGAGTTGGTTGTTGAGCGAGGGTTTCCGTGTTTTGTAGACAAACGGAAAGAACAGGTGATCCTGGAGATTGCGTCCCACGCCGGGCGCCTCGGCGATCACCGCGATGCCGTGCCGCTTGAGCAGCGCCGCCGGGCCAACCCCCGAAAGCTGCAGCAATTGCGGCGAATTGATCGCGCCGCCCGAAACGATGACCTCGCGGCCGGCGCGCGCCTGTATCCGCCGGCCGTTTTGTTCGTATTCGACGCCCGTCGCGCGGTGGCCGTCGAACAGGATGCGCGTGACATGGGCGCCGAGTTCGAGCCGCAGATTGCGCCGCCGCAGCGCCGGCCGCAGGAAGGCGCGCGCCGTCGAACAGCGTTGGCCGCCGCGCGTGGTCAGTTGGTAAAGGCCGACGCCGTCCTGGGATTGGCCGTTGAAGTCGTCGTTGTCCGCCAGACCCAATTCCCTGCCCGCCTGGAAAAAGCACTCGACCAGCGGATGGGGCGTGAAGCTGGCAACGCCCAGCGGGCCGCCGGCGCCGTGATAGTCGTCGGCGCCGCGCGAATTGTCTTCCGACTTCTTGAAGTAGGGCAGCACGTCCGCGTAGCCCCAGCCGGGATTGCCGGCCGCCACCCAGTCCTCGTAATCTTCGCGCTGCCCGCGGATATAGACCATCGCGTTGATGGAGCCCGATCCGCCAAGCACCTTGCCGCGCGGCCAGTAATCCTTGCGGCCGGCGATGCCCGGGTCCGCTTGCGTTTCGTATTTCCAGTTGACGCGCTTGTCGTAGTAAAGCCGGCCATAGCCGATCGGCACCTGGATCCAGAAGCGCCGGTCGGAGCCGCCGGCCTCGAGCACCAGCACGGTAAAGCGGCCGTTGGCGGACAGCCGGTCGGCCAGCACACAGCCCGCCGAACCCGCCCCCGTGATGATGAAGTCGTATGTCTGGCTCATGGCCGATCACCGTGATCGCCGCCGGCCCGGCCACGCCTATGATATTGTCGCGCTTGCCATCGCCGGGCTGAATCTTTATTCAGCCGCCGCCGCCTTGTTCATTCGGCCGCCGCCGCCTTGTTCATTCGGCCGCCGCCGCCTTGTTCATTCGGCCGCCGCCACCGCGCCGACCGCATGTTCGATACGGGCAATCATTTTGTCGACCGAAATGACATTGGCAAAGGCCAGCCCGATGGTGGTGTGAGCCGCCCGCTTGATTTCCTCGACCGTGAGGCCGCCGGCCGGGAAGGTCTCGGTGCCGTCCTCCATGAAGAAGACGTGATAATCGCGCATGCCGGCTTCGCGCGCCGTCGTCTCGCAGCAGATATTGGTGCAGATTCCGCTCACGATGATGGTGTCGATGCCGTTGGCGCGCAGCACATTGTCGAGGTCGGTGCCGCTGAAAGCGCCGTAGCGCGGCTTTTCGAGGACGATGTCGCCCGCCTTCACGTCGAGCCCCGGATGCAGCTTGGCGGTTTCGGAGCCGTCCATGATATAGCCCTCGCGCACCGCGCCGATGAGTTCGCCCATGGTGCCCAGATTGCTGCCGTCGGGCCGCGTCACATGGCGGGTATGGATGACCATCATGCCGGCCCGCCGGCACGCCTCGGCCAAACGATTTACGATCGGAATGAGGGCCACGCCATCGGGCGCCGAAAGCGGCGTACCCTCCACGAAAGCGACCTGCATATCCACGTTGACGAGCGCCATCCGCGCCGGATCGACCGCATATTCCGTCATGATATTGTCCCCCTCCACGCAAATTTACGCCGGATCATAATAGTGAATTTCGAGCAAAACGCAGCCGCCCTCCGATTTAAACGGCCCGTGGTCGGTCTCGGGCGGCCGGCAGGCATAGGTCGGCGGGTTGAAACTTTCGCCGCCATTGCCGTTTGAATCGTTGCCGACGGTCAAATCGCCCGACAGCAGATACACTTCCTCCCAATAGTCGTGCCGGAAGGGCGCGGTGGTATAGACGCCGGGCTTGAAGCGCAACAGGCGCGTGCGTCCGCCGCGTTTATTTTCCTCGTCCAAATTCCCGGCCAATATTTTCTGCTCGATGCCGGGCGGATAGCCCGGCGGCGTCCGCCATCCCGCCTCCATATCGAGGACATGGAATTCGCGGTGTTCCTTGTCGATGGCCATAGTGTCCCGGTCTCCCTATTTTCCGCCCGATTTGTCGAGTGAGTCTTGCAGGCTGTAGCTGTTCATCATACGGCCGAAAAGCTCCGCCGCGCCGTCCCAATCATAGGTTCGGTAGGAATGTCCCTTGGTGACAAAACCGGCGCCAGCATAGAACATTTCATATTGCACATGGCGGGAGGCGAATTCACTGCCCACCGCGTCCCACGCCAGTTTGAAAAATTTTACCCTGTCTTCGGGTTCGAACAGCGGCGAGCCCTGGGTGCGCCGGATGTAGCCGGCGACTTCCGGATTGGCGAAATCCGCGACCGAAGACGGCAGCATGATCATGCCGCCGCCGGCCAAATCCCGAAGCGCGGTAATCATCCGGGGATAGAGCTGTTGCGTGTGCACCTGGGCGGCGTAAAGCATGTGCCTGTCGACCACGAAATAGCGCCCCCATTGGCTCCCCTTCACTTCCATGGCGTTCAGCAGGCCATCGACCAGGGCCGCGTCCGCCGCCAATTGCCCCAGCGTCTCGCGCACCGCCGGGAAGTCGGCGACGCCGTTCGCCTCGGCGATCTTGTGCGCCAGGCCGAGCAGGAAGCGCATCTTCACATTGAGGCGTATTTGGCATTGGTAATTCTGATGCGCGTGAGACGGCGTGGCGTGAAACTGTCGGGCGCACATGGCGATGTCGCCGGCGATAAACACGCGCTCCCACGGCACCTTGACGTCGTCGAAATAGAGCACCGCGTCGTTTTCGTCGAAGCGGTAGGAGAGCGGATTGTCGAACTCGGAGACCGCCGCTTCCTCGTAGGATTTCCGCGACAGAATCTTGAGGCCCTTTTGGTTCATCGGGATGGCGAAGCTGAGGGCGTAAGGTTCCTCGCCTTTCCTCAGGGGCTGGATCGACGTCACCCAGACCTCGTTCGACATGATACAGCTCGTCCCCAGCATCTTGGCGCCGCGCACGGTGATCCCTTCCGCGTCCTCGTCGACCAGCCGCGCGGTGAGGAAGGGGTCGTCTTGGTCGCCGGTGCTCTTCGAGCGGTCGGCCTGGGGATTGATGATGACATAGCTCAAATAGAGGTCGTTATCGCGCGCATAGCGGAAATAATCGCGCAAGGCGCCGGCCCGCGCGGGGTCCCATTCGTCGAAAATTTCACCACCCATGACCATGCCGGCAAGACCCGAGGCGACATGATCCGGCGAGCGCCCGAGAAAGCCGAAATGGCATTCGGCCCATGTTTCGAGGGCGCGCCGGCGGGCCACCAGCTCTTCATAAGTCTCGGCAAGCTGCCAGCAGCGGTTGACCCGCTCGCCGCTGTCGGGCGAGACGAATGTCAACGTCTCGATATTCTCCGGCGTCGCCTGAAAATCATACAACAGGCCCGACGTCGCCACCGCATTGCGGAAGGCGGGGTGGCTGGTGACATCCGCGACGCGCTCCCCCTTCAGAAACACCTCGCGCCCGTCGCGCAAGGCGTCCAGATGAATTTCGCCGGTTTTAGTCATTGCCACGCCCCACTATGAGATTTCCGAAACCGTCGGCCCCGCCGACAAGCCCGGGTCGACAAAGACCGGTCCGTCCGGCCGTTCCAGCGATTGGCCCCGATCGATTGGTCCAGGTTGATTGTTTAGTGCGGGACAGGCCTTTGGTCCATCGGGACGATGGCTTCGGCCGCCGGGGGTCCGTAACCGAGGGCGGAACGCGGTCGCATCGTGTTGAAGTGCTTGCGCCAACGCTCGATCAGAATCCGTGCTTCCCCGAGGGAAGTGAGTATCTCGCCATCGACGGGGCGCCTATTGCGTGTCTCGCTTATCGCCGCTCTCCGGGAACGTCGCCAGGAACGTCGCCAGGAACGTCGCCGGGAATGTCGAAGGCGCTGAAGGCGTCGGGCATCCAGTGCCGGCTCACCCGGTCGGCCGTATAGAAGCACTTGGCGTAGCGGGAAAGCGCGGCGCGGTCGATGTCGAAACCGAGGCCCGGCGATGTCGGCGGATCGAGAACCCCGTTGTCGTGGCGCCACGGCTCGGCCAGCAAGGCGTCGCGCGTCTCGACGGTCCAGCACGGCGGATCGTAGGGATATTCGAACGGCTGTTCGTTGACGAAGCCCGACGCCAGCAGGATGTTCATGTTGACGGCGAAGCCGATGCCGTTGCTCCAGGTATGCGGATTGAAGCCGACGCCGTGGGCGCGGCACAGGCGGGCAATGGCCATGCCATCATCGATGCCGCCGGTCCACATCGCGTCGGGCTGGAAGATCGCGTAGCACTTCTTCTCGATCATATATTCGAGTTCCGGCAGTCCCGCCGTGTGCAGCTCGCCACCGCTGATCGGCACCTTGGAATAGGCGGTGAGTTCCGCCATGTCCGCGTACCATTCGCCGTACAGCGGCTCTTCGATCCAGGCGAGAGCGGCCTCGGCGGCGGCGTCCGCGAAGCGCTTCGCGCGCGCCAGGTCCCACATCGGCGCCGGCGCGAACTGGGTCAGGCGGAACGCCTGGTTGCAGTCCACAGCGATATCCATCTTGCCGGCCAGCGCGCGGGCGGTGTCCTGAATTTGGCGGATATCGACGGCCTCGTCCCAGTCGTGCACTCGGATCTTGAAGGTTCGGAATCCCTCCTCGTGGCGTTGCCAGGCTTCCTCGATGCGCGCGGCGGGCTCCTTCACCTCCCCGGCCGAGGCATACAGCGTGATCGGGACCGCCGCGCCGCCCAGCAGCTCGTAGACGGGCTTGCCGGCCAGCTTGGCCTTGATGTCCCAGAACGCCGGCTCGATCCACATGTTGCGGTTGCCGTTGGTGGCGAGAATCTTGATCCGCTCGCGGATGGCCGGGATATCGGTCGGGTCCTGGCCCAGGAAGAGATTGGCGATGGGGTGGCCGATGCCCGCCTTCTCGGGTCCGGTGCCCGCCATCGCGCTCCACCCCTCGACGCCGTCGTCGGTGACCAGATGAATCAGATAAAACGACGTCTCGGCCCGCGAGGCGCCCGGAATCCAGGCCGGCGAGAACGGCGCCGGCAACGGCGTGGTCGCGTAGTAAAGCTCAATCCGGTCGATCACGGACATTTTTCACCCTCGATGCTTTTCGGAAATCAATGGACTCGCGCGCGTTCCGCCGGCCTTCGAATCGCGACGCTACCCCAGTTGGCGGCGGAAATGGGCGACGTTCACGGTGAGGCCGGGCAGCAGGTATTGGAACAGGCGGCAGATGTCGCGGATTTCGTCGAGGGGGGCGTCGGTCTCGGCCGCCGCGCGCAGGGACGCGGCGTCGAGCCGGTTCGGGTTGGGCAGGCGGTCGAGCGCGGCGAACACGCGGGCGTGGATTTCCTGGCACAGCGCCTCGTATTCGGGCGTCGCGACATGAGGCTTGAGGTCGCGCCAGGCCAGTTCGAAATAGCTCGGCCAGCGCGCCAGGCCGCGGTAGTCGGAATTGACGAAGGGCAGGCCCACCGTGGCCTTGATGTCGGCGTAGAGGTCGCGCAGCGCCGCCTGGCCGTGGTGTTCCTCGATCATGACCAATTGCACGGCGCCGTCGGGCGCGTGGCGGCCCTCGTGCCTGGCCGCCGGCCCGCCGCCGGCCAAGACCCCGTCCTCGATGAGCAGCCGGGCGATGGCGGCGATCATCATGTAGGGGAAGTTGCCGTGGCTGAACGCCTCGATGATGGCGCGAATCTGGTCAAGCTCGCGCGTCGCGTAGCCCATGTCGGCCAACGGCGCGCGCAGCGGAGCGGGCGCGAGGGCCGCCGCGCTTCGCTCGACGAAACCCCTAATCTCCGCCGCCTCGTCGGTGAAGGCGCGCGATTCGACGATCGGCTTCAGCCCGCGCCACAGGCATTCGAAGAAGGTCGGATAACGCGCGTAGGCCAGCATCAGCACGCCGACCCAGGGCACCCGTAGCGTGGCCTTGATGTCGGTGTAGATGTCGTGGATCGCGCCCGTGGCGACGTATTCGTGCACCGGCCGAACCGGCGGCGCCGGATCGGGCCGCGACCGCTCAAGCCCCATGACACACCCTCCCCTGTGATGGCGGCGGTGAAACTAGGCGCTCGCGGGCGGCCTGTCGACGGCGCGGTTGGGGCGGATCAGGACGCGCCGTTTTTCTTGCGGGCCTTGGCGCCGCTTTGCATGAGATGCAAAATGTTATCGATGAAGGCTTGCCAGGCCTCCGCCACGTCCGGCTTGCAGGCTTGGCCGAGCACTTCCTCGATGGTTTCGAGAAACGGCTGGAGGAAGGCCTCGTAATGGACCGCCTCGATCCCGTAGTCGATATGCCGCTTGCCGAGGTTTTCCAGGCCGAGCGCGAACTGCGCCGGGCGGCCGAGGGCGTAGGCGAGGGTCTCCAACATCTGCGCGAGCTTGTTGGCCTGCGCCGTCATGTCGTCGGGGAACATCGCGCGCATGTGGGGAGCGCGGGCGAACAGACGGCGATAGAAGATCTCGGTAAAGCGATCGGTATCGGACAACACGGCGCCGATGGTCTGCTGCACCAACAGCGTGGAGTCGGGTTCGGTGAAACCGGTGATCTCGAAAAGCGTACTTGCCTGCTGTTTACCCTTGAGGACGGTGGACGTGCATTGACCGGTCTCCAAGGTGTCCGGGGGCAGGTTCGCGACCACCGGCCCGGACACCAAAAAGCGGGTTCCCAGGGTCTTGTTCATGGTTTCGATGCGACTGGCCACGTTAACGGTATCGCCGATGACGCCGAACTGCTGGTGACTGGGATGGCCGATCTGGCCGATGATGACCGGGCCGTAATGCACGCCGATGCCGACCTGGAAGCGCGCGCCGAACTCTTTTTCGATCAGATCGTTGAGGGATTCCGGCGCGTCGAGCATACCCAGCCCGGCGCGTACCGCCGCGCGGCAGGTCTGTTCGGCGTCGTTTTCCTCGAGCCCGAACAGCCCGGTGATCTCGTCGCCGACATATTGGTAGATCACGCCGTTGTTGAGCAGAATCGGCTCGCCGAGCGAGGTGAATAGCTGGTTGAGGATATGAACCACGTCATACGACAGGTGCGATTCGACGAACGGCGTGAAGTCGCGCACGTCGCAGAACAGGATGGCGAGATCGCGCTCCTCGCCGGTGCCGGCGCGTATGGTCTCCAACTGCAGCGGGCTCACGTCGGCGCCGCCGCGGATCAACCGTTCCAGGGTGATGTCGCCGGTGACACGCGTCTGGCAGGCAAGCCGCGTCGACGGATCCCAGCCGCGCAGCTTGGCCAGCTTGTCCTCGGCGCGGGTGCGCGGCGCCACGTTGCCCAGGCCGTCCAGAATTCGCACGCGACACGTGGTGCAGCGGGCGCGGCCACCGCATTCGCGCCACAGCGGCACGCCGTTGGCGATTGAAATGTCCAATATGGTGCGGTCGGTATCGTCGACCTCGATGACACGCTCCGCGCAGCGATAATTCAGTTTTACACTCATCACGCTTCGTTTCGTCGAACCGTCGTTAAGCGGCGCGTGGACTCGTTACTCGGCCGTCCAGTTCGGCGCTCGTTTTTCCGCGAAGGCCTTGGGGCCCTCGATGAAATCGGCGCTTTCGTAGAGCGCTTGCACGGCCGGGTAGGTCGTGGCGATGGCCTCTCGTAGATCGGCGATGTCGCCGCCCCGGGTGACCGCCTGTTTCGAGGCGCGCACCGACATCGGCGAGCATTCCAGGATCAGCGCCGCCCAGCGCCGGGCCGCGTCCATCAACTCCGCCGGGCTGGTGACTTCGTTGACGAAGCCCATCTCCTTGCCTTCCGCGGCCGAAACCCGGCGTCCGGTCAGGATCATCCCCAGCGCCTGCTTTTGCGGGATCATGCGCGGCAGCCGGTGCAGGCCGCCGGCCAGCGCGGCGAGGCCGACGCGCGGCTCGGGCAGGGCGAAGATCGCGCCCTCGGCGGCGACGATCAGGTCGCAGGCCAGGGCGATTTCGAAACCGCCGCCCATGGCGAAGCCGTTCACCGCCGCGATCACCGGCTTGTCGAGATCGAAGCGCTGGGTCAGCCCGGCGAAGCCCGAGGCGGGCCGTTCGCGCGGGCCGCTTCCGGCGGCCTGGTATTTGAGGTCGTTGCCGGCGCAAAACGCTTTGTCCCCGGCGCCGGTGATGATCGCCACCCACTGCTCGGGATCGGCCGCGAAATCGTCGAACACGGCGGCGAATTCGAAATGCGCGGGCGGGTGCAGCGCGTTGTACACGTCGGGCCGGTCGATGGTGACGATGGTGAGTCTGCCGTCGCGCTCGACGGTCAGAAATTCGTAATCGGCCATGATGCCCCCCGCTTGCCGTGTTGCGTCGGGGCCTATCCTAATCGCGTTCCTCGATCCACACCATTTGAATGGCCTCGAGGATCTTTTCGTTGGAGCGCTTGGGGTCGTCGTCGAAACCGGGCAGTTCCATCACCCATCGGTGGAGGTCGGTGAAGCGCAGGTTGACGTTATCGGCGTCCGGGTGGCGCTCCTCCAGTTCGATGGCGATGTCATGGATGTCGGTCCACCGCATCGGCTATGCCTCCCTGGGCCCCTAACCGACCATCACGTTGCGGGTCGCCGGCGGCAGGGTGACCACCAGGCCGTCGAATTCCTCGCACATGATGATCTGGCAGCCCAGGCGCGAGG
>SMVB01121052.1_pt1 | contig 10431 bp, 9 predicted proteins | sample 2456461 | NCBI WGS metagenome assembly SMVB01 (sample SAMN11095934, study PRJNA526329) | marine sediment metagenome | biome: Marine sediment; feature: Surficial sediment; material: Deep marine sediment; isolation source: Hadal surficial sediment | place: Pacific Ocean | collected 2014-05 | depth 0-1...
AGTCGCTCGGGCGGGACTTCTCCGAGGGCAAGCTGACCCTTGCGACGATCCACTGCTTGGCCAACGCCCGTCGGGAGACGGTGGATGCACTGCGTGGGGCATTGGCGGGCCATAGGAAGATGAGCCGCGCTGGTCTTCGCGGTTGGCTTAGCGAGACGGACAGCATGGAATACGCCACGGCCGTAGCGCTCGAGTATATCAGCCAGGCGCGATCGTCGCTGGAAGTCCTCCCGCCAAGCGAGGCCCGCTCGTCATTGACCGCGATGGCCGAATTCATCATCGAGCGTCGGCTTTAGCGGGCCGAGAGGCGATCCCCATCCGTGTTTTCATGCGGCAACCAGCGACGGACCTTAGGAACGGGCAGGGAAACCATTTCAAGTCCTGACGTAGACAACGGATGTAAGCCTCGTTGTGCAGGTGATTGTGAACGTAACGTATTGATCGGTATTGGTTTACGACATTCTCTTCTTTGATGAAACGTCCGGTCAGAGCTTGATTTGAACTGACCGTGATTCTACGATTAGCCGATTGAACGAACGGGTTCCTACTGGGGCGTTCTGTTGGAATCGCGGGAGGTGCGCGTGCAAGAACGGGCATGGAGCAACTACTCACCGGCGTACATAGCTCTGGCGGCGATCCTGAGTATTGGGACGCCGGCGTCGCCATGCTTTGGCCAAGCGACTCCGGCATCGAATGTCAAGACCAGAACGGACGCGTACGGCAACGCACGCGGGGTCTACAACCCGCGTCGCGTCGTGGGAAACTTCGCCAACGATACGCAGCGGATGCAGCTTCGAGGGTTCCAGTCGGAAGGGCGTCGGGCCTTACACCGCGGCGGCGATATTCCTTTCGCACTTCCGAGCGACCGAATCCTGTCCAACCTCACGCGGCGGCCCTTCACCCGCGTGAACTCGAGTGCGGAATACTGGCAGACGAGGCGAGCCTTCACGCAGTACGGCATTCTCGGCACCAGGCGACCGAGTCGAGCCCCAACGAATCCTGCCGATCTCCTCGGTCGCAAATCGGCCTTGCTGCGGGCGACCTCCGCAACCGCGCCGGTTCAACAAGCTCTGATGCTTCGAGGTTCGAAATCGCCTCGAATTGATTCGCTGTCAAGTGTCCCCGTAGTGCCGTACGAAGAGGGTTCCTCAATCCCACCGGTTACGTTAGGTGATTCGTTGCAAACCCGACTAGCCGATTCGGCAAGTCGTTTGCGGGCGAGAGGTTGGCTGTACTTTGAAGAGAAAGAGTACCTGCGTGCGGTACGTGCCTTCGAGTCGGTAGCCATGCTGAAACCTGAAGATATTGAACCGCGTATCGCGGAAGTACTTTGCTATCTGGCGATTGGGTCGTTTCGTACAGCGGCGGCTTCGCTCGAACAACTGGCACATCGGGATGCGATCTTATTCACCGAATCCACTGACCTCGCCGCCCATTTTTCGCAGCAGGCCGAACTTCTTCGAATTCGAATTCAGTGTCGGTTGTTTTCTCAGGGTAGTCAGCGCGTGGCGAGGGGCGCCGCGCTTTATCCGTTCTTGTTGTGGTATGTCGGTGCGTATGCCGAAGCGCTCTCGGAGGCGACAATTCTGGCACGAACCCACCCGGACACGAATTTTGCGGTGTGGCCCGGGCTGATGAGAGCGGCTTCAGAATCGCGCGATCGGGATCAATCGCAGCAGTAGGGGGTTGCCAGAGGTTTTCGCCGGGCTTGGCCTGTTGATGCCGGAAAGTCGCTGGAGGATCTAAAAGGGGGCGATGTTTCTGAACCAAGTGCCCGATCGAGTGAGACAGGGTGAGAAGTGATGCCAACGCAACTGTGACAGAAGATGGTCAAATTTCGGGTGAACGGTTTTCTCGGTTGATGGTTCAACACCGCTTGGCGGTTGTTGTGCTTTCGCATGCGGTGCTGTTCGCCCTGGCATTGCTGGCGGCGTTCTTGCTCGCGTATAACTTCCGGTGGGTCAAGCGGGACGGTGTGGAGTATCCCTGGCTGATTTCCCTGTACTTGCCGCTCTTGGCGTTAGCGTTGCCGATCAAACTTGCGGTTTTCCATTTTTCACAGCAATACCGGGGAACGTGGCGGTATGTGGGCCTGCGCGACTTGTTCGGCGTGATCAGCGCCGCGTTGATCGCCTCATTTCTGTTTCTGACCGTTTACTTCGTGATCGAGAATATCTGGGCGAGTTACTTTGGAGACCTGCTCATTGATCGTCGGTCGGGATCCCGGCTCCGTCAGTCGTCGGTGTTCGCCCTCGACTGGGCTGCGACGATCGTCTTCGTCTCGGCGGCGCGGATACTGGTCCGCTTCTACTACGAAGACATTCAACCGGAGCGCGTGGGAAACCCTCGGCGGGCGTTGATCGTCGGAGCCGGCGACGGTGGCGAAGCCGTCCTGCGCGAGTTGCTTCGAATGCGCCGCGAGCACTATGTTTGTGTTGGTTTTCTCGATGACCATGAAGAGACGTTGCACGGTCGAATTCACGGTGTCGAGGTCATCGGCCGAACGTCCGACATTCGCAACATCTGTGAAACGCACGAGGTACAGGAAGTTCTCATCGCGCTGCGTGAGCCGTCGCCCAAGGAGATTCGGGGACTCGTTGAACAATGTGAGGGGACCGGCGTGTTGTTCCGCACGATGCCCGCGCTCACCGACGTCATTAGCGGGCGTGTTCAGGTCAGTCAGATTCGCGATGTCGAGATTGCGGACCTTCTCGGTCGAGAGCCCGTGAAGTTGGACGCCGATCGAATCGCACTTGAACTGAAAGGGCAGCGTATTGTCGTGACGGGTGCGGGGGGAAGTATCGGGTCCGAAATGTGCCGCCAGATCGCCACGTTCGGACCCAAGCGTCTCGTGCTCATCGAGCAGGCGGAAAACGCGCTGTTCGAGGTCGATCGAGAGTTACGGCGCTCGTTTCCCGATTTGGATATCGTGGCCTGCGTCGCCGACATTTGCGACGCCCACCGGATCACCAGCATCTTCGAGCGTGAGTTGCCCTCGGTCGTGTTTCACGCCGCCGCTCACAAGCATGTACCGCTAATGGAAAGCAACCCGGGCGAGGCGATCAAGAACAACATCGGCGGCACGGTTAGTGTGGCCGAGACGGCACTCGCCACCGGCGTGGCGAAAATGGTGGTGATTTCGACTGACAAGGCGGTCAACCCGACGAGTACTATGGGCTGTACCAAGCGGGTGGCGGAGATGTACGTCCAGAGCCTGGCGGCGGGAAAGGCAACGCAGTTTATTACCGTCCGATTCGGCAACGTGCTGGGCAGCAGCGGGAGCGTGGTGCCGATTTTCAAAGAGCAGATCGCGGCGGGTGGGCCGGTGACGGTGACCCATCCGGACATGGTGCGGTTTTTCATGACGATTCCCGAGGCCGCTCAATTGGTGCTGCAAGCCGGTGCCATGGGAAAGGGCGGCGAAATCTACGTGCTGCACATGGGCGAGCCGGTTCGAATCGTGGACCTGGCCAGGGACATGGTGACGCTGAGCGGACTTCGTCCGGGCATCGACATAGAGATCGTCTTCACCGGGAAGCGGCCGGGCGAAAAGCTATACGAGGAGTTGTCCACCGAAGGCGAAGACATCGGCGATACGGCCCATCCGAAGATAGGAATCTGGAAACACCGAGTCGCAGATTCCGAAGCGGTGAAGAAAGGGATCGCCCGGCTGATCGATGTCGCCGACAAGCTGGCGAACGGTGAGTTGCAGGGCGAACTCAAGCGACTGGTCCCGGAGTACGACCCCGACCGGCGAGCGCTCTCCACGACCGAATCGCAATCCGGGCTGCCGGCGGATTCGCCCACGTCTGTCACGCATCCTTAAGCTGAAAGGCGCTCTGACGATGGATCGGCATTTCAGGGTGATACGATCGCGGAAAATGGCGGAGTCGGCAAGATGAAGTTCGCTTCAGTTCCACTGCACTTGCACCCGCGCCGCTTCTTGGCGCCCACGCACATCCCGAAAAGCGCCGTAAACCCTTGTCAAATAAGACTGGAGCCATGGGGACTCGAACCCCAGACCTTCTGCATGCCATGCAGACGCGCTCCCAACTGCGCCATGGCCCCGTTGAGCCGGCGATTATGACGCAGGCCGTCCCGCGACGCAACCGACTCGTATTATTTTGGTACGGGGTGCGGAGACGGGCGTTATTTCTGGGTTTCACTGACAAGGCGCCACCACGACGGCGCGGCTCGTCATGGTGGCCCCGCCTCGGGAAGCCGACGGTGAGACCGACGAAGGTTCAGGCCGCACCGTACTCGCCGATGGGCGGCATGAGGATCGAGACTCCGGTGGGATTCGAATCGCCCCTCGCGTCCGAGCCGGCGGCCACATCGTGCGCCCTGGCGATACTTCGCCCCAAAGTATTCCCTCCGAAACGGAAAGAAGCGATATGGTATAATGCCAATCTGCTGGCATTTTAGGTCGCGTCTTTGCACGCCGTGATGGTCGTTCTTGAGCCGCAAGACGACTCCTGTGTCGACATGCTAGCACCTGCCGCGCGATGAGTTGCGCAGTCTTCGCGGCCTCCGTGTTGCCGTCGCAGACTACCAAATACGCCATGGTCCGATATTAGGGCTGGCGCCGAGTGCTGCCCATGCCCGATAAACAAAACTCGTGACTTGGATCGCAGGGTGGAATCGATTACAATCGTGGCCGTGGGGTCATCGTACGATTCGCGCAGGGCGGCGATTGGAAAGTGACCGTCGCATTCGCCGCGACTTGTGCTGTCGTGGCAATGGGGAGACTTGTTACCATCACGGATGTTGTCATGCTCGTAGCCACAAGGCCGATTGAACAGACCGACTTTCCCGTACCGTTGATCAAACGATTTCTTGATTACGTCTTCCTGGAGTGTGGACTGTCCGGTGAGACGGTGACCGCGTACAAAGGCGACCTGCGTGAATTCTGGAACGATCTCGTCGAGTGGGACGTGGAGGCGAGCGAGATCACGATCGAGGAGGTGCAACGTCATCTCATCGGCCTTCGCAAGCGGGGGTTGGCCGTCGCTTCGATCGCCCGCCATTTCGCTTCGATCAAGGTCTTTCTGCGACACCTGCACGCGGAAAAGGTACTGGCGCGCGATGTGCCGTCTTTGATGGAGTCGCCGAAGCGGTGGAATCGAATTCCCGACACCGTCCGGTATGAAAAAGTCGAGCTTCTCATCAATGCTCCCGATCCGCAGGACGAGTTCTACTTGCGGGATCGAGCGCTGCTCGAACTGCTTTATGCTACCGGTATGCGGGTCAGCGAAGTCGTCGACTTGTCGCTGGACCGCATCAACTTGAAGCTCGGCTACGTCCGGTGCATCGGCAAGGGTCGCAAAGAACGTATCATTCCGGTGGGTCGGTACGCCGTTGAAGCGACGCGCGAATACCTTCACGAACTGAGACCGCGATTGCTCGGCGAGCGGCACACGGACGCCCTGTTCCTATCCCGTACGGGGCGACCGCTCGACCGTACGAACATCTGGCGACTGGTCCGCAAGTACGCCCGGATCGCGGGCATCAGCGAACATCTTTCCCCGCACACGCTCCGCCATTGTTTCGCGACACACTTGCTTGCCGGCGGGGCCGATTTGCGAATTCTGCAAGAGCTACTGGGTCATGCCGATCTGACCACGACGCAAGTCTACACACACGTCGACGAATCGCAGTTGAAGTCGGTCCACAGTAAGTATCACCCCCGACCGTGATGTCGAGCCTTGCGTCTTTTTTTTGGCGCAGCCAACAACCAACGACCGATACTCGCCATAGGATCCGTATCACCCGCCATTCGGCTTGGAGGCGCATGGCTGGGTGGCATGGTTGCCGCGCAGCGGAAGCATGGTTTTTCTGAAGAAGCGAACATCGTATGGCGACGATGGACTTTCGCAACGCGACCGATCTTGATGGCGAGCGGCTGCGCGCTTTGTGCGAAGATGGGATGGCCGGCTGGGCGCCGGGAGACTTCGTCGTGCGCGTTCGCTACAGCCGTGGGGCGGACTTTTCCGGCACATGCTTTTATCGCGATCGGCGTGTGTATATAAACCTGGGTCGCCATCTTTCCTATCCGTATCGTATGAAAACTTATCTCGCCCGTGCCAGGACGGTGGGGCGCTGCTGGTTCAAGCCGCTCTATACGCTGGAAATGAGCGACGCTTATCAGGTCGTGCTCTTCGTGTTCTTGCACGAGCTCTACCACTTACTGATCCGTAGGGCTCGGCGCAACATGCGTCAGAAAGAATCCATGTGCGATCGATTCGCCGCACGCCACATCGTCGATCGTTTTGACGCGACGGTCAGGGACACACGCGGTCGACCCGTGCCGCGCAGCGAGTGGGATTTTCAGGACGTCGACGGCTTTGTGGCCGCGGCCCGGCAACCGGCGTCGGGCGGAACGAAACGCAAGGCGCGGGTACCAAGCCGCGCGAGGTCCATCCCCGCACGAAGCCGACCATCGACCGCCGTGGGGCAATCGTCCGAAGGGATGGCGTTGGCCGCGGGCTCGCAGTGGTTGCTGTTTCCGGTGTGATTACTCATCACCACGAAGGTGAAGGCGACCGAAGAGGAAGCCTGAACAAGACACGAAGGTTTTTCGGTGGCAATCATCGAGGTCGCGAACCGCACATGTTGCGGAGGATAGCATGATGCGGTAAGAACGAGGCGAAATCGTGGTGAGCGCGACGCGGTTGAACATCGTAGAGCGGGTTCCACCCGCCATCCGTAAACGCGACCGGATTGAAGCGTTCTGGAAATCATGCTTCCGCTATGCGGGAAGCATGGCAACACAAGACCGTAGGGCGGGGTATCAGCCCACGTGCTCGCGGGTGGATTGACTGCCATGGCCGACGTCACACGGCTCGAAACTTTTCCCAATCCGCACCCCAATCGCGATTACCTGATCGAACACCACGTCCATGAATTCACCAGCGTCTGCCCGAAGACCGGCCAACCGGATTTTGCGACGATCAAGATCACGTACATTGCGGCCGCCACGTGTATCGAGCTGAAGAGTCTGAAGCTCTATCTGCAAGGGTACCGGGCAGAAGGCATCTATTACGAGGACGTCACCAACGTGATCTTGAACGACTTGGTCGCGAGCTGCGCGCCGACGTGGATGCTGGTCGAAACGAGTTGGACGGTTCGCGGTGGCATCCACACCATCATCCGCGCGGAGCATGGCACTCGCCCGTAGGAAGGGCTGTACCGACCAACATTGGCGGTGCAGCCGGGTTTGCTCTTCGTAGTGTGTGTCGAGGAATCCATCGCACGCGTCGAAACGTAGCGGGCCGCTCCCCGTGGCGGCCATCGAAAATCGAACGGGCGTGACAAACGACCGATCCAACGCCGCACCGGGAGCATTCCATGAACCACATCGACTTCGACGCGATCGAATGGTCATCGCCCATGCCGCACCTACGGCACAAAGTCTACGAACGCGATGGCCGACGGCTACGGCTGATGGAGATGGATCGCGATTTCGTCGAGCCCGGCTGGTGCATGACCGGCCACATCGGGTACGTGCTGGAGGGGAAGATAGACATCACCTTCGCCGACGGCACGAAGACGTTTTCCCAGGGCGACGGCATCTTCATCCCGCCCGGCGAACCGGGCAAACATCGCGGAAGGGTCCTCACCGACCGCGTCCGACTCATTCTTGTGGAAGACTTGTAGGGATGGCATTTCGGCGGTTCATCCCGCCACTGGGGCTGCCGATTCTCGGTGCCCCGATGGGATGGGGACTTCACAGATATCATTTCGGGCACAGCGTAAGGCGTCGAATCGAGCCCAGGAATTGTCAACAGCCCCCCACACGGCAGGCAGAGCTGTCTGTTGATGGTTCAGCTTCGCGGGAACCATGGCAGCCCTGCAACTGCTGACGATCAGCGGGTGCCCGGCATGGCGGCGTCAGTGTGACGTGGACTAGGTCATGCCACCCGCGCATTCGGCCGGGCTTTCCTGCGAGCAGAGTTTGACAGAAATGACGTGTGGGACCGACGCTGTGTCACTGCTTTTGAGCAGTGCGACGTCCAAAAGTCTCCGAACGACACTGCTTGAAAGCAGTGGCACACACCAAATCCTGAACGCTTGGCCATGAACCGTTGAATTACCGAGAAAGTTCCGCTATCCTGCACTCTCGTTTGTTGGGTTACGGCCATCAGGCTTGTACGCTCGGGAGTCACATCAGCATGAAGGCGAAATTGGTAATCACTTGCGCGTTAATCTCCGGTATCGCGTTGGCGAACCCGCTCCAGGCGGAGCCGCCGAAAGCGGATTCCGTCAAGAAGGGCGAGGTAGCACGTCCGCCGGAACTGGGGCGCGTGGCGTGGCTGCGTGGGTTTGATTAGGCGGCAGCGAAGGCCGCGGCCTCAAAGAAGCCTTTGCTCGTGTTGTTCCAGGGGGTTCCCGGCTGCCAGACATGCGTGAAGTATGGCGACCAGGTGCTGAGTCACCCGCTCATCGTCGAGGCCGCCGATTCGCTGTTCGTGTCGGTGGCGGTATACAACAATATCAAGGGCGACGACGAGCGGACTCTTAAATACTTCAAGGAGCCGGCGTGGAATAACCCGGTCGTGCGAATCATGACGAATGACCGCACGGCGCTCGGCAAACGTGTGGCCGGCGACTACACCGTGGGTGGTATGGCGAATGCCATGGTCCAAGGGCTCGCGAAATACGGCCAAAAAATCCCTGCGTACCTTCGTCTTCTTGCCAAGGAATCCGCCGCCCGTCAACTCGGCGTGCAGCGTGCGACGTTCGCGATGCACTGCTTTTGGGAGGGGGAAAGCGCACTGGGTCGTCTTCCAGGTGTGGTCTCGACGGTACCCGGTTTTTTGGGCAAGGACGAGGTCGTCGAGTTGGAATTCGACCCGCGAGTGATCAAATATCAGGAGCTGCTTTCCAAGGCCAAGGCGATGGACTGCGCGAGTCGTGTCTATACGCGGAACGATGCTCAGCAAGAAACGGCCTCGCGATTGATGGGCAGTGAAGCGGTGCGGAGTGACGCCGCCATCCGCGTGGACAAGGAACCTAAGTATTACATGTCTCAAACGGTCTTCAAGCACCTGCCGATGACCGCGCTGCAGGCCGCGCGGGTGAACGCGGCCATTGACCGCAAGCAGGACCCGAAGCGCTTTCTGTCGCCCAAGCAAGTCGCAATGCTCGGTGTCATCGGGGCTCATCCGGATACGAAGTGGCCGGTGGCGATCGGCGCCACCGATTTCCCCCGAGCCTGGCGGATCGTGGTGCGGATTGCGGATGCGCTATGACTATTCGGAATTCCCAAAGCTGAATGTTAGACGGCGTGGATGCCCCACATTAGGGTCGCGTAATCCAACTCGCGTTGTACGAATCCACAAAGCCGGGCGGCACGCGCGACGGGTCTCGACGCGGTGCGAGGGTGAAGATAAAGCCGATCAATCCATGGGCATCGTCGCCTTTCCGTCCATTGAACTGGGTCCTTCCGGACCATTCACCGCGGGCGAACAATTCGAATTCAACAAACGACTGGGATTCAAGGTCGAAGACGGCCCGTCCCAGCAAATCGGTGCGCATGCCGTGCGGGTGTTCGTGCTCGGGAACCCAAATGCTTTCTTGCAATAACCAAGGACCATCGGATTGGGCCTCGGTGTGCCCCGAAATGCGGAGATGAAGACGGGACGCATCTCTTGACAGGATCTCCGTATTGAATTGCGCAGCTCTCACTTCTTGCGGGGCGTAGGGAATCGTTTGTCCACGTACGGCGTCCACGAGGTGTAATCGTACCAATCGCATCCCGATCTCGTGCGGAACCGAATGATGCGCGCCGACTTTGCGCTTCTGGGGCAACCACATGGACGCCTCGTCCCGCGTAAACCAGACATGGTCACGGTTCCAAAAGGGCGTGCGTGTGGGAAAGTCGGCGCCTTTGGCCTCGAGATCGCGAGACACCGACGCCAGAACCAATCCGTCGTCGGGATAGTTGGATTCCCATCGACGATCAGATTTGAATCGCCCGGCCGGCGACGCCAGTTGTTGCGGCTGCGGAAGCGCACGCCATGCGGTCAATCCATTTCGCATTAACTTCAGCACAACGTCGGCATCGAGCGAGTTGACCGAGGCGAGCAGCTTTCCGTTCGGCGTGCAGATGTAAATACCCTGGCGCGTGCCGCCTTTCCCCCGGTAATGACCGCGGTCGGCGATCGATTGAAAGAAGCGGGATTCCGAATCGGCGTCGGATTGGAGGCGGAACACCTCATCCGCGACCGGAACGAATTCGGACGCCAACCGGATGATACGTTTGTCCGTCCACACGGGCCGCCGGCCCGTCACACCGTTGTTTCACGTTCGGCCCAGCGGATGTCCGTTCATCATCCAAAGCAATAGGGGCTTTTTCTCGACGCCCGCCCGCTCGAACCCTTCGCCAAGCGACGCACTCCATGCGATGCGCTCGAACGCAAGCTCGTCGGA
>SMVB01154844.1_pt1 | contig 10430 bp, 8 predicted proteins | sample 2456461 | NCBI WGS metagenome assembly SMVB01 (sample SAMN11095934, study PRJNA526329) | marine sediment metagenome | biome: Marine sediment; feature: Surficial sediment; material: Deep marine sediment; isolation source: Hadal surficial sediment | place: Pacific Ocean | collected 2014-05 | depth 0-1...
ATCGGCCGCAACACCCGCAGCAACGTCGTGTCCAAGGGCATTTCGGCGGGCTTCGGGCAGAACACCTACCGTGGACTGATCAAGATCAACAAGGGAGCGGCCGGGGCAAGGAATTACACCCAGTGTGATTCGCTGCTCATCGGCGATCGGTGCGGGGCGCACACCTTTCCGTACATCGAGATCAAGAACTCGACGGCGCACATGGAGCACGAAGCGACGACGTCGAAGATCGGTGAGGACCAGCTCTTCTACTGCAACTCCCGCGGGCTCTCCACGGAGGACGCGACGGCGATGATCGTCAACGGCTTCTGCAAGGAAGTCTTCAAGGAGCTGCCCATGGAATTCGCCGTCGAAGCACAAAAGTTGCTCGAGGTGAGCCTCGAAGGCAGCGTCGGCTGATCCGGACGCGTTAAGACAAACATGGACCAAGCAACGAAGAACAGGACAACGATGCTAGAGATTCGCAACCTTCACGCCAGTGTCAACGGCCACGAGATCCTCAAGGGGATCAACCTCACCGTGAATGCCGGCGAAGTTCACTCGATCATGGGCCCCAACGGGTCCGGCAAGAGCACGCTCGCCCAGGTGCTCGCCGGGCGCGACACCTATGAAGTCACCCAGGGACAGGTGCTCTACCGCGGCAAGGACCTGCTGGACATGGCGCCCGACGAGCGGGCCCGCGAGGGTGTCTTCCTGGCGTTCCAGTACCCCGTCGAGATCCCCGGTGTCAACACCGCGTACTTCCTGCGAACGGCGCTCAACGCCGGTCGCAAGCACCGCGGCGAACCGGAGCTCGATGCGGTGGACTTCCTCGCCTTCATCCGCGATAAAATGAAGCTCATCGAGATGGACGACCGCCTTCTGAAGCGCGCCATCAACGAGGGTTTCTCCGGCGGCGAGAAGAAGCGCGGCGAGGTATTCCAGATGGCCGTGCTGGCACCGTCACTGTGCATCATGGATGAGACCGACTCCGGCCTCGACATCGACGCGTTGAAGGTCGTCGCCAAGGGCGTCAACGCACTGAGGAATGACGATCGGGCGTTCATCCTCGTGACGCACTACCAGCGTCTGCTGGACTACATCGTTCCCGATTTCGTGCACGTGCTGATCGACGGCAAGATCGTCAGGTCCGGCGGCAAGGAACTCGCACTCGAACTGGATCAGGACGGCTACGCGGGTATGGAGGCATGCAATCCCGTTCCCGAAACCCTGCCCTGCGGTGGAACGGTGCTGTCATGACGGCAGTGGCCGACCAGACTCAGTCTTACGTCGATCAATTCAAGCAGACCAACGACACATCGGTCCTTGCGGCGTCCGTCCGGCAGGCTGCCTTTGAGCGGTTCGTCGAGCTTGGATTCCCCACCATGCGGCACGAGGACTGGCGTTTCACGAACCCCCGTGCAATCGCCGAGACGGTCTTCAGGATCGCACCGGAAATCGCGGACGTCGACCGGGCATTCCTCGATGGGCAGATCATCGACGCCGACTGGCCGCGGCTGGTCTTTGTCAACGGCCGCTTCTGTGAGACCCTGTCTTCGTCGGGACTTTGTTCCGGACAGGCCTGGGCGGGGTCGCTGGCCGCGTTGCCGGCGGCCGTCGCACGAGCCGTGGAGCCGCACCTCGCGCGCCATGCTGACTACGAACAACACGCCTTCACGGCGCTCAACACGGCCTTCCTTTCGGACGGTGCCCTCGTCCACGTCGCCGCAGGATCAACCACTGTCGGGCCCATCCACGTGCTCCACGTGTCGGTCCCCGGTGCCGAGCCGCAGGTGTCACACCCGCGCGGCCTGATCGTCGCCGAAGCCGGCAGCGAGCTTACCGTCATAGAAACCTTCGTCGGAGACGGTGCGGGGTCGTACTTTACTAATTCGGTGACCGAGATCGTCGCCGCCGACAATGCGCACGTCGACCATTACAAGGTGGTCTTCGAGACGAGCGAGGCGTATCACATCGGCACGACGCGGATTCACCAGGGGCGTGACAGCAACGTGTCCTCGCACACGATCACACTTGGCGGCAAGCTCGTGCGGAACAACGTCACGACCGTGCTCGACGGCTCAGGCGGCAACTGCACCCTCAACGGCCTCTATATCGTCAACGACCGCAACCACGTGGACAATCACCTGCGGGTGGAACACGCCAAACCCCATTGCGACAGTCGCGAATACTTCAAGGGGATCCTCGACGACCACGCCCGGGCGGTGTTCACCGGCCGGATCATCGTGCACAAGGACGCCCAGAAGACCGACGCCAAGCAGACGAACATGAACCTGCTGCTGTCCGACGACTGCCAGGTGGCCACGAAGCCGCAACTGGAGATATTCGCCGACGACGTCAAGTGCACGCACGGCGCGACCGTCGGCCAGCTCGACGCGGACGCCATGTTCTACTTGCGGACCCGCGGTATCGATGAGACCGCGGCACGGGGCGTGCTGCTGTTCGCTTTCGCGCAGGCGAGCCTCGATCAGGTGACCCCCGAACCGTTGCGAGATCGTCTGCAGGAAACCCTGCACGACCTGCTTCCAGGGGGGCACCTGCTGCGGGAGACGACATGAAGGCCCCGGCGATCCCGACGACGGGAGCCCCGCCGCTGGACGTCGAGCGGATCCGTGCCGATTTTCCGATCCTGCAGCGGATGGTCAACGGCAAGCCGCTGGCATACCTGGACAACGCCGCCACGGCCCAGAAACCCGCAGCGGTGATCGACGCGATCTGCGAGTACTACCGAACCAGCAACGCGAACATCCACCGGGGCGTGCACAGGCTCAGTATCGAGGCCACCGAGGCCTATGAGCGAGCACGCGGCAAGGTGCAGCGGTTCCTTGGCGCAACGCGGCCGGAAGAAATCGTCTTTGTCCGCAGCGCGACGGAAGCAATCAACCTCGTTGCCCAGGCATACGCGCGCCCGAAGCTCACCAAGGGCGACGAGATCCTGATCACGACGATGGAGCATCACTCCAACATCGTGCCGTGGCAGATCCTCTGCGAGCAGACCGGCGCGGTTCTGCGGGTCGCCCCGATCACCGACGCGGGCGTTCTGTGCGTCGACGAGTTCGAGAAGCTGCTTGGGCCGCGTACCCGGATGGCCGCAGTCACACATATCTCCAACGCGCTGGGCACAATCAACCCGGTCCGCGACCTCGTGGAAATGGCGCACCGGCAAGGTGTTCCCGTGCTGGTCGATGGTGCCCAGGCGGCGCCGCACCTGCCGATCGACGTCGCCGCGATCGGTTGCGACTTCTATGCCATCACCGGGCACAAGATGTTCGGCCCGACCGGGATCGGCGCCCTGTACGGACGCCACGATCTGCTGGACGCCATGGAACCCTACCAGGGTGGCGGCGAGATGATCCTGTCGGTCACCTTCGAAAAGACGACCTTCAACAAGGTGCCTCACAAATTCGAGGCCGGGACACCGAACATCGCCGGCGTCATCGGTATGGGGGCGGCGGTGGACTACATTGACGCGGTCGGCATCGATTGCATCCGGGTACACGAGCACGAATTGCTGCGATACGCAACGCAGGCACTTTCCGCAGTCCCGGGGGTCCGCCTGATCGGCACGGCGAAAGACAAGGCGGCTGTCGTTTCGTTCCTCGTCGGTGACGTTCACCCGCACGACGTCGGGACGATCCTCGATCAGGAGGGTATCGCCGTCCGGACCGGCCACCACTGTGCCCAGCCCGTCATGGAGCGGTTCGGCATCACGGCGACGGTCCGCGCGTCACTGGCCCTCTACAACACGCCGGCGGAGATCGACCGGCTCGCCGCGGCGGTGGCCATGGTGCAAGAGGTCTTCAATTGATGTTCGACCTGACGGACCTGTACCAGGAGCTGATACTCGATCACAACCGCAGCCCGCGGAACCACGGTCGCCTCGACGACGCCGGCCGCAGATCCGAGGGGTACAACCCGCTTTGTGGCGATCGTGTCACGGTGTATCTCGCCCTCGATGGCGAGGTGATCAGCGACGTTGCCTTTGAGGGCGTCGGCTGCGCGATCTCGACCGCCGCTGCAAGCCTGATGACCGAGGCGGTCAAGGGCAAGACCATGACCGAGGCGACGGTGTTGTTCGAGCGGTTCCGCGAAATGGTCACGGCCGACGCGAAGCCGGGTCACGAATCCCTCGGGAAGCTCGAAGCATTCGCCGGCGTCCGGAATTATCCGGCACGGGTCAAGTGTGCGACCCTGGCATGGCATACGCTCAAGGCAGCGATCGACGCCGAAAACGAAGTGGTGACAACCGAATGAACAACCCCACGGACAACCCCACGGACAATCCCACGGACAATCCCACGGACAACCCCTTGGACAAACTCCGTTCGCAGGCAACCGAGGCGGAGGTCGTCGAGGTCCTCAAGACAATCCGCGACCCGGAACTGCCGATCAGCATCTGGGCGATGGGCCTGATCTACGGTGTCGACGTCAGCGCCGATGACGAGGTAACCGTCCGGATGACACTGACCACACCGGCGTGCCCGGCCGCCGAGTCATTGCCGCCCGAGGTCGAGGAGAAGGTCGCCGCGATCCACGGCGTCAAGAGCTGCCGCGTCGAACTGGTCTGGGAGCCGCCATGGACCGCGGAGCGGATGTCGGAGGCAGCCAAGCTCGAGACTGGCTTGTTCTGAGACTGGGTGGCACGGCCGACGGAGCGATAGCGACGTCGCCCGTGTCTTGGATGTCCAACCACTGGCGAGCTCGCTATCGCTCGCTCGGCAGTGCCACCCATTTAGAACTGAGCGGCCTCGGTCGACGATTCCAGTGCCAGCGTTGACGCCTCGCCGCCGCCGATGAGCTTCGCGACCTCGTCGAAGTAGCCCGTGCCGACCTCGTGCTGGTGGCGCACCGCGGTGTATCCGTGGGTGGCATCCGCGAACTCGCACTCCTGGAGGCTCGCATACGCCGACATGCCCTGTTTCCGGTACCCACGGGCGAGGCGGAACATGCTGTGGTTCAAGGCGTGGAAACCGGCGAGCGTCACGAACTGGAACCGGTAGCCCATCGCCGCAAGCTCCTTCTGGAACCGGGCGATCTTCCGGTCGCTGAGATTGGAATTCCAGTTGAATGATGGCGAGCAGTTGTAGGCAAGCAGCTTGCCGGGGTACTCGTCGTGGATGGCCTCGGCGAACCGCCTCGCGTCGTCGAGGTCGGGTGTGGAGGTCTCGCACCACAGCACATCCGCGTACGGGGCGTAGGCGAGGCCCCGGGCGATCGCGGCGTCGAGGCCATGCCTGATGGGCAGGAATCCCTCGGCCGTACGCGGGCCGTCGGTGATGAATGGCCGGTCAACCGGGTCGATATCCGATGTAAGCAGCCGAGCGCCCTGCGCATCGGTCCGCGCGATGAGTACCGTCGGCACGTCGAGAACGTCCGCTGCGAGCCGCGCGGCAATGAGCGTCCGGATGAACTGGCGTGTGGGAACCAGCACTTTTCCGCCCAGGTGCCCGCACTTCTTGGCAGATGAGAGCTGGTCCTCGAAGTGCACGCCGGCGGCGCCCGACTCGATCATCGCCTTCATCAGCTCGAACGCGTTGAGGGGCCCGCCGAAGCCGGCCTCGGCATCGGCGACGATCGGCGCGAACCACTGTCGGTCGTTCTGGCCGTCGGCGTGGTCAATCATGTCCGCCCGCTGCAGCGTCCGATTGATGTTTCGAACAAGTCTCGGCACACTGTCGCACGGGTACAGGCTCTGATCCGGGTACATCTGTCCGGCCGCGTTGCTGTCGGCTGCAACCTGCCAGCCGCTTACATAGATCGCCTTCAGACCCGCCCGGACCTGCTGCATCGCCTGGTTGCCGCTCATGGCGCCCAGGGCGGCGACGTGCTCGTCCGAGGCGAGCAGTTCCCACAAGCGACGCGATCCGATCTCGGCCAATGTGTGCCGTACCTGTACGGTGCCACGCAGGGCTTCGACATCCGACCACTGGTAGGGACGAATGATGCCCGACCAACGCGTCGAGACGGCGGCTCCACCACCGTCGCCGGTCGGCCGCTGGCGGTCCCAGCCGTCGAGGGTGCCGGTAAGCGCGATCAGTTGTTCGTAGCCGTCAAGGGTGAGGAAGTCACGGCAGTCCGCCGTGAACACGAGCTGTTCGAACAGCGCGCGTGCCTCGGGCAGCCGTGAGGTGGCGTCGGGGCGGCCGGCCCGCGCGTTCTCCAATGCCGCCACCTCTATATCCAACGCATCAACGACGAGTTGGGCGGTCACGACACGGCCATCGTCAAGAACCGCCTTGTGACGGACCCACTGCCAGACCTGCGTCCGCGAGATCTCGGCGGTGGCCGCGTCTTCCATCAGGTCGTACAACGGCACACAGCCGTGTCCGCGGAGCCACGCGTCGAGGTAGGCCACGGCGACACGTATATTGTGACGCAGACCCCGCTCGGTGCGTGTGCCCTCGGGCATGCGGAACAGGTCCGCCGCAGTGACCTCGACATCGTCACGATGACGATGCAGCTGGTTCGACTCGGGCATGTGGGCGTCGAAGACCTCGCGTGCCACCGGGACCAGCGCCGGGTGCGCCACCCATGTGCCGTCGTGACCGTCGGTCACCTCACGGAGCTTGTCCGCCCGTACCTTGGCGAGCGCGGCCTGGTTGGCCATGGGGTCGCCCTTGACCGGGATCTGCGCCGCCATCCCGCCCATCGCGTGTACACCGCGGCGATGGCACGTGCGAATGAGCAGTTGCGTGTAGGCGGCCAGGAACGGCTGGGTCATCGTCAGCTGGTCTCGATCCGGGAGCACGCAACGCTGGCGGTTGCGGAAGGTCTTCATGAAGCTGAAGATGTAGTCCCATCGGCCGCAGTTGAGGCCGGCGGAATGTTCCCGAAGCTCGTAGAGAATCTCCTCCATCTCGAACGCCGCGGGCAGCGTCTCGATAAGGACGGTCGCCTTGATGGTGCCTCGGTTGATTCCCAGCCTCTCCTGTGCGAACAGGAAGACCTCGTTCCAGAGGCGGGCCTCGAGATGGCCCTCGAGCTTTGGCAGGTAGAAGTAGGGCGCACTTGCCTTCTCGATGAGCCGGTGCGAGTTGTGGTACAGGTACAGGCCAAGGTCGAAGAGCCCGGCGGGAACGGGGCGGCCGTCCACGAGCACGTGACGCTCGAAGAGGTGCCAGCCACGTGGACGGACCATCAATACGGCGGTCTGTTCGTTGAGTCGGTAGCGGCGTCCGTCACCATTCACGAACTCGATCGAGCCGGCCACGGCGTCACGCAAGTTGATCTGACCGACGACGACGTTGTCCCACGTCGGTGCGTTGGAGTCCTCGAAGTCGGCCATGAAGACGTTGGCGCCGCTGTTGAGCGCGTTGATGATCATCTTGCGGTCGACGGGCCCGGTGATCTCGACGCGGCGGTCGAGCAGGTCTTCGGGAATGGCGGCGACGGTCCAGTCACCCGAACGCACCGTTTTCGTGTCCGGCAGGAAACCCGGCTGCACGCCGCGGTCGTACCGCGACTGACGCTCGCGACGCCGCACGAGCAGGTCGTGGGCCGGCTCACGGAAGCGGCGTGTCAGCGCCGCGATGAATTCGAGGGCGCCGGGGCTCAGGACGGCACCGTAGCCCTCACGCATTGGACCGAGAACGGTGACTCCGGACGCCGCGGTGGCGTCACTCGCATGGCTGATCATCTTCGGCCGCCCTTCACTGCCCCCGGAAACCCACTGGAAAGCCAGTCAAGGCTGGTTCGAGCCAACGACGCGGGGCGTCTGCGTCATCGGCGGGTTCACAGGCGATACGACGGCCGTCGGCGACTGGTCCGGCACGGACCCGGACCGTCTGACATCAACGGCGGGGCTACGACGAACGCGGTGTCTGGGCAATCTCCGGGCGGCCGGGAACCGACGTCGTGCCGTCCGGATAACGCCACAGTGGCCGCCGATCACAGCCCGATACGGATGTGAGAAGGGAATCAGAAAGATTCTAAGTAGCGTGCCGGCAACGGATTAGGCCATGTGATGGTCGTCCGAATCACCATCCGTCGTAGGGGGGCGACCGATACCTCGGCAGTACTCTTGCCCCGTCAATCGGCCACACCATTATGACATCGACGATACAGACTGCAACCGCCAATCGAACGTTTCACCTTCTCGACACCGAGCCCGCCGGGGGCGGCGAGACCCGTGTGCTGCCAGTGCCGGAGGGCATCTCCAGACTGGTCACGGGCGGCGACAACACCGCGCCCCGGCTGGTTCCGAACACAGCCGCGGGCGCGGTCGGCGGTGTCGTGTTGGAACCGATTACCCGTCAACGAGAGATGCTGCTGCTGGTCGCCACTGAACCGGGCAAGACGATCCGCGTCAACGGTGCAGCCGTCGGCCGCCTGGCCGCCGTTCGCGAAATGGACGTGATCCAGGTGGGACGCGGCGGTCGCCGATTCGACGTGACGGTGCATGTCCACTCGGTCATCGGCAGGGCGCCCGAGAGGCTCGCCGGCGAGACGTGTGTGATCTGCCATGGCCCGATTGGCGACGCTGTCGTCTACCTGTGCAGCATCTGCGGGCACGCCGTTCACCACGACACCGACGCCGGGGCGAATGCGAAGGATTGCCTGCTGTCCAACAACTGTCCGTCGTGCCAGTCGGCGGTCGTCACCGATGGTTATACGACAATCCCGGAGGACCTGTAGATGATCTGGTCGGCGCCGGGATTCCGGGAGATCACGATCGCTGACGGAACGTGCGTGGACGGTCTGATCGACCGGATGCCGGACTTCATCGGTCTTACCGTCGACGCACGGGCCGTCCTTGCCGACACGAAGGTGCTGGTCGTGGGCGTCGGCTCAGTCGGCGGCCGCATCGCGGAACATGCGGCCCGTTGCCGCATCGGCGGCGTCGATCTGATCGATCCCAAGTCGTTCACCGCCAATTTCGACACCCAGCCGATCCGGAAGCAGTCGGACGTCGGGCAGTCCAAGGCGAGGCTCGTCGGCAGGTGGGTCAAGACCATTTCGCCGGGTTCGGTCGTCCGCGTCTCCCAGCAGCCCGTGCAGGCCTTGTCGTGGCTTGACCTGGACCGGTACGACGTCGTGCTCGCCAGCACCGACAACCTTCCCGTCGAGGTCTACCTCGGTTCCGTCTGCCGAAGACTCGGTATACCGCTCATCTACGCGGCCGTCCATGGACCGACGCTGACCAGCCAGTTGCGGATCTTCATGAACAGCGACGACGGCGGCCCGTGCGTGTTCTGCGGATTCAGCCGCGACGATCGTGAGCGGATGTCAAGGGGCGTCAAATACAGTTGCGACCCGGGCGCGGACCCACACGGGACCCTGGATGCTCAGCCGACCGTGAGTGTCAGCCCCTTGTGTAGCGTCGCGGCCGCCACGGCGGTGCTCGAATTGCTGCGGATGCGGATCGGGCTCGGCCCGGCCCCGCGGGATTGCATGCGCGAACTCAACGCCTACGGTGGCACGGCCGTTACGGCACCGCTGACACGCAACGACTCGTGCCCGGTGGACCATGCCGTCCTGGAACGCGTCAAGGTCGAACGGCCGCTGCACCAATGCACGCTTCGTGAATGCGCGGCCGCCGCGGGGACGTCAGGCGATGCCGCGATCGCCCGCGTCTGCTTCGCGGTCGTCGACTGTCTGTTCGCCTGGATCCTGACCTGCGGTCGGTGCGGCAAGACGCAGGAACACAACCGGTTCGTTGATCGGCGTCCGATGCCCCTGCCTTGCCGCTGCAGGACCTGCGGTCACCGGAGGCTCGCGCCCCACCCGTTCTACTCGTTCGATGCCCTCATTCCGGCACGGAAGGGATTGATGCCGCATCTGGACGTCCCGCTCCACGCGCTCGGCGCCCATGGGCGCGGCGTCGTCGTCCGTAGCAGCGACCGCGCAGTCCTGGTCCAGTCGCAGCACACATCTGACGGGAGCGCGCCATGACCATGACCGCCCGGCCGGGTCTCTCGTCGCTCAACGAGATCCCCCTGACGGCCCTGAACCAGCGGCGGCTTGAACTGGTCTCCGCCGAGGTGCAGGGCACCGGACCGTGGCCGGATCGCAAGAAGTCCGAGGCGCGTCAACTGCTGGCCCTCGAACAGCTCGCGGGACGGTCGCGGATGCGGATCAACACTCTCGAGGCCGAGCAGGACCTCCGGGCGGCGGTCTGGCTCGACGTCCCGGTCGCGATGACGCCGGGCCCTGACGGGTCGCTCAACGTCATGCGGGGTGCGGTCATCGGCGTCACGTACCCGCAGGTCATTCTGAGCATGCCGCTGCCGGGGTTTGCACTGGTCTGCCTCATGGAGCCGGCGGCTGGCGCGTTCTACCCGAACGTCGGCGCCAGTCGCGGCCAACGGATGTGCCTGGGTGCGATTCTGCCGGTGGGCATCCCCGTGTCGGAGCTCGTTCTTCTCTCGTACGGGTTGCTGACCGGTCAGACAATCATGTTGGACACCTCGGATAGCGCCGGGGTGATGAAC
>SMVB01127811.1_pt1 | contig 10428 bp, 12 predicted proteins | sample 2456461 | NCBI WGS metagenome assembly SMVB01 (sample SAMN11095934, study PRJNA526329) | marine sediment metagenome | biome: Marine sediment; feature: Surficial sediment; material: Deep marine sediment; isolation source: Hadal surficial sediment | place: Pacific Ocean | collected 2014-05 | depth...
CACAATAACAACAAGCACCAAATTCGCCGCCCTGCTCGCTGTAGCGTTCGCGCTGGGTGCCTGCGGCGGCCCTGACCAGGATGATCGACGACCGAAATGTCGTCAACGTGTACAACTGGGCTGACTACATAGCGCCTGACACTGTCGAAAAATTTGAAGCCGAGTACGGCATAAAGGTCAATTACGACATTTACGACTCCTCCGAGGTTGTCGACGTTAAATTGCTCACGGGTAGTAGTGGCTATGACGTCGTTGTGCACAGCGGACAATTTTCGTCTCGACTGGCGCCCATCGGGGTATTCAAGAAACTCGATTATTCGCGCCTTGACAACGTACGCCATCTCGATCCCGATCTCATGAAGAAGATCGACACCTACGAAGCAATTCGCGGCTATAAAGTTCCCTATCACTGGGGCTCCACCGGCTACGCCTGGAACGCAGAGTTGGTTCGCGAGCGCCTCCCCAACCATGCGATGGACAGCGCTGATATTATTTTTGACCCCGACGTCGTGTCGAAACTGGCCGATTGCGGCGTTACGCTACTCGATGCCCCGACCACTGTGATACCAATGGTGCTAGCCTACCTGGGCCGCGATCCAAATGCCGTTGACGACGAAAGTCTCGCAGCAGCCGGAGCACAACTCAAACTCGTCCGGCCGTACATCCGTTACTACAGTAACCAGAAAATGCTTTCCGATTTACCCAACAAGGAAATCTGTGTCGCAATGAGCTGGTCCGGTGACTACGTAACCGCTGCAATCCGGGCCAAAGAGGCCGACATTGACATCGATCTCCGTTACACGGTGCCCAAAGAGGGTTCAGCATTCTGGGTCGATGGCCTGTTTATTCTCAGCGATGCGCCACATGTGGACAATGCCTACCTGTTCATTGACTTCATGATGCGCCCCGACATCGCTGCCGATATTTTGACCCAGGTGAATTACGCCAACGCCAACCGGTCATCGTGGCAATTAATCGCGCCTGAATTACTGAACAACGCTGCGATCTTCCCGAACGAAGACGTCTGGGACGTAATGTTTCCGCTCAAGCCTGTAGATCCTAAACGCGAACGACCGCGCACCCGTACTTTCGCTCGTGCGAAGAGCGGACTATGACACCGAAAACCTGTCCATAATGACCGATAAATCCGAGACCTTCATTCGAATTCGCGGCATCAGTAAGAAGTTCGGCGACTTCACCGCCGTTGACGACGTCAATCTCGACATTGGTCGTGGCGAGCTGTTTTCGATCCTGGGTGGATCCGGTTGTGGCAAGTCGACATTGCTCAGAGTAATGGCGGGATTCGAAACACCGACGGCTGGAACCATTGAAATCGATGGCGTCGACATCACCGAACTACCTCCCTATGAGCGGCCGGTCAATATGATGTTCCAGTCCTACGCGATATTTCCGCATATGAATGTGGAGAAAAATATTGCCTACGGACTGCGCAAGGACCACGTGGACAACAAGGAAATTGCGCAGCGTGTCGATGACATGCTCGAGTTGGTACAGCTGGTGGATTTCCGCGAGCGTAAGCCCAATCAGTTGTCCGGGGGGCAGCGACAACGCGTTGCGCTTGCCAGAGCATTGATCAAGCGACCCAAAGTATTGCTGCTTGATGAGCCACTGGCCGCGCTGGACAAGAAACTTCGCGAACAGACGCAGTTTGAGCTCATGAATATTCAGGATGAGCTTGGTATCACGTTTGTCGTTGTGACCCATGACCAGGAAGAAGCCATGACGCTTTCCACTCGCATCGCCGTCATGGAAGAGGGGCGCTTCCTGCAGGTGGGGCCGCCCAAGGAAATTTACGAGTTTCCCGAGACTCGTTTCGTCGCGGATTTTATCGGCACGATCAATATGTTCGAGGGCAAGGTAAGTCGTGTCGGCGACGAGACTATATCGGTCGAATCCGCAGAAGCGGGTACCAATCTGCGTGCACTGGGCAATCACGACGTCGAAGTTGGCCAGTCAGTGTGCATCGCCGTCCGTCCCGAGAAAATCTTCATCACCAAGCACGAACCCGATAACGACGACGATGTGCGCATTCGCGGCGTGGTCGACGATCTGGGATACCTGGGCAATTTGTCTCTCTATCGCATTCGTCTCGAGTCGGGAAAGATGATCCAGGTGAGCAGCCAGAATCGGCGTCGCTCTACAAAACGATTTGTCGAATGGGAAGACAAGATCTGGGTGTCGTGGCGCCCACGTAGCGCAATCGTGCTGACCGATTAAGGTAAGACTTTGGCTTTGCAGATCCGACAAGGCGCACTCTGGCAACGAATCACGATCGCTGTGCCCTATTTGTGGCTATTCGTGTTCTTCCTGTTGCCGTTCGGAATCATATTAAAGATCAGTCTTGCCGATCCGGTGATTGCACAACCACCGTTTACGCCTTTTTTCGACGCGGATGGCGGACTGTCCATCACGATCGACAATTTTTTGTTCCTGCTGACGGACAAGCTTTACGCCGTTACCTACATCAAGTCGATTTTCATGGCCGCTACTGCAATGGTTCTGTGTCTCGCGCTCGGATTTCCGATGGCGTACGGCATCGCCCGCGCTAACCCGACTACTCGCAGCCTGCTGTTGTTACTCATCGTGCTGCCGTTCTGGATTTCATTTTTGCTGCGCGTGTATGCCTGGATGGGTCTGCTAAACAATTATGGCGTCATCAACAACTTTCTGATGTGGGTTGGCTTTATCGACCAACCCATCCAGATGATGTACACGGACTTCGCAATTTTCATCGGCCTTACCTACACCTATCTGCCGTTCATGATATTGCCGCTCTATGCGACGCTCGAACGCATGGACCTCGATCTGGTTGACGCTGCTCAGGATCTCGGCGCATCGCGAACAATCGCCTTCTGGGACATCACCTGGCCACTCGCACGACCGGGCGTTATCGCCGGCTGCCTACTGGTGTTTATTCCCGCCATGGGGGAATACGTCATTCCTTATCTGTTGGGTGGACCCGATACGCTGTTGATCGGTCGCGTACTTTTCGACGAATTCTTTGTTAATCGTGACTGGCCGTTAGCGTCCTCTGTCGCGATCATGCTGTTGCTAATACTCGTTGTGCCGATCGTCTTTTTGCAGCGCAGCCAGGCGCGCGATGCCGAGGCAACGTCATGAAGAAACAATCAAGATTCGTGTTTTCCGTCCTCGTCTTTGGCTATGCGTTTCTATACATACCGCTTGCTTCCGTCATCGTCTACTCATTCAATGATTCGAAACTCGCCACCGTTTGGGGTGGATTCTCCACGCGCTGGTACGTAGAGCTATTCAAAAATGAGCAGATTCTTGATGCCGCATTTTTGAGTCTGCGTATTGCCTCGACGTCCGCGACCCTGGCCACGATATTCGGCACGATGGCCGGCCTCATACTTGTACGCTTTGGCCGTTTTCGTGGTCAGACGCTTTTTTCGGGGATGATCATCGCCCCACTTGTAATGCCCGAAGTCATCACCGGGCTATCGTTGCTGCTTTTGTTCGTTAGCCTGCAACAGTTAATCGGTTGGCCCGGACAACGAGGATTCATGACTATCACGATTGCTCATACGACATTTTCAATGGCCTATGTCGCCGTAATCGTACGCTCGCGACTTGCCACGATGGACGAGTCACTCGAGGAAGCTGCCATGGATCTCGGCTGTCGGCCTCTGCGCATTGTCTTTGACATTACCTTGCCATTGATCGCGCCGGCTATGATCGCAGGCTGGCTGCTCGCTTTTACCTTGTCACTCGACGACCTCGTTATCGCGAGCTTTGTGTCGGGCCCCGGTAGCAGTACTTTGCCGATGTACATTTTCTCAAAAGTGAAGCTGGGTGTAACACCGGACATCAACGCATTGGCATCGCTGATCATCCTGGTCATCAGCATCCTGGTATTTACCGCATGGTTTATAGCACGACGTTCTGAGAGCCGAGTGTAATACCCCGAACTTATTTGCGCGCCAGTTCCTGAAGAAGCCACTCCAAGTAGCATCGCGTAGTATCTTCCATGTTCGACAGCGGGCCCGGTCGATAGAAGCGAGACTGAACGCCTTTCCAGTTATTGGCGATAATGGTTTTGTCAGCTTCGGTTGTTACATCCCATAGCCAGGTCAGTTCGTCGACATCGTAATCCTTGCCTTCTTCCGCATCGTTGCGGACCAGCCAGTAGATGTCACACCGCGACCTGCCAATATCCACAGGTGTAAACACATAGCAAACAACATGGTCGCTGTAAGCGAGCAAATAAGAAAACCCACCAATAGCAAAATCCGATGCTCCACCGTCGTAATTCTTCAACGCCCCGAGCAACGGCGCAACGGGTTTGCCTTCCTTGCTGCCGGTCTGGTATCCCTCAAATAACGCCGTGCGACTGTAGCTATAGCCAATTTCTCCGGCTGGCGACTTCGTATCGCCGAAATCGATTTCGATCTTGCGAATGCCGCAGGACTCCATTTTATCGATCATGTGATGCTGGAGTCGATCGCGTTTCTTGCCGTCCACCATGAGCGTATGCATTTTCGCGTAATCCGGGTGCGCGTGTGCGCAGTGGTAACACTCCTGGTAGTTCTCAACCGAGAGCTTCCAGTTCGCGGCAATGTCGTACTCTTTGTAAGCAGCAACCTTGAGATTTTCGAAGCCGAACATCGCCATCGGCTCGGCAAGATCTCGCTTCGCACCTTCTAACGATAGCGGTTCCTCACCAAAGCTTACAAAGATCAAACCGCTGATCGTATCCACAAACAGTTCATTCAGACCATGGCTGGCTTTATCAAAATCATCAGGCATATTTCGCGCTGCCGCCAGATTGCCGTCGATATCGTACATCCAGCCATGGTAGGGACATGTGAACTTTCTCGTCGACCCATTCGTCTCCAGGCAGACAATTGAGCCACGATGCCGGCATACGTTTGCAAATGCTTTGATCGTCCCGTCGGATCCGCGCACAATGATTGCGGATTCGAGCGCAACATTAACGACCTTGAAGTCACCGGGCTCCGGTATTTCCGATTGATGCCCCGCGAGCACCCAGTTACGAGCGATAACGCGTTCAAACTCCAAAGCGTAAATTTTCGGGTCTGTATAAAAACGCTGTTCGAGCGAATGCCCCGGCATTTGGCTGGCGATAAGCTCATCGATAGTCCTGTTATCTTGCTGCATTAATCGGTCTCACAAATTCAGATGTGTAAATAGTTAATGTACTACGGTAGCACAGCATTCTTCCGGGCACGCTAAAGTGGCATGCCGGGAAGAGGTAACGCACACTACCCAACTCAGCGAATGAACGTCACGATCCACATGAAGCATATTGCATGACTAATTTCGAAAATGTATCGGCAATGCTGGGATCCTTGCAGCCGCGCGAACCCGTCTATTGCGTCTATCCGCACGTCTATCGCAAGACGGCTCAGGAATTCCTCGCGGGATTTCCGGGCCGCGTGCTTTACGCTGTCAAAGCCAACAACGATCCGACCGTACTCCAGGTTCTCGTTGCTGCCGGCGTCGAACATTTTGACTGTGCCTCACTGGTCGAGATCGAACAGGTACGCGATATCAGCCACGATGCTGTCTGCTATTTCATGAATCCCGTCAGACTCATCGGTGCCGCCAGATCGGCGCAGGAGCAACACGGCGTGAAGCATTTCGTAGTCGATCACGTAGATGGCCTGGCGACGTTGGTGAAGGAGATTGATGCCAGCCGCGCCGTCATCTTTGCCCGCATGGCTGTACACCACAAATCGGCGCGGTGGGATCTGTCAACCAAGTTCGGTGCACAACCGGACGACATGCCGCAACTGCTGCAATTGATCGCCGATCATGGTGCCGAGCCGGCACTGGCCTTCAACGTCGGTTCCGTGGTGATGAGCCCCGATGCGTACGTGCATGCGATCGAAGTCACTACGAGAGTGCTTGAGCAACTGCCATTCCAGATAAGGCTAGTGGACATTGGCGGCGGGTATCCGAAAACCTATCCCGGATTTGCGGCGCCACCTATCAAAGATTATTTCGCGGCAATTCGACGTGCGGCGCAGCTACTACTTAAAGACGGTGGTGAATTGCTCGCCGAACCAGGCCGCGCGCTAAGCTCGCCGGGCCTGTCTGCTGTCACGCAGGTGTTGCTGCGCAAAGATGATCGTCTGTATCTAAATGATGGAATGTATGGAGCATTCTGGGAACTTCGCTTCGATGTACAAGACAGGTTTCCGGTGCGCGCATTTCGCGGTCACACAGCAATGACCGGTGATGCGCAGTCGTTTCACTTGTACGGACCAACGTGCGACTCGGGTGACGCTATGCCCGGAAAGGTCATGCTGCCTGCCAATATTGATGTCGGCGACTATATTGAGTTCGGCCTGATCGGCGCATACAGTCTTAGCGGACGCACTGATTTTAACGGCTTTTACAGTGACTCGGTCGTTACGATCGACTCGGCCAGTGCATTGCCACCGGCTTGATCGACGGCTATCTCTGCGGGATTATGCAGCGGCGGCCGTAGCCACTGATCGGCCGTCGCGAGCGGTGCTGCAAGCGTCAGCAGAAAAGCCTCTAGTTGCCGCAGTTCGCGGCCGCTCAAACCCAAGGGTTTTACTTCGTTGTGGCCGATCATGGCAGGCAACGCCTTATTGTAATGCTGCAAGACCTGGGCCAGCGTTTCGATCTGGCCTTTGTGCATGAATGGCCCGGTATTTTCGAGATTTCGCAGCGATGGCGTGCGCATGGCGCCAATGAGCTCGGGCCCGGTGCGTGCAAATTTTAATTCGGCACAATCACGCCCCGGATCGTCACTGTATGTGCCTGTGCAACTAAACGGATTTGCCAGCACTTCACGAATACCGGCGACCCGCCCCTTGTCGGGAACCTCGCCGGGAAACGCTATCACTCCCGTATTGTGAAACTCGTGATTGCTCAGCAGCGGACCATTGTGGCACTGCGTACAGTTCGCCTCACCGATGAATAACCGCAGGCCGTGGATTTCGTCTTCGCTGAAAACTTCCTGTTGGCTTGTTTCATCGCCCGCAACCACCGTTGCAACATAGCGATCGAATTTTGCTGGGCCCGGCATGAGCAGGCGCTCATAGGCTGCAATCGATTTACCGATGTTCGCGAAAGCCCGATCGACAGAATCGCTCTCTGGCAGGTCACCAAAAAGCAGCGCATACATCTCGCTATACGACGGGTCCGCCGCGATTAATCGGACGATATGGCTGCGATTGCTGCCGTGCTCGTTGCTATCTTCGAGCGGCGACAGCGCTTGCGACCACAAGCTATCCCGGCGCCCATCCCAGTACAGCCACGGGCTGTAAGCGACGCCCACAATACTTGGCGTGTTGCGCTTCGAGGCGCCAATGGCCTGCCCTTTCGGCAGTCCGTCTGTGAAGCGCCGCTCCGGCTGGTGACAGGTAGCGCAGGATATCGCCCCGTTCGCACTGAGGCGCCTGTCGAAAAACAGCCGCTGGCCGAACCTCGCGGCTGCAAGGTTATCAGCGACTGCATTCGTCGGGTCGGACGGGAGCGGCTTGAGATTAGCGATCCACAATGACTCGAGCATTTCGACTTCAGGTTCTGTCCACGATGCCGGGGGAGCCTGCGGCAGCAACCACCAGGTAATGCCCGCAGCAACCGTCGCCAGCATCAATTTAGTCGCTCGAGATTTTTTGCGCGTGCTTTTATTCACAGTTGCAACGCGATCGTAACGCTGTCCGCTATGTCGCCGGCTTTGATCGTTATCGAAATCTCCCACTGGCCGTGCATGTGAAAACGTACACCTTCAACGCGATAATTGCCGTTGCCGAGGTACTCGGTTACGCGTGGCCGTGTTGGCAAGCCGTGGTTGTGCAGCGGCATGCCACCATCGACAGTGACCTCCGCGTTCTCGACCACTTCGCCGTTTACTGTTTCGATATGCAGCAGCCACTCGTGTATACGATTGATCTCGGGCGGCTCCAATGCGCTGGTATAGACAAGCTTGTATATCTGTCTGTCTGACAGCCAATAGCTATCTTCCGCACCGTGTGCCGTGCCGGATAATACGAATCCCAAGACCACCAGCGTGCCGAAAACTTTGCACCTGCTAGTCGACACTGATGTCTCGCTGTGCACGCCAACGCGCCAGACTTCCATTCATGACGAAGTACTGAAGCTGAACGATGATCAACAAACCAACGAAAAGCGGCCAGTATCCAAATCCTGTATATCCAACCTCGAATGGAAATACCGCGATATAACCCCGGCCATCACCATTCGGCCTCGCAGTAACTACTCCTATGTATTGACCACCAGTATCGAACTCATGAATCACAGTGAACACATCAGGCTCGATGATCGGCTCCTGGTAGAACACAGTGACACTGTCGAGATCGTCAATGGCAGCGACATCTTCCCAGCGCGCGAAGCGGCCCTTACCCGTTACATCTCTGATGATCCGAAAATCGATTGGCATCACTGCCAGTTCGTCATGCAGGTATTCCATGACAAAAATACTCTCGGTTACGTCAGGAAGGTCTTCACAATATTCATCGTGCTGCCGGGTTCGGGGTTGATAGATCTTGAAGTGCGCCGTGAGGTAATTGATCTTGATCACACACAGATCTCCGTCGTTCACGACACCGCCGTGGGCCTTCGCCTCTTGCTGCGAAATAAATAAACTCAACAGCATTACAAGCAGGAAAAGACTCGTTTCTCGCGCCATCTGTTTACTTGATCTCAATACGTTCACACGCGGAAACCAATTCTAACCCTTCGGACCTTGTTGCAGTTCGCAAATCCGCTCCAGGCCGGCTAACAGGTGCTCCCAGGTCTGGGTATCAATGGACTGCTTGAGCTCCGCGTACGCGCCGGCCACCAGCGGCATCACCTGAGGCTCGATATCGCGACCCACAGCTGTTGTGTAAATCAAGACTACGCGCCGGTCGGAATCCGCTCGCCGGCGCGCCACGAGGCCCATTTTATTGAGCCGGTCCACTACACCAACGAGACTGGGCGCCGCAATCAAGGTCAGATCCGCGAGTTCGTGCAATGCGATCTCGTCTTTCTCCCATAGCACCCGCAGCACTCGCCACTGCTGTTCAGTTAGCCCGAACTCTTTGAATATCTTACGAAAACCGGGCATGACCACATCGAGCGTGCGATGCAGCATCATCGGCAGGGAGCGGCTGAACTGGTCTATTGCCATGAGATTGTGTTTTAATTTATATATGAATTATTAATATCTTAATTATCTCTAAACCAAAGTCAAGATCGGCCAGTGCCAGCGACGTCACGCATTGTTATGGTGGCGAGGCATCAAATGAGATGAGGGAAACAGATGGGGAAACCGGACAACAAGGGCGTTCGACGGATTCTTCGCGCCACGAAGTTTTCGGCGCAAGGACTCAAGTCCGCGTGGCAGCACGAGGCGGCATTCCGACAGGAACTCGTATCGATACTTGTCTTATTGCCCGTCGCATTTTGGCTCGGACGTACGGCCATCGAGTACGCCTTACTGATCGGCGTTTGTCTGATCGTACTGATGGTTGAGCTACTGAACTCCGCGATCGAGGCGGCCATCGATCGCCATGGTGTTGAGCAACACGAACTGTCCGGGCGCGCGAAGGACATGGGCTCGGCAGCTGTCTTCGTCAGTCTTGTCCTGGTTGGATTGGTGTGGGGCCTGATCGCCTGGCAGCGATTTCTGGCAACAAGCTGAGCCGATGATATGAAGCCCAAAGTCTTTTGCGTCGGCTTTCACAAGACAGGCACAACAAGCCTTGCGGTTGCCCTGAATAAGCTTGGCTATCGAGTGACGGGTTCGTTTGGCACCAAGGACGTCGATATCAGTGAAAAAGTGCATCGCCTCGCTTTTGAAAAAGCACTCGAATACGACGCGTTTCAGGATAATCCATGGCCGATTCTTTATCATGAACTCGATAAGAAGTTTCCCGACAGCAAATTTATATTGACGCGCAGGAGTTCAGAGTCCTGGTTCCGCAGTCAGGTCAGGGATTTTGGCCTGACCGAGACACCAATGCGTGAATGGATTTACGGCGTTGGCTGCCCCGCGGGAAACCAAGACATTTTCATTGCGAGATATGAACGCCACAACCGCGAAGTACTGACGTATTTCAAAAATCGGGCAGATGACCTGCTGGAGTTCGACCTGCCCGGAGGTGATGGCTGGGCCAAGCTCTGTAATTTCCTCGGTCACGACATCCCCGATGAGTCTTTTCCGCATGCCAACAAGGCGAGCCTCTCGCGGAAAATAAAAAACCTTTTCAGAAAACCGTAGGACCCCGCTGTAGGAGCCCGCCATGAATTACTTCTCTCTCAAAACGCGGCACCGAATAGTGGATCAAATATTATCGACACATGCTTGGAGCCGAATGTCGATAAATGATGATCATCGCGGTACAGGGCGACTCCATTTTCCAGCGCAACGCGACAGAAACTCTC
>SMVB01022883.1_pt1 | contig 10427 bp, 8 predicted proteins | sample 2456461 | NCBI WGS metagenome assembly SMVB01 (sample SAMN11095934, study PRJNA526329) | marine sediment metagenome | biome: Marine sediment; feature: Surficial sediment; material: Deep marine sediment; isolation source: Hadal surficial sediment | place: Pacific Ocean | collected 2014-05 | depth 0-1...
TAAGAAAACTATTCACAAAAGAGGAAAAGTCATGAAAACAATATATCTAGTTCGTCACGCAGCTGCCGCTAAAGGCAAGCCGAAGTCTCCAGACCGGAAACGCGCTCTGAACAAGAACGGTAGAAAAGAAGCCATGAAAATGGCTAAGAAGCTCAAAAAAAATGGCATGCTACCTGACTTGCTGGTTTCAAGTCCGGCGAAACGAGCCCTTCAAACGGCCCGGGTATTTGCTAAAGCAATTAAATACCCAAAGGATAAGATCCTTTTGAGCAAAATCCTCTATGAGGCTAACAACGCCTCAAGTAATGAGGCACTCCTGGAGGATGTGCGCAGCCTGGATGATCAATTCCAGTCGGTTATGGTTTTTGGGCATGACCCGCTTCTAATGGAGTTTGCCCACTACTTACGGAAGGATTTTACTGATGCATTGCCCGGCTGCGCGGTTGTGCGCTTTGATTTTAACAATATTTCCTGGACCAAAATTGCAGCAGGCAGAGGAATTCTCAAGTTCTTTGATTATCCAAACATGGAAAAGGCACAGTTGGACGAAAAGAAGAAGGCTCTGACAGCGCGATTGACTGAAGATCTAATGCGTATCTTCGTTGAAGCCGATCCGGACACAGGTCCAAAAATGAAAAAGGCTATCAAGAAAACGGTTCGACCGCTAACTCAAAACTTCCTGGCGAAGACCAAGACAAAGGCTAAGGCGAGAGAAACTCCACAGGAACCGGTGGCCGAATAAGTTGATCTGATTAAATCTTTTAAAAGGAATTAATTAATGAATATCAAAAACACAATTTGCCTGGCCCTGGCAATAACCTTCCTGTGGTCAGGGCATTCCATATCCTACAGCCAGAATCGAAAAGCGCTCCTTACCCTGAGCAAACTGAGTGAGGAATTCGAAGCTTTGTCGAAAAAAGTCAGTCCGGCCATTGTGCAGATCCTCGTTACGGGCTATATCCCGACCGGCAATGGCTCGGCAGCCGTGTTTACGAAACAAAGAGGTTCGGGCTCAGGCGTTATTCTGGATCCGACTGGCTACATTGTAACAAATGCCCATGTCGTCGACGGAGCGAGGCGTGTTCAGGTTATCCTTGCCGTTCAGGAAAAGCGCGCTGATGCCAGTTCCATTCTTAAACCCAGGGGCAAGATCGTTGGCGCCCAGGTTGTTGGCATTGACCGGGAAACCGATTTGGCGGTTTTGAAGGTTCAGGAAAGCAACCTGCCCGTTTTGATCCTGGGAGATTCAGACGAAGTACGCAGCGGTCAACTGGTTCTGGCTTTTGGAAGTCCCCTTGGGCTGCAGAATACCGTGACCATGGGTGTCGTGAGCGCAACGGCTCGCCAGTTGCGGACCGGAGATCCCATGGTCTACATTCAGACCGATGCGCCCATCAATCCGGGAAACAGCGGTGGTCCGTTGGTCAATACTCGCGGTGAAGTCATCGGCATCAATACTTTGATTCTCTCGCAATCCGGCGGCAGTGAGGGCATCGGTTTCGCTGCCCCCAGTAACATCGTCAAAAACGTCTATGAGCAGATTCGCGCCAGCGGACGCGTCCGGAGGGGGATCATCGGCGTGAATGCGCAGACTATTACGCCGCTGCTAGCTCAGGCCCTCGACCTTCCGAACTCAGGACAAGTCCTCATTGCCGATGTGATGCATTTCAGTCCGGCAGAGAAGGCCGGGCTAAGAGTTGGCGACATCATTCTGAGTCTCAATGGCAAAAGAATGGAAAACGCCCGCCAATTCGATGTTAATCTGTACAAGGTAGCGATAGGTGATGATGTCATTCTGGAAATTCAGCGTAAAACAGTCAACAAAATGGTCAAGGTGGCCATCGTGGAACAGCCGGATGATCCGGAGCGTTTCTCCGATCTCGTCAGTCCGGAGAAAAATCTTATACCACAACTCGGCATTCTGGGTTTGGATATGAGCGAGACAATTGCGAAAATGCTTCCGACTCTGAGAAAGAAAAGCGGTGTTGTGGTGGCAAGCCGTTCCAATCTTTTATATGAACAAGATCAGTTTGTTCCCGGCGATGTCATTCATGCCATAAACAATCAGCCGATAGGTTCATTGGCGGAATTACGAACATTCTTGAAAAACCTCGGCCGCTACGATCCGGTTGCAGTTCATGTTGAGAGACTAGGACAAATGCGTTATGTGGTTTTCGAGCTGGAGTAGTCACGTTGCTGACGTATCCTATCTGGCAACAACGGTCATTGCTGGACTGTTTACTAAGGCTCTTGAGCGGGCGGGACGACAAGCAGCCGGGGGTGTGATTTTGGAAATCATGGGACACCAAGAAAATTGTAATAACGAAGGTTAATAGATTCTACTGGCTGAGGTCGGATTATCCGCACCTTTCTTGTTCTGGAAGAGGCCAAATAAAATAGTGAATATGAGGTAATGGCAATGAATCATGTCGAAGTTTTCAATGCGCCTCTGGTCAATTCGGTATTCCATCTGTCGGATTTTTCGCAGGAGAGTGAAAAGGCGTTTGCACATACCCTGGCAATTGCCTTGATTCGCAAAACGCGCCTAACGATTCTTCACGTCTGGGGGGACCAGGATACATGGACGAACTTCCCCGCAGTGCGTTCCACGCTGGAACGCTGGGGGCTTCTAAAGGAGGGGAGTCCGGAAGCAGCCGTCTTTAAGGAGCTGGGGGTCCGGACACGGCAAGTGAATTCAGTAGGGCGTGATGCTCTGTCCGCGGCCTTGGAGTACCTTGAGCAGCATGCAACGGATCTGATTGTGATTGCAACTCCTGATCGGGAGGCGTTACCATCATGGCTGCGTTCCTCAGATGCAGAGCAGATTGCTTTTAAATCTAAGACCATGACACTTTTCGTTCCCCATAAAACACGTGGCTTTGTCTCACCAAAGGATGGAACCATGTCATTGCAGCGGATATTGGTCCCGGTTGATTCATCTCCGAGTCCACTGCCTGCGATTGAGTACTCAGCCAGGGCAGCCAGGGCTTTCCAGCAGCCGACAGAAATAATACTGGTCCATGTCGACCAAGGCGGAAAGGCGCCAAACCTGATTCTGCCAGAGATTCCTTTGTGCTCATGGGAACAAGTCAGTCGCAGCGGAAATGTGGTTGATGAAATTGTTAAGTTAGCTAAGGAGCGCTCCGTGGATCTGATTATGATGTCCACAGCGGGGCGGGAGGGCTTTCTGGACGCACTCCGGGGTAGCGTGACGCAGAGGGTTTTGCGGCTTTCGGAATGCCCGCTGCTTGCCGTTCCCGCCGTTTGATGAATATTAGGCAGGAGCAAGCAAATGCCAGAGCACATACTTGCCATTGAAATATATAACTAGTAGAGCGTTTTCGAAATAACGTTGCAATGTGGGTAAAAGTGTTCTCGTGTTTGTGTGTTCGAGTGTTCAGGTGCTAATATCTTGAAATTAATCAACTTGATAAAATACGTAAACACTTTAACACCTGAACACGCTAACACTGTATATTGCCCGGTTAATTAGGAATCATTATACTAGGAATCACGACAAACCTAACCGCTATAGATCGATGATGACCAGAAAAAATATATTCAAAAGGTCGCCCGGGTTTTGGCAGCGGGTGCTCTTTATCGTATTGGTTACTTTTTTAGTAGGCACTGAAGCTCGTGCTCAGGAAAGACCGAAAATTGGCCTGGCCTTGAGCGGAGGCGGCGCCAAGGGTTTTGCCCATGTCGGCGTGATCAAGGTGCTGGAGGAGATCGGGCTTCCTATCGATTTCATTACCGGAACCAGTATGGGCAGTATCGTCGGCGGTTTGTACGCTATCGGCTACAGTGTAGGCGAGTTGGAGGAGCTAGTAACGGCAACGGACTGGAAGAACCTGTTTCGTGATCGTATCCGCAGGCGGGATCTGGCCATCGAGTCAAAGATGCTGGATGGGCGCTACATGCTTTCTCTGCCACTCTATGGCCTTGCGCTTGGTCTGCCAACGGGACTCATTGCCGGACAGAAAATTTCAAAATTATTTGAGCGTTTGACGCTGCCCTATCATAATGTTTCTGATTTTCAGCAGTTTCCCATACCGTTTGCCTGTGTTGCGACGGATATCGTGACCGGAGAAGTAGTTGTCCTCGACCACGGTTATTTGCCGGAAGCCATGCGGGCAAGTATGTCGATTCCTTCCGTGTTCACCCCGGTTGAAATCGATGATCACTTGCTGGTCGACGGCATGCTGGTGCGGAATTTTCCCGTGGAGGAGGTTAGGGCCCTTGGTGCAGATATTATTATTGGGGTGGACGTCGGGGCGGGTTTGCACGGGCGGGAGGATTTGACGTCATTGGGTGCCATCCTCGGCCAAGCTATGGGCTTTATGGACGCTGAGTCCACAACGAGACAACGTAAGCTGTGCGATGTTTTGATTGTGCCGGATCTTGAGGGCCTATCAGCAGTCGATTTTGCAAAAGCGCCGGAAATTATTGCTCGCGGCGAAGCGGCAGCACGGGCGGTATTGCCGCAGTTGCAGGCATTGGCAGATTCACTGCAGGGAGCCAGTCAGAGAGTCGCCGACTTTTCACAAATCGATGTTGACGCTATCTTACTTAAGGAAATCAAAGTTGACGGACTGAAGAAAGTGGAGTCGAAGCTCCTGTTCTCACAAATCAATCTGAAGGTTCCTGCACGAACAAATCTGAAAGAAATTGAGCGAGCCATCGACCGCATCTATAACACGCAGTTTTTTGAAAGAGTCACATACAAACTCGATCAAGATAACGATGCCTATGTGCTGGAGATCAGGGTAGTAGAAAAGAATCGAACTTTCTTCCGCACGGGCCTGAACTACAACAGTAGAGACAACCTGTCGGCAATCTTTAATACGGTGCTTCGTAACGTTCTCGGAAAAAGTTCCCAACTTAGTTTGGACTTTCTAGTCGGAAGCCGTGTCCAGTTGGCTGCTCGCTATTTCATACATCCCGGTTTACTCTCACGATTGGGGATACAAACGCGAGCTAGCTACATCGATGATTTCGTCGACATTCATTTCGGCGATAATGGTAAGGCACGGCTGAACATTAATGCAGGGTTTGCTGAGATTCTCTTTGGTAGTGCTTTTTCGAACAAATTTGGCCTTGGGGTTGGGATCAGAGTTGAATATGCAGATATCAATCCTGAACTCGCCCTGTTCAATTTCCAGTCGGTCACTGAGGAGTTCGTTGCATTGGTCGGTGTTTTCTCACTAGACCTGTTAGACCGCACCTACTTTCCGACGAGTGGGTTGTCCATATTTTCCCGGCATGAAATTGCGGACCGCGATTTTGGTAGTGACGCCACTTTCTCTCGTAATTTTGCCGACGTCAAGCTCGCGCTGCCCTTGAGCCGACGGCTGGCGCTGCACGCCGAAGTAGTTTTGGGTACCAGCAACGGGGATGGTTTGCCTGCACACTATCCTTTTATTCTGGGGGGACTCGACACGCCGGCACTGCTGCTTGAGCGCGAAATGACGCGAACTTCATTCGTTGGCCTGGAGTCTCAGGAACTCTTTGGCAAGCACTTGCAATCCTTTCATCTCGCCTTACAGTACGAGTTTGCGAGCAAGGCGTTCCTGGTAGCCCGAGCCAATGCCGGCAATGTTTTTGATGAGTGGGATTTCGATATTTTTGCGAACGATCGATATGAATCGGGTATCGGGTTGACTTTGGGTCTCATTACGCCATTCGGACCCTTAGAAGTCTCAGCCATGCATGGCAGCCGTCATGATTTTATTACACATTTGAATGTTGGGTTTAAGTTCTGATAACGATATGGGTGTCGAACAGGATGTTGATCACCAAATGACGGCAGAAAAGCCAATCATATTTTTAGAGTTTATCATTGAATTTTAGGAATCGCCGGAGGAAATTGTTAGATGGCACAAAAAATGAGATTCAGAGTAAAGTACCTGTTTGGGGCAGCAGCTCTGACATTACTACTTTACGTAGTCATTAGATTGATCTTTATTTCGCCCTCCAATGACCGTGAATGGAAGACGGAACATGCCGTTATGCCGTCTGCTGAGTTTAGCGGCACTTTGGTGCACGTAAAGAATATCCGTAATTTTTCTTACCGGTCTGGGGGTGAGTTTACGCCTGCCTACCAGGATAGAATATTCGATCTCGAGAAGATCGAATCGGTGTGGTTTGTGCTGTCACCGTTTGTGCCGGGTTGGCGCGGTCCGGCACACGGTTTCCTTAGCTTTGGCTTTGCGGATTCGCAGTTTGTTTCCATTTCGGTGGAGGCGCGAAAAGAGCCGGGAGAAAGCTATTCAATACTGAAAGGGCTTGTAAACACCTATGAATTGATCTATGTGATTGGAGATGAACGTGATTTGGTCGGTTTGCGTGCCGTATACTGGGATGATCCGGTTTATGTCTTCCCCATCAAGACCGGCAAAGAACGTATCCGCGCCCTCTTTGTAGATATGCTTGAACGGGCGAACAAGCTCAGGGAGTCACCGGAATTTTATAATACGTTCACAAGCAACTGCGCGACTAACCTATATGAGCATGCAAACAAGCTAAACCCGGGAAAGTGGTCGTCCTTTAGTTGGAAACTGATCCTGCCTGGTTACGCGGATGAGTTAATTTACGAAAAGGGAGTCCTGGACACTGAACTAACCCTCCTGGAAGCCCGTGAACGATTCAAAGTGAATGAAAGGGCGAAGAAGTTTATCGACAGCCCGAATTTCTCTCTCGACATTCGACAAGTTAACACTCTAAGCCGGAGTAGTTACCGGAAGTAGACATGGCCAAGGAGATGGAGGTGAAGTCGAGGAGTAGAAATTCAGCCTAAGGATGCAGGTATTAATGGTTCTGCTGAAATCATGATGAAAAAAGACGCCGACCACAAACCCAAAAAAAACGAAGACAGACAAAAGATAAAAAAAATTAAGAATAAAGTCTATGAGAAAGAACTGGCTAAACTACAAGTGGAACTCGTGAAATTACAGGAATGGATCAAAGCCAGGAGATTGAAAGTGGTGGTGATTTTTGAAGGACGTGATGCGGCCGGGAAAGGGGGGGTGATTAAACGGATTACCCAACGCTTGAACCCCCGCATCGCCCGGGTTGTGGCGTTGGGGACACCGACCGAGCGAGAGGAAACGCAATGGTATTTTCAACGATACGTGCCGCATCTTCCAACGGCAGGTGAGATGGTGCTGTTTGATCGCAGTTGGTACAATCGGGCGGGTGTCGAGCGGGTGATGGGTTTTGCCACTGACCAGCAGGTACAGGAATTTTTTCGATCAGTCCCGGAATTTGAGCGCATGCTCGTACGTTCTGGCATCATCTTGATCAAATACTATTTTTCTGTAAGCGATGAAGAGCAGGAGCGCCGATTTCAAGGCCGTATCCTTGACCCGGTCAAACGCTGGAAACTGAGTCCGATGGATCTAAAGTCTCGCGAAAAATGGGTTGAGTATTCCAAAGCCAAGGACGATATGTTCGCGCATACGGATATTAAGCAAGCGCCGTGGTGGGTGGTGAATGCCGACGTGAAGAAGCGTGCACGCCTGAATTGCATTAAACATCTTTTGAGCATGATCTCGTATAAGGATTTGACCCCTGAACCCATGAAATTGCCGCCGAGACAAGATGGAAAAAATTATGTGCGTCCTCCGATTCAAGATCAGACCTTTGTGCCGGAAATATACTAGTATGTCGATCGCGGAATAAAAGTAAGGTTTACTCATTTTATCGTGAAAATAAAAATTCAAAATAAAGAAATCAGCTGGCTTGCCTTTAACGGCAGAGTTTTGCAGGAAGGAGCTGATACCACCGTTCCGTTGCTGGAGAGGATCAAGTTTTTGGGGATCTTTTCATCTAATTTGGACGAATTTTTTCGAGTCAGAGTAGCGAATTTAAAAAGATTAGTCCTTCTGGGAAAAAAAGCTGCAAAGATACTCAATGAAGACCCGAACGAAATTTTGAAAAAGATCCAGGAAACGATTCTCACACAGCAGACTAACTTCCAAAAAATTTATCAGCAAATCCTGGGGGAGTTAGAACAACAGAACATTATTGTTGTTGATGAGAAGCGCCTCAATTCCGAACAGGCAGAGTTTGTTAGGAACACCTTTCGTCAAACGGTTCGTCCAAGACTCGTTCCGCTGATGATAAATGGCCACCGCACCTCAAAATTAAAAGACGGGTCAATTTATCTGGCAATCCGTTTGTTGAGAGATAAGGGTACCACTGCCAGACATGCCTTGATTGAAATCCCAACAGATGTGCTGCCACGTTTCTTGACTCTTCCACCTGTTGGAGCAAGCCAATATATCATGTTTCTTGATGACGTTATCCGTTATTGTTTGGCGGATGTTTTTGCCATCTTTAAGTATGATCGCCTCGAGGCTTATTCGATCAAACTGACCAGAGATGCGGAACTGGATATAAATGGTGGGTTAGAGGACAGTTATATGCGCAAGATATCCAAAGGATTGGAGCAGAGGAAATCCGGGAGACCCGTGCGCTTTGGATATGATAGTCAAATTCCGGAAAGTTTCTTGAGACTCCTCGTTAAGAAGCTCAGACTCAATAAGGTAGATAGTGACTTAATTTCAGAAAGCAGGTATCTAAATTTAAAAGACCTGATCGACTTTCCCAACCTCGGTTCGTCTCATTTGCAAGAAACCAACAGGATTCCGCTTTCACACCGGGATATTGAGTCCCAGAGGAGTTTCTTCAAAAATATTAAAAAGCGGGATATTTTACTTCATTATCCCTATCAAACATTTGCCTATGTGATCGATTTCTTACGGGAGGCGGCTATCGATCCCAGAGTTACGGACATTAAAATGACTCTTTACCGCGTTGCAAACAATTCGAATGTAATTAACGCCTTAATTAATGCAGCAAAAAATGGTAAAACCGTTACAGTGGTGATGGAGTTGCAAGCCAGATTTGACGAAGAGCCAAATATTCAATGGTCTGAAAAACTTGAGGCAGAGGGTGTGAAAGTCATTTATGGTATGGCCGGAGTAAAGGTACATGCAAAAATGATCTTGATTAGTAGAAAAGAGAAAAAAACCACCGTGCTCTATGCGAACCTCGCCACCGGCAATTTCAATGAAGCAACAGCTCTGGTTTACAGCGACCACGGTTTGTTTACGGCTGATCCCCGCATTACCAACGAAGTGCAGAAAGTATTTGAAGGGCTTGAAGCCCATTATAAAAGAGCATCGTTTAGACATCTTTTGGTGTCGCCATCTAATATGCGTCAAAAACTGATCAAGCTCATCGACAATGAAATAAGCAATGCCAGGAATGGTAAACAAGCGTATATGATTATTAAGCTAAACAATCTAGTCGACGAGGAAATCATTAAGAAGCTTTATAAAGCCAGCAATGCTGGTGTGAAGATCAAGCTTATGGTGCGCGGAATGTTCTCCCTGATTCCTCAAGTTAAGGGACTAAGTGAGAATATTCAAGCTAAACGTCTCGTCGATAAATTTCTTGAACACACTCGTTTGTTTGTTTTTTGTGCCGGCGGGGAAGAGAAATATTATCTTTCATCAGCAGATTGGATGCCCCGAAACTTAGATAGCCGGGTAGAGGTGGCTTGCCCAATATACGACAAAAAAATTCAGCGGGAGATAAAAGATTTCCTGAATCTCCAATGGCAGGATAATGTCAAAGCTAGCATCATGAATAGTGATTTAAAAGGTAAACGGGATGATGCGGCCCAACCAGTAGTGAGGGCTCAATACGAAATCTATACCTATCTAACAGATGGACCGAGGACTTAAATGAAATTTGCTGCCATCGATATTGGTTCGAATGCGGTTCGATTGCTCCTGGCCGAGAGTAATCGGGAATGGGAACCCACCGGTCTTTAAGATAGGCCAAGATCGACCAAATTTTAGGTGCCCGAAATTGGTCTGGCGGATGGCCTCATTCATATCTTGTACGAGAATCATAAAAGCAAGAACGTTAAGTATAATACAACTGGTCCTTGGGAAATAAGTTTTGGACGAAAAGAACAATCGCGGGAAAGCGTTTATGGCTCGTTATTCAAGTTCTATGTACGATCAGTCTGGTGTCATTCCGTTTTGGGTTAGAAAAAAAGAAATACAAATCATGCTCGTCACCAGCCGCAGCGGGAAACGATGGGTCATTCCAAAAGGCACAATTGAAAGCGATTTATCTGCTCTCGAATCCGCCGAAAAAGAAGCATTTGAAGAAGCAGGTGTTTTAGGGAAAGCACACGCAAGGGCAATCGGCAAATATCAATACAATAAATGGGGCGGGACTTGTACTGTGGAAGTGTTTCTTTTGGAAGTTAAAAAGGTACTACAGGAGTGGCCCGAATCTCAACTTAGACAACGCGAGTGGTTGAAAGTAGAAGGCGCTATTAGACGAGTCGATGAGAAAACTCTTAAAAAAATCATTCGGCGAGTTCCGAAATTGCTTAATGACATAAA
>SMVB01234758.1_pt1 | contig 10427 bp, 12 predicted proteins | sample 2456461 | NCBI WGS metagenome assembly SMVB01 (sample SAMN11095934, study PRJNA526329) | marine sediment metagenome | biome: Marine sediment; feature: Surficial sediment; material: Deep marine sediment; isolation source: Hadal surficial sediment | place: Pacific Ocean | collected 2014-05 | depth...
CGAATTCTTCCGGATCGTGTTCGACTATCTTCTCCAGATCCACCTGAGCGAAGAGCTGCTGGGCGCGTCTGGCTCGATCGATCCAGGGACCTGTTTGCGCTTGCCCAAACAGGTTCGCGTTCGCATAGCAAACGCGCTGAACATCTGGCGTCCTGGCGACCGCGAGATCCATCCAAAAATTGCACAGGCGCCTCGGTGACGTTTCGAGCAATTTAGCAATAAAGAAAATTTCACGTAATTTCAAAATATTAACCATCATATGCGCCGTACTCGTGCAATATCCGGGCTAAAATATGCGCCGTTTTCGGCCGCGAAGGTAAGATGAGCGAAGAACCGTCAGATTTTATCCGCCAGCGGATATTCGAAGATATACGTGACGAGGTGATCACCGGGGGGGTGGTGACTCGCTTTCCACCGGAGCCCAATGGCTATCTCCACATCGGTCATGCGAAGTCGATCTGCTTGAATTTTGGTGTTGCCGAGGAATTCGGCGGGATAACGTATCTCCGCTTCGATGACACCAATCCGCTCAAGGAGAGTGATGAGTACGTTGCAGCGATCCAACGGGACGTTGCCTGGCTCGGGTTCGATTGGGGGGAGCGGCTGACCCACGCCTCTGATTACTTCGAGCAGCTGTACCGGTTTGCGATACAGCTCATCGACAAGGACAAAGCGTACGTTTGCAGCTTGAGCGGGGACGAGATTCGCTCGAGTCGTGGCACATTGACCGAACCGGGCACCAACAGCCCCTTCCGCGATCGGTCCATCGATGAGAACAGGAAGTTGTTCGAACAGATGCGGGGCGGTGAGTTTGCCGACGGAACCCATGTGCTGCGGGCGAAGATCGATATGGCTTCACCGAACATCAACATGCGCGATCCGGTGTTGTACCGCATTCGCCACGCGCACCATCAACGTACGGGCGACAGTTGGGTCATTTACCCTTTGTACGATTACACCCATTGCCTGTGTGATGCCCTGGAGGGGGTTACCCACTCGTTGTGTACGCTGGAATTTCAAGATCATCGACCGCTTTACGATTGGGTGCTCGATAACGTCAATGTCAACTTTCACCCGCCTCAGATCGAGTTCTCTCGCCTCGGGCTCGAATACACGGTGATGAGCAAGCGCCTGTTGCATCAGCTGGTTGAAAGCGGAGTCGTTGAAGGCTGGGACGATCCCCGCATGCCCACCCTTGCGGGGTTACGCCGCCGCGGTGTCACGCCGGGCGCCATCCGGGAATTCTGCCGCCGTATTGGCGTCACCAAGCAGGACAACCTGGTGGAGTTGAACCTGTTCGAGTTTTGTATCCGCCAGGATCTCGAAAGCACCGCCAAGCGCGGCATGGCGGTGTTGGATCCGCTGAAGATCACCCTCACCAACCACTCGGGTGAAACGCAAACCCTGTCGGCACCCTGGCATCCACAGCAGGAATCGCTCGGTAGCCGCGAGATGCCTTTTGGAGCTGAGCTGTTCATCGAACGCGAAGACTTCGTGGAGGTTGTGCCGAAAAAGTACAAGCGGCTCTCCCCGGGGGAGATGGTGCGGCTGCGATACGCCTACATCATTCGCTGCGATGAGGTAGTGAAAGATGCAGCTGGTGAGATCGTAGAACTCAGGTGTAGCTACTTTCCGGATTCCCGAAGTGGTTCCGACACGAGCGGTCTGAAACCGAAAGGTGTCATTCATTGGGTATGCGCACAGACAGCGCAGCCGATGCGCATACGGTTGTATGACAGGCTGTTCTCAGAACCCAACCCGAAAGATCTCAGCCGCGACATCAATCCGAATTCTTTGCGCGAGAGCCAGGGGTTTGTTGAGCCGGCAATCGTCGAGAGCGAGGACAGCCACTTCCAGTTCGAGCGCCTGGGATACTTCTGCAAGGACAACGTGCTCCCCGGAGTAGTCAATCGTACCGTATCTCTAAGGGATAGCTGGAAGCCCTGATGCAAAGTCGTCTCGTTGCTACCCGGGTGACCACATGAGTGTGTGTGTATCTCTGATGGAAGTCAGCCCAAGGGATGGGTTGCAGAACGAGCCGGAGCTGCTCAGCACCGAAGAGAAGTTGACGCTCATTCATCGAGCGCTGGACGCTGGTTATCGGCGCATAGAGGTGACGAGTTTTGTGCATCCGGTGCGCGTTCCGCAAATGGCGGATGCAGAATCTGTGTGCCGCGGCTTGCCTCAACGAGGCGATGTGATCTATACCGGCCTCGTGCTCAACCGGCGCGGTTACGATCGCCTGCTGGCGACGGAGATGCTGGACGAAGCAGGGCTGGTCGTTCCCGCCACCGACGCGTTTGGCGAGCGTAATCAGGGGATGGATGTCGAATCCGGGATCGCGATGGCGTGTGAAGTACTGCGCGATGCGCGCCTCAGAGGTTTCCGGGCACAAGCCACGATTGCCGTGGCATTCGGTTGTCCCTTCGAAGGTGAAGTCGCCGTGCAGCGGCTTGTCGATATCGCTTGTGCACTCGCTGAGGAGACGCCTGTGGAGATCGCTCTTGCCGACACCATCGGGGTAGGTGTGCCGAGTCAGATTCGAGACGCATTCGGAGCGCTTCGCGAAACACTGGGAGACGACATACCTTTGCGCGCGCATTTTCACGATACCCGCAACACGGGCATTGCCAACGCATACATGGCCGTGGAAATGGGCGTGGAAACACTCGACGCGAGCATCGGTGGTATTGGCGGTTGCCCGTTTGCACCGAACGCTACCGGCAACATCGCAAGTGAGGATCTGGTGTACATGTTGAATCGAATGGGCGTGTCTCACCAGATTGATCTGGAATCGCTCATCGACAGCGCCGAATGGTTGCAGACGGTTTTGGGCAAACCGGTGCCGTCCGCCCTCCTGAAGGCGGGTGGATTTCCTCCGGTGGAAGACGTGGGCGCGGGGTGAAACCCTCGTGAGCAGCGAATCATCCAGTGGACCTTTGGACGACATACGCGTTGTCGAACTCGGCCAACTCATTGCTGGTCCGTTTTGTGGCCAACTCATGGGCGATCTTGGCGCTGAGGTCATCAAGGTGGAGCCACCCGGAGTGGGGGACCCGATGCGAGGATGGGGTCAGGGACTCCCGGTGTGGTGGTCTGTCATTGCCCGCAATAAGAAATCCATCACGCTGAACCTGCGGGAAAAGGACGGGCAGGCGCTTTTGAAGCAGCTGGTAACACACATGGATGTACTCATCGAAAACTTTCGTCCGGGAACCATGGAAAGATGGGGGCTCGATTATCCTACCCTCGCCACAATCAACCCGCGGCTCGTCATGGTACGGGTATCGGGTTTTGGCCAGACGGGCCCTTATGCACAGCGTGCAGGATACGGCTCTATTGGCGAGGCAATGGGCGGCATACGGTATCTTACCGGGGATCCGGATCGACCGCCAAGTAGAGTGGGATTGTCTATCGGCGATTCATTGGCAGCGACGTTTGCCTGCGTAGGGGCGCTTGCCGCGTTACACAGCCGGGAAAAGACCGGTCGCGGCCAGGTAGTGGATTCCGCGATTTACGAAGCGGTGCTCGCCATGATGGAATCGACGATCCCGGAATTTACCGAGGGGGGCATCATCCGCGAACGGAGCGGCGCCATATTGCCGAAGATTGCACCTTCGAACGTATACCCAACCAGTGACGGCGAGATGATCGTCATGGGTGCCAACCAGGATTCGGTGTTTGCCCGGCTTTGTCAGGCCATGGGTCACGAATCGTTGGCTGCCGATGAACGATTTCGTGACCATAGGATGCGGGGTGAAAACCAGGCGGAGCTGGACGCCCTTATCGGGCAATGGTCGTCCGGTTTTAGTGCCGATGAATTGCTCGAAATTCTGGAACAGCACTCCGTTCCTGCGGGGCGAATCTACCGGGCGCCGGAGATGTTGAGAGATCCTCAATACATCGCCCGTGAAGCGATCGTCAGCGTTGCACACAAGACCTTCAAGAATTTGAAGATGCAGAACGTCGTGCCACGGCTCTCGGAAACTCCGGGGAGCATTCGCTGGGCAGGTCCGGAACTTGGTGAACACAACGAAGAAATTTTTCAGCGGCAGTTGGGGATGGATGACGCGGAGCTTCTTGATTTACGCGAGCGTGGAATCATTTAGATGCTCCCGGCGGATGTGGCTTCAAGTTTGACGCGGGTTGATGTAGAACAAGCAAGCAAACGTATTGCCCCTTACGTACACCGAACGCCGATTTTGACGAGCTCTACGTTAGACGATCTCATTGGCCTGGAGGTTCACTTCAAGTGCGAGAATTTTCAGCGTTCGGGTGCGTTCAAGATGCGCGGCGCGGCCAATGCAGTGCTGCAGTTGTCAAAGGCGGAACGCAAAACGGGCGTAATAACCCACTCGTCAGGTAATCATGGTGCTGCATTGGCACTGGCGGGATCGCTTAGCGGTGTTCCGGTCTGGGTGGTCATCCCTGAAAATGCGTCCTCGTTCAAACGTCGGGCGATCGAGCGTTACGGTGCCACGATAGTAGATTGCGGACCTACGCTTGATGATCGCGAGACCATGGTGCGGCAGGTAGGCGATGAGACGGGCGCCACCTTCGTCTCTCCGTACAACGACGAGAGAATCGTCGCGGGTCAAGGTACGGTTGCTCTGGAACTCATCGATTCGGTGCCGGGTCTCGACGAGGTTTGGGTGCCGATCGGGGGCGGAGGGCTGGCCAGCGGTTGTGTCGTTGCATTGCAGGGCAGCGGTGCGCGTGTGTGTGGCGCGGAACCGGAACTCGCGGATGATGCGTATCGTTCGCTCGCGGTGCAATCTATCCAGCCGGCTCTGCCGCCGACAACCATAGCGGATGGTTTGCGTACCGCATTGGGTACCATCACATTCGGTATACTGAACGCGTACCGTATGGACATTCGTCTCGTCTCCGAGACCGATATAGTTGCAGCGCAGAAACTCGTATTCGAATGTCTCAAGATTGTCGTTGAGCCATCATCTGCGGTGCCGCTCGCCGCCCTCCTGGGTCGGGCGCAGGACCGGGGCAATAGCGTAGCAAATGGAGCTTCCCGCGTCGGCGTGATCCTTACCGGGGGCAATCTGGAATTCCAGAGTTGTTGACTAGCCTGGATTATTCATGAACAAGCTACTGGGGTCGCCGAATCGCAGCAAAAACGCAGGGCGTGCTCCTTCCGGGGTGCTCGACGTGCTGTCGATGCACGCGCCCGTCCCAATGGGACGGGACCCGCTCCCTCCAGTCCGCGCACCCTGCGTTTGTACTACTCTGGCAGTTTGCTTCGCAAACTGCATAGCAATTCGCTTGCGAATTGCCCTCGACCCAACCTCGCTACGCTTCTTCATGAATAGTCCAGGCTAGAGAGTTGGATGTTGGAGTTACGGCCAAACTGCGAACGCTGCGAGAAAGATTTAGCGCCCGACGAGGAAGGCGCGGTAATCTGCACTTTCGAATGCACCTTCTGTGTGGACTGCGGTGAGAATGTATTTCAAGCCGTTTGCCCGAACTGTGGTGGCGAACTGCTGGCAAGGCCGTCGCGCCCTGCTGCTTTACTCGAGCAGTACCCTTCTTCCCGGGAGCGGGTGTTGAAGCCGCACCAGCTTGTTGGTGAATAATCCAGGCCGGAAGTTGTCGAAAAATGATTCTAACGAATCCACCAACGTGTTTTTGAACACACTGCTAATTGAACAGGGTGTAATCAGTTGAGGTAGATCATGGCGGAAGCTCGTTTAGAAAGTTCCGAAGAGACCTGGTTAGGTCATCCCCGTGGACTGTTCGTGCTCTTTTTTGCGGAGATGTGGGAGCGGTTCAGTTTTTACGGGATGCGCGGTTTGTTGGTGTTTTATCTTACCAGGCACTTCCTGTTCGACGATGCTCAGGCGACTGGAATCTACGCGACCTATGGTTCGCTCGTTTACCTGATGCCTGTATTTGGCGGGCTTATCGCAGATCGCTACCTCGGCGCCAGGCGCGCGATCATCTTTGGCGCCGTGCTCCTGTGTCTTGGCCACTTAGGAATGGCATTCGAGGGGAATGCGGCAACGCTGGTGGCGGGTGAAGTCGTTCGTGATGCGACTTCTCTGCAAACTTTCTATTTTTCAATCGCCTTCATCATCATCGGTGTGGGGTTCCTCAAACCGAACATCTCCGGGATCGTCGGTCAGCTTTACGGTGAGGGAGACGAACGCCGCGACGGTGGGTTCACCATTTTTTACATGGGCATCAACGTCGGAGCGATGGTGTCGGCGTTGACCTGCGGTTACCTCGGAGAAACCTACGGCTGGTCATACGGGTTTGGCCTGGCCGGAATCGGTATGTTGACCGGGTTGGTCACATTCATACGAGGCCAGCACCTCTTTAAGGGTGCCGGAGAGCCACCCAAGCCAGAACGTCTGCAGCAGCGAGTATTGGGGCTGGTGAGCACCGAGTGGACGATCTATCTGATGGGGTTGCTTGCCGTGCTCGGGGTATGGGCGCTTGTGCAATACCGGGACGTAGTGGATTGGTTGTTGAATACCACTGGCATTGTCGCCGTGCTGGGGGTGATCTGGTTCTCGTTGAGCCGCTGCACGAAAGTGGAACGGGATCGGATGTTCGTCGTGCTGTTCCTGACTGCCACGTCGGTGGTGTTCTGGTCGTTGTTCGAGCAGGCGGGGAGCTCCATGACACTCTTTGCCGACCGGAACGTAGACCGTGAGTTCATGGGAATGACCCTGTTGGCTTCGCAGCTGCAGTTCCTCAACCCGGGGTTCATCATCATCCTTGCGCCGTTGTTTTCCATGTTGTGGATCCGTCTCGCCAGATCCGGATACGAACCGAGTACGCCTCTCAAATTCGGTCTTGCCATCGTTCAGGTCGGGCTCGGTTTTCTTGCGCTGGTTTACGGAGCGAGCCTGGCGGATGATCACGGGCAGGTTGCGTTAGTGTGGCTCATCCTCGCGTACTTTCTGCATACCACGGGAGAACTTTGTTTGTCGCCCGTGGGGCTGTCCATGGTCACCAAATTGTCGGTGCCGCGGGTGGTTGGATTGATGATGGGCGTTTGGTTTCTGGCGTCTTCGGTATCCCATCTGGTGGCGGGGTTGATTGCGGGAATGGCGACGGTGTCGGGTGGCGAAGCCGCAGCAGGTACAGCTTCGCTCGTGATTTATACGGAAACGTTCGAATTCGTCACCCAGGTGGCGGTACTGGTTGGTGTGTTGGTAATTGTGGTTTCACCCATAGTGCGGCGTTTCATGCATGAAACCAGGTAACAGCAACAAGTAGTAGAAAAACAGGAGTCAAAAAATGGTCGTAGCGGTAAGTTGACTATGTGCGTGGGGTGTTTTGTTATTCGGGTTGGGAATCTTGACATCGGCTGCCAGGGGCTCGGCAAAGGTGTTGGGAGGTCGGCCCGACGATCCCGCCGATGCACTGTTTAAACGGATACGTGCTCATGGCAATACGGCCGAATATGTTCCCATGCTCGCGGTTCTCATGCTCTACCTTGGAATGAACGACGCAAGTGGCTGGTGTATCTGGGCGATGATCTTCGTGACGGTCTGCAGGTATTTGATCGTTGCCGGCATTCTGATGTCGAAGACCCTGAACGAAGCGCACCCACTGCGGTTCGTTGGCGCGCTGGGAACCTACGTGGGAGGCTTGAGCCTGGTGGTTGCGGCGGTGCTGACTATTGCGTAGAACCAGTTAGCCCGGATATTGCACGAGTACGGCGCATATGATGGTTAACATTTTGAAATTATTAGAAATTTTCTATATTTCGAATATGTTCCAAGTGTCACCGAGGCGCTTCCGCAATTTTTGGCTGGATCTCGCGGCCGCCAAGACGCCATGTTCTCTCTACCGTAGCTACGGCTACGCTTTCGGTCACGAGCCGTCATGACAACCACGATCTCTCACCCAAAATTCCGCGTCCTCGTGCAATATCCGGGCTAGCGGTTTCGTTTTGCGCAATACCCATCGATTTTGTCATACAGACGTTTGCCTTTCGAGGTCAGTCTTATGGGCTTGCGCCGGCCGGAACCCGGTTTGGCGGTTTTCTGGTTGCCGAGATTGACGAGGTTCGGTGAGGTAAGCGCGTTGTATCGACCGACGCTCAACTCGATGACTGCCTGCTGGATCTCGTTGTATTCCTGGGTTTTTGCCTTGCCGGCCAGTTCTGCCATGGATTTGCCTTCGTTGTCGGCAAATTGAATGAAGTAGCGAAGTTTGCGGATCGAATTTACCCCCGCTTTTTCGGCGGTTTCCATCAATTTGACCAGATCTTCAGTGCCCTTGTTCACAGCGAACCCCTCGAGTCGCAGCCCATGAAGGACGATCTTGAGAATATGAAACTATTGGATGTGCTGTGCAACCCACAATTACCAGGCGTCAAGGGTGCTTTTGCTTGTTAATTCGCGGCTGGCACAGCAGGCTCCGCAGAATGACATCCTCAAGTCGGCCAGGCTGCGGTTTGTCAATCTGCGGTTACCAGGTACCATGCCGGTCATCTCAATGACGGTGACGGTTCTTGGATATCTATCACATCTGGTGTGATTTGAAAGCGGGCGAAGACGACCTTGGATTTGTTGCGGCTGCCAGCGTCTATCTGGATGAACTCAAAGCGCGGGGTGCAATGGTTGCCTATCGGATTACCCGGCGTAAGCTGGGCCTTGCGCCTTCGCATCTGCGCGAGTTCCACCTGATGTTGGAATTCGACAACCTGGCGCAGTTGGATGATGCATTTGCGCTCGCTGCCGAACGCAGTGACCCGATAGAAGGGTTTCATCGTGCCGTCAATCAACAGGTTGCCGGAATAGAATTTGCGCTGTACCGGGATTTCCCCGATGCGGTACGGGTAGAGACAGGCCTGCAAGCCTAAACTCAGCTGGCCTAAAAAAGGTATGGAGGAAAAATGGTCACACTAACAGTCAACGGCCAGACGGAAACGCTGGATGTCGATCCGAACACACCGCTTTTGTGGGTCATTCGTGAGCAACTCGGGCTCATCGGCACCAAGTTTGGGTGCGGCATCTCCCAATGTGGTGCTTGCACCGTGCACATCAACGGCCGTGCCGTACGGTCATGCACAACGACTGTGGGAGCGGCTGCGGATCAACAGGTTACAACGATCGAGGGTGTGCGTTTGGCGTCCGGGGAATTACATCCCCTGCAGCAAGCCTGGATAGATGAACAAGTACCTCAGTGCGGGTACTGCCAATCCGGACAGATCATGTCGGCGCTGGCGTTGCTCAACGACCACCCGCAGCCCACCGATGACGATATCGATCGGGCCATGCGCGGCAACGTTTGTCGATGCGGCATGTACCAGAGGATTCGTCGAGCAATCAAGAAAACCGCCGCCCACGAGGCGGTAGCAGGCGTGCAGATATTCGAGCCGGAGGTGAACCATGGGTAAGTGGACACGCAGAGCTTTCATTACCACGGGTGTCGTTGCCGGCGGGGGACTGGTTGTTGGGGTGGCGCTGCGTATCGGTCACCGGGCACCGGGTCTCGCACCGCTGGTTACCTCGGAGGGTGAAACCCTGGTGAATGCCTGGGTCAAGGTCGGTACGGACAATGCGGTGACCGCGATCGTAGCGCACGCGGAAATGGGTCAGGGTGTTCATACCAGCCTTGCCCAGATGCTCGCCGATGAAATGGACGCCGATTGGAACCTGGTGAGCATGTTGGAAGCCCCGGCTCAGAAAGGGTATGCGAATTATCCGTTAGGGCGTGGATTCCTCATGCCGGGGGTCGATGTTCCCGAGATTCTGGTGCCAACCCTGGATGGTGCGTTCATGCAGATCGCCAGAGTGATGAACCTGCAGATTACCGGCGGCAGCTCCAGCGTTCGAGCGACGGGGGTTTATGGAATGCGGGTGGCCGGCGCAGCCGCGAGGGAGATGCTGCTTGGGGCCGCGGCCGACGTTTGGGAAGTTCCCGTCAATGAGCTCAGTGCCCGGCAGAGTTTTATCGAGCACGCGGCCTCGGGTCGTCGCGCGCCATTTGCGGAATTTGCCGAGGCCGCGGCGTCTGTGACGCCACCGGCAAAACCCGCCCTCAAGAAGCCTGAGGAATTCCGGTTGATGGGTAAGAGCCTGCCTCGCTTCGATATTCCCGCCAAGGTCGACGGTAGCGCGCGTTTCGGCATCGATGCGGAAGTTGCGGGCATGAAATATGCCTCGATCCTGCGCTCGCCCGTGTTTGGCGGGCGCCTAAAAAGCCTCGATGATGGTGTGGCTCTGGCCATGCCGGGGGTGCAAGCGGTCATTGAGCTGGATAATGCAGTCGCCGTGGTTGCCGACGGCTACTGGCAGGCAAATCAAGCTCTGCAGAAAGTAGTGGTCGAATGGGACGCTAAAGGCAATGAGACGGTTTCCCAGGATGAGCTGTTTGCCCGGTTTGGCGCGGCGCTCGATGGTGCGGAAGAAAGCGGCGATTGGAACGACGATGTAACCATCGGTGACGTACCC
>SMVB01205483.1_pt1 | contig 10426 bp, 9 predicted proteins | sample 2456461 | NCBI WGS metagenome assembly SMVB01 (sample SAMN11095934, study PRJNA526329) | marine sediment metagenome | biome: Marine sediment; feature: Surficial sediment; material: Deep marine sediment; isolation source: Hadal surficial sediment | place: Pacific Ocean | collected 2014-05 | depth 0-1...
CGCGTGCGGAAGATGGCACCATAATGGCCATCCAGCACACCGAATATCCCGTCCATGGGGTGCAATTTCACCCGGAAAGCATTGCCTCGGAACACGGTCACGCCGTTCTGAAGAATTTCCTCGATATTATGGAATCTGCTTGAAAGTCAGTTGGTTATGGATGAATTCAAACCTTTACTCTTAAAGGTCGCGAGCGGCCATAACCTGACAAGAGCCGAATCTGCCGCGGCCTTCGAAATGATGATGTCGGGCCAGGCCACCCTGGCACAGATGGGCGCGTTTTTGATGGGTTTGCGCGTGCGCGGAGAGACCGTCGATGAAATAACCGGTGCCGCCGATATCATGCGCGCCAAGGCTCTTAGGGTCGAGGCGCCACCAAACGCAATCGACACTTGTGGAACCGGTGGCGATGCTTCGGGAACGCTCAATATATCGACGGCCGCCGCCTTCGTTGTTGCCGCTTGCGGCGTACCGGTCGCCAAACATGGCAACAAGGCCTTGTCGTCAAAGTCGGGCTCGGCAGACGTGCTGCAACAATTGGGCGTGCGTCTCGACCTGCCCCCGGAGCGCATTTCCAGTTGTATCAAGGAAGCCGGCTTGGGCTTCATGATGGCGCCCTTGCATCACGCGGCGATGAAGCATGTGGCGCCGGTTCGCACGGAGCTTGGTACACGGACGATCTTTAATATATTAGGCCCGCTGAGCAATCCCGCCCAGGCAAAACGTCAATTGATCGGCGTGTTTTCGGAGCGATGGCTGGAACCGGTGGCTGAAGTCTTGCGTAAATTGGGATCGGAAAAGGTCTGGGTGGTTCATGGCAAAGACGGTCTGGATGAAATCACCACCACCGCATCGACTGCGGTCGCGTCGCTCGACAAAGGCAAGATTTCGCGCTTCGAGATTACCCCTGAAGACGGCGGCCTCGGTCGAGCAAGTCTCCAGGAGCTTGCGGGCGGCGATCCCCAATACAATGCCGGCAGACTTCGCGAACTGCTTGACGGCAAGCCGGGGGCCTATCGGGATATCGTCATTTTGAACAGTGCCGCCGCACTGATTGTGGCGGATAAAGTCCATAAGCTGATCGACGGCGTGACGTTGGCCGGCCAAGCCATTGATAAAGGCGGTGCCAAACAGGTACTCGACAAATTGATCGAGGTGTCGAACGCGTGACGCGATGTCCAATATTTTAGACGAAATAAAGGCCTATAAGGTTGAGGAAATCGCCGCCCGCAAACAGAGCCGGCCGCTTGGCCTGCTGGAACAGGCGGCCAAACACGCGGGGCCGGCACGCGGTTTCCACGCGGCTCTGCGCCGCACACGGGAGTCAGCCGACTTGGCGCTTATTTGCGAAATTAAGCGAGCAAGCCCCTCTAAGGGATTGATTAGAAAAGATTTTGATCCGCCAGCTCTTGCCACAGCCTATGAGACGGGGGGCGCCACCTGTCTATCCGTGCTCACCGACACACCGAGTTTTCAAGGATCTGACGACCATCTGACGACCGCTCGGGATGCGGTTGCGCTACCGGTTCTGCGCAAAGACTTCTTGTACGATCCCTACCAAGTCGTGGAGTCTCGGGCCATCGGGGCCGATTGCATTCTGATTATTATGGCTTCGGTGACCGATGCTCAAGCCCGGGAGCTTGAATCCAGCGCTTATGAGTGGACCATGGACGTTTTGCTGGAAGTTCACGATGAAGCTGAATTGGATCGCGCGCTGCGCCTCACGAGTCCACTGATCGGCATTAACAATCGCAATTTAAAAACGTTCGAAACCGACCTCGCGACGACGGAGCGCTTAGCGCCCCTTGTGCCGGCCGATCGATTGATTATTGGCGAAAGCGGCTTAAGCACGGCGCGTGATCTTGAGCGCCTTGCTAAGGCCGGCGTCACGTGCTTTCTGATTGGCGAAAGCCTCATGAGGCAAAGTGACGTGGCCGCCGCCACTGCCGCGTTATTGGCGTAGGCGAAACCGGCGGTCTCTCTTGGTAAGTTTTGCGATATATTATCAGGGAACCATGCTAACATATTGGTTTATTGAAGAAATATAGTTTACCCGAAGCGGAAGAATTAGTGAGCTGACGACATCCATGACGAAATTGACCCATCTTGATCAAGCGGGAAAAGCCGTGATGGTCGATGTCACGGATAAGCGCGATAGCGTTCGGGTCGCCGTCGCCCAAGGCCTGATCACCATGAAGCCGGAAACCCTGAGTGAGATCGAACGGGGTAACATCAAAAAGGGTGACGTGCTGGGGGTGGCGAGGACCGCCGGGATTATGGCGGCCAAGCGCACGTCCGATTTGATACCCCTATGCCATCCCCTTTCCTTGACAAGCATCGCGCTCGATTTGGTGCCAAAGCCCGAACGCCATGCCATTGAAATTACCGCGACGGTGAAGGTCACGGGTAAGACCGGTGTTGAAATGGAGGCGCTGACGGCCGTCTCGGTGGCCGCGCTCACTCTTTATGACATGGCCAAGGCGATCGATCGTGACATGGTCATTGGCGACATCGCATTGGTGCACAAAGAAGGCGGTAAGTCCGGTACTTACCAACGCACCGCTGCCAAATAGATTTGACGTGAAGTTGTCCCATGATTTCTGCAGATGACGCTCTGGATCGCATTCTCGCCGCTCTTGTGCCGTTGCCGTCAGAGGTTATTGGCTTTGCCGACGGTGACAATCGTGTGCTGGCCCAAGATGTGACGGCGCGCCTAACCCAACCCCCATCCGACGTTTCGGCCATGGACGGATATGCCGTCCGGGCCGTCGACGTCGCAACGGTACCGGTCGAACTCGAAGTAATTGGCACGTCCAAAGCCGGCGGCACCTTCGATGGTGTGGTCGGACCGGGCCGGGCCGCCCGGATCTTTACCGGCGCCACGGTTCCCCAGGGGGCCGACACCATCATCATCCAGGAAGATACCGAGCGTGGCGGGGAAAATCAGATCCGTGTTCTCGAACGGGCCGATCCCGGACGACATATTCGTCTCAAGGGTGTGGATTTTCAGGACGGCGAAAGCCTATTGAAAAAAGGCCAAAGGCTGACATCGCGAGATCTGGCCTTGCTGGCGGCCATGGACATTAACCGCATTGAAGTTACCCAACGACCGCGCCTTGCTCTGTTGGCTACCGGCGACGAGCTGGTGCGGCCCGGTGAGCCGGTCGCCGCCCATCAAATCATTTCATCGACCCCCTACGCCCTGGCCGCCTGGATCAAGCGGTGGGGCGGCCAAGCCGATATTTTGGATATTGCCCGCGATAACGAAGATAGCTTGCGCCAAGCGGCCAAAAGCGCACGGGACGTGGATATCTTGGTCACCCTGGGCGGTGCTTCGGTCGGCGACCATGATCTGGTGCAATCGGTCCTGGGCAAAGAGGGGCTTCATGTGGACTTTTGGAAAGTGGCCATAAAGCCCGGCAAGCCCTTGATCTTCGGCGACATTGCCGGCACGACATTTCTTGGCCTGCCGGGCAACCCGGTATCGGCACTGGTGTGTGGCCTGTTGTTTCTGCGCCCCGCCATTGGCGCGCTGTTGGGCATCAACAAGGCGGATCTGGCGCCCCCTCTCGCCATCGCCCATTTGGGCAAAGATCTTAGCGCCAATAGTAAGCGCCAAGATTACATACGCGCCCGGTTGAGCCGCGACGCGGCGGGTCGCCTGGTGGTAATCCCGTTCGATCTTCAAGACAGTTCGGTTCTTTCGGTGTTCGCCGCCGCCGATTGCCTCATTGTCCGCAAACCCCTCGCCCAAGCGGCAAAAAAGGGCGATTTGGTGGATATCTGGCCGCTCGGCTGAATCGCCCCCAACCAGACGAATAAACACCGGAAACCCTGGCCTCCGGTGAATTCAGGCCTTGACCCTTACGAAGAACTAAAATAGAACAGATCCACTTGTTTTCATTTTGTTCCGCAAGCTAAGGGGCGATAATCATGCTTACGCGCAAGCAACACGATCTCCTCAATTTCATCCATGAGCGGATTCGCGAATCGGGTGTGTCGCCGTCTTTCGAGGAAATGAAAGATGCCTTGGGATTGAAGTCCAAATCCGGAGTCCATCGACTCATTACGGCATTGGAGGAACGGGGTTTCATTCGCCGACTTGCCCATCGCGCGCGTGCCTTGGAAATCGTGCGGTTGCCCGGCAGCGTGGTGCCCGGCGGTCCGTCGATCTTGCGCGAGCAGCCGTCCGGATTTACCCCCAGTGTCGTCAAGGGATCTTTTGCGACACGGGCGGTCGCCACGCCGTCTTCCGTTGCCCCGGATCAATCCATTGAAGTCCCGGTGCTCGGTCGGATTGCCGCCGGGACACCGATCGAAGCTTTGCAAAACAACACGCACAATGTGAACGTGCCGCCCAATATGTTGGGTCCGGGTGAGCATTATGCTCTGGAGGTCAACGGCGATTCCATGATTCAGGCCGGCATTCTGGACGGCGATGTGGTGGTTATTCGCCGCTGCGACACGGCGGCCAATGGCGACATTGTGGTGGCGTTAATCGACGACAATGAGGCCACTTTGAAACGGCTGCGCAAGCGAGGCGATTCCGTGGCGCTGGAAGCCGCCAATCCAGCCTATGAAACGCGGATCTTTGGTCCCGACCGCGTTCAAGTCCAAGGTCGTCTGGTCGGGCTTTTAAGGCAATATTGAGTCCGCTGTGACGCCGCCCAATTGTTATTCAGTCACTTGCGACAAGCGAATATCCGGATCTTTCGGGGGGTCGCGATCGGTCCGGGTTTGCCGTTGCGTCCAAGGCCGGTAACCTCGATGCTGGAGAGCACTTTCCACTCGTATTCCAGTTTTTTCGAACCAGACGGCGAAGGCGCCTTCGCGCCGCAGGTCGAGCCAGTCGATCACCACCGCGCTTTGACGACACGATACCCTAAGTCGCTGCGGCAGCCGCTCATCGGAGACGATCAGATCGGCGATCTGACAGTCTTCCTCGAACGCACGGGGGTCCTGGACATAAGCGATCACCGATCCATCTGACGCGGTCGCCACACAGCCCAACACATCGCAACGAAACATAGCCTCGCTTACCGAGCGATCGGTGATGGGCGCAGCGCCGTCTCTTTGATACCAAATGTCCGTGGCAAAACGCGCGCGCCGGGGCGACATGAGAACAAGACCCGAAACATCATTTCGCACCGCAATGTTCTGGCCCTCCCGATCTATCAGAACGTCGGGTAAGTCCTTGAATAATCCGCTCACTATGCCCAACACAATAATGACGGCGCCCAGCCTACGCCATTTTCTACGCCAAAAACTAAGCCACAGACCGCCGATCACCATGGTGAGCAAAGCCGACAAAGACCATGCGCGAATTCGATATTCGGCACCGCTCCACGAAGACACCCATTGGGAAATTTCAATGACCTTATCGATACCCCACCCCATTGGGGCCAAACTCCATGATTCCAAATTAAACGGCATCAAAAGGAACGTGACAACGGCGCTTGGCATAACGACGGTTCCGACAAAGGGCATGGCGAGCATGTTGCCAACCAGCCCATAGGCGGCAAGGCGGTTAAAATGAAAAGCCGTGAAAGGCCCGATAGAGATCTCCGCGACAATGGTTGTTACCGCAATGCCCAGCGGATAAAGAACACCACGACGTAGCCATCGATAACGTGGCTGGTGGCGCATTCGGACCGCATCGTGATTGGACAAACTGTCACGCCACCATTCGTAAAACGCAATGAGACCGACGACGGCGGCAAATGACATTTGAAAGCTTACATGGAGCAGGCTTTCCGGCGATATCAATAGGATGAGTGTTGCCGCCACGGCGACCATGCGCATGGAAAGGGCATGTCGGTCTAGAAACACCGCCACAAACATAAGAGTGATCATAATGAACGCCCTCTGCGTGGAGATCGATGCCCCCGAGACGATCAGGTAGGCGAATGCGCCGGAAAGTCCGACACAGGCCGCCCATTTCTTTATGGGATAGCGCAATGCCAACGGTTCGATCCCGGCGAGAAGAAGGCGGGTGGCGGCGAACAGCAAGCCGCCCACAAGCGCCATATGCATCCCTGAAATCGCTAGGACATGCGCCAGTCCGGCGATCCGAAAAGCCTCGGTCACATCCTCGGGAATCGCTTGCCGGTCGCCGGTCATCAACGCCGCTGCAATAGCACCGGACGGTCCCGGTAAAGCAGCCTTAATGCGCTCCGAAATCGCCAGGCGAGTCTTCGCGGTCCATAACGACAGACGCTGTATTAAAGAAAATCCATCGGCTACACCCAATATTTTGGGCTTGCTCACGGTATATCCCACCGCGCCGATCCGTTGGAACCAGGCTTGACGGGCAAAATCGAAATCGCCGGGTGCTGCCGGGCCGGGCGGCGGCATCAGCACCGCGCGCACGCTCACCCTTTGCCCCGGTTCGACCTGGACATTCTTTTGTCGTGCGGTTACGCGGATCCGTTCAGGCAAGTCCTCGCGCGCGAGATCCTCGATTTCCTCCGGTTGAATGACCAATCGCCAAGAGTCGGATGGTCGGCGGGCGGCCGATAGGATCACGCCCTGAACGTTTACCGGACCTATTTCACGAGCGATGACGGGGGCAGCCACCCCCTTGGTACGCCATTTAGCTGCCGAGAAGCCTAGGGAGAGGGCGACAGCTATGAGGCAGAGCACAATTAGAATCTGACCCGTCTCGGGTCGTCTGTCTTGCCACCGAGAGCGCGTGGCGATCACCAAGGCGGCAAAACCGCCCGACAGCAACAAACTTGCGGCCGCCGGTACCCAGCCTGGTTCTTGGTCGAGTTCGAAATAGATCGCAATGCCCGTCGCGAGAAAAACCGGAAACCAAAGGGGCCAGCGATCGCGCTCGGCCCAAAAACTGGTTGCAAACTCAACCCGAGCGGAATGGGCGGCCTCCCTGGCGTATTCCAGGGCCCCGTTGAGCCGCCATTTGGGCAAAATTCCGCGCATGAAGCCTCGATCGCGCTCAAATGATATTAGCCGCATTAGCCGCCTTAACCCCAACCCTTAGTTCATGCTAGAACACTCGCGCGGGCGTGAGCCGTCAGCGTTTTTCTTGCGATCCATCTTAACCTCGGATTTCCGACATGGCGTCTGGTTCTAGTCCAGTCACTCGTTTTGCTCCCTCGCCCACCGGCATGCTCCATATTGGTGGGGCCAGGACCGCCTTGTTTAACTGGCTGTTCGCGCGCCATGAGGGTGGCAAATTTCTGTTGCGAATTGAAGACACCGACCGAGAACGGTCCACTGCACAGGCAAGTACCGCCATTCTTGATGGCTTGAGATGGTTGGAACTCGAATGGGACGGAGAGGTCACCTGCCAATCCAAGCACATCGAACGCCACGGACAAGTCGCGCAGACTCTGCTCGACCAAGGTAAGGCTTACCATTGCTATTGCTCGCCCGAAGAACTAACCGAAATGCGGCAACGGGCCAAAGCGCAAGGACGGCCGGCACTTTATGACGGGCGCTGGCGCGACCGCGATCCATCGGACGCGCCTCAGGGCGTCAATCCCGTATTGCGCATCAAGGCGCCGAGGCAAGGCGAAACCGTCATTCACGATCGTGTTCAGGGTGAAGTTCGCGTTTCCAACAGGCAATTAGACGATTTCATCCTGTTGCGAAGCGACCAAACTCCCACTTATATGTTGTCTGTCGTGGTTGACGATCACGACATGTCGATCACGCATATCATCCGCGGTGACGATCACTTAACCAACGCTTTTCGTCAGCAAGTCATCTATGATGCCCTTGGCTGGGGCGTGCCGGAGTTTGCTCATATACCTCTTTTGCACGGAACAGACGGTGCCAAGCTATCGAAAAGGCATGGGGCGTTATCGGTCAGTGCTTATAAAGACATGGGCTACCTGCCCGCCGCTATGAGAAATTATTTGCTGCGTCTTGGGTGGTCCCATGGTGATGATGAAATCATTTCCAACGAACAAGCCATCGAATGGTTTAATTTGGACTCGTTGGGAAAAAGCGCCGCCCGGTTCGATATCGACAAATTGAATTACCTGAACGGACATTATATTCGCCAGCTCGATGACCAAGAATTGAGCCAAGACGTTCTCAATATCCTCAAATCGACAAACTCGATCACCGTCGACCAGACGGCCCAACAGCGCTTATTGGCAGCTATGCCCGAATTCAAGCAAAGAGCGAAAACACTTATTGAATTAGCCGACAATTGTGTGTTTCTTGTAAGTTCGCGCCCGTTGCCCTTGACTGAGAAGGCCCAGTCACAATTGAGTGAGCAGGCGCCGGCCCTCCTCGCCGAATTGCGCGGCAAACTGGAGACGACCGAGCATTGGACGGCGGAGGCCTTGGATAAAGCGATCCGCACATTTGCCGATAAAAAAGGGCTAAAATTCGGCAAAGTTGCTCAGCCGTTGCGCGCTGCCTTGACCGGAGGCGCCAGCTCCCCAGGGATTTTCGACGTATTAGCCATTTTGGGGCGGGAAGAATCGCTGGGTCGAATTCAAGATCAAGCGGCTGCAGACTAGGGTCTTTCCGGTTTTGATGAAATCAAAACCTGACCCTAAGCTGTTGTTTTGTCGTGTTTCCGGACGGAAAACCGGTGGCCACTTTTCCTGGAAACACTCTAATTGACACGATATTTGGCGAGCCGATGGTTTAGCCGACGACCTGAGACAGGGAGCGATGACTGAATGGTAGAAAATGCAAAATCACGGGATGGCGGCGCCACTCTCCAAATTGGCGATAAATCTTACTCGCTTCCTGTTTATCAGGGAACCGTGGGTCCCGATGTGCTGGATGTCAGAAATCTTTACTCTGAGACCGGTCTTTTTACCTACGATCCGGGCTTCACGTCGACCGCCAGTTGTGAATCGGCCATTACCTATATCGACGGCGATAAAGGTATTCTGCTTTACCGAGGCTACCCCATCGATCAGCTGGCCGAAAATGGCACCTACATGGAGACCTGTTATCTTCTGCTTTACGGAGAATTGCCCAACCAAGAAGAGATGGCAGCCTTCAAAACCGCAATCACGCGGCATACCATGGTTCAAGAACAATTGACCTATTTCTTGCGCGGATTTCGCCGAGATGCTCATCCCATGGCAATTATGGTTGGCGTTGTCGGGGCACTTTCCGCATTCTATCACGACTCGACAGATATCAACGATCCCCATCAACGCTTGGTGGCGAGCCGCCGAATGATCGCCAAAATGCCGACCATGGCGGCAATGGCTTATAAATATTCCGTCGGTCAGCCGTTCATTTATCCGAGGAATGAACTTGGCTATGCGGAAAACTTTTTACGCATGTGTTTTGCGGTGCCGGCGGAGAATTACGAGATCAATCCCATATTGGCACGCGCCATGGATCGAATCTTCATTCTCCATGCCGATCACGAGCAAAATGCTTCCACCTCAACAGTTAGGCTGGCCGGATCATCGGGAGCCAATCCCTTTGCCTGCATAGCCGCTGGAATTGCTTGCCTATGGGGGCCTGCTCATGGGGGTGCCAACGAAGCGGCCTTAAACATGCTTCGGGAGATCGGAACCGTCGATCGAATCCCGGAATTTATTGCACGGGCAAAAGACAAAGACGATTCGTTTCGTCTGATGGGATTTGGTCACCGCGTGTACAAAAATTACGACCCGCGTGCGCGCGTGATGCAAGAAACCTGTCATGAAGTCCTAAAGGAATTAGGGATCAAGGACGATCCCATACTTGAAGTCGCCATGGAGCTCGAGCAAATCGCACTCCACGATGATTACTTTATAGAGAAAAAATTATATCCCAATATTGACTTCTATTCCGGCATTACCCTCAACGCGCTTGGCTTCCCGACAACCATGTTTACCGTGGTTTTTGCTCTCGCACGAACAGTGGGATGGATCGCACAATGGATGGAGATGGTTGAGGATCCCAACCAACGTATCGGCCGACCCCGCCAGATCTATACGGGTCAAACGCACAGAGATTATATCCCTCCGTCGCAACGCTAGAGCACGTTCACAAAACATTGAATCATTATAGGGATTCCCTTTTGGTCCGAACAGGGTGATGATTCTCCTTTAAGGAGGTCGTTATGGTTCGAGCTTATTCAGATGATTTACGCATTCGGGTGATCCGCTCAGCTGAAGAAAATGGCGAGAGTGCGCGTGCGGCGGGGCGGCGGTTTGGGGTGAGCGAATCTTCAGCGGTCAAATGGGTCGGGCGTTTCCGGCAGGAGGGCGCGATCTCAGCGGTAAAGACCGGCCGGCCGCGGGGACTGAAAGTCGAGGCCCATAAGGAGTTTCTGTTCACCCAGATGGCTGGCCGCCATACCACCCTCGATGAATTACAGACGGCGCTGCTTGAGCAGTGCGGCATGTATGCCAGCCGCACGCTGTTGTGGCGGTTCGTTCATGAGCAAGGCCTGAGCTTTAAAAAAAACCGTCCACGCCAGTGAACAAGACCGCCC
>SMVB01368206.1_pt1 | contig 10426 bp, 10 predicted proteins | sample 2456461 | NCBI WGS metagenome assembly SMVB01 (sample SAMN11095934, study PRJNA526329) | marine sediment metagenome | biome: Marine sediment; feature: Surficial sediment; material: Deep marine sediment; isolation source: Hadal surficial sediment | place: Pacific Ocean | collected 2014-05 | depth...
AATCCTCCATGACAGCGCACGTGGTGGCCGCATCGAACTCCGCGCAATACCCAGCGCCGACCCGAGCATGTCGCCGCTGGCAATCTGGTGCAACGAAGCGCAGGAGCGTTACGTGCTGGCGATCGAGGCCGACCACATCGACCAGTTCAACGCAATCTGTGCGCGCGAACGATGTCCGCTCGCACTTATCGGCGAAGCCACCACCGAGCAACGCTTAGTGGTCCATGACAGTTTGCACCAGCGCGACGTGATCGATCTGCCAATGGATGTCATATTCGGCAAGCCGCCGAAGATGTTTCGCGAGGTACACGCGATTGCGCGCAACGGTAGGCCTTTCGACACCGGTCCGCTGAACGTCGCTGAGGCTCTCCATCGAGTATTGAGTTTCCCGAGCGTTGCCGACAAACGATTTCTGATCACCATTGGCGACCGCAATGTTGGCGGACTAACCGCTCGCGATCAAATGGTCGGACCGTGGCAGACGCCGGTTGCCGACTGCGCAGTCACCGCAAGTGGCTTCGGGGTATACACCGGCGAAGCCATGGCACTGGGCGAGCGTTCTCCGGTTGCGCTGCTCGATGCTGCTGCATCCGGCCGCCTGGCGGTTGGCGAGGCACTGACGAATATCGCATCCGCGCGCATCATGCATCTCAGTGACGTGGTGTTGTCGGCCAATTGGATGGCTGCCGCCGGCCATCCCGGCGAGGACGCAGACTTATTCGCGACAGTTCGCGCCGTCGCAATGGATCTCTGTCCGGCATTAGGTATCGCCATTCCAGTCGGCAAGGATTCCATGTCGATGAAAACGCAATGGCATCAAGGCGAGGTCGAACACGCGATTACCGCGCCGCTGTCGCTGATCGTCTCGGCATTCGCACCGGTAGTCGACGTGCGCCGAACCTTAACACCCGAGCTCAAACTCGATTGTGGCGAGACTTGCCTATTACTCATCGACCTCGGCCGCGGCGCACAGCGGCTTGGCGGGTCGATCCTCGCGCAATGCTATGGGTCGCTCGGAACAGTGCCGCCTGATCTCGATAGTGCCGAAATGGTACGGGAATTGTTTAACGCAATACAGATTTTGAACGAGACTGGATATCTGCTTGCGTATCACGACCGTTCAGACGGCGGGCTGATCACCACGCTTTGTGAAATGGCATTCGCGGCGCGTAGCGGCCTCGATATCGATATCGCGCTGCTGGGTTCGGATCCGATTGCTGCGCTTTTCTGCGAGGAACTCGGCGCGGTGATTCAGGTGCGTAACGCCGATCTCGATGCCGTCCAGACCCATCTGGCCCAGTCCGCCCACCTCGTCGGGTACTATCACGTCGTAGCTCACCCTAAATCGGGCGATCGCATCGACATCCATAACGGCACCCAACCGATCCTTCATACCGATCTCGGCACGTTGCTCCAAAGCTGGTCGTTAAATACCTTTCACATGCAATCAGCACGTGACAATCCACGCTGCGCCGAGCAGGAATTCGCGGCCATCACCGACCTCACCGATCCTGGCTTACACCTGCGGACACGTTTCGCGTTGCCGCGATCCGCGGCGGTTATGTCAGCACGCCCACGCATCGCGGTGTTGCGTGACCAAGGGGTCAACGGCCATGTCGAAATGGCCGCCGCCTTCGATCGCGCCGGCTTTGAGGCCATCGATGTCCACATGTCGGACCTCCTCGAGCGCTCATTCACCCTGGAGACATTTAACGGGCTCGTTGCGTGCGGCGGATTTTCCTATGGCGACGTACTCGGTGCGGGCGGCGGTTGGGCAAAATCGATCCTATTTAATGGCCATGCACGAGACACCTTTGCCGAATTTTTCCATTCCACACGGAGATTCGCCCTTGGGGTGTGCAATGGCTGCCAGATGCTAGCCCATTTACGACAACTCATACCGGGGGCCGAAAACTGGCCGCGGTTCGAGCGCAACACATCGGAACAGTTCGAAGCGCGCTTGGTGATGGTCGAAGTACTGGAATCTCCTTCGATCTTAATGCGCGACATGATCGGTACGCGAGCACCCATTGTAGTGGCGCACGGGGAGGGGCGCGTGACATCGCACACCACCGCCCAGGCGCCTGAAATTTGCCTGCGCTACATTGATAATCACGGCGTGCCAACGGAGGGCTACCCCTATAACCCCAACGGTTCGTCCGGCGGCATCACCGGGCTTACCAACGATGACGGCCGCGTGACGATCATGATGCCGCACCCCGAACGGGTTTTTCTGCGCTCCCAATATTCCTGGATCGACCCATCGTGGACCAGCGACGAGGGCCCATGGATGCAATTATTCCGCAACGCGCGCGCGTGGCTTGCCTGAACTACCGCGCCGTGAACTCCGGTAAGATAGTTGACCGAAACCCTACATTACGTGATTCGGACCTAGCCCATGGCACACGCATTAATATTGGTGGATATCCAAAACGACTACTTCCCCGGCGGGCGGATGGAACTCGTCGGCATGACCGACGCGGCAATTAATGCGCGCGCCATACTCGATTCGTTTCGCGCATCCGATCGGCCAAGATTCCATATCCAGCACCTCTCGATTGGACCCCGCGCCACCTTTTTCATCGACGGAACCGACGGGGTCGATCACCACAAGACGGTTGCACCGCGCACCGACGAAAGCATCATCAAGAAAAATTACCCGAATGCGTTTCGTGGAACTGGACTCGAGCAGAGCTTGCGCGCGGCGAGTGTCGAGCACGTGGTTTTCGTTGGCGCGATGAGCCACATGTGCATTGATGCCACCACTCGCGCGGCGTTTGATCTTGGCTTCGAATGCACTGTTGTCGCCGATGCCTGTGCAACACGCGATTTAGAATTCAAAGACAACACCATTCCTGCGCTACAGGTGCACAATGTCTTCATGGCCGCGCTATCGGCCCCTTATGCAGCCGTGGTTTCGACGGAGAAATATCTCAAGGCGTAATTGACGGCGATCGCTTCGTCTTGCAGTGTCCGTCCGAAATAATTTTTTATCCACCACGGAAGACACCAAGAACACGGGCCGAGCAATGTTATTGCAATAGTACAAAATTAATATCTCCGCGTACTGTGTGTTCTCCGTGGTTAAATACGACCCTTGATGTGAGCTCCAAGGCGTAGCATTTTTTCGCGCAGTGATTTAGGCAAATTCTCATGGGCGACGACAGCAAAGACCATAATCGCGCCGACGCGGAGTTGTTCCGCGGTGCCATGAAGGGCGTGCGGCGCCTGTCGAGTGACAATCTCGTGGTGCGCAAAACGCCCCCGGCGCCCACGCCGACGCAATCGCGCCGCGATATTGATGCCGTGCTTATCGAAATGGCCAGCGGAAAGTCTTGCGTTGATGGGTTGCAGTACGGCGACGACGACGCCTACCATAGACCCAGCGTGTCCCACAGTGTCATGCGTAAACTACGCCGCGGAAAGTTCTCGGTGCAGGCGGAGTTTGATCTGCACGGCCTTAGTGTTGCCGCGGCAAAATCGAATCTCGCCACGTTTATTCGCTACAGCACGCAACGCGGTCTGGTGTGCGTGCGCGTGATTCACGGTAAGGGACATCGGTCCCCAGGCAAATTGCCGGTGCTGAAACCAAGGGTCGCGCGCTGGCTGGCACAGCATAACAACGTGCTAGCTTTCACCTCGGCAAAACAAGTCGATGGCGGGACCGGCGCATTGTACGTTTTGCTTAAGCGTCATTGAGTAAGGCGACCGCAGTAGCCGCTATCCCTTCACCGCGGCCGGTAAAACCCATTTTCTCAGTTGTCGTGCCCTTGATATTGATCTGCGTGACGCAGATGCGCAGATCGGCGGCGATGATATCTCGCATCGTCCCCACGTAGGGTGCGATTTTCGGTCGTTCCGCGATGAGCGTTGCGTCGACATTTAGTATGGACAGCCCCGCCTCGTCGACCATTCGCGCAACATCGCGGAGCAATTCGCGGCTGTCGACCCCCAGCAATTCGGCATTGGTGTCCGGAAAGTGCCGTCCAATATCCCCGAGCGCGGCCGCGCCCAACAAGGCATCGCAGATTGCATGGAGTAGGACATCGCCGTCCGAATGGGCTGCCAGCCCATGGTCGAACGGGATCGTGACACCACCCAATACCACCTTGTCGCCCGCCTGGAACCGATGTGCATCGTAACCTTGACCGATCCGCATCACTACGTCCCTCTAACAATTTTCCGTTTACGCCTGAGTTCACCAATAAATTCGTATTTAATTACGCGAAACATGGAGATGCTACTTGCGCCTACCCTCGACCTTGAGCCCGAAGATAAATCTCTGCTAATTGGACGTCTGCCGGGCATGTGATCTTGATATTGTCGGCGTGCCCCTCGACCACCCGCGGGATCCCGCCGGCCGCCTCAATAGCCTGAGCCTCGTCGGTCACGAAAAGGTCTTGCGCGAGCGCCGCAGTGAGGGCATCGCGCAGTAGACCAAGGCGAAACATTTGCGGCGTCAACGCGCGCCATAGCGGCGCGCGATCGATAGTTTGCTCGATTTCTCCAGCATCATTACAGCGTTTCAACGTGTCGCGAACCGGGATCGCAAGTATACCGCCCCACGGGCTGGTCTTCAGTTCGTCGATCATCCGGTCGATATCCGCCCCGCGCAGACACGGCCGGGCGGCGTCGTGGACCATCACCCAGTCGCGATCGTTTGCATCCTCGCTCAAGGCATCGATCCCAGCCAACACCGAATGACAGCGCTCACGCCCGCCGGTGGTGACGCGCAGCTTGCGCGTAAGTACACCGTCGAGTGTGGCCCACAGCCGGTCGTCCGCCGCGATCACGACAGCAACGCCTGCGATCTGCGAATGTCCGACGAAGATTTCAAGTGTATGTTGAAGCACCGGTTTTCCCGCGATCTGTAAATATTGTTTGGGTATATCCGCACCCATACGCAACCCCTTGCCAGCAGCGGGTACCACCGCCCACACCGAGCATTTACTCATCGGGTAAAGCCACACCCGCGTCTTCAATACTACGCGGCGGCTCGACAATCTGAAAAAATATTTCGTCGTTTCGAATCATTCCCATCTCGCTTCGCGCCAACTCCTCGATCGCCTCCATGCCTTGCTTAAGATCGAGAACCTCTGCTGCGAGCGCCTGATTACGCCCCTCCAAGCCAACGATCTCTGCTTGTTGTTGAGCCACGGTACGTTCAAGTCTTCGTACATCTCCGATGCCGCCCTTACCGAACCACAACGTATACTGCAGATAGAGTAGTGATGCGACCAACAACACGACTATGGCCCGCACCTGCGGTTAATCTCGATGGATGTTATAGAACGCAGCGTTTCCCGGGTAGACCGCTGTGTCGCCAAGTTCGCTTTCAATCACCAGCAATCGATTGTATTTCGCAACCCGGTCGGAACGCGACATGGAACCGGTCTTAATCTGGCCGGTGGCATAGGCAACTGCAATATCTGCGATCGTCGTATCTTCGGTTTCGCCGGAGCGGTGCGACACAACCGCCGTGTAGTTCGACGCTTGCGCCAACCGAATGGCATTGAATGTTTCGGTTAGAGTGCCGATTTGGTTGACCTTGATCAGAATCGAATTGGCGACATTTTCATCAATCCCCCGCTGCAATATTGTCGTATCGGTAACGAACAGATCGTCGCCCACAAGCTGCACGTGCTCGCCCAGCACCGCCGTTAACTCGCGCCAACCATCCCAATCATTTTGATCCATGCCGTCCTCAATCGAGATGATCGGGTAATTGCGGGTCCACCGCTCCAGCATTTGTACAAACTCAGTGCTGGTTAGGGTGAGGTTTTCGGACGCTAGACAGTAATAACCGTCGCGGTAAAACTCGGAGCTGGCAACGTCGAGCGCTAACACAATATCGGTGCCCAAGCGAAATCCAGCAGTCTCGATGGCGGTGACAATGAGATCGAGCGCCGCCTGATTCGACGGTAGATCGGGCGCGAATCCACCCTCGTCACCAACGGCGGTCGAGCTTCCGCGCTGTGACAAAACAGATTTCAGGGCATGAAATACCTCGGCGCCGTAACGCACCGCCTCACCGAATCGATTAGCACCAATCGGCAGGATCATAAACTCCTGTAGATCAACGTTATTGCTGGCGTGGACGCCACCATTGATAACGTTCATCATCGGCACCGGCATCTGAAAATTCTGCTCCGGACTGAGGTACGCATATAGCGGTATGCGGTGTTCGATGGCGGCAGCTCGAGCCGCTGCCATCGACACCGCCAAAATCGCGTTCGCCCCTAGCTTGCCTTTATTCGGGGTCCCATCGAGCGCGATCATGGATTCGTCTATCGCCAATTGATCGTCTACCCGGATCCCGTGCAAATTTTTGGCGATAACATTGTTTATATTATCGATCGCTTGCAAGACCCCCTTGCCGCCGTAGCGCTTGGGATCTTCGTCGCGTAACTCCAGCGCCTCCCGCTGACCGGTCGATGCCCCGGACGGAACGGCGGCGGCAGCTCGGATGCCATTGGCTGTGGTCACTTCGGCACGAACCGTCGGATTGCCGCGCGAATCAATGATCTCCAATGCTTTGATTGATTCAATCGCTGACATGGGAATACTTCACCTTCACCACAGTGGGGATGCTTTCACTGCCTCATCGATTCGCTTCAAGGTTTCCAGCAGGCCTTGCATGTCCTCTAACGCGAGACAATTGGGGCCGTCGCTAAGCGCCTTGTCAGGGTCGGGATGGGTCTCAATAAACACTCCGGCGATCCCAACGGCCGTAGCAGCGCGGGCCAAGCTTGGCACGAATTCGCGTTGCCCTCCGGAAGCGCTACCTTCGCCACCGGGCATTTGCACGGAATGCGTGGCGTCAAATACTACCGGACACCCGGTCTCCCGCATCACGACCAGCGATCGCATATCAGAAACGAGATAATTGTAGCCAAAACTTACACCGCGCTCACATACCATGATCGACTCATTGCCCACCGCCCGGGCCTTGGCAACGACGTGCTGCATATCCCACGGGGCAAGAAACTGCGCCTTCTTTATGTTCAACGGTAGCCCTAGGCGAGCGACGTTTTGGATAAAATTTGTCTGCCGGCAAAGAAACGCCGGTGTTTGTAACGCGTCGACCACGGCGGCAACTTCGTCTAACGGGGAATCCTCATGCACATCGGTCAGGACCGGGACCCGTATCTGGCGACGCACTTCGTCGAGCGCCTTCAGCCCAGCTCCAATCCCAATACCGCGAAAACTTTCATGCGAGGTTCGGTTGGCCTTGTCGTATGACGCCTTAAATACAAACGGGATCCCGAGCGACCGCGTTAATTCACCTAGCCGTCCCGCGATGTCGAGTACCAGTGCTTCACTTTCTACGACACAAGGACCAGCAATGAGGAAAAACGGGTGGTCGATTCCGACATCGAAATCACATAACCGCATCGGATGCCTCTACCGTCCGCGCTTGTTGGAAGGCTAACGCAGCGGTCAGGAACGCACTGAACAAGGGATGGCCGTCACGCGGCGTAGAGGTAAATTCCGGATGAAACTGGCAGCCAACGAACCACGGGTGATCGGATATCTCAATGATCTCTACTAGATTGCCATCGATGGACCGGCCGGCGATACGTAAGCCCGCCGCCTCCAGTTCCATCATGTACATATTGTTGAATTCATAGCGGTGCCGGTGGCGCTCGGTCACGATCTCGGTACCATAGGCGCGCGCAACGAAGCTGTTCGGCGCGAGTTTACACGGCTGACCACCGAGGCGCATGGTGCCGCCTTTATCACTACCTTCGCTGCGCCGTTCAAGCGCGCCTTCGCTAGTCGTCCATTCGGTAATTAAGCCGATCACCGGATGGGGCGTATTTTTATCAAACTCCGAACTGTGCGCGCCGGCCAAATTGGCGCAGTTGCGCGCGCACTCGATCACCGCAACATGCATCCCCAGGCAGATCCCGAGATACGGCACGCGCGACTCGCGCGCGTAGCGTGCGGTCATGATTTTCCCTTCGATGCCGCGTTCGCCGAAGCCACCCGGAACCAGGATTGCATCGACGTCACCCAGGCAGGCGGGGCCTTGGCGCTCGATCTCCTCCGAATCCACATAACGAATATTGACGCGCGTGCGGGTGTGCATGCCGGCATGGGTGAGCGCCTCCGACAAAGACTTGTAGGAGTCGGTAAGATCGATGTATTTACCGACCATGGCGACAACAACCTCCGACACCGGATTCTGCAAAGCGTCGACGACATCGTGCCATTCGCTGAGATCGGCCGCCGGTACCTCGAGACCCAATTTTTCAACGACGATGTCGTCGAGGCCCTCGTCGTGGAGCATTGACGGGATCATATATATCGAGTCCGCGTCGTAGGCCGGGATCACCGCGCGCTCCTCGACGTTGGTGAATAAGGCTATCTTGCGTTTTTGCGCCGCCGGTAAAGGGCGATCGACCCGGCACAATAAGATATCGGGCTGGATCCCGATCGATCGCAGCTCCTTCACTGAATGCTGGGTTGGCTTGGTCTTGATCTCCCCGGCGGACGCGATGTAGGGCACCAAGGTAAGGTGTATGAACAAGGAATGTTGCGGTCCGAGTTCGACCCGCATTTGCCGGATCGCCTCGAGAAAAGGCAGTGACTCGATATCACCTACCGTACCGCCGATTTCGACCATCGCTATCTCGGCGTCATCCGCACCCGCCTTTATCGAGCGAATGATTTCGTCGGTAATATGCGGGATAACCTGCACTGTCCCGCCCAGATACTCGCCCTGGCGCTCCTTGCGGATCACGTTCTCGTAGATACGGCCGGTGGTAAAATTACTCTTGGCGCTGGTTCGAAAACGCACGAAACGTTCGTAGTGGCCTAAATCCAGATCGGTCTCTGCACCGTCGTCGGTGACAAATACCTCGCCGTGTTGGAACGGACTCATGGTGCCTGGATCGACGTTGATATAGGGATCGAGCTTGATCATCACGATACCGAGTCCTCGAGTTTCGAGGATCGCACCAAGTGACGCCGAAGCGATGCCCTTGCCCAACGACGAAACGACACCGCCTGTAATGAAGACGTAACGTGTCATGCGACGAATTTTCCGCTCGTCCAAAGCTTGCGGAAGGGGCCGATACGCGGTCGAATTTGCTTACGTTTTTTTCTGTCTCTGCACCGTCCCATGTCTGTTTCAACCTACCAGAAGACAAGTGTTCCAGCAACCTAATATTGATGGTTTCAGTCATCTTGTCAGCGTTCGTGTTCAGGCGGGCCTCGCCGGGCTTGCGAAACACCACGGGAACGCGGAACCCGTCAATATTAGGCTGCTGGAACACGGTAGTTTCTCAACGCTCTCGACCATAACTCCGGCTGTTGCGGACACCGCACAGTTCAGCGCCGTAAGGTATAGCTCGATCCCACGTCCAAGCGCAATAACACCCCACAAGTCCGGTAGCTCAGCGGTGCAATCGGCCGGCGCACGAACAGCGCGGCGACTCCAGAGCCCGCCAATGCGACCCGTGCTGCGTGCATCGACGCTTGCATGTGAATCGGTATAAGTGGCAGACGCCGAGGCGGAATTTCCAGCTGATGTACGGTCTCGTCAGCATGCTCCTCAACCAACCGTGCGAGGTCGGACGCCGGCCGCAAGACTCTGTCTTCATCGTCGCACACACGATGATTCATTGTGGGGCGTCGGCTAACATGGCCCGCGTACCGGCCGGGTCGACTTCGGTCTCACCGGCGACGAAATTTCGATTCATCTCGGCGGTGATAGCAATGCGGCGCAGACTTTGGGCGATGGGGTCATTGCGATAATGGCACCGATGACGATTGTCGCGCCGATAAGGCCGCCGGCGAGTAGCCCCGCGACCAGACCTAGAAAGGACAACGCGGTCCCTGCTTGAGCTGCCGCAAGGCGCAATCGAATACGCTGTGATGCCTGGGCGGCGCGGTTACGGATAGGCATTAGGACATCTATGACCTAATTCTGCGAAAGCAGATCTGCCCGGCGGCGTTGTCCACATCGAGGCGCAGATCATCGCTAGAGGCACGGTGCTCTGGCAAAACGCACAGATAACGATTTCACTCGCTTAACGAAACTCCATGCACTGGACAAAGTTTCTCAGGACGAACGCCTACCGGCGAGGCTAAATATCCTATTGCCGGAAACAAACTGTACCCCTTGCGGGCAATGGTAAACTACATCGCAACACAACGGCTTGCAATGGCAAAATTTTTCGGCCGTAGCTAATGTTGCAACACTCCCGCTGCCCCCCTGCTGACGCTCGGTGACGGGACTTTAACGATGCGGCGCTAGCATAACAAATCGCACTTGTTCAGAGTTGTCTAAGCGTATTGTTCATTCAAATTTGGAGGAGCACGACTCATGTCTGATATCGAAATCGCGCAACAGGCGAATATGCGGCGCATCGTCGACCTGGCGCAAGCTCAATTCGGAATCGACAGCGAACACCTCGAA
>SMVB01170384.1_pt1 | contig 10423 bp, 8 predicted proteins | sample 2456461 | NCBI WGS metagenome assembly SMVB01 (sample SAMN11095934, study PRJNA526329) | marine sediment metagenome | biome: Marine sediment; feature: Surficial sediment; material: Deep marine sediment; isolation source: Hadal surficial sediment | place: Pacific Ocean | collected 2014-05 | depth 0-1...
TATGGCTCAGAAAATTTGCTTTGGATGTCACAATCAAATTTTTCCTGAAAATATTCAGTGCTGATTTTACCGAGCTTCAATTGTAAAATCATTTCGCGGGTCAGGCGTTCGCCATCTGTGGTTAGAAAAGCACGGCTTAGCGGCAGCTCGCCAGAATTAACCTGAGCAATATACTTGTCCCAGGATGCGGTATTCTGAAGGTGGACATGGCTCATGTGTCCGAACGAAGCCACACCGGTACCGAGCATATCCGTGCCCTGCCAAACCGCGTCGCGGTAAACAAAACTGCGGGGTTTATCTTTCTTCACCATGGTGTAGGCACTGGAGATTTCGTAGCCGACTTTGGCCAGCTCTTCAAAAGCAAACTGGTTCCAATCACGTTTTGTCGGCCAGTCGGCAACATGAATTTTTCCTTCCCCCAACTCCTTGGTGTAAACGGTATTAAACGGCAGCTCCATCTGGTAAATCGTGACGCTATCAGGATTCAGATCTATGGTCTTTTGCACATTCTCTTTCCAGCTCTCCCAGGTCTCGCCGACCATGCCGGCGATCAAGTCGACATTGAGTTGATCGAAATCAAGCTGGTTTATCCAGGGCATGACTTCAAAAATTTCCTTGGAAAGATGGGCACGGCCGTTTTCCTTTAAAATGAAATCGTTGAAGTTTTCTATGCCGAGACTCAGGCGGGTCACGCCAACTTCGCGAATCGCTTCGAGTTTGGATTGTGACAACGTACCCGGCTCACATTCGAATGTGACTTCTTCGGTTCCATCCCAGGGAATGCTGGTTTTGAGCTTTTGAACGAGGGTTCGCAAATGCTTGACACTAATGAAGGAAGGCGTGCCGCCGCCGATATAAACGAATTTTAGCGGTCGACCTGCAACTGCGGGAAGTTGGCTGTAAATTTCTACTTCTCTAGCCAAAGCGTTCAAGTAGTCATCTATTTGCGAGGCATTTTTATCTGTATAAACTCTGAAGTAGCAGAACTTGCAGCGCTTTCTGCAAAACGGAATATGCAAATAAAGTCCAAGAGTATTCTCCAGAGGCGGCGAGTTCAACGCTCCCAAGGCCGCAGAAATTTTATCTTCGCTCCAAAATGAATAAGGTGGATAATTGGAAACGAAAACGCTGCCGGCCTCGGTTTCTTTAAGATCGAGCCGGGAAGTTGCCGGCTCAGGCTGTGAAGTTTGTGGATTTGAAGTCATAAAATATAAAAATCCAAAAACATCAAATTCCAATCCTTATGTGGAATTTGATAAATTGGAATTTTCCTTTCAGTTATTTTTTTCCGAAACAAAAAACGATGCCATCATCGTTGCCGATAATAAATTTGCCGTCAGCAAAGCTCGCTGACGACGCAATTGCTGAGGCTGTGTCGAATTCCCAAAGCACTTTGCCTGAGTGAATATCAAAAATAAAAATGATGCCTCGAGTCGAGGCAATAATTGCTTTATTTCCTATAATAATAGGCGAGGATTCTATTTTTGCTTTCGCCTGATAGGTCCAAAGCGCTTCGCCTGTTTTTGGATCCAAGGCATGCACCATCTTGTCCCGCCCACCAACAATGACCACTTTCTCAGTTACCGCTGCGGATGAATAGTAAGGGAATTTTCTTTTCGGGTGTTCATATTGCCAGACAATTTTTGATTTTTCTAAATCGATGCAATAAACCTGATTTCCAAAAGAGCCGAAATATGCCCGGTCATTGTGAATTGCAGGACTTGCAGCCACATAGGCTCCCAGGTCGACTTTTTGCACCTCTTTTCCCGAAGGGATATCGATGACCCGAAAGTAACTGTCGCAGCCGGTCACGAAAGCACGATTGTTCAAAATTGCCGGAGTGCCGTGAACGTATCCATCTGTTTCAAACTTCCAAACCAAGCTGCCGTCTTTTGCAGAAAGGCAGTAAAGGAAATTGTCATAGGCGCCAAAAAGCACTTTGTCCTGGTAAAAGTTAGCTGAAGAATTGATTTCAGCTTCGGCTTCAAATGTCCAGATTTTTTCACCGGTTTTTGCATTCAGAGCATAAAATTTGCCAAGTTCATCACCAAAGTAAACTGTGTCGTTATAAATAGATGGGGATGATTTTATCGGATCCGCGCCGTCCATCTTCCATTTCAGTCTTCCGGTAACAAAATCAACAGCATAGAAAGTACCGTCGAGCGTGCCAAAATAAACGCTCCCATTGTAAATTGCTGCAGTCGATTCAACGGCATCGCTTGCTTCGAATGTCCAGAGTATCTCCAGGTTTTCAGGTAGTTCACCTTCTTTCACCCCGGTAAGCTGGGGGTTGCCGCGAAACATGAGCCAGTTGTCGGTACCATTTGTTCCGTGATGAGTAACTGTTGTTACAACTAAAAATAGTAATAGTAGTAGCTGCATAATTTACAGTTATTGAGTTATTTGTTAATTGTTATTCTCATTTGTTTTGCACAGCTTTTTTTAAATAACCGATGTACCCGTTCAACAATTTCAAGCAGCTCTTAAATACTGCCTTCTGGTTTTTGAATTCTTCTTCGGTTATAAACCTTCATCAAAGGCGCAAACTAAGTGTGCTAAAGTCTCATTCAGCGAACCGCGCGCCTGACGGCAAAATTGGATATTCTCGTGATAAAGGTATCGCCCAAATCCTTCGGCAATGTTCGCTGCCACTGATCGTGATGAACAAAGTATCAGATCTATTAATCTATATTCCCACTTTTGGAAAACTCTTGGTTAACTTTGCAATCGATTTTCTGAGTTCACGCGCCGATTTCCAAACTTCCAAATCCTTAAATAAAGTCATCCACCCTACCCATTAACTCAACAACTAAATCAAAAAGCCTGTCGATACAACTCCAACAATTCTGTTTCACCAACCGGCCTGGGATTAAACTTTCCCGTCCATTGCTCAGCTGCTTCCTCAGCTAATTCGGGCAATTCGGTTTCACTGATGTGGCAATCGCGAAGCCGCACTGGAAGATGATCCATTTCAAATAGTTCTGTTATCCTGGCCGCAAGACCTTCCGCACCAGATTTCAATCCGGCGGTTTCGGCTAATTCATCATAAAAGCCGTTCACTGTTTCTGCGTTAAATCTGATTACATGCGGCAGCATCAAACCAACAGCAGCACCGTGAGTCATATCAAAGTGAGCCGTCAAGGGATTGGCACAAGCATGTGCCGCGCCGAGCATTGAGTTTTCAATGGCATTGCCGGCTAAATGAGCGCCGAGAAGCATTTTTCCAGCCGCCGCCAAGTTTTGGCGATCTGAGATGAAGGCTCGATAATTTTCAGAGAGCAACTTCAAGGCTTGCTTGGAAAACATCTGAGAAAATGCATTCCGTTTCATCGACACAAAGCTTTCAATCGCATGGGAAATCGCATCAATTCCTGTAACCGCAGCAACATTTCGGGGGACTGTCTGCAATAAATTCGGATCCAGTATCACAGTCCTGAAACGCGCCTTAATATCTCCGCAAGCCATTTTTTGGTGTGTGTCCTCTTTAGCAATCAAAGCAAAAGATTGTGCCTCGCTGCCCGTACCGGCTGTTGTTGGAATACCAATCGCAGGCAGCATCGGCTTCTTCGCTTTGCCGAACCCCCAGTAGTCTTCCATCTTACCGCCATTAGTCAGTAAAAAATTGATCCCTTTGGCGCAATCCAAGGAGCTGCCACCGCCAAGCCCGATGATGATATCAATTGGGCCATTTTCTTGAGCAAACTGAACGCCGCTTTCAACCTGTCCGGTAGTCGGGTTTTCTATAACGCCCTGAAAGACGGCGGAATCAATCAACGATTTATTGAGGGCTGTAAGAGCTTTAGCGACAGATCCGGTTTTAGCGAGCCCCGGATCGGTGACCAGTAAAGCTTTTTTGGCGCCAAGCTCTTTCGCCAATTCGCCGAGCTGGTCAATAGCATTCTCGCCAAAGATTACCCTGGTAGTTGGATTGTAATCGAAATCCTGCATTATTCAGATACTAAAAAGTTTTTGTTGTTGCTGCCTTAGTGATTTGTTCATCAATTTTTTTCAACATTTTGCCGGCGTTGGTATTATCAGGATTCAATTCCAACGATTTCCTGTAGTTTTTTATTGCCAGTCCAAAATCACCGTCAGCCATATATCCTTCGCCAAGACTGTCATAGGGATTAGATGACTCTGGGAAGGCTTCAACATTCAGCTTGAAAACTTGAATTGTTTCGTGAATTCTCTCTTTTTGAAGCAGATGATATCCTAGAGAATTTAATTGCGATTCAGAAAAATCATATTTGTCAAAATGCTGCTTTCTTAAGATACGGTATTGTATGACCGCTGTATCTACGCCTTCATTTTCGATAATTTTGTACATCGTCACCTGAATTTGTTTTTTGGGCAATTCAAAATCCTGACCGAGCAAAATATTTCCAAGGCCTTTCTGAATTCCCAAAAGAGCAGTGGCGTTTCCCTGATTGGTGAGAAAAGCGATGGTGTTCTGCTTCTTCAAATGGCGCTCAATATACGTTCTAAACCCACTCAGTCTTCCGGTATGTGCCACTGTTTTTCCGGTTTCATCTTCACTTATACTCCAACCGTAGCCATAATTCGAAGTGCTATCATTTTTTAAAATAAACGGTTGATATGCTTCTGCGAGTGTCGAGGCTTTCACAAGTTTCTCTGTATAGAGAGCCCTGTCCCACTTGAATAAGTCCTCTATGTTTGAATAGATGCCTCCTGCACCACTGGTCAAAAGCTCGTAATCCGATTTTTCACCATACATATTAAACCCAACCGCGCGCTCCCTTATTTTTGGTTTGGATTCATCATAAACCAAAGAATGGTTCATTTGTAACGGTTCAAAAATATTTTCCTTCATGAATTTATGGAAAGGTTGCCTGGATGCTGTCGCCACAATCATAGCTAACAAAACATACCCACCATTGCTATAGGAATATTTTTCGCCAGGGGAAAAATCGAGGGTATCTTGTTTGACTAAAATCTCAAGAACTTCCCTATTAGTCAGATCCGCTTTGTAAGTGCCCAATCGATAATGATTCGCAATGCCAGAAGTGTGAGTCATTAAATGATGAATTGTCACTTGACTTGCATAAGACGGAAATTGCGGAAAAAATTTTGAAAGCTTATCTTCATAATTAAGCTTTCCGCGCTCTTTGAGAATCATGATGGCCATCGCTGTAAATTGCTTGGAAACTGAGGCGAGATAAAAGGGTGAGGTAACCTGCAATTCTCTCTTTGTTTCAAAGTCTGCAAAACCAAAGGCGTTTATATAAATAAGCGTGCCGTTTTCAGCAACCAGAACAGTTCCGTTAAATAAGCCATTGCTATGGCAATATTTCATGAATTCATCGATCTTTTCTGCCTTGCCACTCGCAAAAACGACCTGAGATAAAAATAAGAGGGAAAAAATCAAACAGAAGCTTAAGCGGAATTTCTTAAAATCAAATTTCATTTACAAATTTTCTCCCATTGGTTAGGAAGTGACCGGATTGAAAGGCTCGCTGTTTATACAAATGCTCAAATAAATTGCCTTCATGCGGTTGATCCCAACTCACCTTGCTCGTTGGAATCGGACCTAAATTTAGCCGATCGACATTTGGCGCAGCCAGGATCCGTTGAATAAATTTCTTATCTTCCGTTAGTGCTGTGAGAACCAGAGTCTGTCCCATTTTTTTTAAAATTTCATTTTGAGGAATTTCTATAACGCTGGCAAAAGGAAACAAAAGCTCGGTATTTGCCAGCGGATGTTCCGGCCTTTCACACCAAATGATGGTCGGTAACAGAAAGGTGCATCCATCGACTGCAACGACTCGATCACAATCGCGATACTTAGCAGTTAAATCTTCAGCCCCGCCTTCGCTAAGTCCGCTTTCAATCAATTTTGAGATACTTTCGGCCACAGCCGGATTTACAAAAGCAGCCAGCTGCGCCTCGGGATCATCCATCGGTTTTGCTTGAATTTTGGCAAGTCTTTTTGCCAGCGCTTCGGCAATCTCGCGGGCATGAGATGGGGCCCAAACGCCGGAGGCATTGAGGCAAGATCTACCGCTATTGATCAAAATAGAATCTACGAGCGTATCCAGGTATTGTTGCCAGTTTTCAGCCTGATCTTCACCGAATAGAACCTTGCTCCATCCGGGTCCGTGAATTTGAACACGAGGGTCCTTTTCCCAGGCCTGCACAGTTGATGCACCCCCGAAAAACATCGAACGCCCGCTGCGGAGAAGAATCTCCTTTGCACCCGAATAATCGGTCGGATAAAAACTAAACGCTTCCGGTGGACACCCAGCGGCAATAAATGCCTGAATCACCCGGTAGGGTGTCCAGGGCTCTTGAGTCCCCGGTTTGAGGACCAGCGGGACTTTTAATGGAATGCTGGGCAGCCAAAGAGAGTGCACACCCGGCGAGTTGTTGGGTAGAATGGCTCCTAAAGAGTTGGTGGTACATAAATAACTAAGTGAGCTGCCATTTTCACTGCCCCACCCTTGATCGAGGATAGAAAGGTCGAGCCCGCGAGTCAATCCGCTTAAAACTGTTTCCATTTCGTCGAGAACAAAGCTTATTTTGTCCATATTCTTGCGGCACAGCACTTCCGGCATACCCGTCGTTGAAGAAAGAATCCGGATATAGTCTTCCGGTGATTGGGTTGCGCCGTTAATCGGTAGTTCTTCCTTCATGAATAAGGCTGCGGCATTATTGCACATCGTCAGCAATTCATGCACCGGCAAGTCATTTAAAGTCTGCTTATTCTTTTCAGCTTGAGAAAAATCTTTGCGAATCAGTCCGCTATTTGCCTGACTCAGTTCAGCGATCTTCTCACCTGTTTTAAAATTGGTAACGTCGAGAACGGATAGACTTTTGTAAGGTTGCCCCGCGCGCAGGATTGGAAAGTGTAGCATTAATAAACCCCCACTACAACAGACTTCTGCAGCGAAGACAATAGCCGCAAATTCGCCACCCCGTCCCAGGGAAAAGGCTCGATGGGTTCGGCGCGCTCCCCTTCATCCCGTTCCAAAAATCGCGGCATAAAAAATTCTTTGGTCAGAGTCGTCAACATGACCCGGCCCGTTTCACCATAATCGACTGATTCTTCTGTGTTTTTTGGATTGACCAGCTCAAAAACCGCGCGCGGGGCTGGTGGATAATAAATAATTGCATAATTATCAGCCGGGTCGAACGGCTTGTTGACAGCCAATCCCATCAGAGTATTTCCGTAGGTCGGCACGAAATCGATTCCCGGCACCAGCTCTTCACGGGCAAACCGATTAAATTGCGCATTCATCTCTGTGCCGCCGCAGAAGATGCCTTTTATTCCCGTTTTCGTTAGATTGATTTTTTCGCAAAGGGCCTCAAGTAGCTTGGGGGTGGTGAATAAGCAGTGAATGTTCTCGTGAACTCTGAGAATGTTCAGGGCCTGTCCGACGACATGATCTGTGTACAATTCCAATTCCTCGTGAGCCCCGCGTTTGATGAGTTTGTTCACCCACCTCGGATCCAAATCAACGAAAAACACCATTCCGCCGCGGTGCTGCGCCAAATGCTCAATCGCCAAGCGTAACCGACGCGGACCGGTTGGCCCGAGCATCAGCCAGTCGGCGCCTTTTGGAAAACCATCGTCCGAAAGTGTCTCGCTGAACATTTCGTAATCGGTTTGGAAGTCGCGAATATTCACCCGCGTCTTTGGAACACCGGTCGAGCCGCCGATTTCAAAAACATAAATCGGCTCATTTAACAAAGGCTTCGGCACCCATTTACGCACCGGGCCGCCACGCAGCCAGGTATCCTCAAAATGGCCGAGAATTTTTAAATCTGCGTAGCCGCCGATTTCTTTTCGTGGATCGAAGTCGAGTTTGCTGGCATAATCCAGCCAGAACTCGCTGCCGGTCTCCGGGTTGAAATGCCACTCGACCATCTCTCTTACGTGCGAATCAAGTTCTTCTCGCGCTTGTTTTATTTTTTGAGACAGTGAATCTCTCATAATTTCCAGGCGTTCTTTTTATTTAGAGGATTATGGCGTATTTTGGATCAATGATTACCTTGAACAAAATATTTTTCTTCTTCATCTGAAACGCGATTTGACCAAGAGCCGGCTTCTTTTTTCTTTTCGAGGCTTCAACCAATCGCCACCATTTATTTTCTACCTCATAATGTAGCAAAACTATTTCTTGAAACTGTTTTTCAGACATTTGTTCAGTTTCTTTCAGGCCAATCGCTCGAATCTGCTATTTGTGCTCTAAGCTTGAAGTCAATTTTATTTCTTTTATAAACAATCCGCCAGACCAACTTGGAAAGCTGCCTAGCTTTTTGACAAACTTAAGCTTCATGCAACCTCGATTTTTATTACCAAGCTTTGTCTATTCAGCCATATTTCTCTCTTTTGATCCATTAATATTTCATAAGGGAAAATAGAAAAGGATATCTTTTTAGGCTGATGCCGTGAATATTGACGACCGCGCGGAAAGATGTCAGTCGTTTTAGCTTCATCACTTTTTTAAAAAATTGCCGACGATTCATTTAATCGCTCGCTAATTTTTTCTGCAGCCGTTCAAAGTTGTTCATATAAACTTGCAGATTTGGGTGTGATGTTTCCAGCGCTTTTTTATAAGAAATTTCATAATTCTTTGCCGCCAATATAAATTGCCTATTTGCATCATAGCCGTCACCCAGGCTGTCATATGCATTTACAGACTCTGGGTAGACTTTCACGTTTCGCTTAAAAACCGTAATCGCTTCTGCCATTTTCTTTGCACCTAAAAGTCGATAACCAAGCCTGTTCACCGATCCTTCCGGTGTGATAATTTGATATCCGAATTTCTTGGATAATTTTTCGAAATGCGCATCAAGATCATCGAGGCTAGCGGTTCTTACTATCTCAATGGGTAACCTCCAATCCATGTAAAGCTTCTCAAGTGCATTATAAGTCGTACGGTGCGGAATCGAACCATGGGTTTCGTCTTCCATGTGATCATATTGCCATTCCAGCCCCACTGGCGCATGTTTCTTTAGAACTTGAACAAACGCTTGCGCTGCCGGAAGCATATCTCCACCTTCATTCCCCAAAGTGACAAAAAGAAAATTTTTCAGCCCTGAATTACTTTGAAGGAAAGGTTTTGCATCATCGATAAGTCGCTGGGTGTCCCACCAGAGACTTGGGCTGCTGGCCACATAAGCATCAAAGAAATCGGGATGGGTCAGAAGTGTGTTGATTGCAAACAACCCACCGAAAGAGTGACCGACGAGAAGTTTGTATGGCTGCGTTCGGTAGTTATTCTCAACATGAGGCATGAGTTCCCTGGTGATGAATTTGAGAAAATCATCCGCACCGCCGGCGTTCCGGAGTCGGCTGGAAGTGTCACTGGTTGCCGGGGTTAAATCACGCGTGCGTTGGGTATTGGGAATGGCAACCACAATCATTTGCGGCATATTTCCAACCGAAGACAGAAACTGAATAATTCCAGTTGTATGATGGAAATGTGCGTTGCCATCCAACAAGTACATAACCGGATATTTTGCACTGGATTGATCATATCCGGCCGGTTTTGAAATCAGGATTTGCCGATCTTCATTCAGGATGTCTGATTTAAAAGTGATAGTTTCGCCGATGACAAATGGTTTTGAATCATGGGTTCCGGCTAAAAGTCCTGTAGGTAAAATAAAAAAAATAATGAATACAACTAATTTTCGCATGGACTCTCCTTAAATTACACTTAAACCATAGTTAATTTTTGTGCGCTCCCGACAAAGCTGTCACTGCCCCTAAGGCAATATAGACCGTGCCGGCAAAATAGCGCTGTGCACACAAAAAACGTAAATTACTTCTAAGCCACTTTCCTAACGATCCGGCCAAAAGGGCGTAGAGTCCGTCACTGAACAGCCCCATGACAACAAATGCAGCGCCCAGAAATAAAATCTGAGCGCTCACAGCTCCTTTTGCAGGGTCGACAAATTGCGGTAAAAATGCAAAAAAGAATAGAGCCGTCTTTGGATTTAAAACGTTAACAATTACCCCTGATAGAAAATTTGTAATAACTTTTTGGGCTCTACCTTTTGAATTGACGGCAGTTCCTGTTTCACCAATAGCTTGCGGACCCGAGATAGATCAAATAGGCAGCTCCCATATATTTCGCAAAATTAAAGAGCAGGGCAGAGGAAATCAACAGCGCCGAAATCCAAAATGCTGCAGCGGCCACATGAAAGAGTGTGCCAACAGCAATTCCTAACGTCGAGACAATTCCAGCGACGCGACCCTGATCAATGCTGCGCGTGACGATATACAGAACTGCCGGACCCGGTGTGAGCAGAAGCACCGAAGCAGCAACAAAAATAGTGAATGTGGACAACTCTGGCATTAGAATTCCGGTTTACTAAGCTCTTGAACAAATATTTATCTGTACTAAACCTGCAAGATTGTGTTTTTTTAGCAAAATTTTCATGGAGCCTTGGTTATGCA
>SMVB01333971.1_pt1 | contig 10422 bp, 10 predicted proteins | sample 2456461 | NCBI WGS metagenome assembly SMVB01 (sample SAMN11095934, study PRJNA526329) | marine sediment metagenome | biome: Marine sediment; feature: Surficial sediment; material: Deep marine sediment; isolation source: Hadal surficial sediment | place: Pacific Ocean | collected 2014-05 | depth...
AGTCTCGCTTTTTGAGTTATGCAAAGACGTCAAATCGGCCATGGATCCGTCGGCCCAAAGCCGCGACATCACCCTTAAATTTCATGTCGCTCCAAACCTGCCTGCGGTCTGCGCGGATACCGAGCAGCTCATGCAGGCCTTGTGCAACGTGCTTAGCAACGCCATTAAATTCGGGAATAGAGGAAGCATGGTTCGCCTTATCGCACGGGTGGTACGCAGCACTGGCAGTTCAACAAAACCCGGTATTGCCATTTCCATCAGCGATGAGGGTGAAGGCATTTCGCCCAAAAATCAGGCCCGTTTGACCGAACGTTTCTTCCAGGTTGATAGCGCGGGCGCTAAAACCGCCGGCGGCACCGGGCTGGGTCTGACCATCGTCAAGCAAATCGTCATCCGCCACCGCGGCACCCTGAATATCGAAAGCACCTTCGGCAAAGGCACCACGGTCACCATTACCCTGCCCCAGGCCTGATAACCGCGGCTTATTCCCGTGCAGGCAGAATGACTGTCCAAACCTGGCTCAGGATTACCGTTCCATCCCGGGTCATGGTTTCCACAGAAAGAAGGAAAAACCCCATCGGCTTGGATTTCGACCGCCACGCCTTGGTAATTTCTGCTTTAGCCGACAGCCTGTCACCCGGCCTCAGGGGCGCAATGAATTTCAAATTCTGAACCTCAAGGCCGATAATCGGGCGGTCGCCAAAGGGTTTGGCCTGGGCCATCAGTTTCATGGTCAGCGCCGCGGTATGCCAGCCACTGCCGACCAATCCCCCAAAAATGCTCGCCTTCCCCGCTGCTTCATCCAGGTGTATGGGCTGCGGGTCGTACTCGGCGGCAAACGTCTTGATCATCTCAAGGGTCACTTCAATCTCACCGGAGGAGAACTCATCCCCGGTCTTGAAGTCTTCAAAATAGGGTTCTGCATTCATTTTTAATCTACGCTTCCTTTCGCTTTCACTCTTTACGGGAAATCAGCCTTAAAGGGTAGATTCTAGTCGTTTTCACCGGCTATTCGCCGGGTGTTGGCGGCTGGCAGACTTCTTCGGGCTGGGTTAGCGGCCCCGGCGGCCCTTGTGCCGCAACCCCGGCGATAAAATCAAGAATATCACCCCAGACTTCGGCGCGGTCACAGCCGCGTAGCAATAAATGATAGCCGTTTTCATACAATCTCGATGATGTTTGATGTGCGGGAAGTTTTTTCAACAGCCGCCGGAACATTTTATCCGGCACCATGTCGTCTTTTTCACCATAGACCTGGAGCGTTGGGATTTTGATGTCCGGTGCGGCTTTCATGCCGTGCTTCATCATCCGCGTCAGGCCAACGATGGCATCAATCCGGGTTTTTTTGATCACCAGGGGGTCATTCGACATGGCAATCAGGGCGTCGATATTATCCGATGGCTCACGTTTCAGGGTTCTGCCGGAAAATTTCTTGCCGGGCATAAGCCGCGCGGTCAGCCACAGCACCGGTTTGTAAATAATATTCAGCGGCCGCCAGCCCCACACCGCCGGGGCCACCAGGATCAGACCATCGGCGGCATTTTCGTCCCCGCCCAGGGTATAAAGCGCCACCGCCCCGCCCATGCTCTCGCCCATCACAAACAGCGGCAAATCGGGATATTTGGCGCGAACCAGCGCTATCATGGTCTCTAGGTCAATGGCCAAGGCCTCTTTTTTGGCCCAAAAGCCCGCTTTTTCATCCTCGCCGAAGCCGCGCTGGTCGTAGGCCAAAACCACAACCCCTTGCCCCGCCAGCCAGGCGCCGGGATCGGCAAAGGCGTTGCGGTAATCGTTAAACCCGTGAACCGCAATCACCACCGCCCAGGGTGCCGGGCCTGGCGCCCAGGTGGAAAGCGCCAGACGTTTGCCATCGACCGCGACAAAAACATCCTCCAGTAACATCGGCTGCAAGCGATCAGGGCCTAATTCCTGGTGTTTGAACGCGCATCCAGCCCCAAAAAACACATAAAGAAACAATAACAACCATTTGATTTTATTGTTGTTATTCATGTTTTAATAATTTCTTTGACGCGCTGTTGCAGGGCCGGGATAACCTCGGCCTCAAACCATGGATTTCGTTTCAGCCAGAAGATATTGCGCGGGCTCGGGTGCGGCATCGGAATGATTTTAGGATAGAATTCCTGCCAAATTTTGACGGTCTCGGTCAGGTTTTTTTGACGGCGCCCGCCGAGATGATAAACGTGGGCATATTGGCCGATGACGAGGGTAAGTTCAAATTTCGGTAACGCCTTGAATAAACGGTCGTGCCAGGTGGCGCGGCATTCGGGCCGTGGCGGCAGGTCGCCGCCTTTGGCCGCGGTGCCGGGATAGCAAAAGCCCATCGGGATGATGCTGACTTTGCTTTTGTCGTAAAAAACCTCACTATCAATCCCCATCCACCTCCGTAGCCGGTCTCCGGACGGGTCGTTAAAGGGAATCCCTGAATTGTGGACGCGAACCCCCGGGGCCTGGCCGGCGATCAGGATTTTAGCCGTTTTCGAAGCACTCAAGACCGGCCGCGGCCCCAGCGGCAGGTCACCGCACACCTGGCAGGCGGCAATTTCTTTTAACAGCGGTTGAAGCGGCTCTGCCATATCACGTTTCTGTTCACAATTTTGTTCTCGGTAAAAAAACCATCGCTTTTGGTTGCGTCCCACTCTAAAGACGTTATCCTTAGGCGGAAAGCCAAAAATTAATGCCTGTAACCACCAAACGAGGCCCCGGTGACCCTGAAAGCTGTAACCGCACCCCGTGATAAAACCCCGCTCAGCGCACCCGATGCCCTGGCACGGCTCAGGGACGTGCGCGCCCGCACCGAAGCGCTGGCCGCGCCCCTAAGCGCCGAAGACATGGTGGTCCAATCGATGCCCGATGTCAGCCCGACTAAATGGCATCTGGGGCACACCACCTGGTTTTTCGAGACCTTCCTATTGAAGGCGTTCGATAAAACTTACAGCGAATTCGACCCCGCCTTTTGCTACCTGTTTAATTCCTATTACGATGCCGTTGGCGAGCGCCACCCACGCCCCAAACGCGGGCTTTTGACCCGCCCCGCCCTTGATCGGGTTATGGCCTACCGGGCAGAGGTATCTGACGCCATCGCGGGGCTTCTGAAGGCAGCCGAGGGCGGCAAGGACTGGGCCGACATCACCCGGCTGCTGAGTTTGGGGTGTCATCACGAGGAACAGCACCAGGAACTGCTGCTCGCCGACATCAAACACGTCCTCTATCAAAACCCTTTAAGACCCGCCTATGCCCAAAAACCCGCAGACCCGGTGCGCAAGACGCAAAAACTGTCCTGGATGGCCTACCCCGAGGGGGTGCGCGAGATCGGCCACGGTGGCCGCGGTTTCGCCTTTGACAGTGAAGGCCCGCGCCACAAGGTGTACGTGGGTGCATTTCAGCTGGCTTCGCGCCCGGTCAGCAACAGCGAATACCTGGAGTTTATCGAGGACGGCGGCTACCGGCGCCCTGAATTTTGGCTTTCGGACGCCTGGGCGCATATCTGTGACGAGGGCAAATGCCAGCCGCTTTACTGGGAAAAGCGCGACGGCGAATGGCGCGAATTCCTCATGCAGGGGGAACACCCCCTGAACCCCGGTGCGCCGGTTTGTCACCTCAGTTATTACGAGGCCGATGCCTACGCCCGCTGGGCCGGCGCGCGCCTGCCCACCGAGGCCGAGCTTGAGGTCATGGCGGTTGCCACCAAAGCCACCGCTGGCGAGGTCTGGGAGTGGACCTCTTCGGCTTATTCCCCCTACCCCGGTTTCAAACCCGCCGCGGGCGCGGTTGGCGAATACAACGGCAAGTTTATGGTCGGCCAGATGGTCTTGCGCAGCGGCAGCGGTGCGACCCCGCCGGGCCATTGGCGGCCAACCTATCGTAATTTCTTTTACCCGCCCTCGGCGTGGCAGTTCACCGGGCTTAGACTGGCGCGGGAGCCATGATCAAACCCCCCGGAAGATTTACTTTTATCGACCTCAAACCCTCTTCCGGCTCGTTCCTTGACGCGGTGGTGGCGGGCCTGTCAGCGCCCCGCAAGACCCTGCCGGCCAAGTTCTTTTATGACGAGCGCGGCTCCAAGCTTTTTGAAGAAATTACCAATCTCCCGGAATATTACCAGACCCGGACCGAAATGGCGCTTCTGGCCGACATTGCCCCGGCGCTGAAAAAAATGATCCCGAGAGGGTCGAAACTGATTGAATTCGGCTCCGGCTCGACCGAAAAAGTCCGTATTTTGATCGATAAGGTTGAGCAATTTAACACCTATGTCCCGATTGATATTTCGCGTGATTACCTGAAGATGGAAGCCAAAGATCTTGCCTCCGACCACCCGAACCTGAAAATCATTGCCATTTGCGCCGATTACACCAAGCCATTTCCGATGCCAGACGGGATTAGTGGCGGGAGCGATTGTACCGGCTTTTTCCCGGGCGGCACCATCGGCAACATGCTGCCCACCGAGGCCGCCGGGTTCTTGAGGCTTGCGGGATCGCTTCTGGGCCGCGGCGCCGGGTTTATCATTGGTGTTGACCTCAAGAAAGACCCGGCAATCCTGCACGCCGCCTATAACGATGCCAAGGGGGTGACAGCGGCGTTTAACATGAACGTCCTGCTTCGTATCAACGCCGAGCTTGGCGGTGATTTCGATCTGGCTAATTTTCGCCACCGCGCGCTCTATAACGCCCTCGAAAGCCGCATCGAGATGCACCTGGTAAGCCTGGCGGACCAGGTCGTCTCGGTCGGCGGCACCAGCTTTAATTTCCTCAAGGGCGAGACCATCCACACCGAGAATTCCTACAAGTACAATGTCGGCGAATTCCAGGCGCTGGCGAAGTCTGCCGGAATGGAACCGGTGAACGCCTGGTGGGACGACGACTGGCTTTTCAGCGTTCATTTTCTTCAAGTTTCCTAAAACCGGATTTTATGATAAAAGCTTAAGGTCCTTTGAGGTTGCTTATGGAAATTCGGAACTATAGTTTTATTTTGCTGGTGGCGCTTCTCGCTTTTTTTCCCAAGCCCAAGGCCTTGGCCAGCCATATCCCTGAGGATCTTTTTCAGGAGGTTTACCGGGAACTTATGTATCCATCCTGTCAATATTCCAACCGGGAAGAGGGAACCTCCCTCGATTGTGACAACCCCGACCCGGCGGTGTTTGCGTGTTGGAAGGAAAAGCTTCATTGGGACTACACCGAGGAAGGAATTCTGGAATTCCTCGGGGAAATCAGGGAAAGCAATCAAAAGTACGAATATTTTAATGCCCCATTTTATAATGAAATCTTTTCAAACCGGAACTGGGACAATATTTTAAAATACACGGATTATTGTTAAGGGTTTAGTTAGCCCTTCTGGCAGGCATAGTTCAGCGGCAGCCGGGTGGTGTATTTGAGGCGTTCCATCGCAAACGAAGACGACACATCGGTCATGTCCACCCGCCGGATCAGGCGTTTGTAAAAATCATCATAGGCGGCGATGTCGGGCACCACCACGCGCATCAGGTAATCGATCTCACCCGACATCCGGTAAAATTCAACCACCTCGGTAAACCCCTCGATCGTTTGCGTAAACCCCTCGAGCCAGTCGTGGCTGTGATCGCCGGATTTGATGGCGACAAAAACATCGACCCCGACGTTAAGCTTGTTCCGGTCCAAAAGCGTCACCCGCTTGGTAATTACCCCGTCCTTCTCGAGCTTCTGGATGCGCCGCCAGCACGGCGTTGTCGATAAACCCACCCTTTCCGCGAGCTCAACCGTGGACAGTGAAGCGTCCTGCTGCAACAGGGTTAAAATTTTACAATCCATGGCGTCAATCGACATTTCTTTCTCCAATTTTACAATAATAGGGTATAATTTTCTATTATACTACCATTTTTGAGATAAATTTGAAACCATTTTTTCCTTAATTTTGATATACTTTCCATTAATGCAACACGTGTGAGGGGTCATACAACAATGAACACGACAAAAAGCGAAGCACTGGCAAACGTACCTGCTAAATCCCATCTTGGAGAAGCCGGTGAGGGCTATTTTGAGCACATGGGCCACGCCTTTTCGTTCTCAAGGCGGATGGTTGGGGCCGGGTTTGGCTGTTTTTTACACGGTATTTTTCCAAACTACTTTTGCAAAACCGGCAGCTCGTGCATTGAAGTACTCCACGATGAGATGGTTATAAAACGCGCCAACCTCAAAACCCTGAAAAACTAGGACACTCTTTCAGGACCACGAGGCCTTGCGGCAGATAAAGCCCCCTTCCCCCGGGGCTTTTTTTATACCTTTTCACCCTTCCCTTGTTTCCCCGCGCTTTACCGGGCCTAAAAACTTCTCTAAGGTTTTCAAAATGAATTTTAGGGGGCCTTATGACTTTTGAACAAATTGCCCTGTTCGCGCTTCTTGGCGCGGTGATGTACTTTTTCATCTCCGGAAAAGTGCGCTATGACGTGGTCGCGCTGGGCGCGCTGATTATTTCTGTCCTGATCGGGGTGGTCGAAGCCAAGGCGGCGTTCATGGGGTTTGCTAGTTCGGCGGTGATTACCGTCGCCGCGGTGCTGATTATCAGCCGCGGGTTGACCAATTCCGGAGCGATTGAACGCATCGCTGGGATCCTGGTTCCCAAGGTGGATAGCCCAACCCTGCAAATGAGTTCCTTAAACCTGTTCACCGGGTCGCTGAGTGCGGTGATGAACAACGTTGGCGCGCTGGCGCTTCTGATGCCGGCGACGATCAACGCCGCGAAAAGGGTGGGAAAATCGCCGTCGCTGTTTTTGATGCCGCTGGCTTTCGCCTCGATCCTCGGCGGAATGGTCACATTGATCGGCACCCCGTCCAACATCATTATCGCCAATCTTCGCACCGATTACCTGGGCGCACCCTATACCATGTTTGATTTCTCGCCGGTCGGCGGGGTTGTCGCGCTGGCTGGTATCCTGTTCATCACGCTGATCGGCTGGCGCTTTTTGCCCAAGGAACGCCAGGCCGCCACCTCGGCCCAGGACCTGTTCCAGATTGAAGGCTATACCGCCGAAGTGCTGGCTCCCAAAACTTCGAAGGAAATCGGCACCTCGTTGTTTGATCTCGATTCCAAAGCCCAGGACTATGGCGTCCATATCGCCGGATTGATTCGCGGCAAGCGCCGCATCCTGAGCCTGCGTCCCACCCATAAACTCGAACCCCGCGACATTCTTTTGCTCGAAGCTGACCCGGTTGATCTGGACAAGTTCGCGCATGAGCTTGGCTTTGAAATCAAGGGTGATATCGCCAAGGACAAGGCGCTTTTTTCCTCAGAGGATGTTTTGCTGGTCGAAGCCGTGGTCTCGGCCGACAGCCGCCTGATTACCCGGCGCGTTGGCGACCTCAGGCTGTCCTCCCGCTACCACCTGAATTTGCTGGGCATTTCACGCCAGGGGACAACGCTGCGTAAAAGCCTGAAAAATATCATTGTCAGAACCGGTGATGTTTTTCTGTTGCAGGCTGAACGCGATACCTATGCGGTGACGCTTTCACGGCTGGGCCTGTTGCCCCTCGCCGAACGCGGCCTGCAACTGGGCAAACGCGACCAGGCCGTGGTCGCGGTCTCCCTGCTCGCCGGGGCGGTGTTGCTGGCGGTCTTCGGCGTCATCGACTTGACCATATCCCTGATGGCGGCGGCGCTGGGCATGGTGCTTGCCCGGATCGTTCCTGTTCATGATATTTATGAGGCGATTGACTGGCCGGTAATTGTGCTGGTCGGCGCCATGATTCCGATCGGCGGCGCACTGCAAACCGTTGGCGCCACCGACCTGATGGCGGGCTGGATCTTGACCCTGTCAGCGGGCTTGCCGCTCTATGCCGTCCTCGGGCTGGTGATGTTTGCCACCATGTCGCTGTCCGATGTCATGAACAATGTCGCCACCGCAGTGGTCATGGCCCCGGTGGGGATTGCCATTGCCCGGGGCCTGGAGGTCAACCCCGATTCCTTTTTAATGGCGGTCGCGGTCGGCGCATCGTGCGCATTCCTGACCCCGATCGGGCACAAGAACAACGCCCTGATCCTTGGCCCCGGGGGTTATAAGTTCGGCGATTACTGGCGTATGGGCCTGCCGCTGGAGATCCTGATACTGATTGTCGGGGTCCCAATGATCATGACGGTCTGGCCGCTTTAGGAGATTTTGTAATGTTGTAAAAGGAGTAAAGTTCTTTGATCTCAGTCACACGATTAAAGATGGCCTGGTCACCTACCAGGGACTCCCCCCCCCTTTTTAATTTGTAATTTCCCCAGCCGGGCTGATGCCGCCAAGAAGTATGCCAGCGGCGAGACCTCCGGTGCGGGCTTATATCTTCACACGCTGCTAATCCGCACCCGATCACAATTCCGGCCCCGGGACCAGGGGTTAGAAAAGTTACTTATGAGAGTATCTTACTTGTGTTATACTACTTTAAGTGTATTTCAGTGAACATATAAAACCTAAGGTTTTAGTGCTGGTTCTGGTGCCCTTGCTGGTGTGGGGGTTGCCGGGGGTTGGGGTGGGCTCCGATGATTGCAGGGAAATTTATGACGGCATCGGGAAACCGGCTCCGCGCACCCCTCACCCCGCAACCGAACTGTGCCGCATGGGCTATTTCCTGTCTTATAATCACACAACCAAAGTGGCCGACTGGGTCATGGAGCGCCTGACCGCGGCCGCGCTAAGCGGTCCGGCAAACCGCCGCCATTCCCGGTTTTCAACCGACCCGGAACTGGAAAATATACCGGCTCCGCGGCTCTCCGATTACCGGGGCAGCGGCTATGACCGCGGCCATATGGCGCCCGCCGGGGATATGAAATGGAGCCAGCAGGCTATGGACCAAAGCTTTTTTCTTGCCAACATCGCGCCCCAGGTCGGGGTTGGCTTTAACCGCAGGATTTGGAAAGCACTGGAAGAACGTGTCCGCGACCTTGTCCTCACCGAAGCTGACCTGGTGGTGATCACCGGCCCGGTTTTTTTTGATTATGAGCCCAGGATCGGTGCTGGCGTTGTTGTCCCCGATGCCTTTTTCAAGATTATATATGCCCCGGGAGATCAGCGTGCCTGGGCGTTTCTCATTCCCAACCAGAACTGGGGTGCGGCCGACCTTTCGCTTTTTGCCGTCTCGGTGCGCCATCTGGAGGATTTGACCGGGTTTGATTTTTTCAATGCGCTGGCCCCGGCCAATGAGGCCGCCCTTGAGGCAACCACGCGTCCGCTCTGGCCCTGATTAAAATAATTTGCCGGGGCCGCTTTCCTGTGCCAAAATTCAAAAAGCGTTAAAAACAACTATCAGGGGGCGGCTATGCAGAAATTCTTCATTCCTCTTTTTCTGGGTATTCTATTTTTCAGTTTAATCACCAGCGGCGACAACTTGAGCTTTGCGCAGGAGGCGTTTGACGCCGATGCCGCAACCGAGGCCTATCTAGCCAGCATTCCGGCGGAAGACCGGGCCAAATCGGACGCCTATTTCGAAGGCGGCTACTGGCTGACCTTATGGGGTACGCTGTACGCTATTGGCGCTGCATTCATTTTGCTGCATTTCGGCATTTCCCGGAAAATGCGCGACTGGGGCGAAAAAGTCACCCGCTTTAAATTTTTTCACCGGTTTGCCTATGCCGGCCAATACTTAATCGCCAGCTTTATCATCAGTTTTCCCCTTACCTGGTATGCGGGCCTTTTCCGCGAACAGCAATACGACCTGGCAACCCAGACCTTCGGCCCGTGGTTTTGGGAACAAATGATCGGCCTTGGTCTGAATGTCGCTATTCTCGGGTTGGCTCTCACGCTTTTGTATGCCGGGATTTCCTGGAAACCCAAAACCTGGTGGATTTGGAGCGGTGGCGGGGTTGCCGTATTCATTATGTTCCTCATTACCATCACACCGGTTTTCATTAGCCCGCTCTTTAACGACTATAAACCGCTTGAAGAGGGCGAGGTCAGGACTGAAATTCTCGCAATGGCACGCGCCAATATGGTGCCCGCCGAGGAAGTTTACTGGTTTGATGCCTCACGGCAGACCACCCGCATCAGCGCCAATGTTTCGGGGATGTTCGGCACCACCCGGATTTCACTCAACGACAACCTGTTGAATGGTGCAACATTGCCTGAGATTAAAGCGGTGATGGCCCATGAAATTGGTCATTATGTCACCAACCTGATTATCACCCTGGTGCTCCCTTTTAGTGTGATCATCATGGCCGGTTTTGGTTTCGTTCATGCCAACTTTAACAAAGTTAATGCAAAATTTGGCGCCCGCTGGGGGGTTAAAAATATCGCCGATCCGGCCGGGCTACCAATTTTATCAATCCTGCTCGCGGTCTTCTTTTTCGTCATGACACCGTTCCTGAATACCATTATCCGGGAAAATGAACGCCTGGCAGATGCCTATGGCTTGAATGCCGCCGGGGAACCTGACGGCTTTGCCACGATCGCCCTGAAGC
>SMVB01379040.1_pt1 | contig 10420 bp, 3 predicted proteins | sample 2456461 | NCBI WGS metagenome assembly SMVB01 (sample SAMN11095934, study PRJNA526329) | marine sediment metagenome | biome: Marine sediment; feature: Surficial sediment; material: Deep marine sediment; isolation source: Hadal surficial sediment | place: Pacific Ocean | collected 2014-05 | depth 0-1...
CCGACGCTCGAGAGGCCACCGACGAAGCGCCCGCTGAGGATGTTGCCGCGGTTCAGGAGACCACCGAAGAGGCGCCGGCCGAGGACGCTGCCGCGGTTCAGGAGACCACCGAAGAGGTGTCCTCGGAGGCTCAGGACGCCACCCAGGTCGAGGAAGCCGCGGCAGCCGAAGAGATCCAGGAAGTTGCCGAGGAGTCGGCGGGGACCGAAGAAGGAGCACCCGCCGCCGACCCCGTGTCCGACGAAGCTGCGGCCCAAGAAAAGAATAGCCAACAACACGAATAACGAGTGACGGCAGCCTGACGGAACGTCAGCAGCCGACGCAAAAAGACGGAGGAAGCCGTGGCAAAGGCGAAAGTTTCGACCGAGGATCTGATCGAGCACATTGAGGGTATGTCGGTCCTCGAACTGGCCAACCTGGTCAAGGAGCTCGAGGAAAAATTTGGTGTCAGCGCCCAGGCCATGGTCGCGCCCATGATGGTCGCGGGTGCCGGCGGTGGTGCCACTGAAGAAGAGGAAGAGCAGACCGACTTCGACGTCGTTCTGACCTCTTTCGGCGAGAAGAAGATCAACGTCATCAAGGTGGTCCGCGAGGTCACCAGCCTCGGTCTCAAGGAGGCCAAGGACCTCGTAGACAATCTGCCCAACCCTGTCAAAGAGGGGATCGACAAGGACGAGGCCGACGAGCTGGCCAAGAAATTTGAGGACGCCGGCGCCGAGGTCGAGGTCAAGTAGACAAGCTGCCTTGCAGACCCAGACACCACGTCAGCTTTCTCGGGTACCGCGCGGCGGCGCTCGAGGGACCAGAATGTCCCAGATTTTATCGATAGCGGATAGCCCCGCCAAGGAGTCTTGTACCCATGGCTGATACCTCACTGATGCCCCTGCGCGAGCGGGTGAGCTTCGGCAAGATCCCTGCTGCAATCGAGTTGCCGAACCTCATCGAGGTGCAGCGGAAGTCCTACGACCGCTTTCTGCAGATGAGGGTCCCCGCCGACCAGCGGGAGGAACTCGGCTTGCAGGAAGTCTTCCGCACCATCTTTCCGATCAGCGACTTCCGGGAGACCGCCACCCTCGAGTTCGTCGAGTATTCGATCGGCGAATGGGAGTGGCCGTTCGACGAAGAGGAGTGCCAGAGCCGCGGTATGACCTACGCGGTGGCGCTGCGGGTGACGATCCGCCTGGTCGTTTGGGACAAGGATCCCGAAACCGGCGCCAAGACGATCCGCGACATCAAGGAGCAAGAGGTCTACCTCGGTGACATCCCCCTGATGACGGCGCGCGGCACGTTCATCATCAACGGCACCGAACGCGTCATCGTGTCGCAGTTGCACCGCTCGCCGGGAATCTTCTTTCATCCCGGCAGCGGCCGTACGCTCTTTATCGCCCAGGTGATTCCGTATCGTGGCTCGTGGGTCGAGTTCGAGCTCGACAGCCGCGATCTCGTGCAGGTTCGCATCGACCGGCGCCGCAAGTTCCCCGCCACGGTCTTTCTGAAGGCGCTCGGCCTGGAGACCTCCGAGGACGTTTTGCGCGCCTTCTACCGCCCGGTGGAGTTGAAGGTGAAGGGTGGGTTGAGCATTCCCCTCGAGGAGGGGCTCATCGGTCGCAGCTTCTCCAACGCGCTGGAGGGAATCAAGGGTAAGAATCGCGGCAAGGAGATCCTCGCCCCCGGAAGCAAGCTGACGCGCGGCTCGCTCCGGCGCCTCGGTGAAGGCGGCGTCACGAAGATCGATCTGGAGGTCGCCGACCTCGAGGGCGCCTACACGTTGCACGATATCGCCGACCCCGAGAGCGGCGAGGTGATTGTCGAGGCGAACGAAGAAATCACCCCCAGTGTGGTCGATCGTTTCGCCGAGGCGAAGGCCACCAAGGTGGAGATTTTCTTCCCGGAGGCCAACCCCGGCGGCATCGTGATCAGCAGCACGCTGCGCAAGGACAACGTCTCGAGCCGCAAGGAGGCGTTGGTCGAGATCTACCGCAAGATGCGCCCCGGCGATCCGCCGACGGCGGAGAGCTCGCGCAATCTGTTTTCCAATATGTTCCAGAATTCACAGCGCTACGACTTCTCGCGGGTCGGTCGGCTGAAGTTCAACCTCAAGCTCGATGGCGACAAGGATCTCGACGACCGTCTGCTCGATGCCGACGACTTCGTCGACGTGGTGCGCTACCTGCTGTCGATCCCCGACGATCCGCGCAAGGTCGACGACATCGACCACCTGGGGAACCGCCGTGTGCGCTCCGTCGGTGAGCTGCTCGAGAACCAGTTTCGCATCGGCCTGGTTCGGATGGAGCGCGCCGTGCGCGAGAAGATGAGCGTCCATCAGGAGATCGAGACGGCGATGCCGCACGATCTGATCAACGCCAAGCCGATCATGGCGGCGGTGCGCGAATTCTTCGGTTCGTCGCAGCTGTCGCAGTTCATGGACCAGACCAACCCGCTCTCCGAAGTTACCCACAAGCGGCGGCTTTCGGCCCTCGGCCCCGGTGGTCTTTCGCGCGAGCGCGCCGGCTTCGAAGTGCGGGATGTGCACCGGACTCACTACGGTCGTATCTGCCCGATCGAGACACCGGAGGGCCCGAACATCGGTCTGATCTCGTCGCTGGCCTGTTACGCTCGCATCAACGAGTTCGGCTTCATCGAGAGCCCCTACAGCAAGGTCGTGGACGCCAAGGTCCAGAGCCACGTCGTGATCACGGCGAAGGGCAGCACCCAGCTCAAGGTCGGGGACGTGCTCATGCTCGACGCGGTCGAGAAGGAAAACGCCCGCGTCGCCAAGCTGAAGAAAACGCCGGCGCAGTACGTTGCCGAGCCCTTCTTCCTCTCGGCGATCCAGGAAGACCGCGCCGTTATCGCGCAGGCGAACGCGCCGATCGACAGGAAAACCGGCAAGTTCCTGCGCGAGCGGGTCACGGCAAGAGTCGGCGGCGATTTCAAGCTGGTGTCGGTTGAAGAGGTCGACTACATCGACGTGTCGCCGAAGCAGGTCGTTTCGGTGGCCGCGTCGCTGATCCCGTTTCTGGAAAACGACGACGCCAACCGCGCCCTGATGGGATCGAACATGCAGCGCCAGGCGGTTCCGCTATACAAGCCGGAGGCCCCCTTGGTAGGTACGGGGATGGAATTCGTCACCGCGCGCGACTCCGGCGCCGTAGTGATCTGTAGGCGGAGCGGCGTCATTGACTCCGTTGATTCCGAGCGCATCATCGTGCGCGCCGACAAGAGCAACGCAGAGGACGGCGACGCCGATATTTACCGCCTGGTCAAGTTCAAGCGCTCGAACCAAAACACATGCATCAACCAGAAGCCGCTTGTCCTCGAGGGCGATAAGGTCGCCGTCGGCCAGGTTCTCGCCGACGGACCTGCGACCGACAAGGGCGAGTTGGCCCTCGGCCGTAACGTGCTGGTGGCCTTCATGCCGTGGCGTGGCTACAACTTCGAGGATGCCATCCTGGTGTCCGAGGGCCTGGTGAAGAACGACGCGTTCACCTCGATCCACATCGAGGAGCTTTCCATCGAGGCGCGCGACACCAAGCTCGGCCCCGAGGAGATCACTCGCGACATTCCGAACGTCTCCGAGGAAGCGCTCAAGGACCTCGATGACAGCGGCGTCATTCGCATCGGTGCCGAAGTGATTCCCAGCAACATCCTTGTCGGCAAGGTCGCGCCCAAGGGCGAGACCCAGTTGACGCCCGAAGAGAAGCTGCTGCGCGCGATCTTCGGCGAGAAGGCCGGCGACGTGAAGGACGCCTCGCTGACCTGCCCGCCCGGCATCGAGGGTACGGTGGTCGACGTCAAGATCTTTACCCGCAAGGGCATCGACAAGGACCATCGTGCGATCGAGATCGAGGAAGCCGCGATCAAGGTAATGGAGCGCGACCTCGGCGATGAGATCCGCATCATCCGCCGTGGTCTGGCGGCCCTGGTCGCCAAGGCGGCGGTCGGCAAGAAGCTGGCGGCAGACCTGAAGGATGACGACAACGAGAAGCTGGCGGGCTCAGGCGACAGCCTGACCAAAGAGCTGCTGGAGTCGCTCCCGGTGGGCGTCTTTAGGCAGATTCGCCTGGCGAAGAACAACAGGAAGGCCGAGAAGGACATCCACGCCCTGGTCGCCGCAGCTGACGAGCGCGTCGAGGCGCTGCGCGCCAACGTCGAGGAGCGTAAGGAAGCCCGCCGTGGAGGTGACGAGCTGCCGCCCGGCGTTATCAAGAGCGTCAAGGTGTACATCGCCATGAAGCGCAAGCTGCAGGCGGGCGACAAGATGGCGGGGCGTCACGGCAACAAGGGCGTCATCTCCGAGATCATGCCCGAAGAGGACATGCCATACCTGCCCGACGGCACGCCCGTCGAGATCGTATTGAATCCGCTCGGTGTCCCGTCGCGGATGAACGTCGGCCAGGTTCTCGAGACTCACCTCGGATGGGCCGCCCACGCACTCGGAATGCACTTCGCGACGCCGGTCTTCGACGGGGCTTCCGAGGCCGAGATCAAGGATTGCCTGCGCGAGGCGGGGCTACCGGAGCACGGCAAGACGATTCTGTACGACGGCATGACCGGCCTGCCATTCGAACAGGAAATCACCGTCGGTTACCTGTACATGCTCAAGCTCGCCCACCTGGTGGACGACAAGATCCACGCCCGCTCGATCGGCCCGTACTCGCTGATCACCCAGCAACCGTTGGGTGGCAAGGCACAGTTCGGTGGCCAGCGCTTCGGTGAGATGGAAGTGTGGGCGCTGGAGGCATACGGAGCCGCGCACACGCTACAGGAGTTACTCACCGTCAAGAGCGATGACGTGTACGGCCGCGCCAAGATCTTCGAGTCGATCGTCAAAGGCGAGGGCGGCATCGAGCCCGGCTTGCCGGAATCGTTCAACGTCCTGCTCAAGGAGTTGCAGGGGCTGGCGCTCGACGTCGAGTTGCGGCGCCGGCGCCGCAGCGACTCCGAAGTCGAGACCGCGGTGTAACTGATGACACTGAAAGAACACATGACGACTATGGGTTCCGTTGAGCGGACGAACGAAACGGCAGGGGGGGTAAGCCTGTGAGAAGCGCCCTGGGTCTCTTCGAGACGAAGCCAGTAAGCATTAACGAGTACGAGTCGATCCGTATCGGCCTCGCGTCGGCAGCGAAGATCCGGTCATGGTCGCACGGTGAGGTGACGAAGCCGGAAACGATCAACTATCGGACCTTCAAGCCGGAGCGCGACGGGCTGTTCTGCGCCAAGATCTTCGGTCCGGTGAACGACTGGGAGTGCCTGTGCGGCAAGTACAAGCGCATGAAGCACCGCGGTGTGATCTGCGATAAATGCGGCGTCGAGGTGACGCAGTCGAAGGTGCGGCGCGAGCGCATGGGCCACATCGAGCTCGCCTGTCCGGTGTCGCACGTGTGGTTTTTCAAGGGCCTGCCCTCGCGCATGGGACACCTTCTCGACATGACCATGCGCGACATGGAGCGGGTGCTGTACTACGAGGCCTACGTTGTCATCGATCCCGGCCCGACCGAGTTGAAGGAGCGCGAGCTCATCGGCGAGGAGCATTTCCGCGAGCTGCGCGCCGAATTCGGTGACTCGTTCCTGGCCATGATGGGCGGCGAGGCGGTCAAGGAGCTCCTCAAGCGCCTCGAGGTGGCGACGCTGGCTGTCGAGCTGCGCGTCAAGATGAAGGTCGAGACCTCGAAGCAGAACCGCACCAAGACCGCCAAGCGTCTCAAGGTCGTCGAGGCGTTTCTGAAGTCGGGCAACGAGCCGGAGTGGATGATCCTCGACGTGATTCCGATCATTCCACCCGAGCTGCGCCCGCTGGTGCCGCTCGATGGTGGCCGCTTCGCGACCTCCGACCTCAACGATCTGTACCGCCGGGTGATCAACCGCAACAATCGCCTCAAGAAGCTCATCGAGCTCAAGGCGCCTGATGTCATCGTCCGCAACGAGAAGCGCATGTTGCAGGAAGCGGTCGATTCACTGTTCGACAACGGCCGTCGCGGCCGCACCCTGCGGGGTGCCAACAACCGGCCGCTGAAGTCGCTTTCCGACACCCTGAAGGGCAAGCAGGGGCGTTTCCGCCAGAACCTGCTCGGCAAGCGCGTTGACTACTCGGGCCGTTCGGTCATCGTCGTCGGTCCGGAGCTGCGCCTCGACCAGTGTGGCCTGCCGAAGAAGATGGCGCTCGAGCTCTTCAAGCCGTTCATCTATCAGAAGCTCGAGGAGCGGGGAATGGTTGCCACCATCAAGGCGGCCAAGGAGATGGTCGAGCAGCACGATCCGGTGGTCTACGACATCCTCGAGGAGGTCGTCCAGGAGCACCCGATTTTGCTCAACCGCGCCCCGACGCTGCATCGCCTCGGTATCCAGGCGTTCCAGCCGATTCTGATCGAGGGCAAAGCCATCAAGATCCACCCGCTCGTCTGCACCGCGTTCAACGCCGACTTCGACGGTGACCAGATGGCGGTGCACGTGCCACTGTCGCCGCGCGCCCAGATCGAGGCGGAAGTCTTGATGAAGAGCACCACCAACCTGCTCTCGCCGGCCCACGGTCGGCCGATCACAATTCCGACCCAGGACATCGTTCTCGGCTGCTACTACCTGACCAAGGTACGCAAGAACGCGACGGGGCAGGGCCGTCTGTTCGCCGACATGGACGAGGTCGTTCTGGCGTTGGAGGCCACCGCGGTTGCCACCCAGACGGAGATTCGGTTGCGCTACACCGGCGAGTTCATCGACCTGATGAAAGCCCCGGACGACCAGGACGTCGTCCACGCCGAGGTGACCGAGTGCACCAACCAGATCATCGAAACGACGGTCGGACGGGTGCTCTTCAACATGGCGCTGCCCGAGTGCTTCCCGTTCATCAACGGCTTGCTGAAGAAACGCGGCCTCGGCCAGGTGGTCAACTACTGCTACATCCGCTTTGGCAACGAGCTGACCGTCGAGACGCTCGATGCGCTCAAGGACCTCGGCTTCAAGTACGCGACGTTGGCCGGCTTCTCGATCGGCATCGACGACATGACCGTGCCGTTGAACAAGGAAGCTCTTGTCGCCGAGGCACGCCAGCAGGTCGTCGAGGTCGAGCAGCAGTACCTCGCGGGCGCGATCACCAACGGTGAGCGCTACAACAAGGTCATCGGCATCTGGTCGGATGTCACCGAGAAGGTCTCGGAAGCCATGTTCCGGCAGATGGAGGAAAGCGACCGCGAGGGTGCTCCGAACCCGATCTACAGCATGGCGGACTCGGGAGCACGAGGCTCGGCCCAGCAGATCCGGCAGCTCGCCGGGATGCGTGGGCTGATGGCCAAGCCGTCTGGCGAGATCATCGAGACGCCGATCACTGCCAATTTCCGCGAGGGCCTTACGGTCGCTCAGTACTTCATCTCTACCCACGGCGCCCGCAAGGGCCTGGCGGATACCGCTCTGAAGACCGCCGACTCGGGGTATCTGACCCGGCGTCTGGTTGACGTCGCGCAGGATGTCATCGTGACCACCGGGGACTGCGGCACACTCGACGGTATCTTCGTCGCGGCGATCGTCGAGAGCGGCGAGATTATCGAACCGTTGCGCGATCGTATCGTTGGTCGAGTTGCGCTCGACGACATCAAGGACCCGTTCACCGACGACATCCTCTGCGCGACCGGCGATGAGATCGACGTCGAGCTCGCGGCCGAGATCCAGGACTCCGGTCTCGAGAAGGTCAAGATCCGCTCGGTGCTTACCTGCGAGACGGTTCGAGGTGTGTGCCAGAAGTGCTACGGGCGCAGCCTGGCCTCCGGCACTCTGGTCGAGAAGGGTGAGGCCGTTGGTGTCATCGCGGCCCAGTCGATCGGCGAGCCGGGAACGCAACTGACGATGAGGACGTTCCACATCGGTGGTACGGCGTCCCGGGTCAGCGAGGAAAGCACCTTGGCGACCAAGAACGGCGGCACGATCGCCTTTCTGAAGCTCCGCACCGTCGCCGGCAGGAAGGGCGACCTCGTGGTCATGAACCGCAACGGCGCCATCGCGATCGAGGACGAGGACGGCAACATCCGCGAGCGCTATTCGGTCGTCTACGGCGCCCACCTCAAGGTCAAAGAGGGCGACAAGGTCGAGCCGGGCGCCGTGCTTGTCGAGTGGGACCCGTATTCGTTCGCGATCCTCACCGAAGAAGAAGGCATCGTCGACTACAAGGACCTGGTCCCCGGCGTGACGACCCACGAAGAGGTCGACGAGGTCACCGGGCTGTCGCACCTGGTGGTCATCGACTCACCCGAGGAGAAGCAGCCTCAAATGCAGATCCTCGACCAGGACGCGAAGCGCAAGAAGGCGTTGCGTGGCTACCACTTGCCTTCCGGCGCCCACATCACCGTCCCGGACGGCGCCCATGTGCACGCCGGCGATGTGCTCGCCAAGATACCGCGCGAGACCACCAAGACCACCGACATCACCGGCGGCTTGCCGCGTGTCGTCGAGCTCTTCGAGGCCCGCAAGCCGAAAGAGCCGGCCGTCATTACCGAGATCGACGGGGTGGTCCATTTCGGGGAGATCACGAAGGGCCTGCGCAAGGTTGTGGTCACCAACAAGGAAACCAGTGAGATCCGCGACTATTTGGTACCCCGCGGCACCCACGTCAACGTTCGCGAGGAGGATGAGGTGCGCGCCGGCGAGGCACTCGTCGACGGCCCCATCAACCCGCACGACATCCTCGACGTGCTCGGCGAGCGCGCCTTGCAGGAGTACCTGGTCAAGGAGATCCAGGAGGTCTACCGCTTGCAGGGTGTCACCATCAACGACAAGCACATCGAAGTCATCGTGCGTCAGATGATGCGTTGGGTGAAGGTCGAGGACGTCGGTGACACCGAGTTTCTGATTGACGAGCAGGTCGACCGCTTCCGCTTCCACGAAGAAAACGAGCGTATCAGCAAGAAGAAGAAAACACCGGCCACCGGCCGTCCGCTGTTGCTCGGCATCACCAAGGCCTCGTTGTCGACCGATTCGTTTATCTCGGCGGCGTCATTCCAGGAGACCACCCGGGTGCTGACCGAGGCCGCGATCAGCGGTGCGGTCGATACCCTCCGCGGTCTGAAAGAAAACGTCATCATGGGACGGCTGATTCCGGCCGGTACGGGCTTCAAGGAATACAAGCGCGTGCGCCTGGTCGAGGAAGAGCCGGAGCGTCGCCGTCCGGCCGACATCTTGGCCGGTATGGCGGAGGCCGCCGCCGAAGCCGAGGCAGCCCAAGTCGCGACCCCCGAGGGCAAGGAGTCGTCGCCCAAGGCGTAGCGAAGATAGGGTGCTTGCCGGGCGGTCGCGGAGCCGTGAGCCGCGATCGCAGGGGGGCCGCCGGACGAGCCTTGCAGGTACGTAAGGATCGGCTTGCCTTCGAACCGGGGTTCGGTCATCCGAACTTTGCGCTCGGCGAGTCCCTGCGAGTCGCGGCTCCCGGCTCCGCGACCACCCTCTGCACCGACCCTGCGCGACGGCAACGGGGACGAACTCACCGCTCGCTACGATGTGCTGTTGCCGGTTGATGCTTCCTCGCCGGCTCGGTGGGCGCATGATCCGGCAACCGTCTGCGGCCGAACCCGGTTTGCGCGCTACCGCAGCAGCTTCAGGAGACACGCTGAACGCGCGGTTGCCGGATCATGCGCCCTCCACGATGATCCGCCGGTTAGTCGGCCCGTCTGCACTTCTACTACAGCAATCTGAGAGTCCTCGAGGCTCCCACGATGCACAGTGAAGAGGACAAACCGACCATTCGGAAGTGCCTGCGGCCGCCGATGGCCTTGCTCCCCAGCCGACTCATCCAAAGAAGTCAAAGGCTGGGGATCTCCGCCCGTTGCAGGAATCCTGAAAAGGCCAGAATTGCCACTCATCGGGAAGACGACCGTATCGTCGGGTCCCCAAGGAACCGCCGCTCGGAAATCTCTGCGCCACATCGGCAAGCGTCGTGGCCAGACCGCCTTCCACGGGAGCTACCATCAACAGGTGCGCCGTCTGGAACGCCCAGGAGAAACCGGTTCTCAGCGGTGAACGCGGCCGCGCCTCCTTGCCCTATGCGACGCCGCCCAGGCGGGTGTCCTTCGGTCGAGTGTCAGGAGACCGACCGGTTAGCTGACAGCCTTTCCGTTGGAACCGGTCAGGTAGCAGGCTTTCCGGGCGTTCGGGCATTCAGAAACCCAGTCCCGGAATAGCCCGTGTTCGGTCTACGACGGTTCGACCCAGCGCGCCTGCCGAGCCGGCGACAAAGCTGCAACCGGCGCAGAGCAACATCGGTAGCAAAGGAGATTGTTCGTCCACCGGTACGTCCTTGCGGCCTCCCCGGCCACCCGGCAAAGACCCGCCCTAGCCCGAATATCTCAGCGGGTCACGGCGGCGCGGGCGCGATGGCGCGCGGGTACTACGTTGCGCTTGTTTCGGGTGCTCGACGTACTGACAAGCACGCCTCCGC
>SMVB01192264.1_pt1 | contig 10419 bp, 7 predicted proteins | sample 2456461 | NCBI WGS metagenome assembly SMVB01 (sample SAMN11095934, study PRJNA526329) | marine sediment metagenome | biome: Marine sediment; feature: Surficial sediment; material: Deep marine sediment; isolation source: Hadal surficial sediment | place: Pacific Ocean | collected 2014-05 | depth 0-1...
CTGTGACACTGATTTCGAAGGTTTTAAGGGCCCAGAATTTAGATTCCTCAGTCGCCTCTCTCCTTCGGAATGACATGGTGGGCGCCGGATAGTTTATACCAATGGGTGGGAATCCAATAACCCCAGGCTTCTACATTCCCCTAGATCCCCCTTTGCAAAGGGGGTCTCAGAGGAAATTCTCCCCCGCTTTTCATGCCCGCAGAGTAGCCCCTAGTTCTTTCTCCAGGTTACGAAGAATACCCTGTACCGCCCGATCCACTTCCTGCGTGTCGAGGGTGTGGTCCATGGACTGAAAATGGATGTGGAAGGCCAGGGATTTGGTTCCCTCTGGAATGTGTTCTCCAGTATACAGGTCAAACATCTCAACCCGCTGCACCAGCCGGGGACGCGCCAGTATTTGCTGCACCCGGTCCGCTGGAACCTCGGCGGCCACCACTATTGCCAAATCCCTGGTGGCTGCTGGAAAGCGCGAGAAACTCTGGAAGCCTCGACTCGACTGCTGGGGCGCATCCAGAATACGGTCCAAGTACAGCTCAAATAGAACGGTAGGCTGCTCGCGCAGGTCGAAGCGCTCCCTGACATTGTCGTCTATTTGACCCAGCAGACCTAGAGTCTGGTCATTTAACAGGATTCGGGCGCACCGGCCCGGCTGAAAGGTGGCGTCTTCCCAGGGTTCGAAAGAGGCGACCACCCCCAATCTCTCCAGCGCGGCGGCGACTATGCCCTTGGCGTCGAAAAAACTGAGATCATCTTCATCCTCCAGCCAGGACGGTTCCCACCGGTGTCCCGCCAAAACCCCGGCGGCCACCTCCCTTTCCTCGGGAAGTCCATCGCCGGAGGGGATGAATACCCGCCCGGTTTCGAACAACCGGAAGGGGCCTTCGCTGTGTCCTTGATTGTAGGCCAGGGTCGCCAAAAGACTGGCTCTCAGCGTGGGCCGCAGATATTCTTGTCCCGCGCTCATGGGGTTGGCCACCCCCAGGGGCGGGTGCTCTTCATCCAGCTGATTTACCCTCTCCAAGTCTGCCAGGCTGAGCAGAGGATAGCTGATGGTCTCCTGCATTCCCACCGAGACCAGGGTGTCTCTAACCCGTTCCTTAAACTCGGTGATAGGCCGGGGCTGGTGGTAGGGAATGGGAGTGGAAAGCATGGTGGTAGGCACGTTATCGTAGCCAATGATCCTCACCACCTCCTCCACCAGGTCGTCTTCGATATTGATGTCGTTTCGCCAGTAGGGCACCTGCACATTCAGGCGGCCGGAATCATCTCGTCCAGAACCATCTCGTTCGGTTTGAAATCCCAAGGATTGCAACACCTCTTCCACCCTGGCCAGGTCCAACTCCATGCCCAAAACCTGCTTCAGCCGCTTGAGGGTGAGAGCAACCGCCAGCGGGGGGTCGTCGCGGCCGGCGTAGATGTCCACGATGCCCTGCGCCACCGTCCCACCGGCCAGCTCACGGATCATCTGCGTGGCTCTCCTTAGCGCCAGGGGAGCCAATTCCGCCCGCAGCCCCTTCTCGAATCGCAGGGTCGCCTCGGTGCGGAGCCGGACGGTATCGGCGGTCTGCCGGTTGTTATAGCCGTTAAAGGTGGCGGACTCCAGTAGAACCCGCTGGGTGCTGGGCCCAATTTCGCTGTTGGCCCCCCCCATTACTCCCCCCAAACCCACCGGCCGGTGGGCGTCGGCGATGACCAGCACCTCGGGGTTGAGCTGCCGGGTCACCCCGTCCAGCGTTTCCAGCGTCTCCCCCGGCCGGGCCCGGCGGACAATGATGGTATGGTCTTCGATCTTATCCAGGTCAAAGGCATGGAGCGGCTGGTTGAATTCCAGCATGACGTAATTGGTGCTGTCGACCACGTTATTGATGGGCCTGACTCCGGCCCGGTTCAGACGGTCTTGCAGCCACTGGGGGGACGGCCCAATGGAGATGCCCTGGATGATGCTCATTGTGTAACGGCGGCACAGATCCGGGTCCTCAACGGAGACCGAGGCCAGCTCGGCAATAGGAGGGCCCTCTTCCGGATAGTCTAATTCAGGCTCCCGCACCGTTTGGCCGGTGTGGGCGGCCACCTCGTGGGCCACTCCCAGCATGGAGAGGCAGTCCAGCCGGTTGGGGGTCAATTCCAGGTCTAGGATGGTATCCCCCAGGTACTGGTCCAGCGTCATGCCCACCGGAGCGTCCTCGGGCAAAACAACGATGCCCTCGTGGCCGTCACCCAATCCCAGCTCCACCTCGGAGCAGATCATTCCCTCTGAAACCACTCCACGAATTCGGGCCGCCTTGAGGGTTTCATGCTTTCCGCTGTGGGTATTGTAAAGATGAGCGCCGACTTTAGCGAAGCACACCTTCTGGCCGGCGGCTACATTGGGGGCTCCGCAGACCACCTCCATTTCCCCCTCGCCAGAACTCACCCGGCACAGGGACAGGTTATCGGCGTTGGGATGGGGGGCCACCGTCAACACCTGGCCGACCAGGCATTCTTTCCAGCCGCCCAGCTCTATTACCTCGCCGACTTCTACGCCAGCCATGGTCAAACGATGGGCCAACTCTTGAACCGGCCCATCAATGTCTACGTAGTCGCGCAGCCAGCTTAGGGGAACGCGCATGGACAGCTTGTTGGTCGGATCATAGTCCTGATGCTGGCGCAGTTTTTGAATGGCCGGTCAAATCTTTGGCCGGCGCCGATCGCCCGGAGGATGCTGATGCCAGAGGGTGTTAGTGCCGCAGGGTGCTGAAGCCGAAAGGTGTCAATAATCATATCAGAATTGCCGCAAAAAACGGAGGTCGTTGGTATAGAAATGCCGAATGTCATCGATACCGTATTTCAGCATGGCGACGCGTTCCGGCCCTATCCCGAAGGCGAAGCCGGTATATTTTTCAGGGTCGTAGCCAACCCCCTTTAGTACCTGGGGATGGACCATTCCCGCCCCCATGATTTCGATCCAGCCGCTGTCCCGGCATATCCGGCAGCCTTCTCCCCCTCCGTCGCAGGCAAAGCAGTCGATGGACATATCCACGCCGGGTTCCACAAAGGGGAAGTAATCGCAGCGGAAGCGCACCTTGCGTTCTTCGCCGAACAATCGCCGGGCGAACTCGTAGAGAGTGCCTTTCAGGTCGGCGAAGGTTATCCCTTCATCCACCGCCAAACCCTCTATCTGGTAGAAATGCCATTCATGGGTGGCGTCGGTTGCCTCGTACCGGTAGCATTTGCCCGGAACCACCACTCTAATCGGCGGTTGAGCGCTCTCCATAACCCGAACCTGCATCGGAGAGGTGTGGGTTCGCAGCAGCATGGGCTGCCGCCCCGATTCATCCCGGTAATCAATCCACAAGGTGTTCCACATGTCCCGTGCTGGATGACCCTCGGGAATGTTGAGCATCTCAAAGTTGTAGTGGTCCCACTCCACTTCGGGGCCTTCCACCACGCTGAAACCCATCGAGGCGAAGGCGCTGGTTATCTCCCGCACCACCTGGGTCGTGGGATGCAGCCGTCCAATGGTTGTTGGCCTGCCGGGGAGAGTTACATCCAGGCGCTCTTGCTCTATGTGGCCAGCCAGCAATCGCTGGCTAATCTCCTGGCTGCGCCGGGCCAACTCCTCTTCCAGGATGCTCTTGGCCTGGTTGCCCAGCGCGCCCATTTCCCGGCGCTGCTCCAAGGATAGCTGGGCAATCCCTCTGAGGAAGGTGGTCAACGCCCCGCGGCGGCCCAGGTAGGCCACTCTCCACTGTTCCAGGGCGTCGGCATCGCTAGCGTCGGCCAGCTCTTTTAGGGCACGCTGCTCCAGTTCTTTAATAGATTGGATTGTGGGCTGAGTTGTGGGCTGGGTCAACTTGTAACGTCCTCGGCTACGGAAAGGGACCAGGGGATACACCTAATTCGCCAGCCCATTATAGGATTGGCGCTGGAGACGGTCAAGGAACATTTACCGGCCCGGAGCGGGTAAACCTCGGCGGGGACGGCTTCGGTTACACGCTACCGGCTAAACCTTGAGGGAGTCTGGGAGGCTTGGATACAGGCTGGGTCAAGCCCCTCTGGATTTTCTCGGTGGGTGTATAATCCCGCAGGCTAATCGCCCCGCTGGCGGCCGTACCGGCATAATGAAGCGGCGCAGACCCAGGCGATGGCCAGGCCGGTCGCCGTGATGCTCAAAACCGGCGAATCTACCGGCGAATCTACCGGCTATATATGGAAATTGTAACCTCCATTAAGCGAAAGGCCCACTATGGCTGGGCTATTTTCGCTCTGTCCTTTACCAACCTGACCGTTGAGGGCGGCATCAAGAACAGCGAGGCGGTTTTTTTCGTCGCGTTGCGGGAGAGCTTCCAGAGCAGCGCCTTCGCCACCTCCGCGGTGTTCTCCGCGTCCGGACTGGTTGGCGCCTTCTCCGGGCCCTTCCTGGGCCGGTTCCTGGACCGTGCCGGGGCCCGAGTCATGTTCCCCCTGGGCGGCCTGCTAATTCTGATTGGTTGGCTGGCCAGCAGCCTGGCCACCGATTTGTGGCAGCTGTTTATCCTGTATAGCGTAATCGAAGCTATCGGGCAAACATCAATCTCCTCCTTCTCGAATACTGCGGTCTTGGCGCCCTGGTTTCCCCAAACTCGGGGGCGGGTGCTCGGCCTAGCCGACTCCGGCAATCCAACCGGTCAGCTCGTTTTTACCCCATTGGCTTCGGTGTTGGTCGGCACCATTGGATGGCGGGCGGCGTATCAGATTTACGGCATCGTGTTTTTTCTGCTGGTGGCGCCAGCCAACTTCCTGTTTCAAAAGCGGCCGCCCACATCACCGCACCGGGTGGAGTCCGGCGCGACAGCGAAAGTGGCATCGGAGGTGGCATCGGATGCTCTGGTAGATTCAACTCCGGCTGAATCAACACTGGTGGATTCACTCGAAGAAGCAACGAGCCGGCCTCTTGCCATTCGAGAAATTCTCCGGCGGCGCTCGGTATGGATGCTGATTGTCACCCGGGGTTTAGGGGGAATTGGCAATCAGATAACTCGGCTGCATCTGGTGGCCTTCTTTTTGGTGGCCGGATATAGCCCGCTCCAGGCCGGGGGAGCAATAGGCATAGCGGGTTTTCTGAATATCATCGGCCGTCCCCTGATTGGAGCGTTATCCGATGCCTTTGGCCGGGAGATCAGCTACACCATTGCCATGAGCTTGGCCATAGCCTCCATTCTGCTGTTGCTGCTCTACGGCGGCGAGGACAATTTGTGGCCCCTTATTGTTTACATAGGGCTGGCCGGTCTCAGCGAAGGTGTCAGCGGTCTGGTGGTCGGCACCAAGGCCACCGATATTTTCCCGGCCAACAGCCTGGGCACCGTTATGGGATTGGTGGAAGTGGGTCGAGGAGTGGGAATCGCGGTGGGGCCGTTATTGGGTGGCTTATTGTTCGACCTGCGAGGCGACTATGTCCTGGCCTTCTCCCTGTCCATTGCGCTGACCTTTGCCTCCATATGCACCATGTGGCTCATCGGTTCGGGCTCTTACGAAAAGGGCTAAGCCTTCTCAGCTCAGACCGGGTGGATTCCCTTTGCTGAGCCAAGGCAGGCACCCCTTTTGGCGGAATTTCGTGGATATTAGCAAGCCGCTCTGCTAGGCTTTTCTTTGGTGGACGGCAATCCGTTGATAGTCAGGTATCGTCGCATGGGCAGATTCCCCAGAAAACTCTTGCTGCTTCTTGGAATCGGCTTGTTGCTGGCAGCGCTGGCCTGCGGATCCGATGAAGCACAGCAGCCGCAAGGAACTCCCGGTCCGGGGCCCACCTGGCCTCCCCAAAAGGCTATTCAGCAAATTACCCAACTGCCCCGATTCCTGGACAAGGACGCCAGTTGGAACGCCTCCTTCGACCCTTACCGGGGACGGTGGAGGGTCGAGCTGATTTACCAAGTTCGTAGGGTCTACCCGCCCAGGGACGAGCGCCGGCAATTGGTTTGGTACGTATACGAGGAAACCGGAGAGGTGGTGGGTGGGCTGGATTAACCAATTCTGGATTGGCCACATCCCTTATTACTGATCCTTGACGAAAGCTCTAAACTTAGGTGTTCCAAATCCCCCTCAGTCCCTCTTTGCAAAGGGGATGCACCCGGTCCCCCTTTTTGAAAGGGGGATGTAGGGGGATTTACCCAAACCGCAGCGCCTACAATTATTTCTCCGCCCCTACTTCCCCTTCCCGCATAGGTTCGCCCAGCCTCTTCCGGTTGGCTGACACCAAGGTGAAAACTACATTCAGCTAAACTCCGGCAGCTAAACCCCGGCAGCTAAATCCCAGAATCTGCTTGGAAAATCGGCAGTGGGTTAGTTTGCGCAACCTCAAGGGGCAAAATCCTTCGTCGCACCGGCGTAAGCCGGTGTCCAGGAAAGTACACTTTGAACAGTTCCCTGGATTCCGGCCTTCGCCGGAACGACGGTGTTAGCAGTGTCCCAATCCGGTGTCCCGATCCAGTGTCAATGTAGATTCCACTTTGGCTTTGATTTAGCGACACAATCTCGTGGTAATAGAACATTAGTTCTGATACCATTGCCTCCAAGAATCAAGAGCTTCCCCCGGCGGGAATAACAGCAGAGGTACTCGGCGTGAATTGGTTTTGCCTGAAGGCTTGCACGAAATGCGGTGGGGATTTGGCGGTTGATGATGGGGATTGGATCTGTTTACAGTGCGGCACCTACTACTACACAGGATTATACCCCGATATGCACTCCGGTTTTTACGGCGGAAGCTGGGTATCTACGCCGTCCCAGCCAATCCTGGGGCCAGGGGATACCGGGCATCAAGGCGATGTTAGTTGGCCTGAAACACTTGATCCTCTTAAAAGAGCCAGCCAAGGGATGGGACACCTGCTGAGCGCAAGTTGACCAATCCGCCGGGAGCAGCCCCGGTTCTACTGGCGCTGGATGCTGGAGTTCGGCAGACGGGCTGGGCGGTTTTTGAGTCCAAGAGATTGCTCCGTACCGGGGTTATCGCCTCCCCAAAACGGAACGGGTTGAAAGGCAGGGATCGAATCGCCAGCCTGATGACCGGGTTGGAACTCCTGGCTGAGGATAGCCATCCCCAAGCCGTGGCCTGCTGCCAACCCTCTGGCATCAACTGGACCGTCCCGTCAATCCAACTGCTGGAAGAGTCGCTGCTAACCTGGTCAGAAGGACGGCAAATCGGTTTTTTCAGCTATACCACCCAGGAGGTCAAGGCGGCCATAGCCGGGTTCGCCAACGCCTCGCCCGACCGCCTGGGCTATGCCATCATGGTGCGCCTGGGATTGATTGGCCACAAAAAGTCCACCCACGAATGGGAAGCCGTGGCGGTCGGCTACTACCACTTTTCTCGCTTGGCCGGCCGGGGATGATTCCAGCCTTTGCGGTGACACAACTGGGTTTTGCTATCTGCGCAAGCCTCGGCAGATGCTGACCAGTCCCTCGTCGTTGCGGCGTCCAAGGGCTTGATAGCGACCTACCTGCTCCGAGGCCCCACTCCATGTGTATAATGGGGCGGAACCTAAGCTAATGCTAAAGTGGAATCCGCCGAGCTCAGCATGATCGGCCACGCAGGTTTCACTTCGGCTTTGCTAAAGAAGCCAAGTTGAGGCGCCGCCGCGGCCCCGAGGGTTGAGAGCCGGAGGGCGAGCCTTAAGGACAGGAGGTCTTATGCCGATTATTCAACGTCCCTACGTGCCCCCGGAGGACCAGGTGCCCCAGGAAGACGATTTTGTCAATCCCGGTGACACCCAGTCCAGCAAGAGTCAGACCACCGAGGCGGCCGGCGAGCCGATTACCTTCTATGCCGATTCGCTGCACATTTTTAGCAGCCTCTATTCGTCGGTACTGTTTTTCGGGGAGCAGATGGAGGAGCGGGAGCCCATCCTGCGTGCCCGCATCAAGGTCAGCCCGCAAATGCTCAAGGCCATGGCCCTGCTCACCAACAAGCACCTGAGGGAGTACGAGGAGGCGGTAGGCCCGATTCATCTGCCGCCCCAGGTTTACTCGGCGTGGGAACTGGAGCCGGAGCCGGAATTGGAGTCCGGACCGGAGCAGGCAGAGGGGGCGCAGGCTCAATGACTCAAAACCCAGGGACTCAAAACCCAGGGACTCAAAACCCAGGGACTCAAAACTCACCGGGCCAAAACTCACCGGGCCAAAACTCAGAGAGCCAGAACCCGGAAGATCGCCCTATTGCCGAGGACATTTCTTGCCCAGTGGAGATCGAGCCCGGTACAGATGCCGCTACCCCGGCGGATTGGGACTGGCGATTGGTCAGCACCAGCCAGCCGAATGCCGCCACTTTTCACGTCAGCCACAGCGAAGTGACCAAGGTGTTCGTGGACAAGCTGCAGCGGTCGGATTCGGCATCGGACGCTTCCTTTGTGATTAGCACGGATATCCCCATCATCATTATCGATAGCCTGGATTCCTTCTGGGCTGGGGAATGTAAGACCAAGTTGCCGCTGCAGGGATTACGGGTGCCGGTGGAGGGGGATACGGTGGAGGAGGCCAAAAAGAACTTGGCCAAGGACCTGGCCGCCCAGCTCAGGCTGCTACTGCTGCTTTCCACCTCTCACCAGGGGGCCATCGCTCCCCAACTGAAAGCTAATCTGGAATACTATCTGACGGTGATGAAGCAGGCCTGAGTAATTATCTCAAAATGCCACCCCGAGCGAGGCGAGGGGTCTAAAATTCTTGGGCACAGGGCTCTGACGCCATTGGCCAGGATGTGACTGGAGTGCTGAATCAGGCGGTATTATACCAATTCTGGATACCAGCAGCGTGAATTATCGGTGGTTCGACAAGCCTGTCCTGAGCGAGGCGAGGGGCTCACCACTAACGGCAAAAGATAATTGCACTCACCGTTCGCCCTGAGCTTGTCGAAGGGTGCGAATACGACGTTTTTCAAAGAGAATTGGTATAAGAATGGGTTCCCGATGGTGGTTTATCACTGGCTAAGGCGGCTCTGGACCTCTGCTACGACCTGATCCAGCGGTATCAGCTGGGCCTCGGTTTCCTGGCGGTCTTTGACCTCGGCTACAGCGTTGTTCAGATTGCGCGGGCTGACCACCAGTCGCAGCGGCAGCCCCAGCAGGTCTGCATCATTTAATTTAACACCGGCGGCAGCCTCGGTACGGTCATCGTAAAGCGTCTCGATTCCCTGGTCCCAAAGCTCCCGATAGAGCTGCTCAGCGGCCTCTTTCACCCGCTCATCGGTCAAATTGAGTCCAACCAACTGAACCTGGTAAGGGGCGATCGGCGCGGGGAAAATTATACCTCGGTCATCGTGATTCTGCTCTATCGCCGCAGCCAGCAGACGTCCCACTCCAATTCCGTAGCAGCCCATCAGCATCGGGTGCTGCTGGCCGTGCTGGTCCAGGAAAAGAGCGCCCAGGGTTTCGCTGAAAAAGGTTCCCAGTTTAAAGATGTGCCCTACCTCGACGCCCCGGATGGCCTCCAGGGGCGCGGAACAATTTGGGCAGAGATCCCCGGGCTGAGCCAGACCGATGTCGGAAAGGCAATCCACCTGAAAGTCTCTGGGATAGTTGGCATTTCTGAGATGAGTATCTGGCTTATTGCCGCCCACCACGAAGTTGCTGCCACTGGAGATAGAGGGGTCCGCGATTCGCTTGATGCCTTGGATGCCGATGGGGGAAGCGGAACCGGCCACCAAGCCGGCTTGGGTTACCTCTTCGTCGGTTGCCAGCCGCAGCTCATTGCAACGGAGCAGGTTCTTGAGCTTGATCTCGTTGACCTCCAGGTCTCCCCGAATCGTCACGAACACCAATTGATCATCCGCGCTATAGAAAACGGCCTTCAGGGTTTGTGCCTCCGGTATGTCGAGGAACTGGGCCAGCTCCGCTATAGTTTTCACGCCCGGAGTGCTGACCTCGCTCAGGGGTAGCAGCTCTTGATTGGCCGAGCCGGGCTGGGTGCCCACCGCCTTCTCGGCGTTGGCGGTGTAGCCACAGCTGGGACAGGTAATCACCGTATCCTCGCCGGTGGGGGTGGGCAGAATAAACTCGTGAGAATCCTTCCCGCCGATTGCCCCGCTGTCGGCTTCAGCCATCAGCACCGGTAGATTGCAGCGGCGGTAGATATTTCGGTAGGCTTGGGCCATGGCCTGGTAGCTCTGGTCCAAGCTCTCTTCGTCGGCGTTAAAGCTATAGGCGTCCTTCATGGCAAATTCCCGTACTCGCACCAGGCCCGCTCTGGGCCGCAGCTCATCCCGGAATTTGGTCTGAATCTGATACAGGATCACCGGCAGATCCCGGTAACTCTGGATGTTGGCCCGAGCGATGTTGGTGATTACCTCTTCATGGGTCGGGGCCAAAACCATCGGACGCCCGCGGCGATCCTCCAGCGAAAAAAGGTTGTCCCCGAAGGCTGCCCGGCGGCCGGTTTGCTCCCACAACTCCATGGGCTGCAGGCTGGGCATGAGCA
>SMVB01002569.1_pt1 | contig 10418 bp, 6 predicted proteins | sample 2456461 | NCBI WGS metagenome assembly SMVB01 (sample SAMN11095934, study PRJNA526329) | marine sediment metagenome | biome: Marine sediment; feature: Surficial sediment; material: Deep marine sediment; isolation source: Hadal surficial sediment | place: Pacific Ocean | collected 2014-05 | depth 0-1...
AGCGGTCATTACGATATTGGCTCATTGGGTGTCAGCGTCCACGCTAACGCGCTGTCGCGTCGACAAGAATCCCCACGAGTTCTGCTGTCTCTGTACCCTTGTTGATCCAGGCGTGGTTCGTCCCACGCTGTATCACCACATCGAAGGGCTTGAGGCTGACCTCATCGTCATCCAGCAGTAGTGTGACCTCCCCACGTAAAAGCACGACATAGTCGATACTGCTGGTCGTGTGCATGCGAGGATGGCGGCTGGTATCAGGACGGCAGTGTGTCGCATCGACGACTGAGAATGCCGTCGCTACCTCCAGATCAACTTCTTCGCGGCTTTTGTCAGAGTCTTCTGGCTCTACTCGAAAGAATCGGAAGATCGTGCCATTCTCGGGCGGTTCGAGCTTCACTTTCCGTCCCGCCACTGCATCGTCGCTACCATAGTCCGAGGGAGTGCTTTCGGTGACCCATAATTCAGTCAGCCTACCGAACTCGAACGCGGGCCCATCGGACACAATGTGTGATCTCCCGCTACCCGAATTACCAGTTACGATACGTCTGGCCAAGTGTTGTCCTCCGTCTTCTGACTATGGTGTCACAGTAATGCCCATTTCTTCGAATAAGAAGCGAGGCACGAATGACGGCTTCGGGTCACCTGCAGCCGGCCGCGATCATATCACCCAACCGGCGGCTGTCCGCGGTACGGCGGAAGTTCAAATCAGGTTGTATCCAAGCCTGGATGGGCAGCGCTAATGAAGATAAGCAGGCGGCGGTGGCTCGGACACTTTGTTTTCCCCCTTGCTCAATAATGCTCCCGCGGGAGGAATTTCGAGCACTTCGGACCAGGTGCCCTTGGGGTAAAGATCCTCATCAATCATGTCCTGGCAGCTGTATCCACACTCGGGCACGGCTATGCCATCCGGCCTGAGGAAGGTCCATCGGTCCTGAAAGTCTTTCTCGATTCGAAATCCGCCTTCATGCACCAGCGTGTGGTGCCTGGTGCACAGCAGCATGAGGTTATCGAGATTGGTTTCACCACTGTCCGACCAGTGTTTGACATGGTGATTGTGCAGAAACCGTCGATTATGGCAGCCAGGGAAAGTACAGCAGTTACTATCCCTGGCCCGCAAAGCTCTTTGCATGGCCACCGGAACGATGCGACTCTTTCTGCCAATGCTCAAGGGCGTACCCTTGTCGTCTGCAGTAATCACCACCGCATGACCGTCACAACACAGTCGCTTCACCGCTTCGATGGGCAATGCAGAACGCCCTTCGCCGCCGGCGAGCGCGGACTGGTCAACGTGCACCGTGACCAGGAGGTGTCAGCGAGGTCGGGCATTGCCAGCACCTCATCATCACGCGCCTTGTCCAGTGCTTTCTCAACAAGTTCTCCGGACTCCAGCGGTAGCTCCACTGTGATCGTCATCATGTTCCGAAGTCGGTCACGACGAACACGCAAAGATCGGTTGGCATAGGCACGTGCGGCACTGTCGATCGAGTCTTCGCGGCCACAGCGCAGTTCACGGCATCGCTCAGCAAACTGGGCGGCCGTTGCTCGCAATGCAAATACCAGCAACTCGTCTTCGTTACGTCTGCTTGCTACTCGCGTCAGTGCCCGCACTTTCGAGTACGACAACTCGCCGGATGCAAACGCCCCGGATATACCCGGCAGTATCTTCAAGGCATGCGCAACACGCACCTTCTCGAGCGCCGTCGTCATGCTGAAGTCACAGCGCCAAGCCAGCCACTCGGCACAGTTTTTAAGGCCCCACTTCAGCCATCCAGCACGTTCATCGAACTCACGGATCAGGACCAGCAACTCATACGTTGCCGCATTGATATGGCTACAGAGGGTGACAATATTGCGATCGAGATCCTCGATCGGAGCGAGCTCAGCAGCAGCTTTCATGGCACTTCCTTGTGGCGAAAAGAGCTGTTTATTATAATCCGCGATATGGTGAAAAACAATTATAAAACAGTAACTTAAGTGCTATTTATGTCTTGCGGTCGCCGCACAAATTATTCCACGTATTGTGCCGCCTTCAACGTCTGCTATCTGCAACACCAGTCGTTCGTTCAGGTTCCTGGTGAACTGCTGCAGTCGCAGCCAATAGCGGACATTCGATACGATCGGAACGTCATCGAATTGGATCGGCTCTCTCACGAATAGCCTGGCGCGCGTCTATTCCAAAGCGATAACTATTTTTCCTCGAGCGTGGCCTTCTTCCGAATACCGAATCGCCGCCGGAACCTCACTCAATCGGTAACGTCGGTCAATCACCGGCGTCACCTTGCCGGTCTGTATGAGGTCACCCAAGATGGCCAGGTCCTCTTTGCGAAGTTGCGCCAGAATCATGCCGAGTTCCTGATCCACGAAAGGTGACAACACAAGCGCCTTGATCGGGCCCATTAAAGGCGCGAGCCAATTACCTTTTGCTCCTCCGACCAAGACCAAAATTCCGTCAGGTTCAAGCGCTTTCCTGTTCGCCAGTAGCCCGTGATTACCTACCATGTCGATGATCAGGTCGTATTGTTTCCCGCTCTCGGTGTAGTCCTCTTTTTTGTAGTCGATAACGTGATCGGCGCCGATTGAGCGAACCATTTCCAAATTCCGTGTACTGCATACGCCGGTCACCTCCGCGCCGAATGACTTGGCGATCTGCACCGCAAACGTGCCCACGCCGCCCGACGCGCCGTTAATCAAGACTTTCTGCCCCGACTCTATTTTTCCCTTGTCGCGAAGAGCCTGAAGTGCGGTGATTGCCGCTATAGGTACAGAAGCCGCCTGCTCAAACGTCATGTTGGCCGGTTTCAGCACCAGCGCCCGATCCTCAGGGACGGCTACATACTCGGCGAAGGCTCCGCTTCTCCCGCCGAATACTTCATCTCCCGGCTTGAACCGCTTGACGTTTTTGCCGACCGCCTCGATCGTCCCCGCAAAGTCCACTCCCATGCTGGTGCGATTGGGTGCACCCAGACCGGACCCTAAACGCATGATGTATGGCGAGCCTCTCATGCGGTGCCAGTCAAGTGGATTGACGGAAGCGGCAACGACCTTTACCAAGACCTCGTCGTCCGCAGGCGTCGGCTTTTCGACGTCTGCAAACTCAAGAACATCGGGTGACCCATAGCAACGATAAACTATGGCTTTCATCAGCTCCGTTTCATCGGCGACTGCAGGCGCCGGTCCGCAGGCAGAGTTGTGGCTCAGAACAAGGGCGAGTGACGATATCGCGACCGCCATGAAAATCAGGATACCGCCCGCGACTTTGTAACGTAGCTTCATTGATCTATCTCCCACAAGTCGGGGTTGGATGCTTTCAATCCGACCGTATGTGCGTGGTCTGCACGACGTTTCAGCCATGGGTACGTGTAACGTCGACTGACCGCTTGTCTACTTCCGAATGGCCGCTTGGGGTCACAAGCAGCCCTGCAAAGTTGTCTTAATCGTAGCATGTGAGGCGACTGCTTCTGGACGCAAACCAGCCGCTCAGCGGCCGCAATCGCGGGCTGGGGTCCGCTCCTACATTCCCTGCATGGCCTGCTTCTCGATCTTGGCCCACGAATCGCGGAGCGTGACGACCCTGTTGAAGACTCTTGCGTTTGCACTGTCGTCCTCACTGTCCGGACGGAAATAACCCAGTCTTTCAAACTGCACAGTCGTATCCTGATCCAGCGTCGCCAGTGCCGGTTCGAGTTTTGCCTGCACGGTCTCCAGCGATGCGTCGTTCAACACATCGCGATAGTCATCCGCAAGATTGGGATTTACGACTGTAAACAAGCGGTCGTAAAGACGTACCTCCGCATCAACGGCATGCGCTGCCGACACCCAGTGGATCGTTCCTTTGACTTTGCGCTCGCTGCTGCCCGTGCCGCTGCGAGTGTCCGGGTCATAACTGCAGCGAAGTTCGATGACTTCGCCCGCATCATTCTTAATCACCTCATCGCAGTTGATGATGTATGCCGAGCGTAGCCGCACATCGCCGCCGGGTTTCAAGCGGAAAAACTTGCGCGGTGCGTCCTCCATGAAATCATCCCGTTCGATCCACAGCTCCCGTGAGAAAGGCAAACTGCGCGTACCGCGGTCCGGGTTGTTCGGATGATTCATGCCCTGCATCTGTTCGACCTGGTCTTCAGGATAATTCATCAGTACGACCTTGAGCGGTCTAAGCACGGCCATGCGACGTTCCACTGAATCCCCCAGCGACTCCCGAATGCAATTTTCCAGCATGCCCATTTCGATCAATTTGTCTTTCCGCGTCACGCCCGCACGTTTCACGAATTCGCGCAGCGCCGCCGGCGGATAGCCGCGTCGCCGCATACCCGCAATCGTCGGCATGCGAGGGTCAGTCCAGGATGAAACAACGCCATCGTCGACCAGTGCTTTTAGCTTGCGCTTGCTCGTAATGGTGAACGCGAGACTCAATCGCGAAAATTCGATCTGGCGCGGCAGATGCTCGGGCTGCAACTGCTCGAGAAACCAGTTGTACAGCGGACGATGGTCCCTGAACTCCAGCGTACACAGGGAATGCGTGATGCCTTCGAACGCGTCGGACATCGTGTGCGCGAAATCGTACATCGGGTAGATGCACCAGGTGTCACCCGTGTTCTGGTGACTCACATGACGAATTCGGTACAAGGCCGGGTCACGCAGGTTCATGTTGGGCGACTCCATGTCGATCTTTGCACGCAATACATGCTCACCATCCGCGAACTCGCCCGCGCGCATGCGCCGGAACAGGTCCATATTTTCCTCGACCGAGCGGTCGCGGTAGGGACTGTTTTTCCCGGGTGTGGTCAACGTGCCACGATACTCGCGCATCTCCTCAGCGCTGAGGCTTTCGACGTAGGCCAGGCCCTGCTCAATAAGCGACTCCGCGGCCGCATATATTTGGGCGAAGTAGTCGGAGGCATGTGTCAGGCGGTCCTGCCAGTCGAAACCCAGCCAGCGCACATCGCGCTCGATCGCGTTAACGAATTCCTCGTCTTCCCTGGCCGGATTTGTGTCGTCAAAACGCAGGAACGTGCGGCCCGAGGTCTCGACCGTGACACCGAAATTCAGGCAAATCGACATGACGTGGCCGATATGCAGGTAGCCATTCGGCTCGGGCGGGAACCGCGTGACGATTTCGTCATGCTTGCCGGACTCGAGATCCTCGTGAATGATCTGACGAATGAAGTCGCGTGTTTCGGTGTCGCTCATGATAATTCGAATTCCGGAAGCAGTGCTGCTCAAAGGGGCGCTATTGTAGAGACACTGAAACAAATAGGCCAAGCCGCGATTCACTACTGTACAATAGCGCGCCGTGCCAGCTGGCAAAATTCCTTAAGAAACACAGTAACAAGCATGCCTAAAATTACCTTGCCCGATGGCTCCGACAGGGAGTTCGCCACGCCAACCCACGGTGCCGAGATTGCCGAAAGTATTGGCAAAGGACTCGCGAAAGCAGCTGTGGCTGTACGCGTCAATGGCGAACTCTGGGATCTGAGTCGCGACATCGAGGCCGACGTGGCCGTGGAAATCGTCACCCGTGACTCGGACGACGGCATCGAGCTGCTGCGTCACGACGCCGCACACGTTTTGGCCGAGGCCGTTAAGGAGCTGTGGCCGGAGACGCAAGTAACGATTGGGCCGGCCATCGAGAATGGTTTTTACTACGACTTCGCGCGCGAGGAAGCATTCACCGAAGAAGACCTGCAGGTCATCGAAACACGAATGAAGGAAATCGTCGACCGCGATGAGCCCATCAAGCGTGAGGTCTGGGATCGAGATGAAGCTGCCGCCTTCTTCCGCGGCATCGGCGAAGAATACAAAGCCGAGATCATTGAGTCGATCCCGTCTGACGAGCCACTTACCCTGTACCGCCAGGGCGACTTCATCGACCTGTGCCGTGGTCCGCACCTGCCCTCTACGGGAAAGCTCGGCAAGGCCTTCAAGCTGACACATGTCTCGGGCGCTTACTGGCGCGGTGACTCAAACAACGAAATGCTGCAGCGTGTCTACGGCACGGCATGGTCGAATGACAAACAGTTGCGCCAGCATCTGCACATGCTCGAAGAGGCCGAGAAGCGCGATCATCGGCGTCTTGGCAAAATAATGGACCTGTTTCATTTTCAGGAAGAAGCGCCCGGCGCTGTTTTCTGGCATCCCAACGGCTGGACACTGTTTCAAAATCTGATTGGCTACATGCGCCAGATGAACCTCAAGGCAGGCTATCAGGAGATCAACACACCCGAGCTCATGGACCGGTCGCTCTGGGAGGCATCGGGACACTGGGAAACCTTCGGCAACCTCATGTACTCGACCGAGACCGTTGACGGCAGAACCTATGTCATCAAGCCGATGAACTGTCCGGGCCATATTCAAGTATTCAAACAAGGCATTACGAGTTATCGCGACCTGCCCTACCGACTCAGCGAATTCGGCAAGTGCCATCGCTACGAGCCTTCGGGCGCACTGCACGGAATGATGCGCGTACGTGCGTTTACGCAGGACGATGCACACATATTCTGCACACCCGAACAAATCACCGCCGAGTCGATTGCTGTGTGCAAGCTCATCCTCGACATTTACAGCACGTTCGGATTTGATGAAGTACGCATAAAATTCGCAGATCGCCCTGAAGTCCGCGTGGGCAACGACGCTGTCTGGGACCAATCGGAGGCCGCACTCAAGAAAGCGTTGGACGAATCGGGCCTGGAATACACACACAATCCGGGTGAGGGTGCTTTTTACGGACCGAAACTCGAATTCGTTTTACGCGATGCGATCGGCCGTGACTGGCAATGCGGAACCTTGCAGGTTGATCTCAACATGCCAGGCCGTCTCGGAGCCTCTTACATCGGTGAGGACGGCAACAAGCACGTACCTGTCATGTTGCATCGGGCGATTTTTGGATCGCTCGAGCGCTTCATCGGCATTCTGGTCGAACACCATGCCGGCAATCTGCCCCTGTGGCTGAGCCCGGTGCAAATCAAGGTTCTGACGATTACGTCCGCGGCAGATGATTTCGCCGAGGAAGTTGCGACGACTTTGCGTGCCGCCGGGCTACGCGCCGACACCGATCTGCGCAACGAGAAAATCTCCTACAAGGTCCGCGAGCATAGCGTGTCCAAAGTGCCGGTTCTACTGGTCGTCGGGCAACGCGAAGTCGAAACGCGCAGCGTTGCCATGCGACGTCTTGGCTCGAAACAGCAACGCGTCATTTCGCTAAACGATGTCGTCAGCGAATTGACCGGGGAAGTCGCCGACCGAAGCTAAGGGCCCTCCCAGAGCCCTTATGTGACGCGCCCTGCACTTGCACTGTGCGGCGCGTCACAGATTCAAAACTCTGTCGGGTCCACCGATAATTCCGGGCATGTGTGCCTATATACTGCGCCGACGCAAGGACTGCGTGGGCCATTAGACATAACTACCGGAGAAACGATTTTGGCGTCTGAACAAGTCAGAACGCAGGTGCTTATACTGCACAGCGAGCAACGGACGCTGGATAACCTGAGTTCCGGTTTTAATGATAGCTATACGGTGCATTGTGCAACGAGCGGCACCGAAGCTCTGAACACGCTGACAGAGACTCCGATTCACGTCATTATTTCGGCGCTGGAGTTGCCCGGCATGAGCGGCATAGAGGCGCTGCGAGAAGCTAAAAAACGTTCGCCCAACACCATCGGCATTCTTCTCGCGAGCAGGGACGACGACGACCTCGAAGCAGTGGTTGGCTATAAGGAAGTATTCCAGATCGTGCATGGCGGTGTCAGTGCAGAGGACGTCGTCAAGTTGGTTGATAACGCCACACAGCAAATGCGCCTGCTCGCGCTGGCTGAATCCGCGAACGACATGGCGGCGAACCCCGACGAACCCGTCACCGAACACATCGTCATGGAGACATCGGAAAACGGCTCCGCCATTATTAGCGACGGCACGGGCACGATACCGATTTTGGATCCAAAGAAAATTTCCGCAGCGGCGGCCGTTGGTGCCCGTACGGTCGATGTTCTGGTGCTGACCAAGGACGAGGAATTTCTCGCAACCATAAGAGAATCATCCTGCGGCATGCACAACATCCGCTACGCGAATACGCTCGCCCAGGCTGAGCAAGCGCTTGCGAAATACAAGATTGGCGTCGCAGTAGTGGACGCCGCAATGGCCGGACCCAACGTAGAAAAACTCACCCAGCATCTGCGTGGAAAATCATCGCGCCTCGTCAGCATCGTCGCAGGGCGACGTGACGATGGTGAAATGCTCATGGATCTTATCAATCGCGGCAAGGTCTATCGCTTCTTGCTAAAACCGGTCTCGCCCGGTCGTGCAAGGCTAGCAGTTGAAGCATCGGTCAAACATCACCTTGAAGCGCCGGAGTCGGCATTCAAGTTGAGCGCAGGCGAGACGCCCGCGGCGCCGAAACCCCAGGTCGCCAGTCGCCTGAAACCCGCCGCCAAACCGAAACCCGAGGCAAAACCCAAGGCAAAAGCCGTTCCGAAACCCGGAACGAATACCAAGCTGCAGGCCAAGCCGATAGAGCAGCCTGTCGAAATCAAGCCATCGTTGGCAAATGACAGGTTGTCAACGGCATTTGACGGCGACGATACGAGTTTTGCAGAAACAATGACTGGCATTGTCAGCAACATTGGTGAAAAAATCAGCAAGCGCAAAGCAACAAAAAAAGTGCAAGTCGACATCGGCGCAGCGCCTGCGGCAAAAACAGACAGTAGTGACGGCTCGCCGTTCGCAAATCCCAAAATTATTGGCATAGCTGCGGCTGCTATTATCGCCGTGATCGCAATTGGCGTATGGGTATACAGTGGATCCAGCGATACACCTCCAAATGCTGAACCCGTTGCGACCGAGATCCCCCCTGTTATTACAAATTCCGGCACGGCGCCCGACACAGTGCCGAGTACAGACGTTGAAGCGGTAAGCGCCGATGTTTTGACACGTGAAGAGATTGACCTTGCCTTCGCAAATGCTGAGGCAGCAATTCTCGATAATCGCAGCGCCGACGCTGCCGCAGAATTGAACATGGTCATAAGCGCGGATCCGGATAACACCAGGTTGCCGTTCCTGATGGCCCAGCTGTCACAAATGCAATCGCGCGAATTCCTTGCAAACGCACGAGTCGCGTTGCAGGAGTCCAGGCTTGATGACGCAGCCAACGAGCTCTTCAGTGCGCGCTCATTGAACGTTGCCAATACGGTCGATTTAGAGGCGCTGGAAGGCGATCTCGCCGCAGCCATTGAGGTGCAAACCGACGCAGAAAGACTTGCAGCCGAAAGCGCACGCCGTGCCGAGGCCGATCGTGTGGCCGCAGCACAAGCCGAAGCCGATCGTGTCGCAATGGAAAAAATCGAAGCAGAACGTGTGGCGGCCGCGAAACTCGAAGCCGATCGACTGGCCGCGCAGCAAGCCGAAGCCGATCGCGTCGCAGCGGAAAAAGCCGAAGCCGATCGACTGGCCGCGCAGCAAGCCGAAGCCGATCGCGTAGCAGCGGAAAAAGTCGAAGCCGATCGCGTCGCAGCGGAAAAAGTCGAAGCCGATCGCGTCGCAGCGGAAAAACTCGAAGCCGATCGCGTCGCAGCGGAAAAACTCGAAGCTGATCGCATCGCAGCGGAAAAAGTCGAAGCAGAACGTATGGCGGCCGCGAAACTCGAAGCCGATCGCCTGGCCGGACAACAGGCCGAGGCCGATCGATTTGCTACCGAACAACTTGAAGTTGAGCGTCTGGCAGCCGAACAACGCGCCACGGCGGACCAACGACAGGCGGCAACGCTTGCCGCAGCCACGGTCCCGGTCGCTGCGAGTAGCGGCAGCAACACCCAGGCCAACCCGCAATTGGATAATCCCGTCGGAATCAGCTCACTCACGCGCACCAGGTATGTTGCGCCCAGGTACCCGCGCGTCGCCGAGCGCCGAAATTTGTCCGGCTGGGTGGATATCGTGTTCACAGTGGCCCAGGATGGAACGACCAAAGACATTGAAATACGTAATTCCGAGCCGGGCCAGACCTTCGTCAACGCCGCGACCAAGGCTGTGGAGAAGTGGGAGTTCATGCCGATTTTCGAAAATGGCATTGTTATCGAGAAGCGCGCGGGAGTCCGCATGATGTTCGCGATCGAGTAGATTTCTCGCCCAAAGACTCGCTCTGCGGTAACGAAAACCCAGCCCACTGGACCCATTCTAAATATACCGCTAACCTTGGCTAAAAGAATCAGGGGGATGATGCGTGTCAAATAATATTGCTGCCAACGCCGATCAACCGGCGCGACGACAACAACAACGCTCGCTTGTAACGCAACAGAAATTGCTCGATGCAGCAATCAGCGCGTTCTCGGAGAACGGCTTTAAAGGGACCTCCACTCGCGACATCGCGGAACGCGCCGGTGTACATCACCCGCTGATCACCTACCATTTCAAGAACAAGGATCAACTGTGGC
>SMVB01116218.1_pt1 | contig 10418 bp, 6 predicted proteins | sample 2456461 | NCBI WGS metagenome assembly SMVB01 (sample SAMN11095934, study PRJNA526329) | marine sediment metagenome | biome: Marine sediment; feature: Surficial sediment; material: Deep marine sediment; isolation source: Hadal surficial sediment | place: Pacific Ocean | collected 2014-05 | depth 0-1...
CTCTTAATTTGGGGAAAGCAGGATAATGTCACTCCTGCTTTTGTCGGTGAAAAATTCAATGAATTGATAGAAGGGTCAAAACTTGTAATAGTTGATGAATGTGGTCATGCTCCTATGATGGAAAAACCTGCAACTTTTAATGAAATTTTAGATGATTTTTTAAAGGATATTTCTTCTAAAAATAATGGCTCCCCATTGGAATAAATATTTTCAATATTTTCTGTTTGTTTCACGTGAAACAATTCGTCAATCTAATAGATTAAAAAGTAAAGATTTAAAAGAAATAAAACTTTTATCAGAAAGTTTTACGCTAATTTTCTTTTTATTGGCTAAAGAAGAAAGTCTTTCAGGTATGGAAATATTCGAACCAATCAATGGTTCAACCACATCAATAAATTTCGAAGGATGAGCAGTTTCTAAAATAATTCCATTCACATTATTGGTTTTTGAAAACTCTTCAAAAGCAAGGAACCCTACAGCGGAATGAGGATCTAAAATATATTGATATTTATTAAAAACACTTTCAATACAATTTCTGGTTTCAGAATCATTAAAACTATAACCTACAATATCTTTTCTAATATTGTTCCACGTGGAACTATACAAGTCAAGGATTCTTGAAAAATTAGAAGGGTTGCCAACATCCATTGCATTAGAAATAGTGCGTATAGATTCTTTTGGACTAAAATTACCAGATGTTAAATATTGAGGAATAATATCATTTAAATTAGTAGCAACAATAAATTTATTAATTGGAAGTCCCATTCGTTTAGCAAACAGACCAGCAGTTAAATTTCCAAAATTTCCACTTGGAATAGAAAAAACAATTGGTAAGGAATTATCAAAATGTTTAAAAGCCTCAAAATAATAAAAAGATTGAGGAATTAATCTTGCAATATTAATCGAATTGGCAGAGGTAAGTCGGAATGAATTATTTAATTCAGCATCTAAAAAAGATTGTTTAACCAGGTCTTGACAATCATCAAAAGTGCCATAAACCTCAACAGCAGAAACATTATTACCAAAAGTGGTCAACTGTAGTTCCTGAAGACTACTGACTTTACCAGAAGGGTAGAGGATGACTACTTTAATGCCGGGTGTATTATGAAAACCGGAAGCCACAGCACCACCAGTATCACCGGAAGTAGCAACCAATATAACCAATTCTTCATCTTCATCTCGATTAAGATAACTCATTAATTGGGCCATAAACCGAGCTCCAAAATCTTTAAAAGCTAAGGAAGGGCCATGAAATAGCTCCAAAATATTTATGCCTTCATCTAATTCAATCAGAGGAGCAGGAAAAGAAATAGAAGCATTAATTATCTTTTCGAGATCATTTTTAGGAACAGAATCACCAATTAAAGCCTCGGCGATAAAAAATGAAATTTCTGCGAAAGTGAAATTAAAAAGATTCTTAAAAAATCGATCAGGTAAAGTGGGAATAAACTCCGGCATGTAAAGGCCATTATCCTCGGGTAAACCTTTCAAAACCGCCTTTTTCAAAGAAACAAAATTTGAAATATTTTTAGTACTATAAAACCTCATACCATTTAATAAAGTATAGCGCCTTCTTGATTAATAGAAGAAATAAATAAATCAGAATCAATACCAAAGGAATCAAAAATAGCCTTCATAGCAATTCCGACTTGTTCGGCAATAATACTATTTTGACTCAGGGTAAAAATAGAAGGACCAGCACCAGAGATACTACAACCCATTGCACCATTTTCAAGAGCAGCACTTTTTACATCATAAAAATGGGGAATAAGACTTGCTCGTTGAGGTTCAATTAATACATCCTGTAAAGACCTCTTAATTAAATCAAAATCAGAATTATAAAGACCAACAATAAACCCTCCAAGGTTACCTGATTGCTCAATACAACCTTTTAAGCTTACAGAATCGGAAAGAATATTTCGAGCGTCTTTTGTAAGGATCTCAACATGAGGATAGACAATAGAAGCAAATAAACCTGAAGGGCAGGGGAGTCGATGAACGTCAAGGGATTTATTACTACGAACTAAAATTATCCCACCTAATAGAGAAGGAGCGACATTATCAGCATGGTAAGCATCATCTGCAATTTGCTCACCTAATACAGCAAAAGGAAGTAATTCCTTTTTTGATAAAGGTCGGTGAAGCAATTCATTAATAGCCATCACACTTGCAGCAGCACTTGCAGCACTTGAACCCAAACCACTGCCAATTGGCATCTTTTTATGAATTTCAATTTCAATACCTCTGGTCTCACCTAGATGTTCCAATAATTTCATGGCAGCAAAACCAGCAGTATTTTTAGAAATATCGTATGGCAACTTTCGATTATCACCTGTAATTTTAGTAATTTTTAAACCTCGATTATCAGAAAAACGAGCGATAATTTCATCACCTGGTTTATTCAAAGCAAAACCCAATACATCAAAACCACAAGCTACATTAGCGACAGAAGCGGGAGCAAATACTTTAACCCCACTATTCATATGAAAAACAATATTTTATCAACCACTTAATATTTATTTTTAAGATAAATAATTACCTATTGTTATTAATTCTGCGAATACACCAGCCGCGGTAACTTCAGCACCTGCTCCAGGCCCTGTAATGACCAAAGGACGTTCTTTATATCTTTCAGTGGTAAAAATTATCATATTGTCGCTACCACTGAGTCCATAAAACGGGTGATCAGAATCTACAGCTTGAAGAACTATTGATGTTTCCCCATTTTCCAGTTTCGCTATAAATCGCAAAACCTTTGAATCTTTTTCAGCATTGGCACGAAGTTTCTCAAAAACATCATTACTCTTTTCAATTTCAATAAAAAATTGATCAACGGATTCAGCTGCCTGACAAGATTCAGGTAAGATATTTTCAATTTTTACGTCTTCAGATTCAATAGGATAACCAGCTTCACGAGCAAGGATTAATAACTTCCGACGAACGTCAATACCATTTAAGTCAATCCGAGGATCTGGTTCAGTAAACCCAAGATCTTTAGCATTTCTGACAATATCACTAAACCTGGTTCCTTTTTTAAAAGAATTAAAAATATAGGATAAAGAACCGGAAAGAACACCTTCAATTTTAATTATTCGATCCCCACTGTTGATAAGGTCTTTCATTGTTGAAATAACCGGTAAACCAGCTCCGACATTCGTTTCATATAAAAACTGGACACCTCTTTTATCAGAAATATTTTTTAATCGTTTATATTGCAAATAAGAAGAAGACGTAGCAATTTTATTAGGAGTTGAAATAGAAATACTAGAATCCAAAATGGATTCGTAAAAATCACTAATATTTTTATCAGCAGTATTGTCGATAAAAATGGTGTTTGACAAATTCATTTCCTTCATCTTTTTAACGAAGACGGGAATCTCAGTTTTTAAAACTGCATCCTGAAGTTCTTGTTTCCAATTGTCTAAATCAATTCCATCATCATTAAAAACCATTTTTTTACTATTGGCAAGACCGGTAATTTTGATTTCCAAAGACCGATTCTCTTTAAGAAAAGGCGCTTGCTTTTTAATTTGATCAATTAAAGTACCTCCGATCAAACCTACACCAACCATGAATAAATGAAGTTCTTTTGTTTTAGAAAGGAAAAAAGCCTCATGCAGGGCATTGAGAGATTTGCTTTCATCTTCTCGAGAAACGACAACAGAAACATTTAATTCTGACGAACCCTGGGCAATGGCAATACAATTTATTCCATTTTTACCTAAAGCTTGGAACAATCGGCTTGCAATTCCAGGCTGGTATCTCATGTTTTCGCCAATAATTGCAACAACAGATAAATCACCTTCTACTTTTACAGGCTCAATTTGTTCAGTACTTAATTCAAGTTTAAATTCTTTTTCAACCCGTTTTCTTGCATTTTCTGATAATTGAGGTTGTACTGCAAAACTTATCGAATGTTCAGAAGAACCTTGTGTAATTAGAATAACATTTATTTCAGCTTGAGCAAGACAATTAAAAAGTCTTCCTGCTATACCCGTTACTCCAAACAGTCCGCTACCCTGTAAAGTTAAAAGAGCAACGTGGTTAATAGATGAGATACCGCGAACAGGAATTCCATTCGAATCAGTTTGATCTGAAATAAAGGTTCCAGTTAAAGATGGTTTAAAAGTGTTTTTTATATATAGCGGAATTTTTTTAAGTAAAGCTGGCTGAAGAGTAGGAGGGTAAATCACTTTAGCTCCAAAATGGGACATCTCCATAGCTTCCCCATAAGTCATTGTTTTAATAGGAAAAGCTTTCTTTACAATACGGGGATCTGCGGTTAATACTCCATCTACATCAGTCCAAATTTCAATGTGTTTAGCATTTAAACCGGCAGCTAAAATAGAAGCAGTATAATCAGAACCTCCCCGACCTAAAGTAGTCGTTAAACCACCTTTTGTCGAGGCAACGAAACCAGTAACGATTTGAATTTCAGGATTCTCATTATAGTATTCCCGGATATTATTATAAGTAAGATCAAAATCAACTTTGGCGGAACCAAATTTCCGGTTTGTTTTAATTATCTTTCTTGCATCAAGAAACCTGGCGTTAATTCCATTTTGACGCAAAGTATGCGCAATTATAAAACAAGAATTGCGTTCTCCAAAACTAAGAACATAGTCCATTGTACGAGGTGAAGCTTCACGTACAAGAAAAATCCCATATAGTAAATTCTTTAAAACTATATGATTATCAGCTAGTTGTGCCAAAACATCATCATGTAGCTCGTTTTGTAACAATTCTTTTACGGCATCATTATGTCGTTTACAAAAAGAATCAAATAATACCGAATAATTTTCATCACCAGCAGCAGCGCCAGTGCTCATTTCAATAAGAGAATCTGTTACTCCTCCAAATGCAGAGAATACAACAGTAAACTTTTCGCCATTGGAATAATAGTCTTTTAAAATATTAGTTATTCCTTTTATTCGTTCGGGATTTGCAACAGAAGAGCCACCGAATTTCAAAACTTTCATTGATTGGAAACTAATTTTAGGGTGATTAAGAGTTTAAAAAAAAAGGCAAAGTTAATTTTTATCTAATATCATTCCATTTAGAATTGAGAGAAGCTTATTTTCATTAGACGTCATATATTCTTTGTCCTCATTGGTTTTATCATTTAAGCCCAAGAGATGAAGCACTCCATGTATCATTACCCGGTGGAGTTCATTGTGAAATGGAATATCAATCTCTTTTGCATTTTCACGGACACGGTCAATACTTATAAAAACATCTCCTTCTATTAAATCATCATCGTCAGAATAGGAAAAAGTTATAACATCAGTAAGAGTATCATGGTCGAGATATTTTACATTCATTTCATGTAAATAATTATCACTGCAGAATATAAAATTGAGAAAACGAAGTTTTTTATTGTTGGAAGAAATGGCAGCTTTTAACCATGAAGCAATAATATTGGTATTTGGAAAATCAAAAATTACTTCTTCAAAATTAAAAATTATATCATCCTCATCTTGGAATGGAGTATCAGAATTGCTCATAGATGTTGAATTGGGAAAGGATTAAATTCTAAAACATATTTCCACAGTGCTGCCATTGTCATAAAAAACAACATTATCGGATAGTTGGCGCATCAAAAATACTCCACGTCCTCCTAATTTTAACAAATTTTCGGGGGCTGTAGGATCTGGAAGGTTATCAAAATCAAAACCACGACCTTCATCAGAAATCAGAAAAGCTAAAATATTATTCTGTTTTTTAAGTCTTACATGGACAGTCTTAGTTTTATCATTATCATTTCCGTGAGTAATCGCATTGGTAACTGCTTCAGTAAGGCTAATCAAAATATTGCCATAAATATCGGGACTGATTCTATATTTATCAACCAGATGCTCCACGAAGGATTCAACACGGGCAACATTCTTTGGATCTGAAGCTAATTTGAGCATATACTTCTTATATCTTTTACATTATTGACTTTAAAAAAATTCAATAAAAAAGCGATATTAAATAATTTACTCTACATACGTAAATTTTGGAAGGATTGTTCTAATAATATTTATGAAAAAAAAGTTATTGTTCTTTTAAAGATTTAAAATATTCTTCGACTAAAAATTTGTAATATGGTTTAAGAGCAGGAGAAACCGTTTTATAAATTTCAATTTCTGCTTCACGCTTTTTAATGTATTCTTCCAATGAAGGAGGCATTTTTCGTTCCTTTTGAGAAGCATTTTCTGCTTTCCTTTTTTGATCATACTCTCTTTCCCTATCCGCCTTTTCAGCCTCTAACAATCTTGTAAGAATTTCTTTTTGCCTTTTTAATGTTTCATTTGACAATTTTTTATTGACAAGATCAATTTCTACTTTGTTCATTTGATCAATGATATCCTGCAATTCTTTTGCACCCTGGCCCTGCTGCTGTTTTTCTTTAGCCAATTCACGCAAAGCTTTTCTCAAGGCGGCTTGCTTTGCTGCCATCTGGGCGAATTCTTTACTCGTTCCTTCTTTTCCTTTTTTAAGCCCTTCTTTCATCTGTTCCATCTGTTTATTCAAGTCTTGCTGACCCTGACCGATTTGATCCATGGGTTTTTTACCATCTTTTCCTTTTCCTCCCGGCTTATTACACATCTGGTTGCCTTTCATCATTCCAGACATTTGTTGCTGCATTTGCTGCATTACTTCATTTAGCATCAAAGCGAGATCATTCGCATTTTTCATCGTAAATTGTTGATGCTTTGCTGCCAGCGGAATTTTTCTCTCTTCCAATTGGTCAATGCCTTTCTTCATATTACTTTTAATTTCTGTAACCTTTTTAGTAATAAATGATTCTATTTGAAAGACCCTTTTGCTAAGCGCCTGAAGGCTATCTTCTATTAATTGAAAGTCATCTTTGAGCTTATACTGATCTTGAACCAATTCAACATAATGGGGTGTATTTATAGTACTTTTGGAAAAAGCTTCCATTAAATCTTCTTGATCAAAAGATAAACCAACGAGATTCTCGAGCAACTGGCGAAGGGCTTCCATATCTTCTTCCATTTGTTCCATTTGACCGGCTTGCATTTGCATTGACATGGATTGTGCCATATCTTTCATTTTCTGTGCAGCTTTTTTCTGAGACTTAGCAGCTTTTTGATTTTGTTGCTTTTGCAGTTGCTCCTGGCTATCATTGAGATCTTGTTTGATATCCTCCATTTTTTCTTCAGGGTCACCTAAATTGTTAGGTCTTTCAAGTGCTTCGTTCTTTTTCTCCAATTCCTTCATGTCTTCCTGAATCTTATCAAACTTTTTATTAATTTCTTCTTGCTTTTTTTCTAACTCTTCCTGCTTGCTATCTTTAGATTCCTGCTCTTTTTCACTTTCGTCTGCTTTCTGATTTTCCTCTTCTGGTTTATCAGACTCCTCACTATTTTTAGTTTCTTCACTTAGTTCCTCTTGTTCTTTTGCAAGCTCCTGTAATTTATCTATCTGTTTTTGCATGTCATTTTCGACTTCTAATTGCTTGAGCAATTCTAATATACGATCAAGTTCAAGCTCTAATTCTTCATCATTATATTCCATTTCTTCCATCATTTCCAGGGCTCCGTCTTTTTCTAACTCTTGAATCAATTCTTCAATTTGTCGCATCAATTCTTTCATTTCGTCACTCATGAGTTCTTCAAAAAGCTCTTGAACTTTTTTCTGCTTCTCCAATAAATCTTCCTTTGGTTGACTAAACTCTTCCTGGTTTTTAATATTTTCTTCAAAATTCTTTTTGGCGTCCTCAATTTTTTTCTCTAACTCTTTCTGACGCTCAAGCAATTCTTCAAGATCCTTTCTGGTCTGCCAATCCATTTCCTTCTCCTGAAGCAACTTTTCACGTAGTTTTTTCAAGGCTTTTTGGATATCTTTTGACTCCTTGATGGACTCTTTAAGATTCTTTTTAATTTCTTCATTATTTTGAGACTCCATCTCCTCAAACTCCTCAACAGTTGGTTTTTTGAAAGTAGCAATATTCGTTTTGGACGATTTATTACCGTATACTGCATCATTGTCATATACTTCAAAATAATAAATCACTTCATCACCAGGCTTGAGTTCCAACAATGAAACATCCCAGGTATAATCGTATTGAATCTGTTTTGCATTTGGTTTTTTTAATTTAATTGTATTTAACTCTCCCTGTGCTCCTATGGCATTTATAATTCGATAATTAAAAGACAAACTCAGCAAACCGTAGTCATCGCCAGCGTCACCAACAAAAAAGAGTAAAGAATTGTCCAGGCTGTCAGAAAATTTTTCCACATTAATAGTTGGATGAAGGTCAGGAATAACCGTAATGGAATAAGCTACTGAATCAGCATTAGGTAGGTTTTTGTTAGAAACAAATATCTTATATGTTTCGTCTTTAAAAGCTCTTTTATTATAAGTAAATAACTCATCATCAAAACGCTCAGTAGGAATACTTTTTTTATCATGAGAAAACCGAATAGAAATATCATCAGTATTCTGAGCATTAAAAACCCAATCTATTTTTGTTCCTACAGGGATTACCAAATCACCAATATTCGAAATAGATTTATCTTTTCGCAGGGTATAAGCCGGAAAATCCAATGAAACATCAAAGCCAAGAATATTAGGTTTTTTCATTACATCCAAAGTATATTCTATTGAATTGACACCACTTGAAAATAGTTTAAAATCAGTGTTTTTTTGAACGTTGCTAAATTTATAGGTAAATAGATTGGCCTGGTCTTTCGTTAAACGGTAATGATAATTATCGATATCAATAAAAACTTCATCGGGTAATAAAATTCCCTCAATTTCTACTTTGAGTAGGTAGTCAGAAAATTGAACAACGGTTAAATCTTCTTCTTCCACGATAAAGTGAAATGGAGCATCGCGCTCATACTCAGTGTTATTATTTATTATACGTGCGGTACTATCCTTAATCATGCTTGGGGCAGCAAAAAGCAAAACCAATAAAAGTAGTAACGGAGGCAAAGCATATCGAAGGTATTTTCTGTTTTGCCCCAGATTTATAGCTGTCCGAAAAGGGATGGGATTGATTTCTTTGGTTTTCTGGTTAATGCTGGCTAATAAAAGGGAAGTCTGTTCGCTATTTTCTGATTGTCTTTTAAGTTGAAGAATATTTAACAATTTATCTTTTACATCTGTAAAATGTTCACCAATAATTTGTGCAGCCCGCTCATGAGAAATGATTTTACCTAAATGAAAATAATGAAGTAAAGGTGTGAAAACCCACAAAATTAAAGCCATTCCACTTGTAGCAATAAACGAATAGAAAAATATTTTTCTGACTGTGGTATCAAAGTAAAAAAAGTGTTCTAAGGTATTCACCAAAATGAAAGTTGCTAAAATCAATGCAACGCTATAAAGTGAACCTTTGATTAATTGGTTGATATAATATTTTCGGGTAAATCTGTCCAGTTTTTCAATCAATAATTGATAGTTGTCTTTCACTGCCATTTTCATTCAAATTAATAATTAATTAATAAACACCAAATAACACTAGCAAAACCAGCGCCTTCTTAAATAGATTGTAAAAAAGCATTTTTTAACATAAATAAAGTAATAGTTATACGAAACTGTTTTAATGGAGTTGCTTTAAAAGATTGATAATTATGGAGTTGCGTAACATTAATGAGTATGCAAATTAGGCAATATGGCGTTTAAAATCAAGGGGATGTTTATTAATTTATTTTTTGTAAACAAAAAAAGAAAATCCGTCTAATGAAGGACTTTCTTTTTAAGAGATCTAGAATTTTTGAACAATTAGAATTGCATGTAAATTGATTTTAGTCGATCGCTTGTTTCTTTTGACTTCACTTCTTCGATCAATTCCGTAATTGATGCGGCGTTTTCTTCGAGTTCATTTTTTTTCTGTTCATCATTTTCATTGCTGGCTTGGTCAGTGTATGAAGTACGCATTTCATTCATTGCTTTGGTTGCTGCGAATCGTTGCCAGGGAGATTTGGACATATCGACACCAACAGCTTTTAATTTTTGCATACTCTCACTAATTTGAGGCTCTTCGGTTTGTTCAACAAGTGCGATATAATTTTCATAAAATGAAATAACAGAGAATCCATCGATGTTATCCCATGAAGTTTCAAAAAAATCAAGCTTTTTGTAATCACCACTTGCGACGTAGATTTCACCTACAACATTAAGTATTGTACCATTGTCTTCTTGCTCCAATTTTTGAGCATAAATAAGCGCTTCTTTCTCATCTACCCGGTTTAATGATCTCAAGGCAGCAGAAATCACATTGTATGCTTTTTCCGTATCAATGGCTTTTTTAAATGAAGAAATATATTTCTTATCTCCACTTTCTCCTAGTAAATTCAAAGCCATCGCTCTGACTTGAGAACGGCTGTCTTGTTGAGCCATGTTTGCAATTGTATTAAGCAAATCAGGATCATTGGTAGGGTCAACATAAGAGAGCCCGTCCA
>SMVB01057485.1_pt1 | contig 10417 bp, 10 predicted proteins | sample 2456461 | NCBI WGS metagenome assembly SMVB01 (sample SAMN11095934, study PRJNA526329) | marine sediment metagenome | biome: Marine sediment; feature: Surficial sediment; material: Deep marine sediment; isolation source: Hadal surficial sediment | place: Pacific Ocean | collected 2014-05 | depth...
GCGTCCCGATTTCGTCTGGCCGGCTTCCGCGTCCGCGTAAGATGTGCACCTGAACTCGGACTTCTCGCAACGAGTTGTCATCCACCCGGAGGACTACCACTGGGTGGACTCGCCAATGCCGGGCGTCGAACGCATGATGCTCGATCGCATTGGCGACGAGGTGGCGCGCGCCACCTCACTGGTGCGCTACGCGCCCAACAGCACCTTCCCGGAGCATGTTCATGGCGGCGGCGAGGAATTCCTGGTGCTCGAGGGTGAATTCGCCGACGAACACCGGACCTACCCCGTCGGCACCTATGTGCGCAATCCAATCGGCACCGGTCACACTCCGCGTATTGGTGAACAGGGCTGTGTCATTTTCGTCAAACTGCGTCAGTTTGATGAGGAGGACGACAAATCTGTTGTCATTGACACGCGCAATGCGAAGTGGCCGCTGCAACTCGCACCTGGCGTCGAGACGATGCCCTTGCATGAGTTTCGAAACGAACTTGTGACGATGATTCGCTGGGCGCCCAATACGCCATTCAAGGAGCACGCGCATCCTGGCGGTGAGGAAGTCTTCGTCGTCGAAGGGTGTTTTTGTGACGAGTACGGCAATTACCCGGCCGGCACCTGGCTGCGAAATCCCGACCAGAGCAGCCACCGCGCCTTCACTCGCGACGAGGGCGCGCTGCTGTTTCTGAAGGCCGGGCATTTGCCGGTTTCTGTGTAGTCTAATGTGTACACCATGTGTCCGGTTTGGGCATGTTCTTTCCCGTTAGCTCTCCGATGCTCGGCAAAGCACGCGTGCTTCGGGCTGGCAATGATGTCACGAGCACGGCGCTGGCAGCGATGGTGCCTGAAGCCGTCCAGGCAGCCGATGAGCTGCAGGGTGGTACCTAAACGCTGTCCAACCCAGGGCCGTTGTTCGGCACGCTGTTTACCGCGCCGATTATCAACCAACCCCAGATCGCGATCCTGTCGATAGATGCGATCACCAAACGGCCGGTCGTGATCGAGTCGAAAAACCGTGATACGGTTGCAATACGCACGGTGGGCATATTGGCGCACTCTTTCGACCATCGTGCCATTGATGGCGCCTGTTCGGCAGCCTTCCTGAAACAGCAGCAGACTGTCATCGAGCAGACGGAGTAGAAGCAGGAATAGCACGGCGTACCTGAGCAATGACATCGACTGAGAAACTTCGCGGGGTTACGACAATAACGTCCGGAATACCGGCCACAGACGGTGCCGGCGTGCGCATGATGCGCCTGATTGGCACTGAGGATCTGGATAACATCGATCCGTTCCTGTTGCTGGATTCCTTTCAGACCGACAACCCCGACGACTACATCGCTGGTTTTCCGTCGCACCCCCATCGGGGTTTCGAGACGGTGACCTATATGTTTGCGGGGCTGCTACGGCACAAAGACAGCGTAGGAAATGAAGGCGTCATCGAAAAAGGCGGGCTACAGTGGATGACGGCTGGCAGGGGCATCGTACATTCCGAGATGCCGGAGCAAGAGGAAGGTCTGATGTGGGGCACGCAACTTTGGGTCAACCTGCCCGCTTCCGAAAAGATGACCGCACCCAAATACCAGGAGTTCAGCGCCGATCAACTGCCAAGAGAGGCGCGCAACGACGGTATCAAGGTAGTCGTGATTGCCGGCACGACGTCGCAGGGTACCGTCGGTGCCGTGAAAGACCGTCCCACCGAGCCAATTTATTTCGATGTACGCATACCTGCGGGCAGCAGCTTTATGGAGGTCGTGCCCAGCTCGCACAGCGGCTTCATCTTTGTCATTGAAGGATCGGTAAGTGTTGCGTCGAACGCGGAGGATGAATCGGTCACCCTTGTTGCTGGTAACCTGGCCATTCTGGGAGATGGAGAGGCGATAAGACTTACAGGCAAGGAAACCTCTAATCGAGTTCTATTGATCGCGGGTCGACCGATTAACGAACCAATAGCACGGGGCGGCCCGTTTGTGATGAATACGCAAGACGAAATACGGCAGGCTTTCGATGACTACCAGTCAGGCAACTTTTTACAATGAGAGAACGATAATCAAAATCCATATGCTACTGGTCTTGTGCGCCGCTTTTCTCCTGAGGTCGACATCCAGTATGGCCGATACCGGGGAAGATCCGACAGTGGCACGCGGAAGGTATCTGGTCACAATCAGCGGATGTAACGATTGTCATATGCTTGGATATCTGGCCTCGAATGGAACGACGCCTGAAGATTTATGGTTGACCGGTGACTCGTTTGGATGGTCGCGGCTAATTCGCTCGCCGGGATATGACAAAGCTCTCGTCGTTGAACCATAGACCGTTGTGCTTTTGCAGGACTCGTGACGTCGCCTCCAGGTAATCCGTAGACGCAATTACACTCTCGAGCTTCTGGTCTTCGATTTGATTAACGTAAATAGCAGCGTTCCACGCCGCGAAAAGTGTCGACGTACCAATGGTGTCGGCAATCTCGTCCGGCAATGTATGCATTTTGTATTGAAAGATCGCCTTCGAGTCCGCATAGGCATTGAAGTTGTAATTACGGGCTTCCAGCTTGAGTTCGTCCTTTAATGTCTTGAGAAGTTCGTGCCGATTCACCTTGAACGGATTCTCACCGGGCCAGGTCTCCTGAATGATTTCCAGTCCGGGATCGCGGCCGAATGACTGCACTGCAAGCAATCGTCCACCCGGCCCCAGGCTTCGAACCAACGGCGACAATACGTACTTGACCTTGAAATGCGCGTCCATGCGAGCGCGCCACGGCTGCGATGCGATCACGAGGTCATAATTGGCACTGACCTGTCCGGGACGGGGAATGACCGATTCAAGCAAGAACTTGTGATCCTTCCGATACATAATCAGCACCGAGGGGCGCACATACTGTGGGTTGCCGGTCTTCGGGCTGGGCGTAGCCTGCCACGCATCAACGAGGTAGTCGTCGAGTGCGCCAAGCTGCTGGCCGTATGCATACGCCGAGGTGCCTTCGAGTTCGATTTCCTGCCAGTTCAGCGCAGCCGCTTTAGCCACGTCTCGTGGCATCAGCCACGGCGCTTCCCGGTAATAGAGATTGGTGAAAACTACGACACTTGCCGGGTGTTCCACGAATCTGTCAGGTAGCTTTTCCAGGCTCAGTCTGATGTCCTCCAGGCTTATTTCTTTGCCAACAACGTGAAACGGCAAGGTTGGGAAGCGTTCATGCATCGCACGCATCGTGAGGCTGAGTATGGTGCCGTCGCCCATACCCGCATCGAACAGTTTGATCGCCGGCGGGTTCGGCCGAACATGCGCGAGCTCACGCGCTGCTCTTTCGGCAATCACCCTTTTCTCGTTGCAGGTATTGACGAATGCGAGGTATTTTTGCCGATTGTCGTAAAAACGGAATGGCCGACCGGACTTTTCGCTGGTCGCGCTGGCGACTTGCTTGCTCACTCGAATTTCATTTGCCACACTTTGTATGGACGGCATTCGAGAGTTCGTATTAGACGACGGCTGATTCTTCTGAATGAATTTTGTTATGCGCTCTGCCGTCGTCAGCGTGACACTCTTGCCGCCGCGCAACCGCGCACAGAGTTTGCCGTCATTGATTGCATGGCGGCCGAAAGTCGATTCGGCGATCCCGACTCGCTGGCAGTATGCTTCAATGTCCTGAAGCAGCATGTCCGTCGACCTTTGCATCCCCACTTTTCCTCGCATCAACCCAGGCCCAAGATCTGTATCACATTATCCCATCTTTTGACAGATAAGAAAAGATGGGATATATCCCACTAATATGAAAATAACGTCGCCTTGATCAGGGATTTGTGCACATCAAGATCAGGGATAATTCCCACGTTTGCCCAAAATTGGTGTCTCAACGGGCGCTCGGAGTGGGATATACCCCACTGCATCGAATGGCGCTTTATCGGGCAGGTTTAAGTGTCGATCTGCAGAGCTGGATCGGCCGCTCTGATTCGCGTCTGCTTGGCGCCCAATTCGCCGCGAACGATGTTGGCGCCCTGAGCCAACGCCGATGCCTTATGAAAAGCAATCGGTCTCGGCACTCCCTGGCGGCCGAAACCGCAATCGGAAGATACGACAAGATGCTCGGCATCGATGTACTTGAGCGCTTCTCTGATGTCGGCTGCCACTTCGTCAGCTGTCTCAACCTGTATCCTGCGATGGCTGATGCAGCCCAATGCAACCTTCTTTTTGAGCTTGCCTTTGTAGGGTTTGAACAGCGGCAAGGACGCATGGCCGTTGTCCTTGGACTCGATGGTCCACACGTCACCCTTGCATCTATTCAAATACATGTCGATGGAGGGTTCATAGGATATTTTGGGATCGAAGCAATGCTGCCCTCCGGGATTGCCCCAACAGGTGTGAATCCACAGTTCCACGTCGTCGAGACCGTCGACCTGGTGATTAAACAGGTCCACATAGAAATCCAGAGTGTCCTTGTCATCTGTAAAAGCGGCGGTGCTGTGGATCGCCGGCTCCTCTATCTGGATGACCTGGCAACCAGCCGCCGCCAATTCACGAAGTTCGGCGTTGATAATTGTCGCCATGTCCCACATCAGGTCGCGCTTGTCATCTGCATAGATGTCGGTGCCCAGGTTGAGCACAGCCGCGGCCAGATCCGCAGAAATCGTCCCGAACTTGACAGGCCTGTCTGATCGCGACTGTGCAATCCTCCAGATCTTTGCGAACTCCAGGGGAATACGCGCCTCGACTTTGCCCGTGATCTTCGGATACTTCCAGCCACCGACAATTTCATTCAGCCATGACCCGACCGGATAGGACCACATCGCGTTGGTGCGCTCGGATTCCAGATCGGAGATTCCCGTGAACCGTTGTGTCGGGTATGAAAACCAGGAACGACCTGCCAGATCAGCGTCGAGATGATAATCGCCGTTCGTCAGGATATCGAGCCCGGCCATCTCCTGATCACTGATGACTGTGGCTACCGCGTCAAGAAATTGCTCCCTGAAGGCGACGTCAGCCATCGCCGTAGAAAACGGCCGGCCGTCAAGATTGCCTGTGTACCAGACAGGCCGTGGCCAGGAGCCGGTCACAGTCGTTGGTATTACTAAATCCTTGGTGGCTGTGTACATCGCCCGTATTTCTCCTTGTCTATCTGTCTAGGTCTGTAACTCAAAAATCCTTGCTAAAGTCGATTCCCCACCGCACTGGTAGCGCCGGGAAGACAAATCCACCGGTCGAGTACTCAGTGTGATATTCCTCATCCAGCAGGTTCTTGCCCCAGACGGTTACGGCCCAGTTATCAGCAAGCCTAAGCCCCAGCCTGACATCCAGCAGGTTTACAGGATCGCGATCGTTGGTACCCGCCTGGTTGAAATCGAAGAATGAGGTATCGCCGATGATTTGAAAGTCCCCACGGAAGAAGAAATTCGCGCCACCGAATGCGTTCGTCGGGCGTGTGTATTGGGCGCCCAGATTCACGGTGTATTTGGAGACGTTGGGCGCCCTGTCACCGATATCACTGAGTGTCAGGGAGTCCTTGATTTCACTGTCCGTAATACCTAGACCAAAGTTGATATTAAATCCTTCAGCCACATTCGCCGCGAGTTCGAATTCGAGGCCCGTATATTCCACATCGAGAAGATTGCCGAGATTCTGTGTCGAGTTAGCGGCAAGGAATATAAAGAAATACGTGCCTTCAACCTCGGTATGGAAAACACTGAGATTGGTGGTCACCCGGCCGTTTTTGAAGACGCCCTTGAATCCCGCCTCGATCGTTTCCGAGGTTTCCTGGTCAAATATATCGTTGACACCGAGTATGGGGATAAATTGCGCTGCGGCGATAGTTGCGACGCCGGTCTGGTTAAAGCCGCCGCTCCTGAAGCCGCGACTGAGGCTGCCGTACCAGGTGATGCTATCGCTCGCGACGTACCGTAACGACAATCTGGGTTGCATATCATCCCATGTATGTTTCCTGACTTCCCCAGTAGCACCCTCCTGTGGAAAGCCTATGGCGGTCGCCAGGAACGCGGTCGGCGTTATCGTCGTGTTCTCCCGCTCGTCTTCATCGTAACGAAGTGAGAAAGCGAGCTCCAATGCATCGCTCACGTCGTATGCCAATTCGCCAAACACGGCCCAGGCCATATTATCCTGTTCATCGGCGAGGAAGGTGATCTGTGGGTTCACCGAATCGGTTGCGAAATCGAACGGGAAATCACCGCGCGGTTCGCGAAACACAGGGAACACGCCGCCGCCGGTATCCACCATCGCACCTGTTGAAATAAACCGGTCCGTCGAGATCGCATACGCTCCGAAAATATAACGAAGTCGTCGGTCTGCCGAGGACGTAAACCGAAACTCCTGGCTAACAGTGTCCATATCGAGCCATTGGCTCTGGTTTTGATCGGGAGCCCCAAAAATTGCAAACCATAAAACGCCTGCTGATTCCGGGATCGGCAGGAAATCCCATGCGTCTCCAGTCAGCAATTCCTCCAGCGTGTCGATTGAAGTAATCGATGTAAACGTGCCCGCGTCGGAATGCCAGTCGAGTTTGAGCGAGATGTTGGTCAGGTCCCTTTCGTTGACACCGGCGTTGTTGTTTCGCACCTGCTGACTAGTGTCATTTACCGAATTCGGGTCGCCTGCGCCATGGCCGAAGGATTCATTGAATGGATCCGGGTGTGGGAAAAGCCCGAATAGTGGATCCGGAGGCTCCGGCAACGACTCCCTGATCTGGTAATAGAGCGCCTGTGATTTAAGGTTCGAAAAGCTGGCGCGAAAATCGGCCGAAAAGCTGTCGCTCGGTTCGTACAGCAATTTTATGCGAGCCGACAGGTCTTCATAGGGGTCAGCCTTCTCACCGAGAAACACATTATCAATGTAGCCTTCCGTGTCTTTATATGTGAAGGCGGCACGATACTTCCACGCATCGGATTCTCCGACAGGACCGCTGAAAACACCCTGAATCTTGTAGCCTGGCCCGGAATCCCATCCAGCTTTGACTCTGCCTTCAAATTCATCCGTTGGTGCCTTGGTAGTGATAAGAATAGCGCCGCCAATTGCGTTGCGTCCGTATATCGCCCCTTGCGGACCACGAATGATCTCGATTTGTTCAATGTCGAAAATTTCCTGGTTGAACTGGGCCGGGTTCGACATGAGCACGCCGTCGACCAGGGTTGCGACCGACGGTTCGGTGTTCCTGTTCTGAGATATGCCACGCACGGTAACAAATGAATTTCCGGCATTTTGTACTTGAATTACCGTCACGTTCGGTGTCAGTGCGATAGCATCATGCGGCAATTCGATGCCGGCAGATTCGATATCTTGCGCCGTGAAGGCCGTCAACGAGACCGGCACATCTTTCAATCTTTCGTTACGCCTTCGAGCTGTAACGATGATTTCTTCAATGGCATCGATACTGCCTGTCGCATCAGATTGAGCGTCGGCGATTGAAACACTAAGGGCAAGTACGGGTGCAATTAAGGCAACAACAAGAAACTTCCAAGAACCAGTTTTCATGATTTCATCCCTCACGTTTTTCTTTGTGTGCAGCAAAAGAATAGCACAATATATTTGGTCTGCAGTGCCCCACTGACGTGGGCATTTGCCCACCTAAGTAAGTGCCAGATGCGATCGATCTGTGCATCATGAAGCACAATATTACTTGCCGCCCTGCCCGCAACGGTTGTACGCTCGTTGCACTTTATTAGCCGAATCAGCGGCCTTGTTTCAATTCCATTTACTGGTTTCATAAGAAATGATTGCGTAAACGCGGGAGGATCACAACATGTTAGGTGCAACAGCAAACGTCACACTTCCAACGACCGTTATCGGCTCACTGCCGAGGCCGAGTTGGTATACCGAGAACATCGGTTCGGACAGCTTTCTGCGTCGCATGATGAATTCCCGCTTCCGTGAGCAATATACCGATGCAGTCGCCGTGCACCTGAAAGATCAGGAGGCTGCGGGGCTCGACATCTGCACTGACGGTGACGCGCATTACGACGAGGAAGTGGGGGGACAAAGCTGGACCAGTTATCCCATATTTCATATGGACGGCTTCGCTGTGACCGACCCGCAGCCCGCTATTATGAAAACCGGTGGCGTCGCTTTCCCAATGGGCCACATCCTTCATGACTACCTCGAAGCTCGCATCATGCCCAGGATAATCGGACCTGTCGGCCGCGGAGATCTACAATACGCCGCAATGTGGAAGACAGCCCAGCGGTTGACGCACAAGCCTGTCAAGTTCGGGACCGTCACTCCCGAGTTAATAGCCGCGGGAGTGGACGACGATTTCTACAAGGACCCCGTTGAGCGACTCATGGCATTGAGCAATGCGATTAATGAGGAGCTCATCGAACTCGCAGACGCTGGCTGCCCGATCATTCAACTCGAAGAACCACAGATTCATATGATCCCTGCTCGTGGCAACGTCTTCGGCAAGCTTGATATGGCTGCCATGGCCGACGTCTTTAACAACACAGTAAAAGGCCTTCGCGATAAGACCGAAGTCTGGTGCCATACGTGCTGGGGCAATCCCTCACAACAACGAATGTTCAAAGAGATTCAAAGTTACGAGCCGTCACTGGAATTTCTGAATCAGGTCGATGCCGATGTGATCACGTTCGAATCCTGCAGTTCGGGTATGATCGATATTCCTGCCATCGGCAAAGTGATCACTGATAAAAAAATCGCGATCGGTATGATCGATCACCACTCGCTACAGGTCGAACGGCCAGAGGAAATTGCCGAACAAATACGGGAGACGCTTAAGCACATCCCAGCCGAGCGTCTGATTCTATGCTCCGATTGCGGCATGGGCCGGGAAGGAATGAGCCGCCGGCATGCGCGCTATAAGATGGTGGCGCTCGTGCAGGGAACCAATATCGTTCGTAAGGAATTGGGGCTGCCAGAGGCGGAATGCCGGGCCGCAGACGAGCGGTATTCACTGGTCATTACGGAGTAATGGCAATCATGAACTCTGATCATTTCTGTTCCCAAAAACCGTTCGTTCTGATTGCGCTATTTTTCATTGTCATCAACGTCGACACTGCGCAGGCCGATTCATCCGCCGAACTTACGATGGCGCAATTGACCGAGTGGCTGGATGCGTATGGGGAAGCATGGGAATCACGAGATCCAGATAAGGCAGCGGGCCTCTTTGCAGAGAACTCGAGTTATCAAGTGACACCCTATGAAGAAGCTCACATGGGTCAGGCCGGCGTGCATCAGTACTGGGCAGGCGTCACAGCAAATCAAACCAATATCAAGTTTGAGTACAGGCCATTAAGCATTACTGACAATATGGGCATTGCGCACTGGTCCGCGCAGTTCGACGTGCCAGGCGATATACACCTGGAACTCAATGGAATTTTCGTTCTCGAGTTCGACGAGGACGGTAAATGCACAAAATTGCGTGAGTGGTGGCATTTGAAAACTCACGACGCAGAGGGCGAGACCAATTAATTAGTATTTTTTAAGCCGGGTTTTCTAGCTCGTATCAATCCGCGGTCGTTCCATAGGCTGCTTCGTAAGCCGCACGTTCTATCACGATAAGCTCGCGGTAGTTGCCGAGCATTTGCCAGGTACCGGTGAAGCCTTTCGGCACCACAAATGTATCGCCGGCGACGAACTCCTGCGACTCACCGTCAGCGGCCGTCAGTATCAACTTGCCGCTCAGCACCGTGACGAACTCGTCGTAGATATACGGTTCGTCAAACCTGTCGGTACCTGGTTCGTCTTCGTAAACCTCCACGATCAGCTGGTCGCCGTAATAAAGTATCTCTCCCCGAGGGCGGTGGTTTCCTTCGAGTACATCCTCGGGGTCCATAAAGGGTTCCTCGGCGGGCAGATCGATGCCCGCGACCTTTTCGGGATCCAATTTCACGGCACTGAGAGCGCCCTCGTCATCAGCCACGACGGGCACACTCATCATCAAAGCTATACACGGCGCGATCCCCACACTCGTTGCCAGTCTCCGATCCATATGATTTCTCATACTTTTTACTCCCGCCAATAGTTATCTGGAATTTGCTAATGCAGTTACAGCCATTCGCTACTATACTTATTGCGTTGGTGTCATTTGGTATCTAATTCGAAATAAGAAGAGGTAATAAGCCATGTCACACAAATATGCCGGAGGGTGCGATCACGTTCACACTCATTCCGATAACGACCCGATCGACTGCCACACCTGCCACTGCTCCGTCTGTAAAAGTGTTACCGGGCAGGACACTACCCATGTCGTCATGTTCAACTACAGCGATCTGGCGGTGGACAACCTCGACGGGCTAAAACGTCAGCCGTTCAACGCGAATAACCCCGATGGCCCACTGGAGCTGTGTGTGTGCTCGGACTGTGGCACACCGATTATGCTCGATGACAAGGAAGGGCGGATCCGTGTGATCGTGCCGAACATCATGGGACACGACGCCGACAGCATGCCGGCGACTTACCATGCGTTCTTCGA
>SMVB01202395.1_pt1 | contig 10417 bp, 7 predicted proteins | sample 2456461 | NCBI WGS metagenome assembly SMVB01 (sample SAMN11095934, study PRJNA526329) | marine sediment metagenome | biome: Marine sediment; feature: Surficial sediment; material: Deep marine sediment; isolation source: Hadal surficial sediment | place: Pacific Ocean | collected 2014-05 | depth 0-1...
AACTCCTTATCCAAATCCTCAAGGCAGTGTGCGGCCAAGTATTCTTCTTTGATACTGACGCAATGACGCGCTGGAATAATCACATCCGTATCGACATTGTTGCCGTATTTATGTACTTTTCCTTTGATTGTAATGCTCAAGACATCTCTCCTTTAATTTTTGCAACTTTGTTCTTGTCCAAAATCGAATATATGGTAAGAAAAATTGAGACCAAAATCAACCTGAAAAAATCTCGGTTGCGTATTTAAAAATTAACCCGCTGTGGTCGCCCATCGTGTAAGCTTTTTTGTTGCTCTGGCAGGAATTCGTGTCAAGTTTAAGTTTTTAAAAATTGTATCTTGAATAGTTTGCGGAGAAGAATCCCGGGGAAAATGGCTTGCAGTGTAAACCCCGGCATCTTACCGCAAGAATTACAGTGTTTGTGCAAATTTAAAGGCTAGTTTCCGGGTTTATGCGGCCTAAATGCCAACACCTTGATAAGGTTTAAAACCTTATCAAGGTGTAAAATCACAAACTTTTCGCAACATAAATATTATCTGTTGGGTCTCCCCTGCTACAAAACATAGCGCAACAGCTTTTTTATTTCATTCGGGAGAATTCCCCTGCTAATGTGTCTCTTGTATGTTACTCTCTTTGAATAAGCCCTTGGCAATCTTCCTTGCCGTGATAGCCGAGAGGATTTTTATTTTCATGTATTACTGTTGACTTTTTATTTCTTTTTTTTAATTTGAAATTGATTTACGGCTGCACGAACCCGGATATCATGACAAATGACTACTTATACGATTAGAAGACATGAATAAAAGAATAACTAATCGGCTATCAGGATACGCGAAAATCGTATACTTACTTGTTAGAAGGAAATCACGAGAGCATGCTGGCTGCTCGCCGACACATATCCATAAATACGTTAAGCCCACGGCATGACTGCAAGAGATTACATGAAAAACGAGGTCAAATGGATATTCAGCTCAATGAAGTAGAAGTCAGGGCGCTTGGAGCGCTCATCGAAAAGGAATTAACTACCCCGGAGTACTATCCATTAACACTAAATTTACTAACTATGGCGTGTAACCAAAAGTCCAACCGTGATCCGGTCGTTGCTTTTGATGATAAGACGGTCCTGAGAGCAGTCGAGAGCATGCGTGATAAAAACTTAACCATGCTGGTCACCGGGGGCGGAAGCCGTGTGTCCAAGTACAAGCACACATTTGCGCGGCGATTTCAGTTCAATGAGAAAGAGGTGGCTGTGCTGTGCGCCTTGATGCTGGGCGGCCGGCAAACAGTCGGGGAAATACGTGGCCGTTCAGCCCGACTTCACGATTTTGCAGACCTTGGCGAGGTAAGTGCCACGCTCAATGGGCTCATGAAGCGTGGCGGAGGAGCCTATGTCATCGAATTGCCGCGCGAGCCTGGGCGCAAAGAATCTCGTTACGCCCATCTATTCTGTGGTACGCCGGTGATACCCGAAGTTGCCATTCAGCGAGGACCGGAGCCTGTCAGAGGAGCCTTGCTGGCGGAGAATGATCGGTTTGCAAAATTGGAAGAGGAGATATCCTTCTTAAGGGAGGAACTAACGCGTTTAAAAAGCGATTTTGACGAGTTTCGAAAGGCATAATTGAATTTTGATGAATACCTATGGAGCATCACACCAAATTGAGTCTGGGTTCTAACTTCGTTTGCAGCGGACGCTCCGCGCGCGCGCTTTTACGACAGGGAACCTCAGCGTTCGCGTCTCGCCGCTGAAACTTTTGTTATGTGCAGTAAATCCTACTGTTGGTGAGGCTCAAATCATTTATCTATTACTTTAATTGAGGAGACGTAGTTATGCGAGCTTTCTATACAATTTTGACGTTATTTTTGGCAAGCACAACTATTGCCCTATGTTTAGTTCCTGCAGAAGAAATGCTTCCTTTCTTCTTCTAATTAATTTTTTAGTAGCCGGGGTATTTGTACATAATTAGAGCTGGTGATACTATTGAAGGTATGACTGCCGCGCTAGCAATGTTGTTTGGATGCTTCAGGTCGGGTTATGGGAGCGTTATTGCAACACCCTGCAAAGCCGTCTCTTGCTCTATTCACACTTTTACCGAAATGTGACCTCTCGGTTGATTTGGACGGCCGTCCATTACACGGAAGATAGATTTGATAAGAATCATTTCTCATCAGACTGCTTCTTCACAGCACGCCTTTCAAATTTTCCACTCCTGCCGCCGGTTTTTTTAACCAAAAGAATGTCACCAATTGTCATTTTCTTATCGACGGCCTTACACATATCGTAAATTGTTAAAGCCGCTATTGAAACTGCGGTAAGCGCCTCCATTTCCACGCCCGTTTTACCAACACAAACGACTTTGCTTTCAATTTCAATCCCGCTTTCAGTTAAATTTAAATTGACTTCGATGTTCGTTAAAAGCAAAGGGTGGCAAAGCGGGATCAACTCATGCGTCCTCTTCGCACCCATAATTCCGGCAATCCGGGCGACTTCCAAAGGATCGCCTTTTTTAAGATTGCCTTTTTTTATGAGGCCTAAAGCTTCTTTAGACACACGAACAAATCCACCTGCCACGGCCTCCCGCAAAGTGTCAGCCTTTGCCGAAACCTCGACCATTTTAGCCCGGCCCTTCTCATCGAAATGCGTTAGTTTTTGTTTTGATTCCGCCAATTGAAACTCCCAATTTTATTAGAAACCCAAAAATAGGCGCCTGGCCATTAGCTGTTGGCTTTTGGCCTCTGGCTTTTGATTTTTTGAGAATTTTCGTTTGAATATCATTGCACTTATTCGGTGATTTACAATAACCACTTTAACTAGTTGAATTTATTCGCCAAAAGCCAATTGCTCAATTTAGACAGAAATAAAAAACCGGCCATTCTAAACTGAAGGACCGGCATTAAAATCAAATCCAGAAAAACTATTAAGCCGCAATCTTTTTGTTTTCTCTTAATTCCTGCACAACTGCTTCCATCACTTTCTTGTAGTCCCCCGTCTTCTCAAAGATCTTTCTTTGGCGTTTATAACTGGGGCCGACTTCCATGATCTCTCGAATCCGCATCATTTCATCGTAGCTACCCAACCGTTTGGAGACGGGTTCGAGTGTTTGCAGCAGTTCGTCAATCGCTTCCGTGAGCGGCTGCAGCGCCCCTTCCTCATCGGTAATAATCTCTGAATCGATCGACCAGCGCGCCGCGCGCCATTTGTTTTCCCGGATAATCCAGTGGCGATGAACGGGCAAATACTGCCCTTCGTCGTATTGCTCGCCAAGCCAAACCACCAACGCCTGAATAAAAGCCGTAAGGGCAAACACTTCATCCAAAGTCGGTAAGCCGTCACAGACCCTAAGCTCGACAGTTCCAAACCCCGGATGCGGACGAATATCCCACCATACATCGCGAACGCTTTCAATGGCCTTTGCGTTTACCAGCGTAATCATAAAACGCTGAAATTCTGCCCAATTTATAAGCCGGTACGGCAATCCGGCAGTTGGCAGGGTTTCAAATATTTTCACCCGAGTAGAAGCCAACCCTGAATCAGCGGCGTCAAAAAAGGGTGAACTGGCAGACAAGGCCAAAAGGTGAGGAATAAATGTTGAAAGTGAATTGAAAATCGCAATGGCTTTTTCCCCGCTTTCAATCCCGACATGAACATGCAAACCGAAAATCATCAACCGTCTCGCCGGCCATTGGCAGCGATCAATGAGCGCATGATAGCGCTCTTGAGGCGTGATATCCTGCTCAGACCACTTGGCAAAAGGGTGTGTACCCACGCAAGCCACTTCATATCCAAGCTGGTCGCACAGTGAAAGGAGTGAATTTAATCGTTCCGTTAAATCTGTTCGAACAGCAGAAATATTACTGCATACATCCGTGTTCAGTTCGATGGTGGATTGAATCAGCTCCGCCTTGACATGGTCAGGATCGTCGGTTTTTGCCAGAATCTGCTGGGCGCCGGAGACCAGATTTTTTGTCTCCGGATCAAGAATTTGCAACTCTAATTCAACACCGACCGTCGGATTAGGTGAACCGTTAAAGTTGATTTTCATCTTCCCTCCTGAAGGATATAAGCTAAAATACAAAATATGAAAATCATTGTCAATTATGACGCGTTTTAACCTTCGGTTTTCCAGTTCCTTGAAAACCTAATTGCTGGAATGTGCTGCCTCCTGCATATCCGCATCCCGCTTGGCCTTAAACTCAGTACCTTCTTTCCAATTGGGAAAGGTCGACTCCCTGCCCAGACGATACCCCAATCTGAAAAACAAACGCAGATCATCAACCGCCCCGGATAGGTCCCAGTTTGGGTCGAACTCATCTGCAGGTTTATGGTATTTTTCGGCGGTGTATTTATCCATTTGTTCCAGGGTCCACGCCTCACCGTGCTCGACATGGTCGATGCCATTATCACAGTATAGCGCCGGAATCCCCTCTTTACCAAAGCTAAAATGATCGGAACGGTAAAAGTACCCTTTTTCCGGATTTGGATCGGGACGAACGTAGCGCTGTTGTTTTTTTGCTTCTTCCTCAAGATAATCATCCAAATCCGAGTTGCCATAACCGATAATCGTAATATCCTTCATTTTACCGTAGACATTTAAACCGTCCATATTGATTGCCGCCACGGTTTTGTTTCGCGGGTAAATCGGATTACTGACGTAGTACCGCGAACCCAGCAACCCATCTTCCTCGGCTGTGACTGCCAAAAAAACAATTGTGCGCGCCACAGGATTTGGGAGGGTGGCAAATGCCTCGGCCAATTCCAAAAGACCGGCGGTTCCCGTGGCATTGTCAAAGGCGCCGTTGTAGATCTGGTCGCCCTCAAGGTTAGGGTCTTTGCCGAGATGATCCCAGTGCGCCATGTAAAACACATACTCATCCGCTCTCTCCAGTCCGGGTACAACAGCGATGACATTTTTAGAGCGAGAATGCCGGATATTATTGCTTAGATCCAATGAAGCAGTTAGTCCCATAGGCACGGCTTCAAACTCGCGTGTTGTGGCAGCTTCCTTCAAAGCCTCAAGATCGAGTCCGGCCTGCTTAAAAATTGCGCGCGTACTGCCGATTGTGAACCACCCTTCGATTGCACAGCGGGACATATTGTTGTCATCACTCACCAGGTCAAATTGGGGGCCCGACCAGCTGCCACTGACAACTTCCCAGGGATAAGATGCGGGTTTGGTTTCGTGAATGATAAACGCGCCAGCCGCTCCCTGTCGTGCAGCTTCCTCGTATTTATAAGTCCAGCGGCCATAATAAGTCATAGAATTGCCATTGAAAAGCGAGCTATCCTGAGTTGCAAACCCGGGGTCGTTGACCAGTATGACGACTGTTTTACCGCTTACATCCAGGCCTGCGTAATCATTCCAATCATATTCGGGTGCAATCGTGCCATACCCGACAAATATCATCTCCGAATTTTTTATGGACGCTTTACCGACAATGCGTTTGGTCCAGGCCATATATTCGTTCGAATAGGTAAATGTGGCACTCTTATTTTTCCCTTTTATATTCAGTTTGCTGTCAGAATTGGAGGTGATTTCGACCAAAGGAACCTCCTGAAAATAGCTGTCGCCGTTCCCGGGCTGCAAACCGAGCTTTTGAAATTCCTCTTTGAGAAAACTGATGGTCTTTTCTTCGCCCGGGGAAGAGGGTTTACGTCCCTCGAATTCATCTGACCCCAGCACCTGCACATCTGCAGATAAATCCGCGGCGGTAATGCTTTCCAGGGCATTCGTTAACTCAGCGCTGTCCCCACTGCAGCCAAAACCAATTGCAATCAAAATAGGAAAGACAAACGATTTCCAAAACATAGGTTCCTCCTTTTAATAATATTTCAGACTTCTGCAAAATGTCTTAAACTCGCTCCAATGCTCTGCGTTGGAGCGGACTCAGTGCCGACGCAGAGCGCATCGGGACGAAATTTTATTTTGCATTCTGCCGAAGTCTATAATATTTAAGTTTAGATTTTAATCAAACATCCGCCTGGCGAAACGAGGATGTATCTCAGAAACATTTACTCAAACCAGGCGTTTACAATTTGTTCCTCAAAGCGGGCACTGTCTTTGTTTAGGTGTGTAAATTCATTTATACATGAGTCATAAGTATAGTCTTTTGCCCAGGTTTTATGATTCTCAGCCAATTCCTTAATTCCATTTGTAACATCTTTGATTTCATCATCAGTCATTAGTGGATGGATAGAAAGCCTGATCCAGCCAGGCTTGGCGGAATAATCTCCTTGATCAATTTTGTCAGTAATTTTGTGAGATACTTCCGGATCGATGTTCAGCAAATAGTGCCCATAGGTTCCGGCACATGAACAGCCGCCGCGCAGTTGAATCCCAAAGCGATCGTTCAGTAATTTCACGCCTAAATTATAATGCAGCCCGTCAATATAAAACGAAATGACCCCCAGCCTCTCTTCAATATTTTCTGCAAGTATATGAAGTCCATCGATATTTCTTAATTCAGCAAATAGAATCTTCACCAGCTCTTCTTCCCGATGCAGTATATTTTTTACCCCCATCTGCTCCTTCAGCTTAACACAAAGCGCTGCTTTGATGGTTTGCAGAAAAGCCGGCGTGCCGCCGTCTTCACGGACTTCAATATCATCGAAATATTGATGTTCTCCCCAGGGGTTTGTCCAGGTTACCGTTCCACCGCCAGGATGATCGGGCACTCTATTTTTATAGAGTTTTGAATCAAAAATCAATACACCGGGGGTGCCAGGTCCTCCTAGAAATTTGTGAGGTGAAAAATATATGGCATCGAGTTTTGCAAGGGGGTCTGCGGGGTGCATATCGATTTCAACATAGGGCGCCGAACAGGCAAAATCCACAAAACACAAGCCGCCAACTGCATGCATGGCTTTGGCGACATCATGGTAACAAGTTTGAATCCCGGAAACATTTGAACAAGCGGTTACTGAAGCAATCTTTGTTTGCCTGTTTTTGTATTTATCCAGTAGTTTTTTAAGGCTATTTAAATCAATTAGCCCATCTTCATCCGGAAGGATGCACTCCACGTCGGCGATTGTCTCCAACCAGGAAGTATGATTGGAATGATGTTCCATGTGGGTGACAAAAACAATCGGTCGTAACTCCTCCGGAATATTTAGCTGTCCCATCAATTGCTCCGGGACTTTTAATCCCAAAATCCGTTGAAATTTAGTGACCGCTCGGGTCATTCCGGAACCCGTGGTAAGAATGACATCATCGGGTCCGGCCTTGACGTGCTTTTTAATGATTTTATGGGCACGATGGTAGGCTTTGGTCATGGAAGTTCCAGTGACGGTCGTTTCGGTGTGGGTGTTCCCGACAAATGGCCCGAATTCATTCATTAGTTTATTTTCAATCGGACGGTATAATCTGCCGCTAGCAGTCCAATCTGCATAAACAATTCGCTTTCTGCCAAAGGGTGTCTCGAAGGTCTGGTTGTACCCTATTACATTCTCTCTAAACTTTTTGAAATAATCTTCTAAGGAGTGGTTGTTAGCAATCATAATATTGTAAAAATATGGATGAACAGTTAAAGTGATTTTCTTCTATTTAACCTAAAATTATTCTCTAACTTTAAAAATACAAATATTTTCCCACCGAATTGCGCCGAAGTCACCGAGGCTCACCGAATTTCTTTTAATTTGAAAACTATTAAATTAGCCTGCCTTAAACTATCACTCTCTCTGTCTAATGAGGAAACCCTTTTGAGATTTTCCTGCAAGCTTACTCACTAAACTTCTGCAATAACAGTCTTCTTTTGCGCCTCCAAATCCATGCATTGGTTTAAAAGATCGTTTACTGGCTGCCCGGAATCTTGCGCCAAACGGATTTCTTCCCGGATGCCTTCAATCTGTTTTTGAATTTTTTCTTTATGAATGACCGAAATGCAGTCTGTTGCCCAACGTTTCAAGTTTAACCCTTGCCAGTCTTCGTTAAACACTTGCACAATAAAAGCCGTCAACTCGACGTCATTGAATTGCTGATTCAATTCTTTCTCAGAAAAACGTCCTCCACCCTTGTGCTGGTTTTTGAGGTAATTTACAATCGGAAACAAATCCACTTCCCTTACTTCCGCTAAGTCGAGACTTGCAAAAATATACTCCGCCAAATCCCAGTCGTGAAGCATAATTCTAACGAGATCGGCAACCGCTTTCTCACCTCGTCCACTTTTCCGGGTTTTACCGAGATCATTCAACCGTTTGGCAATCTCCGACTGTCGCCTTTCACCTTTCTGCTTTTGTTGAAGAATGGGTGCCAGGTCACTCCACAATGCTTTTTCACTAACATTTAGCTGCTCGGAGACTTTGGTAATTATTAAACTTCGTTGAATGGCATCTTTTATTCTCGCAATAGATTCTAATATTGAATGTACTTCCTCTCTGCGATTTTCGGGCGGTTTCTCTAAAGAACGCTGTATTTTATAATCAAAAAAATTCTCGGCGTTTTCAATTTTTTTTAACAATGCCTCGGTGCCGTTTTCCAGGACGTAACTATCGGGATCGTCACCTTTGGGCAAACTTACAATAAAAGCGTCAAGGCCGGTTTCAAGTAAAATATCCGAACCGCGTAAAGTAGCAGCAACGCCGGCGGCGTCACTGTCATATATCAGAACCGCATGTTTGCTGTAACGCAGGATTAACCGTGACTGCTCTTCGGTTAAGGATGTCCCCAAAGAGGCCACCACATTTTTGATATCATTGGCAACCAGGCTGAGCAAATCCATATACCCTTCGACAAAAACAGATTTCTTCTGCTTACGAATTTCATCTCGATTTTGAAATAGGCCGTAAAGCATTTTGCCTTTTTCATAGACTGAAGTTCCCGGCGAGTTAATATATTTAGGTGAATCGTCTTTCTCGCTCAATTTACGGCCGCCAAACGCAACCGCTCGGCCGCTTAAATTCAAAATCGGGAATATGATTCGATCGCGAAACCGATCGTAGTAGCCCCCTTCTTCTTTTTTCAGAGTCAGCCCGGCGCGATGCAGCAACTCGAGGTCGTTTGATGTATTCTTTGCCTGAGTAATAAGACTCTGCCAACCCGGAGGCGCATATCCCAACCCAAATACCCTAATATTTTCAGAGCTCAGGCCTCTCTCTTTTAGATATTTGAGAGCATGCTCACCCTTTTTGCTCTGCAGAGATTCTTGAAAAAACTTTGCGGCAAATTCGTTAACGTAATAAAGCGCCTCGTTTTCTTGACTGCGAACCTCGTCTTTTTTGTCGTACTCAATTTGAATTCCGGCGCGCTGGGCAAGGAACTTTATCGACTCGGGAAAACTGATGCCCTCGCTGCGCATGAGAAAAGTGAAAACATTGCCACCAGCGCTACAGCCGAAACAATGAAAAATCTGCTTGTCCGGGTTGACACTGAATGAGGGCGTTTTTTCGGTATGGAATGGACAGAGTCCAAAAAAATTCTGGCCCTTTTTCTTCAAAGTCACGTAACCGGAGATCAGATCAACAACGTCGGTAGCCTCGCGTACTTCATCAATTTTGTAATCTGGGATACTCAAATCACTTTGCTTTCAAATTCAAACGACTCGTTTTTAAAATTAAAAACTGCGTAATCGCCCGCTTGGGTAAAACCAATATTTACGACTAATTTCCCATCCTTGGTTTGGTAAGCACTTTTCCGATGCAGATGCCCGCAAATGTAAAGTTTGGCATTAACCAATTTGAAGGCGTCCGTGAAGCACCTTTGTCCGCCATGAGTGCCAGTCGGGGTCAAGTCAGCTATTCCCCGCGGGCACTCGTGTGTCATCAAAATATCAACTTTTTTTTCTGAGATCTTAGCCGCCGCCGCTATCACTTCTTCATCGGTAATATACCAGGGCTTTTTATGAGATTTTGCCCGGATGCCATTAATCCCGCCAATGACCAAATTATCATAATTTTTGGTGGCACCATTGTCAATCAAAATAGCTCTGCCATCTTGATTTTCAATTTTCGAGAGAAGTCCGAGATTATCATGGTTTCCATAAACGGTAAAGGTTGTAACTTTTTGAACAATGGCATCAAAGTCGCTTTGGAAAATCTCCCCAGGGGTACCCCAGTCGCCGGCACAAAGAAGTAAATCGGGATTCTCTTTTTTTAAAATTTCATGAATGGGATCGAGATTCCCGTGCATATCGGAAACGGCAGCAATTTTCATTTAATTGATTACAGAAAATTTACCGATAGAGTTTCGGGAAAGCTAATTTAATCCTCATCCTCTTCAAATGAACTTTTTTGATACAGCTTCCTGCGAATGAACATCTCAACGATATCACCATCGAGTTTGCCGGCCGTTATTTCGTTTCTCAGAATATTAACCGTCTCATCGATGGGCAGCGCCTTTTTGTACGGCCGGTCCGTGGAGCTCAGTGCATCATAAATATCAGCTATACACATAATTCTCGATTGAATGCTAATTTCATCGCCTTTTAA
>SMVB01120859.1_pt1 | contig 10416 bp, 9 predicted proteins | sample 2456461 | NCBI WGS metagenome assembly SMVB01 (sample SAMN11095934, study PRJNA526329) | marine sediment metagenome | biome: Marine sediment; feature: Surficial sediment; material: Deep marine sediment; isolation source: Hadal surficial sediment | place: Pacific Ocean | collected 2014-05 | depth 0-1...
AAGCCGACAAAGTGCCGCACGGGCAATGGATCGTCACGACGCCGATTGGCGAGCCTCCCGACTACTTCCACCTCCCGAAAGTCTGGCTGAAAAGAAGTGGCCCACGCGCGCCGACCTCGATGCTGCGGCGCCATCGCACCCGGTCTACATCCCCATTGGAATATGGCCCTACCCTGTCATATTCAACAGCGAAGCGCGGAAACAACTCGGCATTACCGCAAGTGGCCCAGCGGACGGCCAGGGCGTACGCATCGAGCGCGACCCGTCGAGCGGTGAGCCCACGGGGCGCGTTCAGGGAATGATCTTCTATAACCGCACCCCGCTTTGGGAAAAACTTCAGGCAATGTTACCCCGCCCCTCGCCGGAGATGCAGCGACGAGCGCTCGCGAAAGCCGTGCACGACAACGCTGCCGCGGGAGTGACGACCATCTTCGAGTCGCACGCCGCGCAGCCGGCTCACCTCGAACACTACCGAGCGCTCCGCGCGAGCGGCGAGCTGCCGGGCCGCGTCGTGATGTCGTACAGCGTGAACAACCGCCACACGGTCGACGAGATCGATCGGTGGATGGTAGAGCTCCCGCACGCGTCCGGCCGAGGGGCCGGCGACGATGTCATCAAGACGCTGGGCGTTACCGTGGCTCTCGACGGCGCCACGCAGTTCGGCGTCGCGCACATGAACGCACCGTATCTGGACATCTATGGTGAGCCACGGGCTCGATGCCGATGGACCAGGAGAAGCTGTCGGCAATCGCTCTTCTTGTGGCGCGGCACAATCTTCGTTTGCAGTTCACGTTCGCGGGAGACGCGGCCGCGGAGATGATACTTCTGGCCATCGAGGCGGCCAACGAGCGCGTTTCGATCGTTGATCGACGCTGGCTGATGCAGCACTTTCAGCATCCGACCAAAGGCCACATACAGCGCAGTAAAGATCTTGGCCTTCATGTCACCGGATACACCGCAGTGGATTACAGCAAGGGCGCCGCCGTCTACGTGGATCGGTTCGACGATGGCGAGCTCTGGAAGAGCGTCATCCCGACGCGATGGTGGTTCGACGCGGGAGTCCCTATCGCCCAGAGCACGGACGGCGCCCACTACGAAGCGCCCTTCACCCTCTGGGAGTCGCTCGTACGGATCGACGGGCGGACCGGAGAGAGCTTGATGAGTCCGGCGAAGCAGATCTCACGTGAAGAAGCTCTGCGGATGTATACGACGAACGGAGCTCGAGTCTTGTTCTGGGAGGCTCGGCTCGGCTCGATCGAACCGGGCAAGCTCGCGGACTTGGTCGTTCTCGATCGCAACATCCTGACCTGCCCCGTCGACGAGATCCGAGACGCGAAGGTGATGCTCACGATGGTTGCCGGTAAAGCCGTTTACGAAGCGGCGCCGTAGCGGAAAGAGAGTCATTGCAGAGCTGCCGTTCAAACCGTTCCCAACGAGGTTGATTCGGGCCCATAAATGAGTTAGGTTGCACCCGCCACATGGGTAAACGGGAGGTGCTAACGACTCTTCTCGTTCCGTTCCGCTTTCCTGAAATCCTGCTCACCGGCTTTGTCTTCGAGCTCGGAAATCTTTTCTCGATTACCGTGACGCAGGGTTTTGTGCAGTTTCCTCCTCTCTCGATGGGACGCTTCGAGAGTTTTTTCGTTCACGCTGTCCTCGCGTGGTTGCTACTGGCGGCTTACTACCTAAGTGCAAATCGTTGGTTCCTGCCGCGGGATCGCCGACACAAATTTGCGGAGCTCACCGTCGTCGCGCTCTGTCTGCTGGGCTGGCGTTTCTATTTTGAATATGGTGTTCGCCTCAGCGCCGACGCTCCTCACTATTTTGCGCAGGCCCATTCGTTTCTTTTTGACCTCGACCTCGACTTCGCAAACGAGTACGAGCAAACTCGGCCGCGGATCGAAATCGCGCAAAACTATCCCATTGGCCTTGCGCTCCTGTCACTGCCGTTTCTCACGGGCGCTCATGTTCTCGTTCGTGTGTCCGGGTGGATGGGAAACGACTTCCCGTCCGAGGGGTTCGGCTATCCGTACGAGACCGCTTTTGAGCTCGCGGGCTATCTCTTTGCGAGCCTGGCGTTGGTCTACCTTCTGAGAACGGTGACGGCACTCCTTCCTCTCAGCGTGGCCACGCTAGGCCTCGTCTGCGCGCTGTTGTCGTCGTTTCTTGCGTGGTACATGGTGGTCGAAGCAGGGATGCCCCACGCGATGTCGTTCGCCTGGTCGACGTTTTTTCTCGGTTACTGGCTCAGGCTCAGGCCGGTGAAGCGACCGCGAGATTGGGTAGTGCTCGGGATGCTGATTGGTGTGGCGGCGATGGTGCGGTGGCAAAACGGTGTGCTCGTCTTGTTGCCGCTCGTCGACGATTTGTTGGACGCGCCTCGTTCGTTTCGACCGGCGACGCTGCTCGGCGCGGCCGCGAGTCTCACATTCTTGCCCCAGTTCATTTTCTGGTACCAGACCACCGGTAATCCGTTCGCGATGCCCACGAGTGGGCACGAAGTTTCGTGGGAGCAAATGCGGCTCATGGAGGTTCTCTATTCGACGAATCGCGGTCTTTTTCCCTGGAACCCGGCTCTGTATCTGGGTGTGATTGGACTGGTTTTGTGGTTGTCCCGCTCTCGCCGTTTGGCGGTGTTGTTCCTTGCGGGCTTTGCGCTTCAGATCTACGTAAACGCGAGCGTCGGTATTTGGTGGGGGGGATGGTCCTTCGGCGGGCGCCGTTTCGATAGCTGCTTCTTGTTTTTCGTCGTCGGACTCGCGGTTTTCTTCGATTTTGTGAGGCGCCGGCCCTTGATACCAATACTTGCGACCGCGTCGCTGCTCGCCTTGTGGAATCTGGCGCTGGTGCGCCAGGCCCGTAGCGGGCTGGTGCCTCCGGATCGCCTCGTCTCCTTCCAGGAGGTGTCGCGCAGGAGCGTCGATGAGCTCTACAGTTGGCTGGGCTACCCGTTTGCGTCCCCGGCCAATTGGCTTTTCGCCGCTCGTTACGGCGTATCAGCGGAAAAGTTCGACCGTCTCTTTGGGCATGAAGGCTTTGGCAACGTGCGGTTGCGTTTCGATAGCGACGCCGAGCCCTATGTGGCTTCAGGCTGGGGCGTGGCGGAGCGGGACTCAAGGGGTGAGTGGTTTCGCTGGTCCGTTGGAAGAGAATCCACCCTGCTGATTCCTCTGAGAGAGCAGAGGGCTTATGAGCTTACTGCAGAGGTGCGTCCCTTGGCCGGTGCGGTGCCGAATCGAATCGGTGTGACCGTCAATGGGCATGTGCATCCACCGAAACCTGTGAGCACCTCCACGAACGTAAAGTGGGTGCTGGCCGAAGAGAACTGGCAACGCGGGATCAACACGATCGTCTTCTACTATGGCCGAACCGCGAAGCCTTCCGACTTTAGCGAGTCGACGGATTCGAGGGAGCTGGCCGTCGCGTTCCACGGGTTTCAACTTATCGCGATTCCGGACGACGACTGAGCACAGAAGGATTTCCGCATCTCGGCTGTCGAACGCTTTTCGAAACAAGGGTTTTCGGTCGACGCTTCTCCCACCGTTTGGCCTCGAGACTCCGGCGGGACAGGTCGAGATGCACTATCTGCTTGATTCGCCGGTCCGCTATGATCCGCCTCGCCGTCCGTCGTCGACGGCGTCGAGCGCCCAAACCGTAATGATGGGACCACCGCGCTCGAGCGCGTCGAATCCGGCCATGGGAAGATAGAAAATGTCACTGCGGAAGAAGAAAGGTATGGCCGAGCTCGTTTCGTGGAAGGGGTCGATGCGCACGAGCATCTTCCATTCTTCCGCGAGCATGGTCTGAAGCTCGTGCTTGAGCGACTGAGCGAAGGCCGGGTGTTCATGGGTGATCAAATAACGGGCCCCGGTATCTCTCACGTCCGGCGGCGCGCATTCGATCTCGATGGGCTCGAATGCTGGAGGGCGGCGACGGTCAGAATTGACTTTCGGCGCGCCATAGCCCTCGCACACCGCGATCTTCGCGCGACGTTCGATGTTCTCTCCGAGCCAATCCGTGGCAAGGATTCGGGTGTCCTTCTGTGCGGCCAATCGGTCGAACTGTACGGAGCTCCAGAGTGTTGGCGTGACCAAGAGCGAGGCGGCCAGAACCGCGACATAAGGGCGAAAACGAGCCACGACGCCCATCACGATATCGGCGGACAGCGCTGCCAGCACCGGCACCAACGGAACAACATAACGGGGGTAGGCGACTCTCACGTCGACCATCATCAGCATGTAGGGGATCAGAAGACCTAGCATTGCCAACTCCACCGGTTGTCGCCGCCACAATCCACGAACCACGCCCGCGAGCGCGGCGAGATAAACGGGCCAACCCAACCCCAGACGGAACGTATCGCGCAAATGCACGAGGATGGCGACCTCGGAGCCACCTCTGAGGTTTTGGGCAATGTGCGCAAACTCTTTGAGCGACGCCTCGTAGGACAGAATCACGTAGGGCGACGTTACCGCGAAAGTCAGGCACATAGAGACCCCCGCCAGGACGAGCTTTCCGAAGAGCGGCCATCGCTGTCTCTGCTCGATGGAGAACATGGCGGCGACCACCGGCAGGATGAGAGCCATGCACACCGTGCCCGCGTTGTACTTCGAGGACGTCGCCAACCCACCCAAGATTCCGGCAAGCACAAAGCTCGAGAGCTTCCGGTCCCGCGCGGCTTTCACCGCGAATGCGAGAGACCAGCAAACGAAAAAGGCCATCATGCAGTCGACGGTCCCGAAGCGCGACGTGATCACGTGCAGCAAAGAGCAGGCGGTCACGAGCGCGGCAAGAAGAGCCACTCGTCGCTTGCCCCACGCGAATAACGCCACGAAGTAAGTCGCGAGGACCGTTCCAACTCCCAAAACGATACTCACAGTCCGGACAATGCGAAAATGAAGACCTGGCCGCAACACGACGATGTCGAACAACATGTCCAAGATCCGGTCGTAATGTCCAAGCAACTGACCGACGTAGTAGTAGACTCGGAGCGCCACCACGTCCACATAAATCGGCAAGCTCGGATAGGTATAGCGGTAAGGCACCCAGCGGTTCTGCGCGAACATTTGAAAGACGTCCCCGAGCACGAACTCTTCGTCGGGCCGCGCCCTCGGGTGCGGCAGACCGTATTCCCACCCCCAAACACGAAGCGCCGCTGCCAGCGCCAGAATCATGCTGAGCACGGCGGCGGTCGTGAGAGTGTCTCGATACGAGCGGTCGCGCTGACCTTCCACAATGCGACGAATCCTAGCACGGCTCCGCGCTCACGAAACGGTGGTTGTCCCAGGCAAGCGCACCGTCGCGCCGACACGTTTTTACGGGACGGTCGTAATGACGGACGAGAACGCCGCAGGGCTTCTAGCGAGTCGAGCCGTCGCAGTGCTCACTTGAACGACGTGCGGGTTTCGCATACAACCGGAGCTATCTCCATCCCCGTTCGTCGATCATGATCAACAACACGTTTGGCGGACGCTCCGGCTGCGCTGGTTGCTCTGTGGTCTCGCACCCGGTGTTCAGGATCAAAGAAAGTGCTATGAATACGGCTGACGTCCCGCTATCTGTCTTCGAGATGGGTCGCTTGCTCAAATTCTTAGCACTAGGCGATCAGCTAAAGTAGATAAGAATGGGAAGCGAATCGCAAACTGAAAAAACTGTAGACATGTGAATTCGTCGCGACATATCCTAACTTGCGCCAATCGGAAGTCGAAATAATGGTGGAGATCGTGGAGAATCAACAACGGATTAGCGTTTTGCTTGGGCCAGGACACCGAACCAAGCTCGGGCTTCTCGTTGCGTTAGGGATGATTGCGTTATCGACGGTCCGGGGGGCAGTCGGGCTATGACGAGGGCTCGGGTCGTGCGGTCGTCTCGTCGCGTGTCAACCGAGGCGCGACTGAACTAACGAAATGACGAAGCTGAGAGTTCGAATGTGGCGCGACCTCTGGCGCATGAGGTGGCGCGCGATTGTTATCGTGCTGACCATCGCCAGTGCTGTGTCGATCCACGTCGGTCTCTACACCGGGATCCGCAGCCTCTACTGGACCCGCGACTCAATCAATGAGGAACTGAGTTTCGCCGACCTCGAGCTCCACTTCGTTCCCGAGGACCTGAACAACGTCCCACCCCTGGACGCCCTGGCGGGGGTAGAGAGAGTGGAGAAGCGTTTGCTGTTCCCCGGGCTGGTCGAGACGCCCCGAGGAGCGAGGTTGAGCGCCAGCTGATTTTTCTCGAAGCGCCCTCCCCAAGTTTGCACCAACTTCGCTTCATCGAAGGTAGACCGTTCCGAGCCGATGCACCGAACGAAGTAGTCGTCGAGCGATCTCTGGCCATGTATCACGGATACCAACTCGGTGACGAGATTAACGTCAAGGTCGGGGAAAGAATCTATGACGGGACGATCGTGGGAATTGCGTTCAGTCCCGAGTTCCTGGTCACAGCTTCGAATCCGGACTACTACGTCCTCGAAAAGGGGAGTCTTGCCGTGGTCTACGCAAATATGACCATCGTGAGTGAGCCCATAGGGTTCAGCCTCGTCAACAATTTGCTGTTCGGCTTCGAGCCAGGCTCGGATCGCGAGGTGGCCAAACGAGAAATCTTGAAACGGCTGGAGAAGCTCAGCATCGACCACGTAGTGACCCGAGAAAGGCAGTTCGGGTACAAGCACGTCCAGACCCAGCTGACGGCCATCGCCCATTTCGTTCCGACGATGGTCATCCTGCTCTTGACCCTCGCTTCGATCATCACGTTCATCAATTTCAGCCGATTGATTGCCACCGAGCGCGCGAGATCGGTGCGCTCATGGCGCTCGGGTACGATCGCAGAGCGCTGCTACTCTCGTACTTGGAGGTTGCGCTCCTAGTGGGATTGCTAGGAAGTGCGCTGGGCGTGCTTTTGTCGTTTTCCGCTCGTGATGTTTTCGCAGAAATCTGCGCGGACTCGATGGGCATGTCGGTGGTTCGTACCATCAACTTCCTACCCCTGATGGTGAGGGGGTTCTTCTACGGACTCTTGGTGACATGTGTCTCGGCCATCATTCCCGTCCTGCGCCTGTTTCGCTTGCCTCTGCACGAAATCATCCGTGAGACGAACCGGCGGGTCGAAAAAGGCCGCTGGGGCTCCCGGTTAGCGTTGTTTCCGTCGAGCTTTCGCTACGGCATCCGGAACCTCATCCGCCAACGGGGCCGGGCACTGGCCACCCTCATGTCCATCGGCCTTGCTCTGGGCGTGGCATCCGCCTATCGCGTCAGTGTAAAGTCCATCGACGAGACGCTGACGCGCCGATTCGAGAACGACAGCTGGGATCTGGCAGTCGATTTTTTTTATCCGCTGTACCTCGACGAGACCGAAGAGATCCGCGTGGTTGGGGGAGTCGAGTCGATGGCTCCCTATTTGAGGCACTATGCGGAGTTGGAGCACGAGCGTCGCTACGTCGACGCGGTCGTTTTCGGGGTCGATGCCGCGCTGAAGATGACCGCCCCACCGTTCGTCGAAGGCCGTGAAGCGAGCGGGGAGAAGGAAGTCGCGCTCTCCGGAGGGCTGGCGAAGAAGCTCGGTGTCGGTGTCGGTGACAAAATCCGCACCGAAGTGCTGGGCAGAACTCACAGCTTCGACGTAGTGGGAGTGACGTCGGACGTGGTGGCCGATATTGCGACCATGTCTCTTTCGGCGGCGCCGGAGATCTTCGAGCTCCCCGACAAAGTCAACGGGGCGCAGCTCAGGGCGAACGCGCCTGACGACGAGGTCGAAGCCGCGCTCCGCCGTATCGACTTTGTCGGGAATGTGTTTCGGAAGAGTCAGCTTCTGGTCCAGATGCGGGCGGGGTTGGAGGTCATGATCGGCGTGCTCGATCTGGCAGCTGCGATCAACTTACTGATCGGCCTACTGTTCGTCCTCACCAGCATCAACCTTTCCGTAATGGAATTCGCGACCTGTTCGCGCTCGACGTCGACGTGACGTCGCTCTTGCCAGGGGACGAGACCGCGGACGGCAGCTTCGACAACTTCGCCGATGTCCTGACGATCTCGAGGACTCACCTGGAGCGCTACCTGTCGGTGGCCCGTCAGGTGACGCGGCTCGCGACGGGACTGGCGCCGACGAGGCCGAACAGCGAGACGTTCGAAATTTCCTTGCACATCGTGCAGGACGACCGGCAGAGCGAGGACCTCCCGTTCGGGTCGCGTGGCGGCATCGCGATCCCGTACAACTTTCCGGTGGACGGCGAGTACGTCATCAAAGTGCGCCTGCGGCGCCAGTATCAGGACTACCTCATGGGCATGGGCTGGCCGCAGCAGCTCGACATCCGGCTGGACGGCAAGCTTTTGAAGCGGTTCACTGTTGGAGGCGGCGCGCAGGGCACACCGGCGGCGGCCAGCTACGCTGGCGATGGTGAGCCGGGCTTTGCCGGCGATCCCGAATGGGAGACCTACATGCAGCTCACCGGAGACGCGGGGCTTCTAGTCCGCGTGCCGGTCGAGGCGGGCCCGCGCGTCGTGGGGGTATCGTTTGTGAGGGAGCTGTGGGAGCCGGAGGGTCTCCCGCAACCACTGCAGCGAGGCCGGGTCCTGACGAACGATCAGATTTACATGGGGTACGCGGCCGTCCACTCGGTCGAGATCGGCGGTCCCCACGCGATCGCCGGAACGGCAACGGATACGCCGAGCCGTCTTCGTCTGTCGACCCGGACAGGCGCGACAAGCGTCGGAAGAGAAGGCGTGCGCCACCGAGATCCTCTTGACCGTCGCGCGCCGGGCCTATCGCCGGCCTGTGACGACCCAGGACCTCCGGCCGCTCCTCGAGTTCTTTGACGCCGGACGGCGAGACGGCGGCAGCTTCGAGGCCGGCATTCAGTTCGCGCTCGAGCGGATCCTCGTCGATCCGGAGTTCCTGCTGCGGATCTATCGGGAGCCAGCCGGGCTCACGGTGGGCCAAGTCGCCTATCGCCTCAGTGATTTGGAGTTGGCCTCACGCTTGTCGTTTTTTCTGTGGAGCAGCATTCCCGACGAGCGCTTGCTCGCGCTGGCCGAACGTGGGGAGCTCTCCGAACCGACCACGCTCGAGGGAGAAGTGCGGCGTATGCTCGACGATCCGCGCGCCATCGATGCCCTCGTCGGCGACTTCACCGCCCAGTGGCTGAATCTGCGCCGCGTCGACGAGGTGGTCGTTGATCCGAACCGCTACCCCAACTACGACGAGAGCCTGCTGCAAGGATTCAAGCGGGAGACGGAGCTGTTCGTCGCAAGCACGCTGCGCGAGGATCGCAGCGTCCGAGAGCTGTTGAACGTCAACTACACCTTCGTCAACGAACGCGTGGCGCGGCACTACGGGATAGCAGGGATCTACGGCAGCCGCTTCCGTCGCGTCACGATCGAAAACTTCGACCAGCGTGGTGGGTTGCTCGCGGAGGGCGCGCTTTTGGCGACGACGTCCTATCCCGACCGCACTTCGCCCGTGCTGCGCGGCAAGTGGCTCCTCGACAACATCTTCGGCATCCGCGTGCCGCCGCCACCACCCGGCGTCGACACGAACTTGGAGCCCGAGCCGGGCAGTGCGCCGACGTCGATCCGCGAGCGGCTCGCACGGCACCGGCACGACCCGTCCTGCGCCAGTTGTCATGCGGTCATCGACCCGCTGGGGTTCGCGCTCGAGAACTTCGATGTCATCGGCGGGTGGCGCACCGAGGACGAAACGGGCCATCCGATCGACGCGACCGGCACCACGGCGAGCGGCGCGACCGTCGAAGGGTTGGCGGGGTTGCGGGCGCTGCTGCTCGAGCAACCGGAGCAGTTCCCCCGCACGCTCACCGGGAAACTCCTGGCTTATGCGCTCGGGCGTCGGCTCGAGTACTACGATCAACCGACGGTCCGCACCGTCGTGCGCGCAGCCGCGGTCGAGGACTACCGTTGGTCGTCGCTCATCGTGGGGATTGTCAAGAGCCCGACGTTCTTGATGCGCTCACGCGCCGTGGCGGAGAACTAGATAGCGGAGACAACGACATGACCTTCCTGACTTCGAAGACGTTGCCCCGACGCACTGTCCTGCGCGGCATGGGCGCGGTGATGGCCCTGCCTTTTCTCGATGCCATGCTCCCGCTGCGCGCGGCCAAAAAGCCGGTCCATCGGTTCCAGGCCTTCTACGTGCCGAACGGGATGGCCATGGAGTACTGGACGCCGAAAGGGGAGGGGCGCGCCTTCGAGCTCTCACCCATTCTCGAGCCGCTGGCCCCGTACCGCGATCAGCTGATCGTGTTGTCTGGCATCAAGGCGAGCTGGAATTACATTCATGCCGGCGCTTCCGGATCCTTTCTGACGGGCACCACGCGGGGCGGCCGGAATGAGGTGGAGATCATCGCCGACGTGTCGATGGACCAGCTGCTGGCCAGACACTTCGCCAACGAGACGCAAGTGCCGTCGCTCGAGCTCT
>SMVB01307145.1_pt1 | contig 10416 bp, 10 predicted proteins | sample 2456461 | NCBI WGS metagenome assembly SMVB01 (sample SAMN11095934, study PRJNA526329) | marine sediment metagenome | biome: Marine sediment; feature: Surficial sediment; material: Deep marine sediment; isolation source: Hadal surficial sediment | place: Pacific Ocean | collected 2014-05 | depth...
AAGTGGCGGCAGTAAACCAGGCAGACGCGATGCCAACATCGTCTTCCCGGTACCCGGTGGTCCTAGCAACAACAGGTTGTGGCCGCCGCTTGCGGCGATTTCCAACGCTTGTTTGCCTTGATATTGCCCATGAATATCGGCCAGGTCGCCCGCCGTAGTTACGTGCGTCTTGCCGCTATCGACGAAAGCGGTTTGGGGTAATGGATCGATATCTTTGAGGTGGCGACAAATCGCATCGAGTGTCGCGCCAGCGTAAACCGCCAGTCGGGAAACCAACGCCGCCTCCGCGTCATCACCGACGGCGGTAAGGATCGCGCGATTACAATCCCTGGCGGCAAGGGCCGCTGGCAGGATGCCACGGACAGCTCGTAAGGAGCCGGTTAATGCAAGTTCGGCGACGCATTCGAACTGATCGAGGCGTTGAGTTGGTATTTGATGAGATGCGGCCAGGATGCCGAGTGCGATCGCCAGATCGAAACGCGTGCCGTGTTTGGGCAGGTCAGCCGGCGCCAGATTGACCGTGATGCGGCGGGTCGGAAATTCGTAGCCCGAATTGATGATCGCCGAACGGACCCGTTCCTTACTTTCGCGTACCGCAGTTTCCGCCAGTCCGACCAGATTGAAGGCCGGTAATCCCGGTGATAGATGTGTCTCGACACTGACCAGCGGGGCGCGGATGCTGAGGCTTGCGCGGCTGAAGACAATTGCGACGGTCATATGTTGCGCTCCTTGCAACGTTGACAACTGCGCCGTCGGTGACAACGGCATCGATCGATCCTTGATCGGGGTTAATTGTAGCGTCCCGCGCGGTTAAGGCATAGGGGGAAAACGCTGCAACGGCGTTATCAAGTCGTCGTTCGCAGCACCGTAATCTTCAGCCGATGGTGTGGCTTAGTCCTCCATCGAGGCGACAATTCGCTCAAGTTCTTCGAGTTTTTCGCGCGTCCTGGTCAAAAGCGCGCTCTGGATATCGAACTCATCGCGGGTGACCAGGTTCATTCGTGCAAATGCTGATTCGAGCACGAGGCGAACGTTCGTCCGTATTTCCTCGCGCATCGCGCCGCTACCGGCAGGCAACAGGCGCGCGATACTCTCGGCGATTTGTTCGATTTTTTTCAATTCGATCAATAGCGAATGCTCCAATTTTTAGGTGGTCCTGGCATCCGTTTGATCTCAGATCGATGCGGATCTTACGGCGGCTGGACATTAAAGGAAGATTATACAAGCTGTGCGCCGAAATAATTTGATTCCGCGATCGGGTCAGCGTGGAACCCGATTTGTGCTTGTGGGTGCTCGGTGCTCTCAGCCGACGACGAAGCCAGACCGTCGGCACAAGATAAATCCAATTGCGCACAAATATTGTGCGCGCGGAAATATTCGCGATCCATCAAAGGGCGTTAGTGGTCAAAGATCTTGCTAAAACCGTTCGGGCACGAAATGGTCATTGCGCTATAAAGCGCTGTTTTAAGGACGATCAATAATACCTGGCATAAGGAATGCATAGGGTTAGTATCACGCAGGGTTTTTGAATTCAATTTAGCTTTTTCACGCAGCACCACAGGGGATGCAATGAAATGAAACTCGTAACGGCAATAATTAAGCCATTCAAATTGGACGACGCCCGGGAGGCACTCTCTGATGTCGGCGTGCAGGGTCTGACGGTGACCGAGGTCAAAGGATTCGGACGGCAGAAGGGGCACACCGAACTCTATCGCGGCGCGGAATACGTGGTTGATTTTTTGCCTAAAACCAAGCTCGAAGTAGCTATCGCCGACGATCAGGTGGAGGCGGTTATTGAGGCGATCTCCAAGGCCACCAATACCGGCAAGATTGGCGATGGCAAGATCTTTGTGCAGGACCTCAACGAGGTCGTGCGTATTCGCACGGGTGAGACGGGGCCCGAAGCCCTTTGAGGGCGACTTTCCCGAAACTGTTAACGGCATTCATCAAACCGTGAGGAGCGAAAGATGACGAGGTATTTGAGTATTTTGGCCAAAAATAAGGGTGCGATCGGCTCTTTGCTGGCAGTTATATCGATGATGATTCCTTCATTAGTCATGGCTGACGAACTGAATTCCGGCGACACCGCCTGGATGCTAACGTCCATGGCCTTGGTCCTGTTTATGACCATTCCAGGATTATCACTGTTCTACGCCGGGATGGTGCGCAGCACAAATGTGCTATCCGTTATGATGCAGTGTTTTACGATCACCTGCCTGGTGACAGTGCTGTGGGTCTTGTTTCTCTACAGTTTTGCCTTTGGTGGTGATGGCCAGTATTTCGGTGATATGAGCAAGGCCTTCATGCAGGGGGTCGTTGTAGATTCGATGATCGGAACCATCCCTGAGACCGTTTATTCGATGTTTCAGCTCACCTTCGCCATAATCACCCCGGCGCTGATTGTCGGCGCCTTCGCTGAACGCATGAAATTCTCCGCCATGCTCTTGTTTATGGGCGTGTGGGTCACGGTTGTCTATGCACCGATCTGCCACTGGGTCTGGGGCGGCGGCTGGCTTGGTGAGATGGGTGTGTTGGACTTTGCCGGTGGTACGGTTGTGCACATTAACGCCGGCATTGCGGGATTGGTCGCCTGCCTCATGTTGGGCAAGCGCAAGGGTTATCCAACGACCATTATGTCTCCTCATAGCCTGGTCCTGAGCCTGATTGGCGCGGCCATGCTGTGGGTTGGTTGGTTCGGGTTCAATGCCGGCAGTCAACTGGCCGCCGACGGCGTTGCTGGTATGGCCATGGCAGTGACCCAGATCGCCGCTGCCACCGCGGCGTTAACTTGGATGTTCATCGAATGGATCAGCCACGGCAAGCCCAGTGCCCTGGGGATCGCCACCGGTGCGGTCGCCGGGTTAGTGGCGATTACGCCTGCTTCGGGCTTTGTCGGACCGATGGGTGCTATCGCGATCGGCGCTGCCGCTGGTGTCGGCTGCTTTTTTGCCGCCGTCAAGCTCAAACGCATACTGGGTTATGACGATTCCTTGGATGCGTTTGGCGTGCATGCTGTTGGCGGGGTCATCGGCGCTCTGCTAACGGGGATCTTTGTTGATGCGTCGCTGGGCGGCTCCGGCCTGGCTGAGGGCGTGAGTATGGGGGCCCAGTTTGGTAAGCAGGTCATTGGCGTTATGGCGACTATTATCTACTGTGCCGTCGCGAGTTTTATCATTCTCAAGCTTATCGACGTGGTCATTGGATTGCGCGTGAGCGAAGACGAAGAGACCCAAGGTCTCGATATCGTCCTTCACGACGAACGGGGTTACAATATCTAACCCTCAGACTAATCCCTTTTGCTAAAGGGATATCCACGGGCGCTTAGGCGCCCGTTTTTAATGCGTGCCGTTTGCGCTAAAAGTGTGCGCGGCGTGCGCATAACGTACTGATCGGTCATAATTGTCAAGTCGAGCAAAGATAACGCACTGTTAGTGCGCAGACCGGTTAATGATGGGCCGCAATGCGCCGGGCGATGTGGCACGGGTGCCGCACTTTGCTGGGGTGGCGTCGCGACAACGGTGTTATAAAGTTGACGTTTAAGTGGACGTTGACCGTCTTAATGGGCATCCCACTGTATGGCGAAGTGAGTCAGTTCGTGTGTTGATTGGGACAAATTGAAAATGGGGGAAGGCGATGAAACTCGTGACCGCGATCATAAAACCATTCAAATTAGATGAAGTCCGCGAGGCGCTGTCTGAGGCGGGGGTTCAAGGCATGACCGTAACGGAGCTCAAGGGCTTTGGTCGGCAGAAAGGGCACACCGAGCTTTATCGCGGCGCCGAATATGTGGTCGATTTTTTGCCCAAGGTTAAGATCGAAGTCGCCGTATCTTCGGAACGGGCTGACGCGGTGGTGGAAACCATCAGGAATGCGGCCAACACTGAATCGATCGGCGACGGTAAAATCTTTGTTCAAGACTTGCTCCAAGTCGTGCGTATCCGAACCGGAGAGACGGGGGAAGACGCGCTCTAGGCTAAACTGCGCTCCGGCGATAGTTCCGCCCAGCCTAACGCCCTGCTAGGGCCACGTTATCCGCTACTGGGGACACGCGATGGCCAGGCCTGCCATACCGGCGAGCCGCTTCGGATTATTCAAAAAAAATACATTTTGGGAGGGGAACAATGCGCGTGCTTTATCGGCTAGGTTCACTAATGTTTTTAACGGTGGGACTGTGTGTCGACGTTCATGCAGCGGCGATCGACAGCGGCGATACGGCTTGGCTGCTTACCTCTACAGTCCTGGTCTTGTTTATGACGCTGCCCGGTTTGGCATTGTTTTACGCCGGCCTTGTCCGCACTAAGAACGTACTGTCGGTACTGATGCAATGTTTCGCGCTGGCGTGTTTGATGTCGCTTGTGTGGCTCGTTGCCGGCTACGGTCTCGCGTTCGGTGACGGCGGCACTTGGCAGAAAATTATCGGTCTCGGCAATATCATGCTGTCGGACGTGACCCGCGGTACGGTCAATGGGACCATTCCCGAATCGGTGTTCGTGATGTTTCAAATGACGTTCGCGATCATTACCCCGGCGCTGATCATTGGCGCATTTGCCGAACGCATGCGTTTCTCGGCGGTGTTACTTTTCAGTACATTGTGGTTGCTGTTCGTCTATGCCCCGGTGTGTCACTGGGTCTGGGGCGGTGGTTGGCTGGCTGATTTGGGGCTGTTAGATTTCGCTGGCGGTACTGTATGCACATCAACGCCGGTGTCGGCGCCATTGTCGCGGCAGTGGTGCTCGGTAAACGCAAGGGTTTTCCGAGTACTGCAATGCCACCACACAACATGACGCTTACGGTGGCAGGCGCCTCGATGCTTTGGGTCGGATGGTTCGGGTTTAACGCCGGCAGCGCGGTGGCCGCCAATGGCGACGCCGGCATGGCAATGCTAGTGACGCATATCTCAGCAGCGGCGGCGTCGCTGGCCTGGATCACGGTTGAATGGATCAGACACGGCAAGCCCAGCGTGCTTGGTATTGTCACCGGTATGGTGGCGGGCCTTGGCACGATCACGCCGGCGTCGGGCTACGTTGGCCCGGCCGGCGCATTGATTATTGGTCTGTCAGCCGGCGTCGTATGCTATTTCGCGACCCAGTTCATCAAACGCGCCCTTAAGATCGATGACTCGCTAGACGTCTTTCCGGTACACGGTGTTGGCGGTATGTTGGGGACCTTGTTGGCGGGGGTATTCGCGTCCGAGCAATTGGGGGGTATTGGTTATGCCGAGGGCGTCACAATGGGGCATCAAGTAGGCGTGCAGGCGATCGGTGTCGTTGCCACTGTCGCATGGTGCGCGACGTTGAGCTTCGTGTTGCTAAAAGTTGTCGGCGCATTGGTCGGTTTACGGGTCAGCGATGAATCCGAGATCCAAGGCCTTGACCTCAGCGAGCACGATGAGCGGGGGTATAGCCTATAGTCGGGTAGAATATTGGCCCAACGTCGCCCGCGAACGCTGATGAGATGACTGAACGCACCCAATTTAGGTTGTTTGAACGCCAAATGCCCGGTGGTCAATTCAACAGTGCTGGGATGTAAGAGGTTTTTCTCGAAACTCCTACGAGCCTCCTATCGTAATTGGTGTATATTCGACCCGATAATAGAATCATAATTGCCGCAAATGTTGATAGTAATCGAAGATGGCTGACGGAAAAAGATGGCTGACGGAAAACTTGTAGACAAGGTTGTGCTGAAGTCGCTGGTTCCACCCAACGCCTTGAATGCAGAAAATTTTCAGGAGCTTGCGGGTAAGGCCTTCGTAGAAGAATTCGCAGCGGGCAAAACGATCTTCAGGATTGGCGATGTTGATCGTAAAACCACCTATCTGCTACACGGGCAGATTGATCTGATCACTGAAGATGGTCAGAAAACGACCGTCAACGGCGGGACCGATGTCGCTAAGCATCCTCTGGCCAATCTCCAACCGCGCAAACATACGGCCAAGGCCCGTACCGCGTGCAAAATCACGCGCTTCGACAGTGATCTTCTGGACATTTTATTGACCTGGGATCAATTGTCCGGTATCGAGGTAAGTGAGATCCAGCTAGAGGACGAGGGCGAAGATGCTGGCGATTGGATGACTCGGATCTTGCAATCACATGCATTTCTTCAGGTACCGCCGGCGAATATTCAGGCGATGTTCATGCGTATTCAGGAAGTGCCGATGCGCAACGGGGACGTTGTTATTAAGCAAGGCGGCGACGGCGACTATTACTACATCATAAAATCGGGTAAGGCCAAGGTAACGCGCGCTTCAAAGACCGGGTCGGAGCTGACCCTGGCGACGCTGAAAGATGGCGATGCCTTTGGCGAAGAGGCGCTGTTGTCCGAAGCAAAACGCAACGCTACCGTAACGATGACCAGCGATGGGACCTTAATGCGGTTGTCGAAAGATGATTTCACCACCTTATTGAAAGAGCCCCTGCTAAGCTGGCTAGACCTAAGCGAGGCGCAGGAGCTTATTGAGGGCGGCGCTAAATGGCTTGACGTACGGCTCGAAAGTGAACATGCCAATACAGGCCTTAAAGACAGTCTTAATATTCCGTTATTTATGCTGCGTCTGAAGGTCGATTCACTCGACTCTAATGTACCCTATATTGTTTATTGCGATACGGGTAGGCGCAGTTCGGCGGCCGCATTTCTTTTGAGTGAACGTGGTATCCAGGCGTATTGTTTGACCGGAGGCTTAATGGAGCAGGCGCCGCCGGATGGGTCGTAGGGTTTCGTTGCGCTATCGAGCCGACAATGTGTTGCAACTGACGCCGTTCAGCGGTAGGTAGCCGAGGCAGCGGCGAGTATCGTCGCCGATAGATCCTTAGCTTTACATTCAACGCTTGGTACGCCGCTTGGTGTGTTGTCGCTTGTAGTTCCGGCGTGAGCCCCTGAATCCGGACTCGAGAGTTGGAGTACCAGTTAATCTATGGGGAAGTGGTTCCATATCCCACCGGGCGATCCCTACTTCTGTGTCGTTGGGTCGCCGATCGCCCATAGTAAATCACCGGAAATCCATCAGGCTTTCGGCCGTCAGTGCGGGATCTCGCTCCGTTATGAGCGCGTCGAAATCCCGGCCAATTCATTTGCCTCGGCGCTGGCAGAATTTGTTGCCGCCGGCGGTCGCGGAATGAGTATCACGGTACCGCTCAAGGGCGAGGCGTACCGCGCCGCGAGCGACCATCGTCCGCGCGCAGCCTTAACCGGCGCGGCCAATATGCTGACGGTCGCCGAAGACCGTAGAACAGTGGCAGATAATGTCGACGGAACCGGACTCGTTCGCGACCTTCTTTCGAACCACAAAATAAACCTGAGTGCGCGACGATTGTTGCTACTGGGTGCGGGCGGAGCCGCAAGTGGGGTGATCCCGAGCTTATTGGAACAGAATCCAAGTGAACTTATCATCGCCAACCGTACGATGGTGAAGGCCCACGAACTTATCGAGCGTTTTCGAGAGGGGGGTGATCTGCGGGCGATCGATTACGCAAAATTGCCGCACGACACCTATGACCTGATCATCAACGCGACCTCTCTTAGTCTCACCGGTGGGCTCCCGCCGTTGGATCCGGCCGTCATTGCTCGCTCTACGCGGTGCTACGACATGATGTATTCGACCGATGGCAGAACTCGTTTCCTCGATTGGTGCACTGAGCACGGCGCGGCTGGGTGTAGCGATGGACTGGGAATGTTGGTCGAGCAGGCGGCCGCCGCATTTTCCATTTGGCACGGTGTTGAGCCCGAGACGGCGCCGGTGATGGCAGCATTACGGGTCCGCTAGCCAGCATTTTTCAACCATTGTGGCGGTAAACAACGAAGCGGGCAGTTGGCCCACCAACGCTGGGTCCGTTCGTTTTACCAATGCACCGCGTGAGAAATGCCGGCTAGCCTCCCCCGATCCCATTGAGGCGGTCCATCAAGTTCGGTAACCAGAGGGCGATTTGTGGGAAGGTGATGATCAGCGTGAGCGTTAGTAGTTGCATGACGACGAACGGTATGACGCCGCGATAAATTTGCTGGATCTTTATGGACCTGGGTGCCACCGCCTTAAGATAGAAAAGGGAGAAACCGAACGGTGGCGTGAGAAACGACGTTTGCAGATTGACTGCGATGAGCAGTGCAAACCATAACAGATCGAGGCCAAGAAACGTTGCGATCGGGGCTAGAATCGGGACGACGATAAAACAGATCTCGACAAAGTCGAGAAAGAATCCGAGTATGAAGATCACCGCCTGGCTGACCAGGAGAAAAGTCCACTCGCGCCCCGGTAATCCGATAAAGATGTCGTGGACGAGGCGATCGCCGCCCATGCCCTTGAACACCAAACCGAATGCGGTTGCGCCGATCAATATAATGAATACCATGCTCGTGAGTCTCATCGTCTGAATGGCGGCTAGTTGCAGCTTTTCCAAGCTTAATCGACGATGTGCTGCTGCTAGTGCCATGGCGCCGACACCGCCGATTGCGGCAGATTCAGTCGGCGAGGCAATCCCGAACAAGATTGATCCCAAAACCGCAACGATGAGAACAAGGGGTGGAATGAGGCTTTTCAATATACGAGCGACGATAAGTCGATCGCTTAAGCGTTCTATCGCTGGCGCGCTGGTGGGGTCCAGCCAGGCCTTGATGCCGATATAGATCGCGTAGAGGACAATCAATATTGAGCCAGGAACTACGGCGGCCATAAATAGTGCGCCAATCGGTACGCCGATAACGTCGGCCAGCAGGATCAACACGATACTCGGCGGAATCACCTGCCCGAGCGTTCCAGCCGCGGCGATCGTGCCAGTCGCCAGGCTCGGCGAGTAACCGTGCTTCAACATCGCCGGTAGGGCGATCACCCCCATTGTGACCACCGTCGCTCCGACTACGCCGGTCGTTGCCGCGAGTAGGGCGCCGACGACAATGACCGAAAACGCGAGTCCGCCGCGAACCCGTCCGAACAACATCGCCATGGTCTCCAGAAGGTCCTCGGCGAGACCGCTTTTCTCCAGGGTCACGCCCATGAAAATGAATAGCGGAACGGCAAGCAGGGTGAAGTTGGTCATGATGCCCCAGATGCGGAGCGGCAAAAGCGAGAAGAAATCGAGCCCAAGTGCGATAAATCCAAAGAGCGTCGCAACCGCGCCTAAGGTGAACGCAACCGGATAGCCTAATAATAGCGCGCCCATGGCGACGGCAAACATGACTAGCGCCCAGATTTCCATCGCTTAAACGTCGTCGCTAAGCTCGAGTAGTTTCTCGATGGTGTCGGCAACACCCTGCAACGCTAATAATCCAAATCCGACTGGGATGGCCGCCTTCAATATCCAGCGATGACTTAGCCCTCCCGGGTCGGGAGATATTTCTCCTTGGATAAAGGCTTGGTAGGCGAAGGGGGTGGCATTCCATATGATGAGCGTCGCGAACGGGATTAAGAACAAAAGGTTGCCGACGATATCGATTATCAGGCGGTGGCGGTCGGAGAGTCGTTTGCTGGCATAAATAATATCCACGCGCACATGGTCGCCGTGCTTCAGCGTATAGCCCGCACCGAACAATATAATCACCGCAAAAAAATGCCATTCAAGTTCCTGCAGGGCGACCGATCCGCTGTTAAATAGATAGCGCATGGTGACGTCGTAGAAGATCAGGGCGACCAGCGCAATAACCAACCACGCAGTTAATCGTCCGGTGAATTCGCTAAAGCGATTGATGCGCAGTACTAGCTTGGCGCAGCAGCGCGTAAATTTGGCTCGATTATCCACTTTTTATCGTTGTGCAGCGCTTACGTTCAAGGTGCGGAAGGTTGATCGGCGTCGCGGGCCACGAACTCAACGGCGGTGCGCTGCAGGCACGATTGGCTGCGCGTTGAGTTGCGTCGAGCGAAGCGTCCCGACAAGAGGCGAAATGTTACTCGACTTGCGGTCATATGACGAATGCCGACAGCCGTCTGCAAGGGCATTTTGACCGTCGTAGTCAGTGCCAGGCAGACATTTTGAGGGCTTGAAGCGCCGCCGTTATGCACATCAGTGGCGATGTGGACCGAGGAACATTGGCTTAGCGCATTTGAGCGATGTAAATTAGACGATAAATTTTCTAATCTTTTGAAAAACATAAGTTTAAAATGTTTGCACAAATTTTGCTCGATCGTTAAGAATGACCGTCACGTCCGACAAAACCGCGGGTCGAATACATGATATACACAGGGTTATCCACAGAATCTGTGGGTAAGATCGAGTCTATTCCTTTTCAACGTGTTAAGCGCGTTTGTTTGATACAAGGCGAGAAACATTGCGCAACTGGCGGTCGGTTAAGCGCATCGACCATCTAGGGTGTCGGCGTATTGGAGGTCTGTATGGCGCAGGGATCTGCGTCGATGGGTTCCAGCTGCTCAGAATCATCTGCGGCAATCGTTTGCGCCAAGTGGACGAACGCCTCAACGCTGATCTCTTCGGG
>SMVB01366623.1_pt1 | contig 10416 bp, 9 predicted proteins | sample 2456461 | NCBI WGS metagenome assembly SMVB01 (sample SAMN11095934, study PRJNA526329) | marine sediment metagenome | biome: Marine sediment; feature: Surficial sediment; material: Deep marine sediment; isolation source: Hadal surficial sediment | place: Pacific Ocean | collected 2014-05 | depth 0-1...
ACCCGTTCCCCATCCCCTTCGCCATGGTAATGATGTCAGCTTTGATCCCAGAATTTAGATGGGCAAAAAATTCTCCCGTTCTGCCAAACCCACTCTGCACCTCATCAAGAATTAAAACGGTGCCACTCTCTGAACATGCATCACGAAGTTTTATGAAGAACTCTTTTCCGGGATCCACAACGCCGGCGATACCCTGGATTCCTTCAATTATTACCGCTGCTGTATCATTATTCTGAATTTCATTCAGGACCTTTAAATCACCCAGATTAAAAAATTGTACATGATGATCCGAATTAAAAGGTGATTTCATCGATTGACTATCTGAAACGGCCATTGCTCCTGAGGTACGACCATGGAAACTTCCGTAAAACGAAATTACTTTTTCCCTCTTTGTATGAAATGAAGCCACTTTCAATGCATTTTCGTTGGCTTCAGCTCCGCTATTTATGAGGAAAAGAGCGTGATCAGGATAACCACTTATTGTGGCTAATTTTTGAGACAAAATCTCCTGTTGAGGGATAGTAACTGCATTTGAATAAAAACTTATTCCTTGAAACTGCTGTGCGATCGCTTCGGTCCATTTTGGATGGTTATGCCCAATCGATATTACTCCATGGCCTCCATAACAATCCAGGTATTTTCTACCATCATTGTTGTAGATGTAGTTGCCACTGGCCTTTACAGGAGTTAATCCGTTTTGTGAATAAACATTAAACAACATATTAAAAGTAATTCGATTTAAGTTTGAGACCTGTCCGTTCATCGAGGCCAAAAAGAATGTTCATATTTTGAACTGCTTGTCCTGAGGCACCTTTTAATAAATTATCAATTGCAACAGTAATAAGCAGTTTTGAGTTAAATTTATCGAGATGAATCAGGCATTTATTTGTATTAACTACCTGTTTAAGGTCTATTTCAGAAGTTGAAATAAATGTGAATGGTGCATTTTCATAATAAGATTCATAGGTGTGGATTACCTCTGCCAATTCCATCTCACAATCTGTATAAATGCTGGCAAATATCCCGCGCGTAAAAGGCCCTCGTACAGGAATAAAATTGAGTACAATATGTTCTTCTTGTAATCCATTGAGGGTACTGGATATTTCGGCTAAATGCTGATGATGAAAAGGTTTATACACCGACACATTTGAAGTCCTCCATGTGAAATGCGTTGTTGCCGCAAGAGACTGTCCTGCCCCTGTGGAACCCGTAATAGCATGTATGTGAACTTCATTATTCAATAATTGTCTTTTTGCCATCGGCAATAAACCCAATTGAATTGCTGTAGCAAAACATCCCGGATTTGCAACACGAGGACCTTTTGGCAAGGCTAGTTCGGGCAACCCGTATTCAAACGAAGGGTCAAGTCGAAAATCGGCACTCAAGTCAATAATTTTAGTATTGCCAAAGTCATGAGAATCTAAGATCTCTTTCGTTTTTCCATGTCCTGCTGTTATGAATACCACGTCAACATCAGAATAATCTCCAAAGCGTAAGCTTGTTTCTCCAATCAAATCACGATGAACTTCTGACACTAATTTCCCCGGGTGACTTTTACTTGTTATGAACATAATTTCAACTTCAGGATGGTACAATAACACCCTGACCAATTCACCGGCACTATATCCGGCACCTCCAATAATTCCAACTTTTATCATACTTCAATTTTTTGGTTCATTGAATTGGCCAGAATTCGCGTAAAACCCTTAACATCATCCCCCGACCAACCTTCATTCATTTCGCCATACTGTCCACTTTTTGTTTGCATTAAATCAAATTGAGATTGAATCCCCAATAACTCAAACCGATATGGATGTAATCGAATGAAAACATCTCCAGTCACATTTGCCTGAGTAGCTTCTAAAAAAGATTCTATGTTTCGCATGACAGGATCAAGGTATTGTGCTTCATGAAGCATCATACCGTACCAGTCACCAAGCTGCTGCTTCCAGTGTAATTGCCATTTCCCGAGCACGTGTTTTTCCAGCAGATGATGTGCTTTTATAGCAATTAAAGGTGCAGGAGCTTCAAATCCCACTCTTCCTTTTATACCGATAATGGTATCCCCAACGTGTGTATCACGACCGATTCCAAAAGGTCCTGCCAGATCAGATAGTTTTTTTATTGCATCAATCTGACTGTATATTACCTCATCAATGTGCGTAAGTTCTCCTTTTGTGAAGGTCAGGGTTAAATCTTGAGCTTCATTCTTTGTAACCTGTATTGGCCAGGCGTTTTCCGGAAGTGGTTGGTCACTAGTTAGAGTTTCTGCCCCTCCTACGGTTGTGCCCCATAGTCCTTTATTTATCGAATATTTTGCTTGTTCCCAGGACAAGTCGAATCCATTATTTCTCAGGTATTCAATTTCTTCAAGCCTGGAAAGCTTCTGGTCTCTGATAGGGGTCAGAATTTTAATCTCAGGGCACTTCAATTGAAAAACCACGTCGAATCTCACCTGGTCATTCCCAGCACCTGTACTTCCATGAGCGATATAATCTGCTTGTATCTTTTTTGCAAACCCGGCTATTGAAAGTGCCTGATACACCCTCTCAGCACTAACAGACAATGGATATGTGCTATTTTTTAATACATTCCCGTACAGGAGGTATCTGACAATATTCTGATAGTATTCATCAGTGGCTTCAATTACCGTATGCTTGGTGACTCCAAGTTGAAGGGCCTTTTCTTCAACTTCAATTAATTCTTCCGGGGTGAATCCTCCTACATTTACAAGGACAGAATAAACCTCTAATCCCAATTCTTTTGTCAGGTACTTTACACAGTACGATGTATCCAGACCGCCACTATATGCCAATACACATTTTTTCATGATTTAATTATTTTATTTCTGCTCAAGCCTACTTTTCTTCCAATCTTGATTTTATGCAGTTTCATAAATCGCTTGAATCGATCCCATCTATGGGTATTATCTTCCTTTAATCGTACTGGTTTTTTTAACGGAGTATAAAGCATTCCTGTACACAAACAATGAGATTGATTCGTTCGAGTTAAAATGTCATAGTTTGGACAACTTTTACACCCGTTCCAGAATTGCTTTTCTCTTGTTAGTTCAGAGAACGTTACCGGTTTATAACCTAAATCACTATTTATCTTCATCACCGCCAGACTGGTAGTGATTCCGAAAATTTTGGAGTTTGGATATTTATCCTTTGATAATGAAAATATCTTTTCTTTTATTCTTCGCGCCAGCCCGGTTTTTCTAAAATCAGGATGTACAACAAGCCCGCTATTTACAACATACATTCCATGATTCCAGGTTTCAATGTAACAAAACCCTACAACCAGGTTTTCTGTAAATGCGATAACCGCATTTCCCTGATTAATTTTTTCACGTATGTATTCCGGCTTCCGCAAGGCAATACCGGTACCTCTCACTTTTGCTGCCTCAGCAATTAAATTGCAAATAAATTCAGCTTGTTGCAAATGCTGAACAGTTGCAAACTCAACGATTACTTTCATGTCGAAAGATTTAGAATAAAGAAATAAAGTGTGTGATGTTTAGCGTATCAGGCGCGTAGCCTGAACAATGCAATATTACCCCAGAAGGGGCCTTATGGTCCTGATAAAAACTATCCTGTATAAAGATATTTCTTGCATTGAAGGCACAATGATACACATTTTTTTAAATATTTGCTATCAGGCAATTTGAATAGCATCTAAGAAAATTGTGTAACAGTTGATTTTAGAAATTCAAAGTTTGCTTTTGTTCCAAAATACCCAGGCGATCACAATAAATCCAGCACCCGTAATTCCGGGTGGCAATCCGCCCATCTTTATGGATAATCCAATCATTGCTATGGCCAGTACAAATAATAAGACAGCTGATACCCTGTAGGTATTTTTCATTTTGAGGTCATCATTTTTCTAAATCCCTGGACATCAAACTTAATATCATCCTCTCCAATTTGATCAAAAGGATCTTCCAAATGATCTTGAATATTATCAAGGCTTACTAAAATAAAACTAAACACAACCGGCATCATGTAGGCCAGACCTTGGGAATAATCGTGTGAAACAAAAGCAAAATATGGCCCATAAAGGATTGGGAAAGAATAAATAAACACTTTACTATAAGCACGAAGCGTGACAGGTGTCCTGTAAAAATAAATCACCTTTAAGTTCTCAAAAGCAACTTCCAATCTGGCTAAATATTGACTAATTCTTGAAGTCTCCCCTGCTTGTAGTCCATATGACCGAAATTTCTGTAAATATTTAGAAAGGTCCGAAAATTTAATATAAATCTTCCTTTCCTTCTCTTTGGCTAATTTTCGATCTGACATAAACAAGTCCGAAATTGAACCATAAATATCAAATAATTTCCCTTCGATCTCATTCTGAAAATCCTCAGTAGAATCAATCCAATCTCTGGATGCCTGATGCAGTGCAAGCATATAACCTTTAAAATCAGCAAGTAAACCCAAAGCTCTTTCTCTTCTGTTGTAAGCGCTATCTATGGAAAAAACTACAGGGAAAACAATTGCTATCCCGACCAATGTCAGAGGTAAATCTGCCTGAATGGAAAATCTGATACAGAAGTAGGTAGAACCAACTGAAAGTATGGTTATTATAAACGTCTTATAATTTATTATTGTGAATATGCTTCTGAAAAAACGCATATTTATTTAACAGTGTGAAGCTGAATTTAAATGAAATATTATAAAAACGCGATTTTTGTTGAATTTATTGATTACCAGGCGTTAATGTATAGTTTGAGAGTACCTATCCTTTCAAAATTAAACTTGCATGACAGGAAAATAAAAAGCAAACGAAGGATCAAGTTCAATAACTTCCCACTCATCAACCTTGATTTGACTTCCCTGTTATCAAAAATAGATCCCAATCAGGAGGCCTAATACCCGATTAATGATATGATTACTATAAATTGAGCCATCTGACAGGTTTAAAAGTTAAGGATATTCAATTCAAAGTGATTAACTTGAAATCAAATATTATTTCCTTATGAACGAGATCCTAAAAAAGGCAAAAAAGTTCACCCTTCGATTTATTATTTTCCTGGCTATTTTGGGAATTTTAGTCATTTCATTCTTTTATTTTGGTACTTACGGAAAAGGAGATCGGGTTGGTAAAGTGATGAAAATCAGTGAGAAAGGGGTAATATTTAAAACATTTGAAGGCCAAATTAACATGGAAGGATTTGGTGCTGTAAAAAGCAATAATATGTTTTCTCAAACTTTTGAATTTTCAGTTGAATCAGGTCGTGAGGACATTATTACCTCGTTGAAAATTGCTATGAATGATGGGAAACGGGTTAATATCTATTACATCGAACGTTATTGGCAAATTCCATGGCGCGGCGATTCAAAGCATTTTGTCAGGGGAGTAAAGATCCTGGATAATTAATAACATAATAAAAGAACGATTTAAAATAACGTGTGAAGTCTCACACAAATTGAATTCTAACTACATATGAATATTCGTAATCAAATAATACTATTGTTCTTACTAACAGTTTTTTCCTGTAATTCTAACGTTGAAAAAAAAGGCATGGATCCCGTTGATTTGAAGGTGGAAGCACTTTTGGAAAAAATGACACTCCAGGAAAAGATTGGCCAAATGAACCAGTACAATGGCTTTTGGGATATTACGGGACCGCCTCCAGAAGACGGAACAGCCAAAGACAAATACCAGCAAATCAAAGATGGCAAGGTAGGATCTATGTTGAATATTCTCGGTGCAAAAAACACAAGAGAGATGCAAAAACTTGCTGTGGATAATAGCAGATTGGGAATTCCTCTTCTGTTTGCTTATGACGTGATTCACGGATATAAAACAATTATGCCCATTCCATTGGGTGAATCTGCAAGCTGGGATCTGGAAGCCATCGAATTAAGTGCAAGAATTGCTGGAAGAGAATCAGCTGCTGCAGGTATCCACTGGACATTCGCCCCGATGGTTGATGTTTCGAGGGACGCACGCTGGGGACGAGTTATGGAAGGATCAGGAGAAGATCCTTTTCTGAGCTCAGCAATTGCAGTTGCCCGCGTAAAGGGTTTCCAGGGTGAGGATTTATCTTCTGTAAATACAATTGCAGCATGTTTGAAACATTTTGCAGCATATGGATTCAGTGAATCCGGGAGAGACTATAATACCGTTGATATTAGTGAAATTACCTTAAGAAATATAGTTCTTCCTCCTTTCAAAGCAGGTATTGATGCGGGCGCAGCAACTGTGATGAATAGTTTTAATGAACTTAATGGAATTCCTGCTACCAGCAATTCGTACCTGCAAAGAGATATTCTCAAGGGAGAATGGGATTATTCCGGACTGGTTGTATCCGATTGGAATTCGATAGGTGAAATTGTAAATCATGGACAGGCAGCTACATTAAAAGACGCTGCAAGATTATCAGTTATTGCCGGAAGTGATATGGATATGGAAGCCTCAGCTTATGTGAATCACCTGGCTGATCTTGTTGTTTCCGGAGAGGTCGATGAGAAATTAATTGATGATGCAGTGAGAAGAATATTACGATTAAAGTATAACCTGGGGTTGTTCGACGATCCTTACAAGTATTGTAACGAAGAGCTTGAAAAGAATGAAATATTATCCAAAGAAAATCTGGAAGCATCCAGGGACATCGCCCGAAAATCCATCGTACTTCTTAAAAATGAATCCAACATATTGCCTCTTTCTAAAAATAAAAAAATAGCTGTAATAGGTCCATTGGCAGATGATAAAGATTCTCCAATTGGAAGCTGGAGAGGACAAGGTGTGACAAACTCAGCTGTTTCTTTGCTTGAAGGAATTAGAAAAGCCGTAGATAATAAATCCAATATTTCTTATGCAAAGGGATGTGATCTTGTCATTGGTGAGACAAGTTTTATTTACGAATTAAACATTAATCAAAATGACCCAACAGGCATATCTGAAGCGGTACAATTGGCTGAAACCTCCGATGTAGTTATACTCGTTTTAGGAGAAAATGGATTTCAAACTGGCGAAGGACGCAGTCAGGCAGATATAGGTCTGGCTGGTGTGCAGGAAGAATTAATGAAGGCTATCGTAAAAGCAAACAGCAATACCATTTTGGTATTAATGAACGGACGGCCACTTGCGATTCCCTGGGCTGCCGAAAACATCCCGGCCATTGTAGAAGCCTGGCATTTAGGTTCAGAAGCTGGGAATGCTATAGCTGATGTATTATTTGGTGATTATAATCCATCAGGAAAGCTCCCCGTTAGTTTCCCCAGACACGAAGGGCAAATTCCTATTTATTACAATCATAAAAATACCGGTCGGCCTTCAACGGCACCCAATATGGTCTTTTGGTCTCATTATACAGATATGGAAAACTCGCCACTTTTCCCTTTCGGGTATGGCCTGAGTTATACCCAGTTTGAATATTCCAACATTTCTGTTGATGCCACAACATTGGATAAGAATGGGTCGATTAAGCTTAATGTTGATGTCAAAAATATAGGCGAAACTGACGGTGATGAAATTGTTCAATTTTATATTCAAGATGTTGTTTCATCTATAACAAGACCCATCAAAGAGTTGAAAGGATTCGAAAAAATATCCTTAAAGTCTGGGGAAACTAAAACGGTTTCATTCACGATAGACAAAGAAACCCTGCAGTATTACGGATATAACGGCTGGGAAACGGAATCAGGAGAATTCAAGCTATTTATTGGAGGCAACTCTGTCGATCTTCTGGAAACAAGTATTGTGTTTAAATAGTTATTTAATCATTTCCATAACTGGTATCCACCTGCCAAGGGGTTTGCTGGCAATTGTATGTGTAATTGTAAATCCCAGTTTTTCATAGAATCCTGTAACATGGGGATCTGCGGTAACGACGTATCGGTTTACGGGTAAAGATTGAAGGTTGCTCAAAGCAAAATTTACCAGCCACTCACCCAGGTGTTTTCCGATATAATCCGGCCGGATCCATGCGTGGGCTATTTCTAAAGAACTGGCAATTCTGTGATGTTCCAACGCACAGAATCCGACAATCTCCCGAGATGCTTCTTCAACAAGTTTAAATACATAATGATCCCGAATATAGGGTGCTGATATCGTTAACTGATCGGTCCAGAGTTGAATCCACTCTTCCGGATAGTTCCAATGCCTCTTTGCGCTAAAAGCAATCTCTGTCAATACATGGCGGTCGTACTCCCTGGCAGTAGTAATTTGATAACCCTTCATCCTACCCATTTATTACGGTTGAAATTGATTCAGGTTGAAGAACATGGTAAAAATCACTCATTTCTCGTTATTTAAATAAGATTATTAACACGTTTTTATATTTCTTCTTTGTGTTAAAGACCAATTGAATTACAAAAAGTTACACATATCGTAAATGAAATTAAAAATCCAGCGTTGTCTGATTGGTCGATCTCTTCTCTTCACTTGATAAATTTGAAATCGTAACTCCCAATAACCTGATCTTCATAGAAGGCAAAAAGGATGCATCAAATAAATCTTTGGAGCGTGAAATAATTTCTGAAAGATTCTCCAGCGGAAACTGAAATGACCGGCTTCTGGTAATTTGCTGAAAGTCAGCAAATTTAATCTTGATGGTTAGTGTTCTGCCTGACACATTTGCTTTTTGAATTCGATTGAACACTACTTCACAAATTTTCTCTAATTCCTCTGTCAGAATATCAGGATCTGAATAGTCAATCTCAAAGGTACTTTCAGCACCCAAAGATTTTCTTTCACGATCAGGTTTAACCAATCTTCCGTCTTCCCCTCTTGAAACTTCATAAAAGTAACCACCTGCTTTCCCGAATTTTTTTGTTAGCTCGGGTCGGGACAATTTTATTAAATCAGCCCCAGTATGAATATCCATTGATTTCATTTTAATGGCTGTAACTTTCCCAACGCCATAAAATTTTTCTATTGGAAGGGCTGCAGTAAATTCCATAACTTTTTTTGGAGGAATTACATATATGCCATTGGGTTTGTTAATATCCGAGGCGACCTTTGCCAGAAACTTATTTATTGAAACCCCTGCTGAAGCTGTTAACGAGGTCTGTTCCAGTATTCTGGATCTAATTTCTTCTGCGATCAATGTTGCAGAAAGCATCCCTTTTTTATTCTCCGTGACATCAAGATATGCTTCATCTAGGGAAAGGGGTTCGACCAGATCAGTATATTCTTTGAATATTGCTCGAATCACAACCGACACAAGTTTATACTGGTCAAACCTTGGTTTAACAAAGATCAAATCAGGACAAAGTTTTTCTGCTGTTCGCCCGGGCATTGCAGATTTGACTCCAAATTTTCGGGCTTCATAGCTGGCAGCTGCTACCACTCCCCGATTTCCACCACCTCCTACCGCAATCGGTTTTCCTTTGTAATCCGGATTATCCCTCTGCTCAACCGAAGCGTAGAACGCGTCCATATCTATATGAATAATTTTTCTTGCAACAACCACACTTGAAAATAGATAAAAAGATTGATTTTGAATAGATCAAAATATTTGAGTCCTATCTATACTTTAATCCAATGGAGTTGAACATATTCTATGATATTGCTATCATTTTTGGAGTTGCAATAGTAGTAATCCTAGCCTTTAATTTCTTTAAGATCCCACATCTAGTGGGTTATTTGCTTACCGGAATTATCCTAAGCCCAAATTCAACCAATATCCTTTTGGTTCATTTTTATTCTCATTGTAAAAATCCTTGTGACTACCTATTCAGCACGAATATTAAAACTCAGTAAGAGAGATGCATTATGTGTTGGATTATCTTTAGCTCAAGTGGGGGAATTCTCTTTTATCCTTGCATTGACTGGTTTGAATAATGGACTAATCTCAGATATAAATTATCAAATATTTTTATCCGTGTCAATATTGACGATGGCTCTAACCCCGTTCTTGCTTGATAATAAACTGAAAATGGTTACTAAAATATTTCCCAATGACTGAAATTGATGTATTCGGTGCTGAATGGTGCACAAAGACCTCAGGTATTCGTAATTACCTGCAATCGCAGTGGCTGGACTTCAACTACTTTGATGTAGAGCTTGACGAAGTCGCTGCTGAGAGAGTACGATCATTTTACAATGGGAAACTAAAATTCCCCACAGTGAAAATCAATGACAAGATCCTGAAAAACCCATCAATTGCTGAACTAAGAACAGCAATTAAAGAAATCTAAACATTAACTTGTCCATCCATTGGCTTTCGCTTTTTTAGCCAGGGTAATTAGATAAATGGCAAAAGCAATAACCATCACGGGCATGATTGCTCCTCCTGGTCCAAATACTTCCCAGGAATTTGAAAAGAAAAACGAGTTGATATTCTGAACAATTATTCCAGCGAGCGATACCATAAAAAAAGATCCAGCCCAACCATTTTTAAGTAAAAGCATAATGCAACCAAGTGCGCCTCCAAATACTGCAACACCAAAGGAGATGACGGCC
>SMVB01381009.1_pt1 | contig 10416 bp, 11 predicted proteins | sample 2456461 | NCBI WGS metagenome assembly SMVB01 (sample SAMN11095934, study PRJNA526329) | marine sediment metagenome | biome: Marine sediment; feature: Surficial sediment; material: Deep marine sediment; isolation source: Hadal surficial sediment | place: Pacific Ocean | collected 2014-05 | depth...
ATCTGGGTGCCTCGAAGCTCAGGATCATGACCAACAACCCGCGCAAGTTCGTCGGTCTTTCCGGCTACGGCCTCGAGATCGTCGAGCGTGTCCCGATCGAGATCGAGCCGACCGAGACGACGCGCCGCTATCTCGAGACCAAGAAACGGAAGCTCGGGCACGACCTGAAGTCGGTCTGACCCGGGAGCCCGCGCCGAAAGACGACATGTTCGAGCACGTCAGCCAACGCCTGCAGAGGACGCTGCGTATGATGCGGGGCGTGGTGCGCGTCGACGAGGCGAGCCTCGGCGAGGCGCTGCGTGACTTGCGCATGGCGTTACTCGAAGCCGACGTCAACTTCGGTGTCGTCAAGGATTTCCTCGCCGTCGTACGTGAGCGCGCCCAGGGACAGGAGGTGCTCGACTCGCTGACCCCCGGCCAGCAGGTGGTCAAGGTCGTCCACGAGGAGATGGTGAAGTTGCTCGGTGGGTCCCGGGTTTCGTTGCGGCTCGGGGGCGCCACCCCCGACGTCGTCATGCTTGTAGGCCTGCAGGGCGCCGGCAAGACGACGACCGCGGCCAAGCTCGGTCACCGGTTGCGTCGCAGCGGCCACTCGCCCTTGCTCGCCTCGGTCGATGTCCATCGTCCGGCGGCGCGCGAGCAGCTCGCCCAGATGGCGACCAGCGCTTCGCTAGAGGCGTTCGACGGCGACGGTGACGATGCCGTCGATCTGGCGCGGCAGGCTGTGGAGGCGGCGCGGCTCAACGGCCGTGACGTCGTCGTCCTCGACACCGCGGGTCGCCTACACCTCGATGGAACGATGATGGACGAAGCCGCCGCGCTGGTCGAAGCCCTGAACCCGGGCGACGTCGTCTATGTTGCCGACTCCCTCGCCGGGCAGGATGCGGTCAACAGCGTGAGAGTTTTCGGGGAGCGCTTGCCGCTGACCGGAACGGTGCTCACCAAGCTCGACGGCGACGCCCGTGGCGGCGTGGCGATGTCGATCGTCGCCGTGACCGGCCTGCCGATCCTGTACGTCGGTGTCGGCGAGCGCTTCGAGGATCTCGAGCCTTTCCACCCCGACCGTATCGCCTCGCGCATCCTTGGCATGGGAGACATCCTGACGCTGATCGAAAAGGCGCAGGGCGCCATGGACGTCGAGACGACCGCGGACATGGCGAAGCGCCTTCGCCAGGCGACGTTCACACTCGAGGACTTCCGCGAGCAGATGCGCCAGATGAACAAGATAGGCTCGATGTCCACGCTCTTAGAGATGTTGCCGATGGGGCGGGGGATCGACAGCAAGGCCCTGGCCCCGGCCGAACAGGACATGAGACGCTTCAGCGCCATCATCGATTCCATGACGCCCGGGGAGCGTTGCCATCCACAAACCATCGACGGGTCGCGCCGCCGCCGTATCGCCAAGGGCAGCGGTACCCGCGTTCAAGACGTCAACCAGTTGCTCAAACAATTCAACACCGCCCGAAAGCTGATGAAGAAGCTCAGCCGCCAGCGGGGCAACCCGCTCGACATGATGCGGATCGCGGGGTTCTCTCCGTGAGGGATCGTCGCACCGCGTTCGGGCACCAGGAGGAGATACAGCGTGATTTCGATTCGTCTACGTAGAACAGGAGCGAAGAAGGACGCGCACTACCGCGTTGTCGTAGCCGACAGCCGGGCGGCGCGTGACGGCGCCTTCATCGAGGTCCTGGGCCACTACCACCCGCGCTACGAGCCGGCCAAGGTCGTTCTCGACGTCGAGAAGACCAAGGCGTGGATCGACAAGGGCGCGCAGGTGTCTGACACGGTCAAGAGCCTGCTGAAGAAGGTCCAGTCCAGCGCGGTGGAGACCCAACAGGCGGTGGCGCCGTCGCGCCATCGCGACACCGTCAAGCACGCCCGGATCCGCGCCACGGCGCCGGAACCGGAGCCCGAGGTCGAGGTGGCTGCGGTCGATGAGGAGGCCGAAGAAGGGGCCGCAGCGGTCGCCCAGGGTTCTTCCGATGACGCCGGGGTCGAAGCCGTCGCCGAGGAGTCTTCGGATGACGTCGCCGCAGCACCCGAGGGTGGAGACGCCGAGCCCGCCGCCGAGGAGAACGACGACCACGACAAGGAATAGCCCAGGCTAAGCGCACCGGCGACGGTGCGCCCCAAACCGGTGACCGGCTGAGGCCCCCGGGTCCCCCGCACACACTCACGAATTCGCCAACAGGGGAGCTGCTGCATGTTGATCGAGGAATTGGTTCGTAACATCGCCAAAGCGCTTGTGGATTACCCCGACGAGGTACAGGTCAGTGTCGTCGAGGGAGAACAAACGACGGTCGTTGAGCTGCGCGTCGATCCGGATGACCTTGGAAAAGTGATCGGCAAGCAGGGCCGCACGGCCCGCGCTATCCGCACCTTGCTGGGCACCGCCGGTTCGAAAGACAACAAGCGCGTTCTGCTGGAAATCCTGGAGTAGGGTCGTGGCCGGCGCGTCCGACCGTCCAGCCCCTTCGGATCCGGCGGTCGTCGGCCGTGTCCTACGGCCGCACGGGCTCGCCGGCGAGGTCGTTGTCGATCCCGCTGATTCCGGGTCGCTACAGTTCGAGCCGGGAACACACTGGTGGGTTGCAGGTCGCTGGTGCGAGGTGGTCAGGTCGCGGGTCCATAGCGGGCGGTGGGTCGTCCGTCTCGGCGGCATCGCCGACCGAGATGCGGCCGAAGCGTTGCGCGCCGAAGAGATTGCGGTGGAGGCCGCGGAGCTGCCTGAGCTGGAGAGTGGCCGCTACTATATCCACGACCTGGTCGGTTGCCGGGTCGAGGATCCGGAGGGCGCTGACCTCGGCGAGATCGTTGGCGTCGTGAGTGGGCCGCAAGATTGGCTCGAAATTGAACAGGACGGCGAACGCACCCTGGTACCGATGGTACAGGCGCTGCTCAAAGAAGTGGATGTAGAGGCGGGGCGCGTGGTGATTGATCCGCCGCCTGGTCTCGCAGAAGCAACGAAGGCGTAGAGACGACATGAGGGTAGACATCATCACGATTTTCCCGGGCTTGTTTCCCGGGCCGCTCGGCGACGGAATCATCGGCCGCGCTATCGACCGGGGCTTGCTCGCCCTGAGGGTCCACGATCTGCGTGATTTCGCCCCCGCGCCGCACCGGCAAGTCGACGACGAGCCGTTCGGCGGGGGCGGGGGCATGGTGCTCAAGCCGGAGCCCCTGTTCGCTGCCGTCGAGGCGGTTGCCGCCGAGCTTGCAGAGGACGGGATCGAGGCCGGCCCGGTGGTCATGATGTCTCCGCAGGGAGAGCCTTTGCGGCAACCGAAGGCCGAGGAGCTCGCCGCCCTGACCCAGATGACGGTGCTGTGTGGCCGCTACGAAGGCGTCGACGAGCGGGTGCGGGAACACCTGGTCGATTTCGAGCTGTCGATCGGCGACTATGTGCTCACTGGCGGCGAGTTGCCGGCAATGGTCGTAGTGGAGGTGATCACGAGGTTGCAACCGGGGGCCCTCGGCGACGCCGATGCGGCCGCCCGCGACTCGTTCTCCGGGGGGCTCTTGGACTATCCTCAGTACACGCGTCCGGCCGAGTTTCGAGGGTACTCGGCTCCCGCGGTCCTGCGGTCGGGAAATCACCAAGCGATTGCTGCTTGGCGACGGCAACAGTCATTGCTGGCGACGGCTCGCAAGCGCCCCGACCTTCTCGCCCAGCGGACGCTATCCGAACAAGATCGAGCATTTTTGGAAAACGAAACGAGGGAGTAGTCATCGTGGACGTTATGAAGATGATCGAGAGCCGGGGGGAGAAGCAGGACATCCCTGCCTTCAACCCCGGTGATACCGTCAAGGTCCACCAGCGAGTCATCGAAGGGGACAAGCAGCGCATCCAGGTGTTCGAAGGTGTGGTGATCGCGCGCCGCGGCAGCCGCACCAACGCCAGCTTCACGGTGCGCAAAGTCTCGTACGGCGTCGGCGTCGAGCGCATCTTTCCCTTGCACTCGCCCAACATCGAGAAGATCGAAGTGACCCGGCGGGGCAAGGTTCGCCGGGCCAAGCTGTATTATCTGCGGACTCGCCGCGGCAAGGCTGCCCGCATCAAGGAGAAGCGAACCCAATAGAGCCTTTCGAGCAGGAACTGAGGCAGTCCGGCGCGAGTCGGATCGCCGGGCTCGACGAGGCGGGTCGGGGGTCACTTTTCGGCCCCGTGGTCGCGGCCGCCGCCGTCGTCGATCCGTCGCGTGAGACCGTAGGCGTCGACGACTCCAAGAAACTCACGGCGCGGCAACGTCGCGAGTGTTTCATGGCGCTGGTGGAGGACCTCGACGATTGGTCGATCGGCATCGCTTCGGCGACCGAGATTGACCGCCTCAACATTCTTCAGGCGACACGGCTGGCGATGCTGCGCGCGGTACGGGGGCTGCGGAAACCACCGAACCATCTTCTGATCGACGGCCGCATGGAGCTCGACGTGCAGATCCCCCAGACATCCTTGGTACAGGGCGACGCCCGCTGCTTCTCGATTGCGGCAGCGTCGGTTCTAGCGAAAGTGACCCGAGACTCCCTGATGGTCGGCTACGCGCGGTGCGTGCGTGGCTATGGGCTGGGTCGCAACATGGGCTACGGGACCACCGAGCACCGCCGTGCCCTCGCAGATCGCGGGCCGAGCGAGTTCCACCGCCGCAGCTTTCACGTTCAAGGCAAGCTGCCCTTCACCAAGGCGGACGTGTGATCACCGACCTGCGACGGGTCGTGGCCGGCGCGGTGGTGGACGCCGTCGCCGCAGTGACCGGCGAGACCATCGACGTTCCCGCGGTCGAAGAGCCGCCGCGGCCGGAGTTCGGCGACCTGGCGATCCCCGTCGCGCTCGAGCTTGGCCGTCGTCTCGGTCGCCCGCCACGACAGCTCGCGGAGGAGCTGCTCGAGTGGCTCGAAGCGAACCCGGCGCCCGGCGTGAGCCGCTGGCAAATCGCCGGTCCCGGGTATCTGAACGCCTTCTTCGACCGCGCCTGGGTACTCGATCAGATTCTGGACGGGCTGAGGGGCGAGTCTGCCAGCCGGTTGCTTCCCTCCGCTGCCGACGTCAAGGAGATCGTCGAGCACACCAGCATCAACCCCAACAAGGCGGCGCACATCGGTCACCTACGCAATGCCTGCCTCGGTGACACGCTGGCGCGTGTGCTCCGCGATCGGGGAACGCGGGTCGAGGTGCAAAACTACATCGACGACACCGGCGTACAGGTCGCCGACGTCGTGCTCGGTTTTACCGACGTCCGTGGCCTCGATGCCGCGGCCGTTGCGGCCCTACCGGAGCCTTTCGACCATACCTGCTGGGATCTGTATGCGGAGGTCACCGAGCTTCTCGAGAACGACGAGGCCCTGAAGGAGCGACGACGCGACGTCTTGCTGGCGCTGGAGCGAGACAGCGGCCCGGAGGCCGAGGTCGCCACTGTCGTCTCCGAACGTATCAGCCGTTGCCATATTGCCACGATGGAGCGCCTCGGTATTCGCTATGACCTCCTGGTTCGCGAGGGCGACGTCGTGGGACTCGACCTGTGGGCCGTAGCGCTCGAGCAACTACGTACCTGCGACCAGGTGTACTTCGCCGAGGACGGCAAGCACGCGGGCTGCTGGATGATGCGCCTCGAGGGGCTCCCCGGCTTCGAGGACCTCGAGGAGCCCAACAAGGTGTTGGTGCGCTCCAACGGCACGGCCACGTACGTGGCCAAGGACATCGCGTACCACATGTGGAAGTATGGCCTGCTCGACGACGTTTTTGCCTACGAGAAGTTTGTCGAGGGTCCGGGTGAGCACGTTACCTATCGGAGTGCCCGCCCGGGGCAGCCGAACACCGGCCCGGCGCCCGCCGGCTTCGGCGGCGCGCGCTCGGGTTTCAACGTCATCGACGTGCGCCAGTCGTATCTGCAACAGATCGTCAGCGTGGCGCTCGCGGCCGTCAGCGAGGGCTCGGACGTCGAGGTTTCGCACACCCACTTCGCCTACGAGATGGTGGCGTTGACCCCGCGTACCGCCGAGGCCCTGGGCATCCCGGTGCCTCAGGACGATCGGCGTAAAGCCTACATCGAGATGTCGGGGCGGCGTGGCTACGGCGTCAAGGCCGACGATCTTCTCAACGCACTCCAGGAGCGGGGCGCGGCCGAGGTCGCCGAGCGCAATCCTGAGCTCGAGGCGGCTGAGATCGCCGAGCTGGGCCGCCAGATCGCGGTCGGCGCCGTCCGCTACTTCCTGATCAAGTTCTCCCGCAACACGGTGATCGCCTTCGACCTCGACGACGCCCTCAGCTTCGAAGGCGAAACGGGTCCGTATCTCCAGTACGCCGCGGTCCGGGCGCGCAGCATCTTTGACAAGATCGAAGAGCGCTGGGGAAAAAACGAGGAAGAGGTGGTCCGCGAGTCTCGGGCAGCGCTCGGGGCCGAGCAGCTCGCCGCCGAGCTCGAAGGTGAGGAAGTTGCCGAGCTCTGGAACCTCGTCATTCACATCATCCGACTCGAGCGCGTCGCCGAGCAGGCGGTGGCCAAGTTGGAGATTTCGACGCTGGCAAAGTATGCCTTCGGCCTCGCCCAGGCGTTCAATCACGTCTACCACCGTTACCCGATCCTGCAGGAGGAAGACGAGGCCAAGCGTGCCCTCCGGATTCTCCTGACGCACGCTTTCAAGCTGCGCTCCAGCGAGGTTCTGGGTCTGCTCGGAATCCCGGTGCCAGAGCGGATGTAGTACCGTCAATCGATGCGCGAACAGGCTCGTTGCGAGGCACGAAACCGAGGTCTTCGATTTCGAGATTCTCGGGATTCTCGAGAGCGGGGTCGTCCGGGTTATCGGTGTGGGCAACGATGCGACCAGTTTGATTCGCGCCATGGAGTACGCCGTCGACGGGGGTGAGTGGCACGCAGTGCCGCCGGCCGACGGGCGGCCCGACGCCGGCAGCGAGGCGATCGGGTTCACCACCATGACGTTGGAACCGAGAGAGCATACGATCGTAGTAAGAGTGACCGATACCACGCTCAACAGCGGTACCGGCAGAGTCGTTATCACCGTCCAGTAGGCGGCGCGCAAGCAGATGAGCGAGCAGCAGACCGAATTCAACAGCGACGGTGGTCCGGTTCGTACGGTGAAGCTCCGGATCGGCAGCCGCCGTGAGTTCCTGGATTCGGTGCACTCGCTTTCGGAGCGCCTGATCGAAGAGGTCGGCTTTGCCGCCGACGACATCTATTGGATGGTCACGGCGGTGCGCGAGGCGGTGACCAACGCCGTGATTCATGGCAACAAGGAGCAGCCGGGTACGCGTGTGGACGTAGTGTTCGAGCTCGCCGAGGATTGCATTCGCATCACGGTCGCCGACCAGGGGGAAGGTTTCGATCCCGAAAGCCTCCCCGATCCGGTCTCCAAGGAGCACCTGATGGATGCGTCCGGGCGCGGCATCTTCCTGATGCACCAGCTCATGGACGACGTGACATACGATTTCCCGGAGAGTGGCGGCACCACACTGGCGATGATGAAGCGGCGGCGTACCAAGGCCGAGAGCGCCGACGGCTAACGCCGGGCGCCCGCTCGGAAACAAGGGCAATGCAGTACTGGCGCGCGATCCCGCCGGCGCTCGGCGGCGACGTGTCCGACGTTACCTGCTGCGGCCGTCCGCCCGGATCGTTGCCAGGGCTTCTGTCAATCGCGCCGCGACGTCAGGGTTCTGATCGATCACATTCCTGCTCTCTTCGGGATCGTCTACCAGATCGAACAAGAAGTAAGGCCCCTGAAACGGCTCCCCGGGGGGCTGCTCTCGGCCGCCGGATCCGTTGCCGAACACCATCTTCCAGTCGCCATCACGCAGCGCGAACATGCCGCGAGACGAGTGGTGGACAATCGGGGCGCGCGGCGTCGTCCATTCGCCTCCGGTCAGCAAGGGCAAGAGGCTGAAACTGTCTTCAGCGGCGTCGTCGGGGAGCGCGTAGCCGGTGATCTCCGCCGCGGTCGCCATGAGATCCGTCAGCCCGATCGTTGGCTCACCTAAGGAGCCGGGCTCGACCATGCCGGGCCAGCGGACGATGAAGGGCACTCGATGCCCCGCCTCCCAGATATCGGCTTTGGTGCCGCGCCAGATGTAGTTCGGAGCGTGAACGTCGGGGCGATACCCTTGCACGGTGTTGTCGTCGAGATGATCCGGCTCGCCTTCGGGCCGGCGGAACATGTAGGAGCCGTTGTCGCTGGCGAAGACCACCAGCGTTTCGCTTGCGGTCCCCGTTCTGTCCAAGGCGCCCAATATTTCGCCCACGGTCCAGTCGGTCTGGTGGACGAAATCACCATAGGGTCCGAGAGCCGTCGCTCCTTCGAACCGCTCGGCGGGCCAGACCGGTTTGTGCGGCGCCGTCAGGGGGACATATAGAAAGAAAGGTGCGTCGTCGGTCGCACTGTTCTCGATGAAGGAGACGGCTTCACGGGTGATGCGATCGAGAACGTTCCGCGGGTCGAAATCCTCGGCCCGCGGGCCTGCCCGGATGAAGCGAGGGAAGGTGAGCGGTTCCTGCCGGTTCGTCAGCGCCGCCGTCGGCCGGTGGTCCCGGTAGAAGGCGTAGGGAATCATGTCGAGGGAACCGGCAATGATGAACGACTCGTCGAAGCCGACGTCGTTGGGCCCGTATCGCAGCGGCTCGTTGAAGTCGACCGCGCCGCTCTCGTCTAGCCCCCATTCGAGACCGAGGTGCCACTTGCCGACCACCGCGGTGTGGTATCCAAGCTCGCCGAGCATTCCGGCAATGGTCAGCCGCTCCGGGTCCACGAGCGGCCTGTCGTCCGGCGGGAAGAGCACGCCGCTCTTCAGCCACGTACGCCAGCTATAGCGCCCGGTCACCAACGCGTAGCGGCTCCCCGAGCAGACGGCCGAAGCGGAATGGGCGTCGGTGAATCGCATCCCCTCGGCGGCGAGACGGTTGAGGTTGGGCGTCGGGATTCTGGAATCGGGGTTGTACGCCCCTACATCCCCGTAGCCCATGTCATCGGCAAGGATGACGACGATATTGGGAAACGGCGCTTCCAACGGCGTCGCGATCTCGCCCGATTCAGGATCCGGTGCGCATCCTGCCACACTTCCGAACACCATCCCGATGACGGCAATCAGCAGGAAGCTTCGTGCTCTCAGCGACCGGCGGTTCCACCGCAAGCTGTGGGTTTTCGAGGCCATCTTCCACCCTCTCATGCGCCCGCACCGAGCGGTTCAAGGATCTCGTACTGACCGAGGGTCTTGTCTGCCAAATGACGGCTTCCTGTCGAGAGTCGAGCCGCCAGGATTGTAGTCGGAAGGCGGCAGCTGCATACAGGGAGCAGCTGCCGGGCACTTCCGACCCTACGAAGAAGCTCCAGCTGCTGATCACGTGACTGCCAGTCACAGGAACAGAATATTCTGAACCCTACGCTGGCTCCAATCACCGAGAACGACGTGTGTCGCCTTCACCAATGATCAGGCAAGGTCGAAGCGATCAAGGTTCATGACCTTGTCCCACGCCGCCACGAAGTCACGAACGAATGCCTGCTGCGAGTCGTCACACGCGTAGACTTCCGCGACGGCTCGGAGCTGGGAGTTCGAACCGAAGACGAGGTCAACAGCTGTGCCGGTCCACTTGAGCTCGCCCGTCCCGCGATCGCGTCCCTCGAACACGTCTTCGGATTCCGAAGACGCCTGCCACTCCGTGTTGGTGTCGAGCAGGTTCACGAAGAAGTCATTGGTCAAGGTCTCGGGCCGCTCGGTGAAGACGCCGAGTTCGGATTGGCCGACGTTTGCATTCAGGACGCGCATGCCGCCGACGAGCACCGTCATCTCAGGAGCGGTCAGCGTCAGCATCTGCGTCCGATCCACCAGCAGCTCTTCCGCCGGTCTCTTGTGTCCGTTTGCAAGGTAGTTGCGGAACCCGTCCGCGGTTGGTTCGAGCACGGCAAAGGAGTCCACGTCGGTTTGCTCCTGCAACGCGTCCGTGCGCCCCGGCGAGAAGGGAACCTGCACGTTGTGCCCGGCGTTCTTCGCACCTTGCTCGACGGCTGCGCACCCGCCCACAACGATCACGTCAGCGAGCGAGACCAACTTGTCACCGGACTGCGAGCTGTTGAAGTCCGTTTGGATCTCCTCCAGGGTCTGCAGGACCTTTCCCAGTTCGGCCGGGGAGTTGACTTCCCAATCCTTCTGCGGTGCGAGGCGAATGCGCGCCCCGTTCGCCCCACCGCGCTTGTCGGTGCCGCGGAACGTTGCCGCCGACGCCCAGGCGGTCGAGACCAGCTGGGAAATGGACAGTCCTGATGCGAGGATCTTGTCCTTGAGGGCAAGGATGTCCTGCTCCCCAATCAATTCGTGATCGACGTCGGGGACGGGGTCTTGCCACAACTGCGGCTCCGCAGGCACCAACGGGCCGAGATACCGCGAGCGGGGCCCCATGTCGCGGTGCGTCAGCTTGAACC
>SMVB01453385.1_pt1 | contig 10416 bp, 6 predicted proteins | sample 2456461 | NCBI WGS metagenome assembly SMVB01 (sample SAMN11095934, study PRJNA526329) | marine sediment metagenome | biome: Marine sediment; feature: Surficial sediment; material: Deep marine sediment; isolation source: Hadal surficial sediment | place: Pacific Ocean | collected 2014-05 | depth 0-1...
ATGGTTGAGGTCATCCATACCCGGTTCTTGTCGTCCATCATCGGATTGTGCGGATTGGACGGTCCGCCACCGGCGTAGCTGGCGGTGCTTTCCCGGGTCGACACCCGCATCGGGATATCGAGCTCACGAGACGTGTTTTTGATCGGATCGGTAATCATGAGCTTACCCTGACCCTGGGCAACGCCGAACAATTGGCTATTTGGATACAGTGTCGGGTTGCGCTTGTCGGTCGTCACATTGTCATGAATGAAGCCGCTGGGGTTCGACCAACCCCACTGGCTGATGACGATGTTCCGTTCGACCCCGTCTGGTCTCGGAGGGGCCGCCGGGACTTCGCCTGCGCTGATCCGATCGGTCCAGTTAGCAAACATATTCACGGCCCGATCACGACCAAAACGGCTCAACCCGGCATTCATGGCCGCGGCGGAAGCACCGATCAGCATCCGTTTGTCCCAAGCGTGGCGGGTGGAATCATAGTCGTTGGGATTGGGAATTTCGCGAGTTGCCTTGTTGCCCATCTGGTGACACAACTGGCACCCGTCCTTCAAACGGTCCACCCACTGAGCCTGGTTGTGCATCTGGTTGCTGATGCCGTTTCCGCCCGCTCCAGTGCCGGGGAACTCATCCGCGGCCGGCACATCCAGCAACGAGTACCAGTAGTTGGCCGGGTAGATGTCGGCAGCCTGTTTCGGGATCTGGGCAACTTCCACGGTAATATCCACTTTACTGCCCGGACGTGCCGTCTGCTTGCCCGAATCGAGCAATCCGTAGCCCCGAACCCAGACCTGATAATTGCCTTCGGGAAGGTCCGGCACCAGGTAGCGCCCGTCATCGTCGGTGACGACGATCTTGCGAAACGTGGTTTCGAGATCGGCAGTTTCTGCAATGACCCAGACACCCGCCTCGCCACCGTCCGCACTCTGGACGACTCCGCTGATGTCATTGGTGGCTGTGGCGTGGATGGCGATCAAACCCGAGGTGAACAGAACGGCCACTTTGGCCAGCATGTGGAATCGTCGTGCGCGCATATCTTTCCCCTTACAGAAGCTTCCGGTGAGTATCATACCGCAAGTTTGAAAAACTGCAGGTCAGGTGAACTTTAGCGGGGAGGCGAACCCAACGCGTGCTTTCCTTGCTTCGTTGGAGTTGACCTGACTCCCTTTTCCCCCGGCTCTGAGCACAATCGAGGCAAGCCCCAACCATTGACACGCGTCTGACCCGCGTCGTCCATGTCCGTGAACACCTTTAGCTCACCCGCCTTGCTGTCGGCCAGCGCCCTGAATATGTGCATCACGCCGGTTACCACCTCTGAGCCGGTCACATACGCGCGCCGTGCGTTCTCGTTGATTGTCCCAGGCGACGGCGCTGAGTCCCTTGATCGTTGGTTCGAAAATGGCCGCGCCACGAAGGGCGAAAAGCTGGCTGTAGTCAGGCTTGAAGTCCAGATCGTTTACGAGGCGCGATTGAAAATCCAGATATTCTTGAATGCTTACGACAGATTTCGCCACAGACACGACCAGAGGATGGGGCTGATCGGGTCGATCTCGACCCCGAGGGTGGGTCGCAGCAGTAGCCCGGCCTCGTTGATTCGCGGTGTGGACGTCGACGAATTGCCGTTCGAGTTGGGACCCCCTCATGAAATTCAACAATTGTCGAGCGAGCATTGCGCCTCGATCCACGGCTTGCAGCGCCATTGCGATGGAGTCGAAGTGCTCATCGCTTACGTAGTCTCCGACGATCTCTAGATTCCCTCGAATAACCCCAAGCAAGTTGTTGAAATCGTGAGCGATACCTAACGCCAGTTCGCCAATGGCTTCGGTTTTTTGCGCTTGTTGAAGTTGTAAATCCACAAGTTTTCGCTCTCGAAGATCCCGTATGGTTGCGATGAATGCGTAAGCGCCAGCGATACCACTTGCGGCGATCGATATTTCCACCGGCACGGTTGTTCCGTTACGGATGGACAGTTTTGTTTCACGCGGGACGTGGCCTATGAAATTACCCGCCCCGGTTGTCAGGTAACGTCGGATTTCGCTGCTAGTTCCGGTGCCACCATTACTCAGGATATCTATCGATTGGCCCAGCAGTTCTTCTTTCAGATAACCAGAGATTTTTACGAAAGCGAAGTGCCAGAGTAATAAGAACACTGGTTGCGCACTAGAGTGAAGCGGGTCCCAGCCAGCCCGGCCCTTGGAGGTCATGGCGTTATGAGGCATTTGACCGCCTGAAGATCTGTCGTACGATGTCGCACGGAGGGGAATCACATGATAAAAATAGTTCTAACTGCGTTATTTTGCCTGGCCGCGCCATTCGCGTTTGCGGCTCACCATCTCAACGGCACCTGGTTGCTGAATGTCTCGCTTGGCGGCCAACAGGGGGGTACTGCCACCATCGAGCTGATGGAAGGAGAAGATGGCGCGTTGACGGGTAGCTATTCTGGAGCTCTGGGCAACGAGAGCCTGACAGGTACCGTCAACGGTAGTGAGGTTGAGTTCAGCTTCGATTCGCAAGCTGGCACGATCACCTACAAAGGGACCGTTTCAGGCGGCAACAAGATGGAAGGTACCTGCGCCTATGGTCAGCTGGGTGACGGTACTTTCGAGGGCACCAAGTCCAGTAATCCCGGGTAATCACCAGTCGGCTGGAGCGTTTGCGAGGTCTGAGCAAGTGGCAAAAATGACAATCGAGCGGAATTTTTTCGAAACCCGGGACGAAGTGATGCTGGACATTGCCAAAAGCGGGTTCTGGCCCACTACCTTCGTTTCTGATCATTCGCCGGAATTGCCTCTGCACTACCATAACCAGGACATCATCGGCTACGTGATGGAAGGGCATACCTATCTACTTGATGAGGACGGTAACAAACAGCCAGTCGGACCGGGCGACAAGCTCAACATTCCTAAAGGAGCCTGGCACGCAGAAGGTGAAGTGATTGAGAAGGTCGTTTACATCGTGACGCTACCGGAGCCGGTGCCGTTCATGGAAGCGCTCATTCCGCGGGAACCTCGCGGTCCTTGGCCAGATATGGATGGTTAGGCCACGCGCTTACCACGTATCCACATTGGGTCGCTTCTTGTGTTTTCTCGGTGCAACGGGAGGCACTGACCGCAGAGCCGCACTGATCCACATGCGGGAATCTGCTGGATCGATCACATCGTCCAACTCGAAGTGGGAAGCCATGTTCACTGCTTTACCGCGTCGGTACATGTCCGCCACCATCTTCTCGTAGGTGTTTTTGCGCTCTTCGGGGTCTTCGATCTTCTGTAACTCTTTGCGGTAACCGAGTTTCACCGCGCCTTCGAGGCCCATGCCGCCAAATTCCCCTGTTGGCCAGGTGACCGTAAACAAGGGTGCGCTGAAGCTGCCCCCCGCCATGGCTTGCGCGCCGAGACCGTAGGCTTTACGAGTGACGATGGTCATCAACGGCACGTCCACGTTGGCGCCAACGACGAACATCCGCCCCGCGTGACGTACGACGGCCGTTTTCTCGATCTCGGGGCCGACCATGATGCCCGGGCAGTCGCACAAACTCAAAATCGGAATGTCGAAGGCATCGCAGAGTTGCATGAAGCGCGCGCCTTTGTCCGCGCCGTCCGAATCGATGGCGCCGGACAGGTGCCCTGGGTTGTTAGCGATTACGCCGATGGGCCGACCTTCAACGCGGATAAATGAGGTGATGATACCCGGACCCCACCCCGCGCGGATTTCAAGAACAGAATCGATGTCCGCAATACCTTCGATGACCTCACGCATGTCATAGTAGCGCAGACGGTTCTCGGGGATGATGAAACGCAGCTTACGTTGATCCGGCGCTTTCCACTGTTTAACCGCGCCTTGAAAATAGGACAGATACTTCTTGGTTGCAGCAACCGCTGCAGCTTCGTCCTGCACGAAAATGTCGACTACGCCATTGGGTACCTGGACGTCCATGGGACCCACTTCTTCAGGCGTGAATATACCGAGGCCACCTCCTTCGATCATGGCCGGACCGCCGATGCCGATATTGGCACCTTCGGTTGCGATGATCACGTCACAACACGCGAGCAGGACGGCGTTACCTGCAAAACAGCGCCCGGTGGTAATGCCGACAATGGGTACGAGCCCTGACAATCGGGCGAAGTAGGTAAAAGCCCAACAATCGAGCCCCGCGACGCCAGAACCGTCGGTGTCGCCCGGGCGTCCGCCGCCGCCTTCGGCAAACAATACGGTTGGCAGTCGGTGATGTTTTGCGATCTCGAACATGCGATCTTTTTTGGCGTGGTTTTTCATGCCCTGGGTACCCGCAAGCACCATGTAGTCGTATGACATCAACATGGTCCGGGCGCGATCTTCGCCAAATAGATTGCCGTTGACCTGACCGAGGCCGCATACCATGCCGTCGCCGGTGGTGTTTTTGATCAGGTCCTCCATGCTGCGCCGGCGCCGTTGGCCGGCGACGACGATAGAACCGTATTCGACGAAAGTGCCGTCGTCGCAGAGATCGGCGATATTTTCCCGCGCGGTGCGATGACCGGTTTTGCGCCGTTTGGCTACGGCTTCCGGGCGATTTTCGTCTAACCCGGCCGCTTTGCGTTGGTATACTTCCTGCAGATCGGGCCGTATGTAGTCCAGATCGAGTTCCTCGTCTTGCCCCTTGTTCGCAACGGCAACCTCGGCTTCTTCCAGATAAATCAGCGGGTGGCCTTCGAAGACGGTATCACCTTCGCTCACGCCCAGACGGGTGACGATTCCGCTGAAATCGGCGCCCACGACGTGCTCCATTTTCATGGCTTCCATGACGAGCACCTGCATGCCGATGTATACCTCATCACCGGGTGCAACGTTGAAACCGATGATGGTGCCCTGCATGGGTGCTTTTATGGTGGCTGTTCCCTCTGGCAACTCCTCATCGACGAGCGTTATGACCGCTGGCGTGCTTGTTACGCTTGCGGTTCCCGACTTTCCGTGATCCAGAACGGCAAGCGGATCCACGGTGTCAACTTTGCTGCCGGCAAGTGCTGGTGCGACTGCGGGTTCCTGCTTCGTGCCTACATACAGTTCGCGGTGGTCACCGTTGGAAACAAGCTGTTCAACGTTTTCGTCAAAAAATCCGGTGTGGATATTGTTGGTAATGAAATCAGGGTGGGAGAACAGGTTTCGCAACACCTCGAGGTTGGTAGCCACGCCTTCTATACGCGTTTCACACAGCGCGCGGTAACCTTTTCGCACGACTCGTTCATAGTTACCGGACGAGGAGTGGACGATCAGCTTCGCAAGCAACGAATCGAATGCCGGGCTTGTGGTGTAACCCGCGTATCCGTATGTGTCCGTGCGTAACCCCGGCCCTGTCGGCATCTCGAATACGCTCAACGTGCCGCCGTTGGGTTTAATGCTGCCATCCGCCTTCATGGTTTCCATATTGATACGCGCCTGGATGGCGTATCCGCGTGGATTTGGAATGTTGGCCTGTTCGAGCCCCAGTTCGGCGAGCGTTTTGCCTGCAGCGACTTCAAGTTGCGCCTGCACCAGATCGATGCCTGTTACCGCTTCGGTAACGGTGTGTTCAACCTGTAAACGGGCGTTCACTTCCATGAAAGTGAAGTTTTCTCCACTCGCATCGACCAGGAACTCCATGGTTCCAAGACCGCGGTAGTTGACCGCTTCGGCTAGCTGTACTGCGGCGTCGGTCAGCGCTTGCCTGACATCATCTGATAGGCTCGGGCATGGAGCGATTTCGACGATTTTCTGATGGCGGCGTTGAATGCTGCACTCGCGTTCCCAGAGGTGGCAGACATCTCCTGCGCCATCACCGAGAATCTGCACTTCGATATGTCGGGCATTCGGCAGATACGCCTCGACGTAAACCTCGGGGTTACCGAAGGCAAGATCGGCTTCGGAGATACAGCGCTCGTAGGCGCTTTTGATGTCAGCGGTATTACGAGCGATGCGCATGCCACGGCCACCGCCACCGGCAACCGCCTTGATGATCATGTCTGTCCCACGAGGCAGGGAATCGTAAAACGCGAGAGCTTCGGCCAGTGATACGGCGCTCGCGCTGCCAGCCAACAAGGCGATGTTGCAATCTTCAGCCAGCTTCCGTGCGCTGACCTTGTTACCGAACCGCGCAAGGGTATCCGACGTAGGCCCGACAAAGGTCACGCCGGAATTTTCGAGCAAAGCAGCGAATTCGGCGTTTTCGCTCAAAAATCCGTAGCCCGGGTGCAGCGCGTCACAGTGATTTATTTTGGCGAGTTCCGCCATCTGGGCCATGTCGAGGTAGGCGTTGGCGCCGCGACCTTCGAGCAATACGGCTTCATCCGTTTTCGACACGTGCAACGACCGCTCGTCTTCGCGTGAGTAGACGGCCACCGTGATGATCCCCAGCTCCGCTGCCGCGCGGGCAATACGGATGGAGATTTCGCCGCGGTTGGCGATGAGCAATCTATTCACGCGCTGTGTACAACCACCGGTAACTCGCGTATGCCGCGAATGAAACTCGACTTCAGATATTGGGGTTCGCCGACCACCTCGACGCGAGAGAAGCGCTTCAAGATCTCTTCCCAGACGATGGTGAGCTGCATCTCCGCCAGTCGGTTGCCAACGCAACGATGGACACCAAAGCCGAACGCCAGATGCTGGCGGACGTTCTTGCGGTCGATCAGAAACTGACCGGCGTTTTCGATCGCGTCCTCATCGCGATTGCCCGAGAGATACCACATCACTACCTTGTCGCCTTTTTTGATGTTTTTGCCGCTCAGTTCGACATCTTCCATGGCGGTTCGCGTCATATGCGCGACCGGCGATTGCCAGCGGATGATTTCCGGAACCATGTTCGGAATGATCTCAGGTGTTCGGATCAGTTTCTCGTATTCTTCCGGGTTTTCGTTGAGCGCGAGCACCCCGCCTGAGATGGAGTTGCGGGTGGTGTCGTTGCCACCCACGATCAGCAGCAGGATGTTGCCGAGATATTCGTTGGGTGGCATGTTTTTGGTCGCTTCGCCATGCACCAGCATCGATATCAGGTCGTTACCAGGTTCGGATTCTGCCTGTCGTTCTTTCCAGACCGCGTCGAAATATTCCCAACACTTCCACAGTTCCTGAAAACCTTCCTGGGGTGTGTCGAAGTAGTCCGGGTCGCTGATGCGTTCTACCGTATCCGACCAGTGAATGAGCTTATGACGATCTTCCTGAGGTATGCCGAACAGCGTTGCCAGCATCTGCCCGGTGAGTTCAACGGATACGCTGCGCACCCAGTTGAATTCTTCGCCTACGGGTAGTTCATCGAGAATGGTTCCTGCCCGGCTGCGAATCTCCTCGGCCAATTCCGCGATGTAGCGTGGGGTGAATTTAGGTGCGACGACCTTGCGCTGCTCATCGTGTTTGGGTGGATCCTGCATGATGAACATCGGTAGATGAAACATCGGATCCGGCTCGGGATCCGGTGCCTGACCTAAGCGAATGCCACCGTTGACTATGTCGGAAGAGAATATCTTCTCGTGGGTATCGACGTATTTGACGTCGTCAAACTTAGTCACCGACCAATAGGGGCCGAACTGGCTGTCGGTACAGTAATGTACCGGCGACTCGGCGCGCAGGCGCTCGAAGTAAGGCATCATCGTGTTGGCTTCGAACAGGAGCGGGTGTGCGGGATTGAGTTCTTCAAGCGCTATGGAGTAGGGATCCTGATTGACATCGATCGGCCAGTCGGCCGTCGTCTCCTTGTTGGACTTCTGTAACATCTCGGCTTGGGTTAGCGGTCGTTCAGTTGCGTCGCTCATGGCTTAAGTCCTCGAATCGAAGCCGGTATCATGCCTTTAATCGCTGCGATTCGGAAGAAATGCACTGGAATTGCGCCGTTGCAGGCGTGGGCTTTGTTCAATTGTTGTTAATGTGGCAAGTTGTGGGTTTTCGGGATTTCGGTACTATGCGCGATCAAATTTTTGGAGAGCGTCGTTAGGTGATGGACAAAAAGTCGTTTGGGGTAACGCAGACAGCAAGCCTGCTGGTGGGCTTGGTAGCCATGGCACTGGGCAATTTAGCCTTTGGGGAAGAGGATTACGAGGAGATCATAGTATTTGGTACGCAGCTCGAGGAGACGATTCCACTCGATCTGCGTGAATATGGCAACCGGGTGAAGATCATCACGGCCCACGAGATTCGACTCGCCGGTTTCAACGATGTGAGCCAAACCTTGCAGATGAAGGTGCCCGGCCTGTACCTGGCGCCAAAAAATGGCGCTTTCGACTACGTTAACTGTTCTTTTCAGGGTTCTCGCTGTCAGGACGTGCTCTGGCTGATTGATGGCGTGCGCATCAACAACCGGTTGTATAACACCACGGCTCCGTTCGACACCGTGCCAGCCCACATGATCGAGCGCATCGAGGTGCTCTACGGGGGTCAGGGTATTTTTTACGGTACTCAATCTGTGGCAGGGGTGGTCAACATCGTGACGAAATCGTTCAGCGATGAACCTTTGGGCTCCTTCTCCGTGGGCTTCGATGAGAATGACGCGACCCACATAAACGGGGATTACAGTAGAGCGTTTGGTGACCATCGCATGGTAGTTTATGCCTCCAGAGACGAAGCTGACGGCTTCAAACCCTTTTCGAGCCAGGACTATCAGCCCAGTGGTACGGACCATGATCGGGGCTACGATGTATTGACCCTGGGTATCAAGTACGGCTACAGCTTTTCGCCGGACTCCAACCTGACGTTGCACTACCACCGCACGGATAACGAGGTGGAATACGCTGCACCCTCCAACCGCGCGCGTTCCTTCAACGAACGCGAGGAGGATCTTTTTACCGCCAAATGGGACTACCGCGTTAGCGAAAACATCGATCTTTTTGTCAAAGGGTACTATCACGAGTGGGACAGCCACTGGACGCGTATCGACAATGAATTGGATGCAATGGGTCTCTTGACGGGCAATTTCGTCGTGCGAAGCGACAAAGAGTTCTGGGGTTACGAAGACTACGGGGTGACGGCAATGACAAGCATTGCCACGGACCATGGGCTGGACTATGAAGCGGGTTACGATCATCAGCGTTTTTCTGGAAAGGACGACGTTCTGCTAATCGCGCAGGAAACCGAGCACGTCAATGCGGTTTTTGTCCAGGTGCGAACAAACGAAAGCCTTATGGAAAATACTCGGGTTGCTTTTGGAGTCCGGCACAACCGACCGAGCGGCGAGGGTGACATTACGGTGTGGAACTTATCCGGTCAGCACGATTTCAGTGACCAGTTTTACGCGCGCGCAACCATCGGCACCTCATTTCGTTTTCCGGATGCCTGGCAACTCTATGGAAATGATCCCTGCTGCACACTGGGCAATCCTGATCTCGAAGGCGAACAGAGTACGAACTTCAATATTGCCCTCGGTGGTCGAATCAGTGATGCCGTACCGATCACCTGGGAGTTGATCGGCTTCAGGCGTAAGGTGGAAGATCTGATCGGTAGCGCGAACGGTATGCGGATCAATTCCGACGCGGAGGTCGAGTTCGACGGTTGGGAGGTGACGCTTGGCTGGGATATAACGCCCGCGCTCTCGGCGTCTGTTGACTACACCAGCACCGACGCCGAGGCGTCCGGGTCCAGCGAGCAAATTACCGATATTCCGGAAAGCCTCTTCAAGGCGACGCTCTCCTACCTCCCTGAAGCGCAACCGTTCGAACTGGACATGTCGATCGTCAACGTAGGTGACCTGTACGATTCAGTGTCTGGAGGCATCGGCCGCATGGAGCATGGCAATTATACGTTGATAGATCTGGCCGGAGCCTATTACCTCGGTACCGATCGCGAACATCGTGTGAGCGTGCGCCTGGAGAACGCCCTGGATGAGGATTACGCGTCTTCGCTCGGTCGTGCGTTTCGTGACAACGACGGCTCTTCCTACGCATACGAAAACTTAGGTACGCCGAGAACGTTGAAAGTCTCCTATCGATATCAGTTCTAGCGACTGCCTGAGCGGTTCCCATGCGCCTGCTGATCCTGCTGCATCGATACATCGGGATCGGCATTGGCCTGTTGATTGCGCTGTGGTGCCTGTCGGGTTTTGTGATGATGTATGTCCAATACCCGAGCGAGTCCCAGGCGGAGCAACTGGCTAAACTTGATCTCCTCGATCTCGGTGACTGCTGTCTTGTGCCTGGCTACTGGGCAGCGGACATGGTCCTGGATGCGGCGGAGGTGGACACACTCCTTGCTAAACCGACCTTGCGTTTGACTCAAAGAGGTGGCGGCTTTCTGCTCGCCGATCTCAGTTCCGGCCGCGTGATCGAAGGCATAACCGAAGACATGGCCCAGGCCGTGGCCGAAGGTAATGCGGCTCGTGTTGAGGAGACGTTTGTGGGTCTCGGACCGTTGGAGCGAGATCAATGGACGGTGCAGGGGGGTTACAACGCCCATAGACCGTTGTACTTCTTCGCGCTAAACGACGCG
>SMVB01125157.1_pt1 | contig 10415 bp, 8 predicted proteins | sample 2456461 | NCBI WGS metagenome assembly SMVB01 (sample SAMN11095934, study PRJNA526329) | marine sediment metagenome | biome: Marine sediment; feature: Surficial sediment; material: Deep marine sediment; isolation source: Hadal surficial sediment | place: Pacific Ocean | collected 2014-05 | depth 0-1...
GTAGCTATAAAAAAGATGAGGCTTATCACTATCGAATAGCTGATAACAAGGGTGATGAGGGATAGGTTGAAAAGCAGGAACACCAAGGGTAGCAACACGCCAAATACAACCAGAAACAAAAATATGGTATACAAATACCCCATGATGGTTGGCAATTGTTTCTCGGTTCTTCCCTGAAACTGAAAGAGCTTTGGGATCACCTCTTTACTCATATACTCACCCAACTTTGCCAAAAACACTTCATTGAAGGAAGAATCTTCAAAGGCTTCACTATCGATGGAATTGGCCAATGTCATGATCTTTTCCTGATGCCGCTCGAAAACCGAGTTATAGTCTAACGACTCCTTATAACTTCCATATTTATACCCAAAAAAATACCACAAACCGGATCCACATTTGTGCTCCAGCCATTTTGAGACAATTTCCTTGTTATACACCTTGGGGTAGCGTATGGATTCCGGGATTTGTTTCTCCTTGGTACTGGTCATTAAAATGGATTTCAGTTCCAGGTATAAATTTTCGGTTTCTTCGTAATGATGGGTCTCCTGTAAAAACTCAATAGCCAATTTGGACTTGCCCTTGTAAAACTCTTTCACATCGAAAAATGTAAGGCCTTCGAATTCCTCATCTATGTATTCTTGTAAACCCGAAATCCACATTTTAGAACGTAATAACAAATCTAAAATGTTCCTGAAGCTGTGCATTTTCTGTGTGATCTTACTCAAACTGTCGATGGCAGTTGTGCGCACTTTCTTCAAACTCGCTGCCGACCAGGCGAGATAGATCATGATCAGTGCCGCCATAAAACCGCTAATACTGATAAAGATGGTAGACACCTCTTTTAGTGTAGAGGGGAAGGTGGTATCTGCCGTGGTTTTTTCCCATAAGAGGAATACGAGTGTAATACAGAGAAAGCCACTCAATACCATAGGTATGAGGACAGATAAATCCTTGAAGAAAGATTTATTTCTCATGATAGGATACATTGCAATATCTGAAAACTGGATTTGTCTATGCTGAAGAATTACAGCAGCAAATTGATGTTCCCCCAAGAATCATTACTTGCAATAAGATGTTTGTTACTAGTTGACCACCAAAAATACAGTAAATTCTTACAAAATGTAGTAATCTACCTACAATTCGACATAAAGGTGGCTTTTATCGATAAAAAACTGGAAAAGAGGGGTCACTCATTAAAACCCTGCTGCAGTGTCATCCCCGCGCCGGTCTGCACCACCTTCAAGTTTTCCATTCGGCAGAATTAAAATGGCGTCAACTTTACTCTCTCCCAGCGTAATTCCTTCGTCAATTGTGTAGCCTTTTCCCTTTAATTTTCGAAGGATTTTCCTTGAGAAATCATCAGGTTCAAATTGAACCACATCCGGTAGCCATTGGTGATGAAAACGAGGAGCATTGACCGCTTCCTGCATGGTCATATCGAATTCATAAACGTTTAAAATTGTTTGTAATACTGAAGTTATAATTTTAGACCCTCCCGGGGTTCCCACACTCATCCACAATTCGCCATCCTTTTCTATCAAAGTTGGAGTCATTGCACTCAGCATTCTTCTTTGAGGAGCGATGGCATTATTTTTCCCACCAATAAGCCCATACATATTTGGCTCTCCGGGTTTGGCACTAAAATCATCCATTTCGTTATTCAGGAAAAAGCCCAATTCCCTGGAATAAAGTTTGGAACCAAAAGCGGCATTCAAGGTAGTGGTAACCGAAATAGCATTTCCAAATTGATCAACAATGGAGAAATGAGTGGTTTCGGTGCTTTCGTTTTGATACTCTTCAAATCCCGAAATACTTCCGTAGGAGATTTGGGTAGAAGGCGTTGCCCTGTCAAATGTAAAATCTTCCATTCTTCTTTTTGAATAAATTTCAGAAATTAGCGTATCCACAGGAATATCGATAAAATCCGGATCCCCAAGAAAGTAGCTCCTGTCTGCATAAGCTCTCCGCTCGGCCTCGACTATTACCTGGATGTATTTTACACTGTTGTGTCCATAGTCACGCAATGAATACGGCTCGATAGATTTCATGATTTGTGCAAGGCATATCCCGCCGCTGGAAGGGGGCGACATAGAAATGATTTTCAATTCCTTGTACGTAAAGACAATGGGTTCGCGTAACTCAGATTCGTAAGCCTTTAGGTCGTCTGAGGTAATAATACCACCATGGGTATTCAAAAATTCAATCAGTTTTTGCGCAGTTTCACCATCGTAAAACTCGGAACGTCCGTTTTCTGCGATGCGTGTAAGTGTATTGGCCAGGGCCTCGTTCTTTAAAGTATCTCCGGCCTTGTATTTTTGTGTAAAAATTGAAGATTCACCATTTGCTTCCTCGATGATGGGACCGTATTTTTCGAAGCGTTCCGCTTGCATTTCGGTAATTACAAAACCGTTACGCGCCAATTCTATGACCGGTTTCAACAGTTCTTCCATTGGTAATGAACCTAATTTTTGGTGGATGGCAAAAATCCCGGCAATGGTACCCGGCACTCCTACGGCCAGGCCGCCGATCTGACTTTTATCCTGTATAAAATTTCCTTCTTCATCCAAATACATATCACGCGATGCCGACATAGGCGCTTTCTCGCGATAATCGAAAGCTCCCAATTCGCCATATTGGGTGCGATAGACTAGAAATCCGCCTCCACCCAAATTACCCGCATAGGGATAGGCTACAGCGAGCGCCATTCCGGTAGCTACCATCGCATCGAAGGCATTTCCTCCATTCCTCAATATATCTGAACCAATTTTAGAGGCTTCTTTTCTTGCGGATACCACCATCGCGTTTTCGGTGATAAGCCCTTTAACCGGAAGATCTTTTACCGGAGGAGATGATTCATTCTTACAGGCAAGGGTCAGAAATAGCAGTAACAGTAATTTCCACTTCATAATTGGGTGAGTTTGTTTTTTGAATAGTCGATCAATTCAGCAAAAAAAGAGGTAAACTCCTCTTCAAATTCAGTATAAAATTCTTCGAGTTCCAATATGGCAAAATTCATTTTTGAAACTCCCTTGGTACGTATATTCATTTGATTCAATATTTTGCTAATTCCCGGAATGGTGGCATAACTCAACAACCAATTATCACTGATCATGTAGGGCATCATTCTTTGGATACGTGTAGGGAGAACCTCAAATTTATTCCGAAGAATTTCATAGAACTCATCCACATATTCATCCAATGGCATGTCGTGATAATCCTTCCAGTTCTTTGCCAGAAAGTGATCATACAAAATATCCACTATCACACCGCTGTAATGACTGTATTTCTCGTGAAGCCTTTTAGTGCTTTGCTTGACGATGGGATGACTATCTGTATAAGAATCGATCGCACGATGTAGCAAGATGCCTTTTTGAATTTGTTGAGGGTATTTCCGGTACTGTTTTCCTTTGATTCCGTCAGCGATAAAATTGCCGATGGTGATCTCTTCGTCATCCCCTGAAAGGTAAATATGTGCGAGAAAATTCATCTGGTACAATTTACAAAAATGGAAGTATAAATGTACTTTTAAAAGTATCTTTGCGTTAAATTTTTACAGCATGACATTGATAAAATCCATTTCGGGAATTCGCGGTACCATAGGTGGGAATCAAGGGGAGAATTTAACTCCCATCGATGCCGTAAAATATGCGGCGGCTTATGGACGTTGGGTAAAAGAGCAGCGAATTAAAGAAGACTACAGAGTTGTGGTGGGACGTGACGCGAGGATTTCCGGACATATGATGCAACAATTGGTGATGAATACGCTCATAGGGCTGGGAATTGATGTTGTTGATGTGGGTCTATCCACAACACCTACGGTTGAGGTTGCGGTGACCCTGGAGCATGCAGATGGTGGGATTATACTCACCGCAAGCCATAATCCGAAACAATGGAATGCTTTAAAATTGCTGAACCACAATGGCGAATTTTTAAACGCCGAAGCCGGGCAAAAAATTCTCGACATCGCAGAATCGGGGGACATAACATTTGCTGAAGTTGACGATCTGGGTAAAATACATATAAATGAAGCCTATATCGATATGCATATCGATGAGATTTTAGACCTGGAATTGGTGGACATAAAGACGATCAAAAAAGCCGGATTCAAAGTGGTGGTGGATGGTGTGAATTCAACCGGAGGGATTGCGGTGCCTGCACTACTAGAAGCTTTGGGAGTTCAGACTGTAAAATTGTTTTGCACACCCAATGGAGAGTTTCCGCACGATCCGGAGCCTTTGAAGGAACATTTGACCGATTTGATGGAAGCGGTGATAAAAGAGAAGGCCCACTTCGGAATTGTTGTAGATCCCGATGTGGATCGCCTCGCTTTTGTGGATGAAAATGGAGACATGTTTGGTGAAGAATATACCTTGGTAGCCGTGGCAGATTATGTCCTTCAGCACAAACCGGGGAATACCGTTTCAAATTTGTCATCTTCGAGAGCCCTGTGCGATATCACCGAAAAACACGGCGGATCTTATACCGCCAGCGCTGTGGGTGAAGTGAATGTGGTGGATAAAATGAAAGAGACACAGGCTGTGATAGGAGGGGAAGGGAATGGAGGCATTATATATCCTGAATTGCACTACGGAAGAGATAGCTTAGTTGGAATAGCCCTTTTTTTGAGTCATCTGGCTCATCAGAACAGCACCGTAAGTGAATTACGTGCTACCTATCCTTCCTATTATATGAGTAAAAATAAAATTGAGTTGACACCACAGCTGGATGTAGACGCCATTCTGGAAAGTATCGAAGCCAAATACACTTCGGAAGAAATAAACACAATTGACGGTGTGAAGATCGATTTTGCTGAAAGTTGGGTTCATCTAAGAAAGTCGAATACAGAGCCCATCATTAGAATTTATACCGAAGCCAAATCTCAATCGGAAGCCGATGCCTTGGCTGACCGGTTTATCACAGAGATAAAAGCAGTAGCTAAGCTTTAATGTTTCATTTTATTGAAATTCCGGTGGTACTTTATCCCGGTATTTCCAGCGCTTATGGGACCAGAGATAATAAGCGGGTTCTTCTCGTATTTGTCCTTCGACTAATTTCAGGAAAATGTCGGTAATATCGAAATCATTGTGTGCTCGTGGGTGGAGTGCAATGGTCTTAAATGTTGTCTCATAATATCCGCGTTTCACTTTTTTCGTCTCTACAAACACAACGGCCATGTCCAATTTTTTCGCAAGCATTTCGGCCCCTGTAATGACAGGGACTTTTACTCCCATAAACTCCTGCCAGTGATGTGCTTTCCAATGCTTGGCTGACTGGTCTGCAATAAACCCGTTTATCGTTAGTTCCCCTCTGATCTTAGCAGCTTCCAATAGGCGTATGGTTTCTTTATTGGTTATTAATTGTGTTTGGTGTTTGGCTCTGATTCGCTTAACCAAGCGGTCAAAGTATTTATTCTCAATTTTTTTGTAAACCGCATATCCTTTATGATTGACGTATTTTTGAAGAATAAAAAGCCACTCCCAACTCGCATAATGGCCCATCATTAAAATGATGCTCTTATTTTGCTTCTCAAGGTTGAGGATTTCATCGACATTGGTGAATTTATAACGCTTTTTTAATTCTGCTTCCGAAATAGATAATGATTTTATAGATTCTAAAATCATATCACATAAATGATGATAGAATTTCCTGGTAATGGTTTTAATCTCTTTTTCAGACTTTTCGGGAAAAACGAGTACTAAATTCTCTTTTACAACTTTCCTTCGATATCCAATGATGTAATAGATCAAAAAAAATGCGATGTCGGAAACAAAATACAGCAAACGCATCGGGAATATGGAGATGATCCAAATTATTGGGTAGACTAAAATATAAACTAAGCGCTGCATAGGTAAAGTTAGCGCAAAACTAACTAAATTTATCACATTATAATTTCGCTTAAACAGATTTTTTATCTATGCACAATATCCATATCGCCACAATTGTCATTATCACCGTCAATGCGCTGATCTCCATCAAGGGATTCAATGATTATTCCTTTTTCGAAAAATACAAGTTCAATATAGCCGGGATCCGTCGCGGTGAGCAAATACGCATATTTACTTCAGGCTTCCTTCACGTAGATTTTACCCATCTCATCTTTAACATGCTTACGCTTTATTTCTTTGCCAACGTGGTAATAATTAATTTGGGAATTTTAAAGTTCATAATCATATATTTATTGAGTTTGGTCGTAGGCAATCTGTTGTCCTTGTATTTTCACAAAGATGAATATCATTACAGTGCGGTAGGAGCTAGTGGTGCGGTAATGGGGATCATATACTCCGCGATTTTGTTTGCACCGGACAGTACTATTTACTTTATGCCCGCCTGGATGTTCGGATTGTTGTATTTGTTTTATTCCATCTACGGAATGAAAAAACGAATCGATAATATTGGCCATGACGCGCACTTTGGTGGTGCCATCGCAGGATACATAAGCACCATCGCATTTGCGCCTTTCTTAATAGATACGAGCCTTTGGTTGATTGGGCTCCTGGCAATTCCAATTTTGGTATTATTCGTATTGTATAAATTTGGTAAAATTTAAACTTTATAAATCATGAAGAAAATAATTATAATAGTAGCGATAATAACAACAGGTATTATCACGGCACAAACACAGCCAAAACCCTCCGTAGATGTCTGGGGGGAGGGTACGATAAATGTAGTTCCGGATCAAGTAACGGTAAACGTTAGAATTGAAAATACCGGCACTAATGCCAAAGAGGTAAAACTGAAAAATGATAGGATCGTGAGCGATGTATTTCAGTTCGTGAAGGGAATTGGTATTGCTGAAAAATATATAAAAACCGAATATATACGACTAAGCAAAAACTACGAGTACCAAACAAAAACTTATAATTACCAGGCCAATCAATCCATATCCATAAAGCTGGTGGATCTAAGTGAATATGAGCCTTTGATGAATGGATTGTTAGAAACAGGGATCAATCGAATAGACGGGATTACGTTTTCTTCTTCACAATTAGAAACGCTACAATCTCAGGCCCGAAAGAAAGCTGTTGAAAACGCTAAACTTAAGGCGCAGGAATATGCTTCTGTATTGGGACAAAGCATTGGCAAAGCTCTTCATATTAGTGAATTTCAGAAGATAATTTCACCTAATCCTATGATTAGAAATGTGATGGCAATCGATGGTGAAAGCGCTCAGCAAACGTTGGCTCCCGGGGAGATGCAAGTAAGTGTCCGTGTGAATGTAAGTTTCGAACTGAATTAGTCCAGTAGCGAACCAATTTTTGCCCCCAGGGCAGGACCACGTAGATCTTTATCAATGATATTTCCTTTATCATCCAGCAAGAATGTTGCAGGGATACTGCGAACATTATACTGTCTGGCAATAGGATCTTGCCAAAAGCGAAGATTTGAAACATGGTACCAATCCATTTTATCATCTTTTATGGCCTTTAACCACCTCTCTTTTTGCCCTGCTTTATCAAGTGAAACACTTATTATATTCAAGCCTTTGTCGTGGTATTTATTATAAACATTTACAACATTTGGGTTTTCCTTACGACAGGGACGACACCATGAAGCCCAGAAATCAATAATTGTATATTTACCCAGAACATCCTGAAGTGAAAGCATTTCACCGGTAGGGGTAGGAGCTGAGAATTGAGGAGCCGTTCCACCTATTTCAGACATTTTCTTCGCATCAAGGCTCGTTTTTAGCTCGGTGGCTAATTTATGCGTAGCCAATTTTGGTCCCAAACCATTAATCAAGGCAGTAACTTCCGAAGAAGTCATTTCTTGTTTTGAGAATAATTCCGATAAAAGCATCAATCCAAAAATAGAGTTGCTGTTCTCTCTTACAAATTTTCTTTTATATGCCGTTTCTTCCGCTGAAATTGCAATATTTTCTTTACGTAGTTCAGCGATCAATATACCGTCCTGTTCCCTTTGAGCCGTTCTATAGGCATCTGTAGTTTCAATCCGTTTTCTGGCCAATTGAGCAATTTTCGATTGATATTCGGTGTAGAGCTCGTTTTGCAATCCACCGGTCACAAACGATGAACCGAGACTGTCTTTGTAGATAGTTACTTTGAGGTCTTCATTTTCAATAAAAAACAAAATATTCCCTTTTGAATCCCCAACTCTGAAAAAATGCAGAGAAGTATCATCGATCTTTAGGTAACTGCCAGTGAATTTTCCACGCTTGATAACCAGGGTATCCATTATATTTGAATTATTGTTATTATCGATTTCAAACAAATAAACCGGGGTGCCATCTTCATAGCCAAACGCATTTCCTTCAATTGAATAACTATCAGAATCGTTCTGATCACAAGAAATCAACAAAAGTGTAATTAAAAGGGTAAAAACTCGTCTCATAGTAATATTGTTTATGTTGACAAAAATAATGGTATTTTCTTCTGAATGCAATCGGTAGCTCTCAAATTATTGTTAATTGTGGTTTTCAGAAGGATTACTTGAATAATCTTTACCTTTGTAAAGGATAAACCGTTGATATCTGACATGAAAACAAAACAAGGAGATTTTCCATTGCGAATTAAAATAGGTTTTAGCAAACTTTTTGATGCGTACAGAGCTAAACTCAATTCATCTAGCGAATTGGTTCGTAGTCGGGCCAAAGAGGTACTCGACATCGCTGCAAAGTACCCCATTCTTACAGAAGGACTCACGACAGAAGCCCAGCTTAAAAAGTATAAAAAACAGATCGATCTGATCACCGAGGATCTGTTTTCTTCAGTCTTGCAAGAAAATGAAATTAAGATTGCGACAATTCCATTTCAAGAATTAATTTTTAGGTCATCACAACGGTATAAAAATATTATAACGAACGCGGGTGAGGGCTTTGAACTAGAGATTATAAATTTTGATGATAGCAACTTCTTCCTCATGGGATGCAGTATAATATTGAATAATTATTATGGTTATAAGACAGATTTTAAACGGCCATTTTATTATAAGATTCCTGATAAGAATGGAATCTTAAGAAGCTATAGGATTTTGTTTAACGGGGATTTTATCGAAATAGAAAAAACAGATAAATCACTGGAGATAACTGAAGAGGATTATTTGGAGTTGCTAGAAAATTTTGACAATGTTGATGTTTGGAAGAAAAAATTTCCACCCAACAGTTGGAACTTCAATGGTTTCGTTATCGCCAATATGTATGACGCAACCGTAGATGTTTCTTTAGCAGATTTTAAAGCAGGATTATTAGATGAGGGTAATTCTAAAAAAGAGACATTTATTCATGATTTCAGGAAAATTATTAAATCTGTATATAATTTACCGGATCTGAAAGTTGGATATACCGTTTTTAATAACGAAGAGGACATATTTGAGCAGTTGTCGGGAAAAAGTGATGTTACCAGCTATATATTAAATGGAAAAGATCGGGAATCTAGTAAGATTGCTTTATGCAGCGTATCCCATAGGACGTTGTTCGAAGAATACAAGTTTTATTGCATTTCGGATATAGATCATTATCACGAACTCTATCCTAAAAATGTACTATATAAAAAACTCGCCGATCAAAATATCAAGAGTGCTATTATTGCCGCTTTAGTGAGTGAAGGTAAAGTTTTGGGAATAATGGAAATTGTGTCACCCCATAAGCAAGAATTAAACACAATTAACGCTAACAAGTTACTCGACATAATCCCTTATTTGGTCGACTCTATAAAAAGAAAAAACAAGCGGATGGAAGATGAAATAGAACTACTCATACAAAAGGAGTGTACTTCCATCCATTCCAGTGTACATTGGAAATTTAGAAAAGAGGCCAAACGGGTTTTGGAAACCAAAGCACGTGGAGAAGAAGCTTCTTTCAAAGAGGTTGTATTCGAAAATGTATATCCGTTATTTGGTCAAATTGACGTTAAGGGCTCTTCCAATGCCAGAAATATTGCTACTAAAAACGATTTGATCCTTCAGCTGCATCACGTTAAAAAGATAATCGATAAGATCTATAAGATCGAGGCCCTACCAATTTACGAGCAGATCAATTTCAGAATAGATAATTTTCTAAAAGATATTAAGGAACATTTGCAGGTAGACAGTGAACGGCGAGTACTTAGCTTTCTACGGAATGAAATAGTCCCATTGTATGATCATTTGAGTTCTAAGAATGATAAACTCAAATCCTTGATCAGTGAATATTACAAACTTTTGGACAGAGATAAAGGCTTTATTTACAAGCACAGAAAAGACTATGACGAATCTGTAATGTTGATAAATAAGACCATGGCTGGTATCTTGGACAAAAAGCAAGAGGAGGCCCAGGAAATGTATCCACATTATTACGAACGATTCAAAACTGATGGCGTAGAGCATAATCTTTATATCGGTGAGTCAATAACCAAAGAGGATAGTTTCAATAAAATTTACCTTTACAATCTTCGTTTATGGCAGTTGCAAGCCATGTGCGA
>SMVB01271489.1_pt1 | contig 10415 bp, 7 predicted proteins | sample 2456461 | NCBI WGS metagenome assembly SMVB01 (sample SAMN11095934, study PRJNA526329) | marine sediment metagenome | biome: Marine sediment; feature: Surficial sediment; material: Deep marine sediment; isolation source: Hadal surficial sediment | place: Pacific Ocean | collected 2014-05 | depth 0-1...
AATTGAATGTTATGACGCGCGCCGCGCGTTCAGCCTCAATTTGCCCTTCGGACTTGGTGAGGCCAACCCCGGCGCCGGCGATATTTTTGCCTGGGCGCGTGCCGAGGCCCCGCCCTGGCTGCCCTGGCCGCTGCACTACCGCGCGGATGCCACCACCATCGAAATTGAAATTTTTATGGATAAGGCCAGCGCCAGGGCGGTTGATAGTATTTATATCCTGCCCGTCCGGGGAATGAAGCAGGGCAATCTTCGGAGCCATCTTGATTTGTCGCGGAGCGCAGACGGGATATTCTTGCAGGCCATCCCTAGTGAAGATTTCATGCCCGGCATGAAGCTCGATGCCTTGTTATTTATTTCCAGCAAAGAGGGCGGGACCACCGTTTACCGGGCAGAGGCGGTCAACCTGTTGCAGGAAGACCTGGGCTTTTCTCTGGATAGTCCGGGGTTCAAAAATATGACGCTTTGGCTGGCCCTCGGGCTGGCGTTTCTCGGCGGCATACTCTTGAACCTGATGCCCTGTGTGTTCCCGGTGCTGGCCTTAAAGGTGTTCGGGGTGGTCAAAGCCGGGGCGGTCTCACCGCGGCGGCTCAAGGCCGATGCGCTGGCCTATACCGCCGGGATATTGCTCAGCTTTATTATTGTTGCCCTGGTGCTGCTGACGGTGCGCAGCATGGGCCAGCAGGTCGGCTGGGGATTTCAATTGCAATCGCCTTATTTCATAACCGTTCTGGCGCTGGTCCTGTTTCTGGTGGCTCTAAGTTTTGCCGGGCTGTTCCACATTCGCCTGCCCTTTGCACTCGCTTTCAAGCCGGGGGCGGATGGCATGCTTGGCAGTTTTTATACCGGCATGCTGGCCACCGTGGTGGCAACCCCGTGTACCGCGCCGTTCATGGCCCCGGCGCTGGGATTTGCCTTGGGGCTGCCAACGCTTGAGGCGGTGTTGATTTTTCTCGGGTTAGGGTTGGGGCTGGCGGCGCCTTATCTGCTGATCGGGTTTATCCCCGGCGCCAGCGCCCTGTTCCCCAAACCCGGCCCATGGATGGAAACCTTCAAGAAGGTTTTGGTGATCCCGATTGCCGCGACCATTGGCTGGCTGTTGTGGGTACTCTGGAGCCAGGTCGGCGCCGGCGGCGCCTGGGTGCCGCTGGTCTATATGGGCCTGGCCGCCGCCTTTCTGGTTATCCTGCGGGAAAGCAAAAAATGGCCGGGCCGGGCGCGGCCGCTGGCGCTGGGGGTTTATCTTTTGTCCGGCATTGCCCTGGTCCAGTTGACGATCACGCCGCTTGGCACAACCATCCAGCGGCCGGTCGCGGGCGAGGCGGTCAAGTTTTCCGAAGGGGTTTTGTGGAACCTGCGGCTGCAGGGCAAGGGGGTTTTTGTCAACTACACCGCGACCTGGTGCCTGACCTGCCTGGTCAACGAAAAATTGGTGTTCTCCAAGGCAAAGTCCCCGCAATTTCTCGCCGACAACAATATCGTCTATATGGAGGCCGACTGGACCAACCCCGATGATGAAATTGCGGGCAGCCTGGAGGCCCTGGGCCGGACCGCGCTGCCGGTCTATGCCTTTTACCCGCCCGGCGGCCCGACCTACGATCCGGTGCTGTTGCCGGAAATCCTGACTATGGAAACCGCACTCGAAATTCTTTCTTCCAAGCTGCCTTAGCGGGCATTTTGACCGGTGTCGGTTTTTAAAGTAACCTGCCCGGTATTCGGGAGGACATTATGCATAATCTCACCAGGTCTATTTTCGCCATAACGCTTTTCCTCACTTTTGCCCTTCCGGCCCTGGCTGATGTCGATTTGGGGGCAGAAGCCTTCAACCGGGGCGATTTTAAAACCGCTTTTCGGGAATGGCTGCCCGACGCTGAGCAGGGCAATTCGATGGCTCAGTTCAATCTTGGGGTTCTCTATTTTACCGGGCGGGGGGTCGAGAAGGATTTTGAAGAAGCATTTCTCTGGTTTTCCCTCTCAGCAGATCAGGGTAATGCCTCGGCTCAGTTCAATATCGGCAAGGCATATTCCCGGGGATTGGGGGTCTCGAGGAATCGGGCCGAGGCGATTGGCTGGTACCGTCTGGCTGCCGATCAGGGACATGCCGATGCCCAGTATCACCTTGGGCTTTTGTTCGCCAGCATGGAGAGTGTTTCCGAAAACTTTTCCCGGGCCGCGCGCTGGTATCTTCTTGCTGCAGCCCAGGGCCATGCCATGGCCCAGTTTAACCTCGGGGTTTTGTATTTGAACGGAACCGGTGTCGGGCAAAACCCTCAACAGGCCGCTGAGTACTTTAGGCTTGCCGCCGAACGAGGGGCCGATAAAGCCCAGTTTAACCTTGGGTTAATGTATGCGATGGGAGTAGGTGTCGAGGAAAATTTTATGCTGGCCTATAAATGGCTTTCGATTGCCGCAGACCGGGGACATGATGAGGCTGTAAATAGAATGAATTTGATTGAAGACATGATGACAGCTATGGAAATTTCCCAGGGCAAACAAAGGGCAGAAGATTGGCTGGAACAAAATCGAAATAGATAAAGCCACGCATTCACTGAAATTTTGCCGGCTGGAAATCAATTTCACTTTAATTTAGATCAGCCTATAATTTTCCCGATCAAAGCTAAGTAATGTGGAACATTTATCTATAGAGTGCCCAAGAGATATAATTCTGGATATTAACTAACCAACTTTTCAAAAAACTTTGCCCATAAAAAAAGAAGGGTGCCGGCCAAGGCCGCACCCTTCCTTCAAACTTTAAAAAGAAAGTCTTAGTTAACAGCTTCTTTCAGCGCCTTGCCGGCCTTGAACTTGGGCCGGTTAGAGGCCGCAATCTGAATAGCTTCGCCGGTCCGGGGGTTGCGCCCGGTTGTCGCTTTACGATGGCCAACGCTAAACGTGCCAAAGCCTACGAGGCGAACTTCACCGCCGCCTGCAAGTGCACCACGGATGCCATCAAGAACTGCGTCCAAGGCTGCTCCGGCTTCCGCTTTTGACGTGCCGGTCGAACCTGCCACCTGGGCAATAAGATCATTTTTATTCACGGTAATCCCCCTTTTGTTGGGTTTGGTATATGAATTAAAAGTCACACTATTGAGCCTTAAGCATCAATATGTGGTGTAGTCTATGCCCCTCAAATACTAAATGTCAAAAGAAAACGGCAGATATCAGCCGATTTTCGGGTTTTCAGGGTGTTTTTAGTCAATTATTGGCCATTTTCAGGGATTTTGTCCCCACGGTTTGGATAAAATTGACCATAAAAAAGGAAAAAACCGGGGTTTTGTCATTTTCCGCGACTCCGGCCCGAAACCGCTTTCCTTAATTTCGCCTTGCTTGTATCCTTGGGTGTTCGTCTATTTAATTCAGGAGATTTCCATGACCCACGCGCTCCGCTCGTTTTTCGTCACCGCCATGATTGTTGCCATCGCCAGCCTCGGTATGGCTACCGAAGCCCATGCCGCCAAGAAAAAGAAATTGGACCGAAAGATCGCCGAAGGCCTGGTCGAGTTTCATGAAATTGTAAATGGTTCGGAAGAACTGATTGCCAATGCAGCAGGCATTCTGCTGTTCCCCTCGGTGAAAAAAGGCGGCTTCGGCATTGGCGCTGAATCCGGCTCAGGCGCCCTTATCATAGACGGGGAAACGGTTGCCTATTACCGGACCTCTTCAGCCTCAATCGGCTTTCAGCTGGGTTATCAAAGCCGCCGCCAAATGTTTGTTTTCCTAACCCAGGATGCGCTGGAAAATTTCAGGAGTTCCGAAAACTGGGAAATTGGCGCCGATGCCTCGATCGCCATTGTCACCCTCGATGCCGGAGGGACAATTGATACCGAAACCATTGATGATCCGGTGCTGGCGTTTATTTATGGCGCCAAGGGGTTGATGTACAACCTCACCCTCGAGGGTACCAAAGTCTCAAGGACTTATCCGAAATAGCTTTTGATTTTTTCCAAACCGTAGCTTAAAACCGACTTTCTAATTTTTGGTAGATGCCGTTTTAGTTTCTGAATCAAATTAAGGAGATTAAAATGACACATGCTATTCGTTCTATTTTCATTACCGCACTGATTGTTCTTGTTGGCAGTTTTGGTTTGGCGACCGATGCCCAGGCCAAACCGAAAAAGAAAAAAATTGATAAAAGGGTAGAAAAGGGCCTGGTTGAATTCCATGAAGCGGTCAACGGTTCGGAAGACCTGCTGGCTTCAGCGTCCGGGGTTTTGGTCTTTCCATCCATCCGCAAACGCGGTGGCGGCATTGGCCTTGGCCCGATTATGGTAGGTGGTGGCGATATTGCTGGGGACGGGGCTTTAATTGTGAGCGAGGAAACGGTCGGGTATTATAGAATTGCGACCAAAAGCAGCGCGGTTTTTGGCTCTGCGCAAGGCCGGCAAATTCTTGTGTTCCTGACCCAGGAATCGTTAGACGATTTTCTGGCAACCGAAGAATGGGTGATTGGTGCCAGTTTTCCTGTGGCAATCATGGCCGATGATGGAAACGGAAATTATAATTATGAAAATGTTTCTGAACCAGTTTTGTCTTTTGCATATGACAAAAAAGGGGCACTTGCCAATTTAAGCCGGGACGGGGCTACGGTATCTCCAATCGAGGTGAAATAAAATATGACTAGAAAGTATGACAATATCCTTGGCACCATTGGCAACACCCCGGTGGTCAGGCCCTGAATAAGAAAGGCCGGGGGAGGGGCCCGGCCTGTAATTTCAATAAAATACTTTTTAGGTCCAGTCTTCGGGCGGTGGCACGTGGAGGTATTTGGTGACGTTTTTGATCAAGTCGCCGGTGCCGTGGCGGAACCATTGGCCGTTTTCAAACCGGGCCGAGATCGGGTGCGAAAAGGTTGTGCCGAAAACGACGTTTTGCTTGCGCTCGGGCCAGGAATTTTTTGAGCCCTGGCTAAACGACTGCCAGCACATGGAGACCCGGTCATCCTCGTTCGTGTTCTGAACCGGTTCGGGAGCGGTATCAGACCAGTGCGAAGGTTCCGGGGTGTTTAATTTGACAACATTTTCGCGCTTGGCCCGGGCCGCCAGGGTTTCCTGGAGCTCTTTGACCTCCTCAGGGGTCTCGGCGGTCTTGCCCTTGGCGCTTTCGCCGAGCGTCTTGAGGCGATCCAGTTGTTTGTTGGTAAAGCCTTCGCAAAATTCGAACCGGGCATAAATTTTTTCAACAATGGCTTCAGTAAACCGGCCCGCCTTGGCAATTTGGCGGGTCAGGGCAAAGGGGGCGGCGTTTTCTTTTTTGCCGTCCAACTTGCCCCAAATGTCGGAAATGTCCTTCCAGACATGTTCCATATCATTAGCTTGGCGTGCCGTTTTGGCTATTTTTAGCTCCTAGATTGGCGGTTTTCCGCCAAAAAGTGTGTCCCGCAGGGCACATTTCTTCTCATCTCTTCCCGATCCAGCTAATTTTAAGTAAAAATCCTTAAAAACTGCTTAAAATCAAAAAAAAGCCGGGTTGCCCCGGCCTTTTCAGTATTTCCGAATTTTATTTGGGTTCATCATCCCACCACCAGAAATCGGCCAGCGGTTTTTGCAAGGGCCAGACCTGGTCCATGGTATCGTCATCATATAGACGGCCATTGGCCATCACCAGCGCGATATCAATGGTATTGCGGATATTGTCCAGCGGATTGGAATTAAGGATCACCAGGTCGGCGTATTTGCCTTCTGAGATGCTGCCCAGCTCGGTGGCCCGGCCGATTATTTTGGCGCCGTTAATGGTTGCGGTCCTGAGAGCCTCCATTTCGGTCATGCCGCCCATGGCAATGGTCCACAGTTCCCAGTGGTAGCCAAGGCCTTGGAGCTGGCCATGGGAACCGACACCGATCAGGCCGCCGGCGCGGAGAATACGGGTTGCGCTTTCGGCAATTTCCTCTGAAAAATATTCTTCCTCGGCGAACCAGCCGGAAAAACCGGAACGGCGCAAGCTTTTCTGATCAATTATTGAATGCGGCAGGTAGCGCCTGAGTTTCATGTCGTCGTGAACATTTTCGCGTTCGTACCACCAGTTTTCCATCCACGGCCCGCCGTAGGTCACCAGCAGGGTTGGGGTGTAGCCGGTGCCGCCTTGGGCAAACAATTCAACCACATCCTTGTAAAGCGGAAACACCGGGATGGCATGCTCAGACCCGGTAAAGCCGTCGATGATATGGGTCAGGTCAAGCTTCATATCAAGCCCGCCTTCGGTGGTTGGCATCATGCCCAGCTCAAAGGCAGATTCGACAACCCATTGACGCTGTTTCCGGTTGCCGGAAAGGTAGGCCTTCAAATTCCGGGTGCGGTAATGGTCGCGGTACCGTTTCATGAAATTATAAACCTGGTCTTTCGAAGAAAAGTTGTTGGTCGGGAAAATCCCCGGGCCGGTTGAATAGGGCCGGGTGCCGATCATTTTCCCGGTTTCAATCAGGTCCTGGTAGACGAACATATCATTTGTCGCGGTTTGCACATCAAGCCCGGCGGTGACCCCGTAGGCCAGGGTGGCAACAAAGCTCCAGTGTGCCGGATCAATGATCCCGCGCTGGATATCAAACCAATGGGCGTGGGTGTCGATATAACCCGGAACGATGGTTTTCCCGGACATATCCATTACCTCGGCCCCGGCCGGAACATCCAGCGAGCCGGCTTCGCCGACGGCAACGATTTTATTGCCAGAGACCAGAACATCGCCGTTCTCGATTACCTCATCGCCGTTCATGGTGATAACCCGGGCGCCGCTCAACAGGATGTCTTTTCCGTGGTTGTCGCGGGGAAATTCTATCGAAACCTTGAAGGCTTCAATATCTTCATTGGTATCCTCCAGCGCTTCGATGATTTTTTCAAGCTCCTGGTCTTCAAGCACCTCTTCATCGTTGTCTTCAGTGGCCTCTTCTGTGGCCTCTTCAGTAGCTACATCATCAGCCTCTACCGCAGCCTCTTCAGTGGCGTCTTCATCACCCTCTTCGCTAGCGTCTTCATCAACCTCTACTGCGGCTTCATCGGTTGTTTCAGGTGTTGCTTCCAGGTCTTCGGCTACTTCTTCAGTATCTTCCACATCAGTTGTTTCTTCAGATACTTCTTCAGTATCTTCCACATCGGCTGTTTCTTCGGGTTCTTCCGTGGCTTCGCCGTCAGCCTCTTCGTCTTCCTCGGTTTCTTCTTCCGGTTCAGGCGGATCGAAACTGACGGTATCCATGGCCTGGCGGTAAAAGGTCGAGCCGATCGACCAGGTGATCATCCCGCCATCGTTGGACCATCCAAAATAATCCGCGCCAATATCGGTCAGTTTTTTCACCGGCAGGGCGCCGCCGCCAATATTTACCATCGGTGCGGGTCCGCCAATTTTTGGCACCGCGATCAGGTAAATCTGGTTGTTGACATCAGCCAGCGCCCAATTGCCATCGGGGCTGATGCGAAGGTCGTTGGCGGGAATAGGATTGCCCGCGGTGAACAGGCTGGGCGGGCCGGTGACCTGCAAGTGTTGCTTGCGGTCGGTGCCATCAAGGCGAACCGACATCAGGCCGGTTGGGGAATAAAAATATACCCTGTTAGGGTCGCTGGAAAAATGCGGCAGGCCAACCCCTTGGCCAGGCATAATGACCGAGGCGTCGCCACCCCGGGCCGGAAGCTTGATCACGTCCGAAGGCACCCCGAAATCAAACTCGGTATAAATCCGTTCGCGGTTGCTGGCCCTAAAAGCAACAATTGTTGCGCCATCGGGGGAAATCACCGGGTAGGCATAAAGCGCGGCGACAGTGGTCAGCCGCTGCGGGTTGCCGCGGCCACTGGCACGGATTCTCCAGATATGCCCGCCACCATCGGGTGACCAGGTTACATAGGTGATCCAGTTGCCATCAGGCGACCACGTCGGGGTGGCTTCGTTGACCGAACGCCGGGTCAGTTTCCGGACATCGCCATCTTCCAGGTCCATGATATAAATTGCCGACATCGCCGTAAAAACAATCTTGCTGCCATCGGGTGATTGCGAAGCATCCTGAATCAGGCGGGCGACAATCGGGCCTTCCTCATCGACCAGGTCAAAGTTAAGCAAGGGCCCCAGATCCTGTATGACCCTGGCGGTGAAAGGAATGTCGGTAATCGCGCCGCTGGCCACATCAATCCGTTTGATGCCGCCATCGATGGTAATCAGGACAGCGCTGCCATCGGGGGTGAAGGTATAATTTGGCATGGTATCGCGGCTCGCCAGAGATTCCTGCTCATCGCGGCTCACCGGGTAGGCCAGCCAGTTGTCTACACCGCTTTCCAGGTTTCTGATCCGAAGCCCGGTTTGCTGGTCGTAGCGGGTGGCGTAAACCATAAACTGGCCATCGGGCGATACCACCGGGCGCATGGCACTGCCTTGCGCGGTGACAATGGTGTCAACCGTGCCGGTTTCCAGGCTGCGCCGGACGATTTGCCATAATGGAAAGGTAACGTTGTAGCTGAAATTGCGAAACCGGGTGGCGTAATAAAGATATTTGCCATCCGGGGAGGGTTCTGCGCCGGTGGCATTGAGGCGTTGATCACGCGGCGCCTCCGGGGCACCGGTTTCGGTCAGGTCGATCCCGCTCCCGCCCTTAACATGATACATGGTGATCTGGTTGGCGCCGCCGCCAATGGTATAGCGCGAGGCATAAATGTAATTGCCGTCGACCGACCAGTTGGGCGACATAAACCCGGAGGTTTGGTCCTTGGACAGCTGCTTGGGCTCGGTGCCATCGGCATTGGCAATCCAGACCCCCCAGGCGCCGCCACTGTCATCGATGTAGGTAATTTTTTCGCCATCGGGGGAATACGTAGGCATATGGGCAAAACCCATGCCGGTGACGATTGCTGTGGCCTCTCCGCCTTCAATCGGCATGGTATAAAGGTCACCCAGAAGTTCAAAAATGATGGTCGATCCGTCGGGGGAGACGTCCAAGGACATCCAGGTGCCCTCTGAGGTGTCAAATTCTATCGTCCGGGTGGATTCCAGGGTTAATTTGCCGTTTTTCTTATCGTCTTCATCCTCTTCATCTTCCGCGTCGTCATCGTCCTCAGAATCTGCATCATCCGCAGGCTCCTCTTCATCCCCGTCCTGGGCAGGATAAGGCTGATCATGGTGGTCATCCAGAACGCCTGGAGGGCTTGAAAAAGCGGTTGAAAAGTTAAGCGATATAAGCAGTGTAAAGAAGATGGTTCCGATTAATCGGCTGATCGTCATGGCTGTCCCCCTGCCGGTGGTTTGTTACTTTTCGCGACCCTAACAGGCAAAATAATAATTGCAAATAAAAAACAATTTTTTCGCTCTTTTTCGCGTCTTTTTCGCTCTGTGGGCGTTAATTTAATGATACAGGCAAAAACCCAAAATCCTTTCATACAAAAGGCCGGGGTAACCCGGCCTTTTAAATTAATATTTTTTGTCCTTAAGCCTTGCTGCCTTTTCCCTTGCCGGTCAGGTAACTCATGATATCCATCGGAATCGGGAAAACGATGGTCGACGATTTTTCCCCGGCGATGTCGTGCAGCGCCGAGAAATAGCGGAGCTGCATGGCGTTGGGCTCTTGCCTGAGGATTTTTCCGGCCTCGACCAGTTTCCTGGCGGCCTGCTCTTCGCCCTGGGCATTGATGATCTTGGCGCGCCTGATGCGCTCGGCCTCGGCCTGGAGGGCGATCGCCCGGATCATGCTTTCGTCGATATCGACGTGCTTGATTTCGACGTTGGCGACCTTGATGCCCCATTGGTCGGTCTGTTTGTCGAGAATCCCCTGGATGTCTGCGTTGAGCTTGTCGCGCTCAGCCAGCATTTCATCCAGTTCGTGCTTGCCCAGCACCGAACGCAGCGTGGTTTGCGCCAGCTGGCTGGTGGCGACAATGTATTCCTCGACGTTGAGGATCGCTTTTTCCGGATCGACGACGCGGAAGTAAATGACGGCGTTGACCTTGACCGAAACGTTGTCGCGCGAGATCACGTCCTGGGTCGGGACATCGATAACGAAAGTTCTGAGATCGAGCCGGACCATTTGCTGGATGAACGGGATCAGGATCACCAGGCCCGGGCCCTTGACGCCGGTAAACCGGCCCAGGGTGAAAATAACACCGCGCTCGTACTCGCGAAAGATTTTGATCGCGGCCACCAGAAACATGATGACGATAATCGCGAGTGCAATATATAAAACCGAATTGAAAATCATGGTCAGGCTCCTTTTTTGCTCTTACCTGAAGAGCTCTTCTTGATTTCGCCCACGACCACAGTCAGGCCGTCGAGGGCAGTGATTTTAACCGTGTTGCCGGGCTTGAGCGGCACCGTACCCCGGGCCTGCCAGCGTTCGCCCTCGGCCCAGACAAAACCATTCTTGTCCCGCCATTCCAGCACCTGGGCCTCGGCCCCCATCAAATGCTCGGCACCGGTAGCCACCGGCCGGCGATGGGCACGCCAGACGAAGCCCATCA